>Ga0335075_10003827_pt1 | contig 23647 bp, 17 predicted proteins | sample Lox_Sample_24_FD_206723 | JGI IMG/M metagenome (GOLD analysis project Ga0335075, IMG submission 206723) | Soil microbial communities from Loxahatchee National Wildlife Refuge, Florida, United States - Lox_Sample_2.4 | ecosystem: Environmental > Terrestrial > Soil > Wetlands | place: USA...
ATTCTTGAGTGCAACCGTCTTAATCGCCATCGATATTTTTCTCCGTAAATTATTTTGTGAATCGATCTTGAGAAAATTTTGCAAGCTGGTGGAAGTGGGCTGGCCTGTACCCGCTGAATGCCGGAACGGACCAAAATGGTTTCGCTAAATCGCTGCCAACGGCTATTGAAGAAGCGGCTGTTCTTCGCCGTTTTCTTTTTCTTCCGGCGGAATGACAACCGCAGCAGCCACCTTATCCGGCTCTTCCAGGTTCAACAAGCGAACGCCTTGGGTTGAACGACCCGCCGCTCGCACGGTTTTGGTGTCGATGCGGATGATCTTTCCAAACTGACTGATCACCATCAGCTCGCTCGCATCATCCACCAGGTTGATGGAGCAAACCTTGCCATTCTTCTTCATGGTCTTCAGATTGATCACGCCTTTACCACCGCGCGACTGCAGACGATATTCATCCACGTCGGTGCGCTTGCCATAACCGTTATCGGTAACAGAAAGAATCAGGCAGGCACAATCCGCGCCGCCATCGCTCTTCTTGCGCTCCTTGGGAGTAACCGCAACTCCGACAACGTAATCATCCTTCGCTAGATCGATGCCGCGCACACCATACGCCGGTCGTCCCATCGAGCGAACGTCGTTCTCGTCAAAACGGATCGCCATGCCATCGTGCGTAGCCAGGAAGACGATCTGTTTTCCGTCGGTAATTCTCGCCGCGACCAGCTCATCTTCCTTGTCGATGCCGATCGCGATAATTCCCTTGGACATGACGTTCGAAAAATCTTTCAGCGGAGTCTTCTTCACAGTACCGTTGCGCGTGCCGAAGAAGATGAACTTCCCTTCCTCTTCCAGATTTCGCACTGGCAGAATGGCGCAGACATTTTCGCCCGGTTGCAGGCTCAACAGGCTCGCCATGGCCTTGCCTTTGCCCGCCGCGCCGACATCGGGAATCTCATACACCTTCAGCCAGTACACGCGTCCGGTGTTGGTAAAGCACAGCAGGTATGCATGGGTGGAATCGATAATCAGCTGCTCGACGAAATCCTCTTCCCGCGTGCGCATGCCGAATCGTCCCGTACCGCCGCGACGCTGCTGGCGATAGGTGGAAATCGCTGTGCGCTTCAAATAGCCGGAATGCGATACCGTGATGGCGACCTGCTCATCCGCAACCAAATCTTCCATTTGCAACTCTGCCGTCTCGTCCAGGATCTGCGTGCGACGTGCATCGCCATATTCCTTCTTGACCGCTTCCAATTCCTTGACGATGACGCTGCGCAGTTTCTTTTCGCTGCCCAGAATCGCCTCATACTCCGCAATTCGGTCACGAACTTCGCCGAGCTCCTTCAACAATTCGTCGATCGAAAGCTGCGTCAGCCGATACAACTGCAGTTCCAGGACCGCATCAATCTGGCGATACGTCATGCCGGCTTCAGCCGTCAGGTTGGTCGTATCTTTGTCCAGCTTGATGACAATTTCTTTGCCGAGTGAGAAACGATGCAGGTTCTCTCTGGCATCCGCACGCGAAGACGATCCGCGAATGATCTTGATAAAGGCATCCAGGTTGTCGAGCGCAATCTTGTAGCCTTCCAGGATGTGTTCGCGCTCGCGAGCTTTTCTCAGCAAGTAGGCTGTGCGGCGACGCACCACATCCACGCGATGATCCAGGAAATGCCGAATCGCCTGCGGCAGGCCCATCTCCCGAGGCTGGCCATTGACAACCGCCAGAAAGATCATCGAGAAGCTGTCCTGCATCTGCGTATTTTTGTACAGCTGGTTCAAGACAATCTGTGCTTCCGCCGTCCGCTTCAGCTCAATCACGATCCGCATCCCGTCGCGATCGCTCTCATCGCGCACGTCGCTGATATCGTCGATCACTTTTTCATTCACCAGGCTGGCAATGCGCTCAATCAGCTTCGACTTGTTTACCTGGTACGGAATCTCAGTGACAATAATTGCCTGTCGCCCCTGCGTGATGTTCTCAATGGCGACACGCGCGCGCATCAGGAAGCGGCCACGACCCGTCTTGTACGCCTGATGAATCCCGCTGCGGCCATAAATGAATCCGCCGGTAGGAAAATCCGGGCCCTGCACGTGCTGCATCACTTCCGCCAGCCCGGCGTGGGGATTGTTGATCAATTCAATGGCAGCGTTCACAATTTCAGTCAAATTGTGCGGGGGAATGTTGGTCGCCATGCCGACTGCAATGCCACTCGACCCATTGACGATCAGCGTGGGAATGCGGGTGGGGAGCACCACCGGTTCCATCGTGCTTTCGTCGTAATTCGGCGTGAAATCGACCGTCTCCTGATCGATGTCGGCCAGCATTTCTCCAGCGATGCGGGTTAAACGGGCTTCCGTATAACGCATCGCCGCCGGCGGATCGCCATCGACGGAGCCAAAATTTCCCTGCCCGTCGACCATGGTGTAGCGCATGGTAAATGGCTGCGCCAGTCGCACCATGGTGTCGTAAATCGAAGCATCGCCATGGGGATGGTACAGTCCCATCGCCTGTCCAACGACCTTGGCGCACTTGGTGTATTTTTTGTTGTACTGCAGGCCCATCTCCTGCATTGTGTACAGCACACGCCGGTGGACAGGTTTCAGGCCATCGCGCACATCCGGCAACGCGCGCCCGATAATCACCGACATCGAATAGTCGAGATACGAGCGCCGCATCTCCTCTTCGATATTGATAAAAATCATGTTCGCCGCACCCGGGCCCTGCGGACCCCCGGGAGGAGTTCCGTTGCTGCCAGTGCCGTCGCTGCCATTATTGCCAAGAGGAAGTTGGGGGTTTTGCTCGTCTGCCATTTTTTGTCGCGAACCGTTCTTTTAGAGGGTGAGCCTAAAGCCTATCCGGGGCCAATCAGGACTATCTTCTGCGCACCGGATGGAACGGAAGGTCTCCTTCTAGAATACAGTGTTTTCAGGGGTTTGAGCAGGCCCGAAGCGGTGAAGTTCACGAAGGTTTATCTGCAGATTTGCTGAGACTTATCACTGGGAAACAAGCAGCGGCAAGCTGGCCAGAGTCAGGATCACCTGGGTCACTACCAAGGCCCCTGTCAACCACAGGAACATCCGCTTGCGCCGAGACTCCAGCATGTCCGCAAACACCCCTCCTGTAAAGGTCAATACAAAAGGCAGAGCCCAAATCCAGGGCTCGCTGCGGACGCCCGTGGTTTCCAGCGATAGCAGAAGGAGCGCCACGATGAGCGGGGTAGTATTCCCAAAATAGCGCGAGCGGCGATGGAAAATGTACAGCGCCGCGGCGGAAAGCGAGGCAATCGTCAAGCCGGCGTTGGAAACATTCTCCATCATGTGCAGACTGCCCGCCCAGGAGGGCCACATCAGCGCATCTGCACTTTCAAAAACGTAACTGAGCCCGTCCATGTGGAAGGCATACGATGCAGCCAGGATCACAAATCCACCCAAAACCGCGATCCCCAGCACCGGCAAAACAAGAGGCTTCTTATTTTCAGCGAGATACATCATAAAACCGAACGCCAGCAGCAGACCCAAGAGTGCGGCTGCCACATGCGCCGTGGCTGTCAATCCCAGGGCCACCGTAAGCAGAACCATCCGAGGACGCCATTTTCTGCGCGGACCCTGCATGGCGTGGGCCAACCCGACTGCCGTATACAGCACTCCGTACAGCCCCCAGGCCGCGAGAATTTCATTATTCGGGCGAACGCAAACTCGGATCATCTCCGGCGAGAAACAATACAGGGTGAGCGCAAAAAAACCGCCCGCATTTCCGTACAGGCGCCGCGAGACCCACCAGATTCCACCGCCCAGCCAGACACCAAAAAAAATAAACGGCAGTCGCAGCAGCAGCAGAACGTCCCCGGCAAGATGCCGCATTTCCCACGGCGACACATTGCTCGGTTGTCCCAGAAGGATGCGCTCAACCGTCAGTGGGAATCCAGCAACGCGATAGGCAAACGTTCCGTCACTGATGTTGCCGCAGGAAGTCAGATATCCGGCCAGCGGAGAAGGCCGTTCCCATAGTTCGCGACCGCAGCGCGCATACGCATAGTCCTCGCGGCTCAGCGCCTGATGATGCACCACCCACAAACACTGAATCGCAAATACACACAACATGGCAGCAGCCAACATCTGCGGTTTGTGGATTTCAAATCTAGGCGTGCGCATGCGGCTGTTGCTGAGTTTACTAGAGTCTCCGGCCGTCGTCGGTGCTATGCCTGGATCGCGTGTGCTCACAGCGGTTCGATTCCAGAAATCAACCCGAACGTTGCGTCGCGTCGCTGCTCACGATACCATCCGCTTGCATGGACTTGAATCGCTCATCTGACCGCATCGTCTCCGCTGAACCCGTCGAGGATGATCTCGCACTCGACCTGAAGCTGCGCCCGCAGCGGCTGAATGAGTTTATCGGCCAGCGCAAGGCAAAAGAGCAGTTGTCGATTGCATTGCAGGCGGCTCGCAATCGCGACGAGGCTCTGGATCACGTACTGCTCTCCGGCCCTCCAGGATTGGGGAAAACCACGCTGGCCAACATTATTGCGAATGAGCTCGGCGTCGGCTTTCAGCAAACCTCCGGGCCTGCGATCCAGATTCAGGGCGACCTGACGGCAATTCTTACAAATTTAAAGAAGCACCAGGTGCTGTTTCTGGATGAGATTCATCGCCTGCAGCCGGCTTTACAAGAAAAGCTGTACACCGCGCTGGAAGATTACAAGCTGGACATCATCATCGGGCAAGGGCCAGCCGCTCGTACCCACGTGATGGATCTGCATCCCTTCACCTTCGTCTCCGCAACTACGCGGCCGGGGCTCTTGGCGTCTCCGTTGCTGGCGCGGTTTGGAATTTTACTGCGCCTGGAGTTTTACACCGATGAGGAGCTGCGCATCATCGTGCATCGTTCCGCGGACGTGTTGAACGTTCCTATTGATGACGACGGCGCCGCGGAAATTGCCATGCGATGCCGCGGGACACCTCGCATCGCCAACCGCCTGCTGCGCCGGGTTCGCGACTATGCGCAAGTTCGCGCCAGTGGACGCATCGACCGCGAAACGGCAATGGCTGCGTTGAGCCTGCTGGAAGTGGACGCGCACGGATTCGACGAAATGGATCGCCGCCTGCTTCGCACCATCATCGACAAATACGATGGCGGGCCCGTCGGCCTGAATACATTGGCAGCAGCGCTTGCGGAAGAAGAGGACGCCCTGGAAGAAGTGTATGAACCGTTTCTCATCCAGATCGGTTTTCTCGATCGCACACCGCGCGGCCGCGTCGCCACGCGGCTCGCGTATCAGCACTTCGGCCTGGAACCGCCGCGCAAACAAAATCTTCTCTTCTGACGACGGCAGATGCTCGCTTTTATTTGTTGCGCGCGTCCTTCACTACAGTACGAAACCTCTGCATCTAAATAGCCGCAGGCAATCCGGCGCGCTCGCGCACTCCCCTACAATGGACATAGGGTCAATGCAGTCAAGAATGAAGGACAAGTCACTCGATTGATGCACGGTCGCGTATGCAGGCAGCTACTTTTGGCACTGGTGGCGCTTCTTGTGTGCTACGGCGGCCGTGCGTGCGCGTCCGATGGAGGCGATGCCGGGCCGGTGTCGTCTTCACTGCCTTCGGCGCCTGAACCATCCTTGGGCCTGCGAACACACGCATTCGTACGTCATCCTGCGCACGTGGTCATCCCCATGCTCGATGCGCAACCCAAATTGGCTGACTTTCTGGTCTCGCCTCCCGCCTCTCATGCTGCCCGGCAAATGCTACGCATCCGCCATTTTGTGGAACGATATCCCGACGACGGCAAGCCGCCGACCGAAGCCACCGTTGCCTACCTTGGGTATACGCACAAATATTTCTTTGCGGCGTTCGTCTGCCACGACAAAACTCCCAATTTGATTCGAGCCCACATGCTGGCTCGTGACAACCTTGGCGACGACGACAATGTCGATGTATATCTCGACACGTTTCACGACCAGCGCCGCGCATTCTTGTTCGAAACCAATGCTCTGGGCATCCAGGCGGATGCACTCTACAGCGAGCAAAACGGCTCCGACTACTCCTTCGATACGGTGTGGGACACTTGGGGGAAGCGCACGCCGTATGGCTACGTCGTGCTCATGCGGATTCCATTCGCGAGCCTGTACTTTGCCAAGGCGGCTCCAGGTCAGATGCGCACCTGGGGCATCATCCTGGAACGCAACATTTCTCACGCAAATGAGAGCGCGTACTGGCCGCGCAATACCCACAATGTGGCCGGCCGCCTGACCCAGGACATCGCCGCCGATGGATTTATGAACATCGCGCACGGTCAAAACTGGCAATTCGAACCCTACGTATTGGCGCGCAACCTGCGTCAATTGAATGACATCAACCCTGACAATCCGTACTTTCAACACAAACATCTGCAAGCCTATGCCGGACTGGACGCCAAGTTTATCCTGCGCAACAGTCTCATCCTGGATGTGACACTCAATCCCGATTTCAGCCAGGTGGGAATCAATAATCCTGCGACTCCAAATCAACGTTTCCCCCCGTACTTTCCTGAAGTCAGACCGTTCTTCATTGAGAACAGCAGCTACTTCATGACTCCTGTGAGCCTCTATTACACCAACAACATTGTGATGCCGCAGTATGGCGCGCGGCTCACGGGAAAGCTGGGTCCGTGGGCTCTTGGCTTGCTTGGCGTCGACGATCGCAGTCCGGGCCAGGCTGTTCCTCCGGGAAATCCAGAGTTTGGGACGCGCGCAGAATTCTATGTCGGACGCGTGAATCGCGATATCGGCGCACTCTCGGATGTCGGTATGATCTACGCGGATCGCGAATACCAGGGCTCTTACAACCGCGCTGGAGGTTTCGATTATCGTTCTCGATTGAAAAATCGCTGGACGCTGACTGGCCAAGCAATCTCATCCGCAACCATAAACCTTAGCAACGACACGCCGGGAGAACAGGCGTGCGAGAACCTGAGCTTGAGTTGCAGTGGCCAAGTCTATTCGCAGGAACTGAGTTACTCCGACTTACACCAAAATTGGTGGGTGGGTTACAACGATACTTCGGCTGGATATGTGACAGACACAGGTTTCTTTCGCCGCCCGGACGTTCGTGAACCCAACGGCTACTATGCGTATACCTTTCGACCCAAGAGCGGCTGGATCCAGTCGCATGGACCCAGCATATATAGTGAGCGCATCTGGGACCATACTGGAGTGCCCCTCGACTTCTATATCAATCCTGCGTATAGCTTCAATTTCAAGTATCGAACTTCCCTTTCGGCAAACATAGATCTCGGCCAGGACCGTCTCCGTCCCATCGACTATCCCATCCTCACGCATGATGTTGAGTACCACAGCCAGACCAGCGGCATAAATTTCTATAGCTCGCCTCTGCCTTACATTGCTGTGGGCGGCGGCGTCTATACCGGCAGAGTCATCAACTATTCTCCGCCGAGCACAATCGGACCTGACCCTGTGAATGTGACGTCTCCGAACCTGAATGTGGAGATCAAACCGATTGGGTCGGTCGATCTGAACAATAGCTACGTGTATACACACTTCACGAATCCATCCAACGGCGCTGTCGTCTACGATAACCACGAATTGATTTCCCGCTGGAACTATCAGCTGACCAAATCAATCTCGTTCAATCTGATCGGTCAATATATTTCGACGCTGCCGAATCCGCAGTACACCAGCGCCACAAATTCCAAGGACCTGTTCGCGGATGCGCTGTTTACCTATCTGCCGCATCCGGGTACGGCCATCTACTTTGGCTACATTGGGAACTTCGCCAACTTGAATCGTGCGCTATGCACTCGCAATCCAGATGGGAATTGCAATATCGACGATCCGATTCTGCCGATCACGTATTCTTCGATGATGAATGACAGCAAAACAATTTATTTAAAGATGACTTACCTGCTGCGCTTCTAGGCCACTTACTCCGCAGGTGTCACGATAAATTGTTCGATCTTTCCGTCCGGCATTTGATAGGTCGTCAACTCCAAATGGGTGCTAGGAAGCACAATATCGTAGACGCGAAATGTCATGCCGCCGCGCGATTCTTTTGCTGTCTGGCGAAATTCAATTGGTGTGCCCAGAGGTTTCAGGCTGGATTCAAAGTCACCCAGGGCCTGCGCGTCGAAATATGCGTTGCAGTTCTTAGTGAATAACGACCGATCGATTTTGCCATGCTGCAGCCCAATGAATATCTGCCGCGCCTGCTCCTCGCTCTGTTTGGATTCATTCGGCGGCAGATTCACCAGCACGGCAACTACTTTGCTTGCGATGGCGCTGGCTGCATCCGCAGCCTCTTCGTTGGTCAGCACGGCGACCGCAACTTTGTCCTGCGGCAGCACCATGTTTTCGCTGGTAAATCCGGAAACCTCACCGCTGTGCGAAATGATCAGGTGGCCATCGCGCGTGTGGATCTCTTCCCCCAGACCGTAATGCGTATCCTGTCCGTTCTTCAGCTTCACACTGGTAAACATTTCCCGATAGGATGCCGGCTGTAACAGCGACTGGTCCATCAGGCTGATGTCCCACAACAGTAAATCGCGGACCGGCATGGCCAGCTCGCCGCCGCCAAACACCCAACCCGGCCCATCCTGCGGCGCTGGGCGCAGCGGCCCCAGCGCATACCGGATATAGCCGTGTGCGTCCGTCGGCGCCAGCTCGTGCATGTCGGAATCCATTACGCGGGTCATATGAAGCGGCGTAAAGATGTTCTGTTGCAAAAATTGCATCAGCGGCATTCCGCTGACTATTTGAATAATCTTGCCCGCAATCACATAGTTCGTGTTGCTGTATTGCCATTCGGTACCGGGGTCGAAGTCAAGCGGCTTCTTGCCCCACTTGTCCAGGATGGCATCCGGCGTGGTTGGGACCTTCATCGGCGGCAGGGAGTAGTCCTCTGCGTAATAATCCTGGTAACCCGACGTGTGCGACAGGATCTCGCGCAGCGTGACTTCGTGGGCTCGCGTTAGATCGGGCAACCACTTCGAAACCGTGTCATTGAGCGTCAACTTGCCTTGCTGCTGCAACATCAAAATGGCAGTGACAGTAAACTGCTTGCTGATGGAACCGATGCTGTAGCGCATCTCCGGCGTCGCCTCTACCGGAGGATGCAATTGGGCCTTGCCGTAGGCCTTCACATACGCGATCTTGCCATTGGTCACGATTCCTACAGAAGCGCTCGGCACTCCGGTGGTCGCCAGTACCTCCTGGGCAATCGCGTCCACCCTGGCCTGCTGGTCAGCAGGCAGCGAGTTCTGAGCAATTGAGCAAAGGGGTGCGTATGCCCACACGATGAACAGTCCTGCAATCGCAACGAAGCGCGCCTTGCGGCAGAGAAACATTCCAACAGTCATTCAAGCTCCTTTCGAACACCGGCAAATTCCAACTATACGAGGAGATAAACCGCGGTCTTCCGCGACGTACGGATCACCACAATCCTAGTAAACTAAAGCATAGGATACGTAGCCAACAATATGACAGAAAGTTCAACCGCTTCGATGAATCTTCCTCTTGCCTCTGCAATTGAATCTGCAGCGAAAACCGCGGGCCTGGTTGTTTTGTCTACACACGCAGGTTCGGATTTTAATGGAGCACCGACAAGTTGCTTCGTCTTTGGATTGAGTGCCGATACCGCCAGCGATCGCACGCTGCAGTTGGAGTTGAGCAACACCTTCAACCCGACGCAGCCTGCGCTATTGCCGGAATTGACGAGCTATTTGCGCGAATCCGCGCTGCGCCTCCGCAATCCGCGGCCGGATTGCTATGTCACCCTGGCTGGATTGCCCATTAGATTTGCAGACTTCCGCTGGCCGTTTCATCGCTCTACTTCGGGCTCTGACACCTACGTAGTTCATGGCGTTGCTCATCTCGAAGATGGGACTGCGAGTCCACTGCATGCCAAAATCGCTGCCAGCATGACGGTGACCTTCGCGGACATCGTCGCCGCACCCGAGCAGCCCTATGCGGAATCGTTCATCTACAATGCGGTTCGCAAAACACTGGACCGTGGCCAAATGGAAATGATCAAGAGCGGCAATCGCCAGCCGGTTCCTGTGACCACGCGGTACTACAGTCGCTGGCAAAAAAAGTTTGTATTTAGTGACACCGACGACGAGGCGCGCACTGATTTTCTGGCGTTGAAACTTTACTGGCTTTCGGGCGTGCTGGGAGACAGTCAACCCGTGTGGATCGCCGATCCGAGGGATGCGCAGTATCTGAACACCACCCCAGAACAACTACAACAGTCCGCGACTCTGTTGGCCGGCGAGGGGTTCGTGAAACTGGCGGTTGACCCGCAATTCGCAGCCGCGACACCGTTGTTATTGCAGCGTGCCGAGCATTACCACACGGTTCTGGCGGACGCCCTGGCAATCACCAAGCCCGCCTTCAACGAAGAAATGCGTCACGGCCATACCAATATGTAGACCGACCACACCGACTGCTTGTGCTTGTCTGCCGCCACATCACAGAATCACAAGCGGTCACGCATCCTGTCTTCTTTATTTCGCGTCTCTTCTTTATTTCGCATCTACTACGCAACGAAATCCAACCGCTCCCGAACGATCGTAGCTGGGAGCCATCAGCAGCAGTTTTCCGTGCTCATCGTTGCGATAGGCCTGCGGAAAGTACCAGATCGACCCCTGCGGTTGATAATGACTTCCTCCGCGCAAGATGGCTGCCCGAGTGTGTTCATCCGTGAACTCGTCGGTCCACTGCCACACATTGCCGACCATATCCATCACACCAAACGGACTGGCGCCGGCAGGGTGCGCATTCACATCGGCAGCGCTCGCCATCCTTCGGCCAGTATCGGGCACCGGCACTGCCTTCGGATTCCAATCGTTTCCCCACGGGTACATGCGCCCATCCGTTCCCTGTGCAGCGTACTGCCATTCCCATTCATGCGGCAGGCGTTTCCCGGCCCATTTCGCGTAGGCGCGAGCATCCTCCAATGAAACCCAGGTGACCGGCTTGTCTCCCCATCCGTCTGGGTATGTCCCATGTTTCCAGTCACGCAGAAAATCCAGATTGTCCTTCGGCTGGTAGTGCGAGGCGTCGAGAAATTTCTTGAACTCCGCATTCGTCACCGGATATTTGTCGATGTAGAACGCATCGATATGCATCTTTTGCTCGTGAAAACGTCGCGGCATATCTTCCCATGGATATTGCACGTCGACCCCAACGTCGTTGCCTCCCTCGATCTCAATGCCGCGCACTCTAAAGATGTAGTCGCTCGCGGGAATCCGGATCATGCCTTCGGGCGCGCTCGTTGTCCGCTTAGTCGCTGGAATCTGCGCCATCGTCTGCGGCAGCGTTTTCCATTCCGCGGAATAACTGGACAGCGGTGTCGCCGTCATGGCCTTCATCGTTGCCATCAGTTTCTGCATCGCGGAATCGGGCTTGCCTGGCGTTGCCAACACAGCGCCAAAGCCGTGCGCCTCGATGGAGAAAGAAAGCACGTCGCTACTCCCTTCGCGATCAGGCTTCAGTTCGACCCCGTGATACAGATCGTAGTAGCGCATTCCTTCCTTCGCAGGAACGGCCATCTGACGTCCCGATACGTTGTACTGATTGCGATTCACAATCGTCCACACCGTTTTGTTCCCGAGTGGCCAACGGCTGGCGAAGATTCCGTAGAACGTCGTGGGATACATCGGCTCCCAGCCCAGGCTCACAAGAAAAGGAGCCACACCACGTTCCATCGTGGCCATCCGCCGCGTGGCTTCTCCATCCCGCGGAGTAATTCCGTTCCAGATACCCCAGATATTTTCCCAGCTCTCCCAGCCGACTCCATTGAAGAACGCGAACTGAAGATCATCCGTCTTGTTGCGGTTCCAGCGGTCGGAGATGTTGACCATGTGGCGCGTCTCCAGCCACTTGAACCGATCCACTTCCGGTGCGAACGGAAACTGATATTGACCCCACGTCATCACGTTCCACGCCAGCGCCTCATCAGAAGGCTGCTCCTCCGGTTCAAACGCGAGAGGATGGCCAAGCTTTTCCGCTGCTAATGAGAATGCGAGTGGCACGCCATCCTGCGTGTCGCCATTAATGCCGTCGGCATTCAGCTGCTTCATGAATTCTGCAATCGCCTGCGGCCAGGGCATTCCCGGATCGCGAGTTCCCTGGTCCCACATCATCATCGGAAAGAGCACGCGCACGCCGCGCCGATGAAAGTCGGCAACCATCTGCTGTACGCCAGTGACGCCACCCGGCATGGAACGAACCATGTCCTGCTGATTGCGATCGTCGATGCCCATGTTGGGATAAGTAGACCAAACCAGCACTGCATCAATTCCGCCATAACGCTTTTCGAGATCATCCAGATAACGATCCACCGTGTATTTGCCCGAGACTGGATCGTACAAATATCGGTCCTGCACCATCATCTGGGGCTGGATGAAACTGGACTGCGTCCACTGCAACGCTGGCATACCGTAGCGCGCGCCGTCGTAGCCGACTCGAATGCGGCGTTCCGTGCGCCAATGGCTTATATCCTTCAGCCATCTCTCATGCATGCTGGCTGGGCAGAGGCTGAATCCACCGTCGAGCGCGAGGTCGTGCGCATCGCTGAATGTCAAACAGCTAGGCACAGGGATCTGTTCGCCCTCTGGCTCGTACTGCGTGTCTTGTCCGCTGGCTAAGGGGCAAAGCATCGCACCCACCAGAAGCGCAGCGATCACGGCAGATATGTGACCCCGAAGACGAATCATACATTCTCCCGTCAAGTGATTTTCCAAGCCTTCGCGGATGTTATCGCCCTCAGCTGTGAGACTTCATCCATGGTCGGCATGCTCGGTTGGGCGCCCGATCGTGTGACAGAAAGCGATGCGGCCGCCACCGCGAACTGTACACTTTCCAATGGCGTTTTTCCCAGCATCATAGCCACTGCAAAGGCGCCGTTCAACGCGTCACCCGCGGCGGTTGTATCGACCACATCGACAGGCGGCGCGGTGACCTGCTGCGCGACTCCGTCCGAAACAACATAGGCACCGCGCGAACCAAGCTTCAAAATTACGTTTCGTGGACCTTGCGCCATCACGGCATGTGCCGTTTGCAGCAACGCCGCGACAGCATCGGAACCGCCGCAATCGTGATCGCCCGAGCGATTCGAATAAAACTCAGCTTCCGTCTCATTGGGTGTGATCCATTGAACACGCCGAAGAAGTTCGGGCGACAGTGGTTGTGCTGGCGCCGGATCCAAGATGAGCGGAACATCAGCTTCAACGCAAATCTCTGCTAGGCGTTCCACCGACTCGACGGGAATCTCCAACTGCGCCAGCACCATGCCTGCGCTGCGAATCAACAATCGGTGCTGCTCGACATATTCGGGCGACACGGCAGCATTCGTGCCCGGCGTAACGACGATGCAGTTTTCCCCACTCGATGCAACAGTAATAGCAGCAATCCCAGTGGGACCTTCCACCGTCTTGACTGCGGCCACGCCGACCCCAGCACTGCGCAGTTGCATCCTCATTTGCTCGCCGAATAAATCAGCACCCACCAAGCCAATCATCTCTACGGGATATCCGAGGCGGGCAACAGCGACGGCCTGATTAGCTCCCTTTCCGCCTGGGTGCATCTGAAAGCCGGACCCGAGTAACGTCTCTCCCGCCGTGGGGATGCGCGGCGCGGCCGAAACCAGATCCATATTGATACTTCCAACCACGACAATCGGCCGCATTGATTTTGCTGTGTCCATCTTTACAATCCCCACGCTGCTCTAATGAGTTCGCACGATGGGTGCGAAAGCAATGGCACAAAGCCCGACAATAAACACAACGAACATCAGAGCCAGCAAATTCTTCGATCGCTGCGGCGCTCCGGCGAACTCTTTCCATACAAAAACGCCCCATGCGGCGGAAATCATCGTGGCTCCCTGACCGATGGAATATGAAATCGCCGGCCCGACAATATGAGCGCGTGAAGCGACAAAGTTGAATACGGTACCGGTGCACCAGATTCCGCCGCCGACGATGCCCCATACATGCCAGCGAAACGGCGCGTGAAAATACACATCGAAGCCGACTGGCGGTTGGCCATCGAGCGGCTTGCGCATCAACATCGTGTTGAACACCAGAGCGCACATTGCTGCGCCGACCACAAAATAAAACGAGGTTGCGTACGGACCGGGTGCGTGCGGCAGGCTCATCGCGTGCGAAACCAAAGGATAAAAACTGCCCATCAGCACGCCGGAGATCAGGCTGATCACCAGTCCGCGCCGGCTGGTCGCACGATGTTTTTGCTCTCGCATGCGATACGCCAGGGCATCGCAAACAATGGCCACCACCACCAGCGCAATGCCGCCGAACAGCAGCACAGGATTCCCGGCCGGTGAGCTGCTGACCGCCCCTACAATCAACGCCAACCCGATGGCGACCGGGAAGGCAACGGCAAGCCCGGCAATCTCAATCGCCGCGACCAGCAATAGATTGGCAATATTGAAAACAACTCCGCCCAGAATCGCATCGATCACGCTGACCCTGGGAGCAACCAAAACGTCCAGCAAAAAAGGTTGCCCAATTTCTCCCGTCGAACCAAGCGTCAATCCCCAAACTACAACGCCAACAAGCAATCCGATGACATAGTCCCAGTAAAACAACTGAAACCGATACGTGGGACAAAACTTGACGGCGTTCGCCCACGATCCCCAGCAAAGCATGCTGACAACCATGAAGAAGAGCGCGAGGGCGTAGGTTTCTGGCTGGTACACAAGAGCTCCAGTGCAGGTTCAAAACAATCGCGACCGGCCCGGTGGTTTGCCGGCCCCAGTCGCGAGGATACCAAGAAGTCAGTCGACGAGAATGCTATCCCATCTTGCATGAGAGAAAGCCCACCAACAACAGCAGTGAGAAGGCTTCTTCGATATGTGCCACAACACGAATACAGTAATCAACGTGAGTCTTGAAAGCTTTCAAATTTCGAGACGATAGTAGTACCCTCACTGAGCATTGTCAAAGATTTTTATCGTGCGTCTTCGACTTGTCACCAAAGCAAGACGCCCTGTACGGTCGAATCCTCAGTCATGGAATCTGATTCTCCATTCCCTCAATCTACTCACTCGTTTTGAAGCCCTTCATCAATCCCTCGCAAAGTCCGCTACAATCCTCAGTACGATTAAGCAGGCGGTGTTCACACCTCGTATGCCAAACATGAAGCAGATTGCGCGGATGGCCGGGGTTTCGCTCGGTACTGTCTCTCATGTCATCAATAATTCTGCCCGAGTGCGCGAGCCTCTTCGACAGCGCGTACTTGAAGCCGTCGATGCACTTCGCTATCAACCTAGCGCACTCGCTCGCGGCCTGCGACGCGATAAGACAAACATGATTGGCATGGTTATTCCGGACGTCACCAATCCCTTTTTCCCGGCCGTAGTTCGCGGCGCGGAAGATACAGCGTTCGCGAACGGATATCGGCTCGTCCTCTGCAATACAGATAACAGTCACGCCAAAGAATTGGAGCATCTGGAACAACTGCGCACCTACCTCCCAGCTGGCCTGATCATCATCCCGGCGAGTTTCGACAAATTGAGTGAAGAGATAGAATCGTTCCGTCGTTCCGGCGCTGCGGTTGTATTTCTTGACCGGATACCGCGAAATTGGAAGGGCGATTCTGTAACGGTTTCGAACAACGATGGAGTCTTCCGAGCGGTTGAATATCTCATCCAGTTAGGTCATGAACGCATCGCATGCATCACCGGGCCACTGCACAGGAACGTCTTGCGGGATACAAGCGAGCTTTGAAACTTGTGGGCCTTTCGTATCCAGAAAGCTATGTGCGCGAGAGTACCTTCGACCGGGCCGGAGGCTACCATGATGCGCTGGTATTGCTGCGCCTTCGGAACCGGCCGACAGCGATCCTCGCGCAAAATGATTTGATGGCGATGGGTACTTTGCTGGCAATTCGTGAACTGCAGTTGCGTTGCCCCCATGATGTCTCTGTTATTGGTTTCGACGATCTGGACGTGACCGAACTCATGGACCCTCCCCTGGCTTCCATTCGCCAATCGGGATATCGTATGGGGGCAACCGCCGTGCAAATGTTGCTGGATCGGGTGAATGGGGATGAAATTGGGGCCGCCCCGGGACGGCATCGAGTGCTGGAAACCGAATTGCGGATTCGCGAATCGGTCGCTCCACCCAGCGCCGCAAACCGCGGCAAGCAACAATCCAGGAAACGAATTCGCGTATAGTTCTCTCCGCTCAGCAAGCTCGATCCAGTCTCATGAAACTTAGTTATAGGTAGCTCTACGTTCTCACCTTCTCCATGGTGTTTCTCATCGCGGCCTTCGCATCCTACCTGATTAAGAGAGATATCAATTCTTGCTTGCCAGGTATGGATGCAACGCCTGGCGGCAATCCATCGCAAGCTTATCAACCGGCTGAGTAAGCCACCGGAGGAATTATGTATCACCACATCAAACAGCTTATGTACGACGTACGTGTCGGCGAACCGGATGTTCGTTTCGGAACCATGTTGCTGGAGCAGTTCGGCGGCGCCAATGGAGAACTGGCGGCGGCCATGCAATACACCGTTCAAGGTTGGAGTTGCGACGATCCCGAACGAAAAGATCTACTGCTCGATATCGGCACAGAAGAAATTAGCCACCTGGAAGTCGTCGGAGCGCTGATTCGCATGCACTTGAAACCGATGAAGAAGAACCTGAGCCGTGCGGAGGAGGATCCGATCGTCGCCGTCACTGGAGGTGGAGGATTGAACCTGTTCAACTCCGTTGGCAACCCCTGGACCGCGAACTATTTGAAGATTGCGGGCGAACTGGATGTCGACCTGAGAAACAATATTGCCGCAGAAGCGCGTGCAAAAATCACCTACGAGCGATTGATTCACCTGACCGACGATCAAGGCAGCAAAGATGCATTGCAGTTCCTGATGACGCGGGAAATTACGCACATGAAAGCCTTCAGCGCGGCGCTCGACAGCCTTGGCAAGGATCCTTTCTCGATCGGACAATTAGCACCGACCCCCAGCCTGGTGAACGAGTACTATAACGATTCCACGGGCGACGGAAAAATCGGCAAAGATGGATTAGGGTCATGGATCGGACGGAATGGGCTGCACGTTGTCGAGTGGCCAAAAAACCTGGAAACCAATGGAGCCAACGGCCATAGCAAAGATGGAGACGGTCTTCGCACGCGAAGAGCAGTAAAGACGGGCACCCGGTAGCCCCAAAGCCCCGATCGGAGTGCATTTTCCAAACGAGCCAAATTGGTTGCCTTAGCAACCCATTTGGCTCGTTTGATTGCTAAGGCAACTATATTTTGAGCGCAAGCCAGGCAACGCAGCCTTAATGCTTCTTGAAGTACTGAATTTCCTGCTCGTGCTTCTTCGCCTTTTCCAGGCTCGGAAATGTGCCCAGGTTTCGCCTTTTCCCCGTCGACTGATCTTTCTTGCGTGAATATAGCCGGTATTCGCCGGACTTCAGTTTGCGAATCATACAGAAGTGGATGCCGGAGACGCGAGATGTGTCGCCCGACGAGATGCGTGCCGGTTTCCCGGATAAAAGCGGCGATCAAGGAAGCGGGAAATCCTTCGGGAAGCAGTTTGATCGCCGATCCGATATGTGCGGTGCACGTTCTGATACACTTTTAACTAACCAGTTAATCAATGAAGCCACAAAACCCAACCCGCAAACGTGAAGTGCGCGCTGACCAGACGCAAAAGAGAATTCTTCGCGCGGCCGTGCAGGAATTCAGCACGCATGGCCTTTCCGGCGCGCGCACCGATCGCATTGCCGAATCGGCGAAAGCGAACAAGGCGCTGCTCTACTACTACTTCAAGAGCAAGCAAGGCCTGTACGCGGCGGCGGTCGAAGCGGTCGCAACCAGGGTGGTCGAAACTGCGCTGGCGGAATTTGACGCAAAGTATTCTGCCGGCGAAAAACTGCTGCGATCGGCGCTGAACCATTTCGATCGCATCCTGACGCAGCGGGAATTCCAGAGCCTGATGCAGCAGGAAATGATTCGTTTTCGCAGCGGCAAAAGCGGCTCGATCCCGGTGATGTTCAAGACTGCCTTTGCTCCCCTGATTCAAAAGATGCACGAGGCCGTGGAAGATGGAATACGCACAGGCGAACTGTGCCAGGTGGACTGGCTGCAGGTGGTGTATTCGATTTTCGGCGCGAATGTCTTTTATTTTCTCAGCGCACCCATGATGGAGCTAGCGCTGCCGTTTGAACCATTCGGACCGGAGGCGCTGAAGCACCGCCGAGAAGTTGTGGTCCAGTTTCTAGGCACGGCGCTGTTCACCGACCGCTTGGCTGGAGCAAAGCTGGCACATCGAATTCTTCGAGAGATGCCCATGCCCCGGGTGACCAACGCGCAGGCGCGGCCTGAGAACTTTCATGCTCGGAGAAAAACGCTATGAACGCTCGCAACCGCATTTTTATCATTCTCGGGATATTATTCCTGTTTTCGCTCGGCTGGTATTTCTTCACTACCAATCGATCGGGAGATCTGCAGTTGATCGGCACAGTGGACGCGAATGAGGTCATCATCAGCTCAAGAATTCCAGGGCGCATTGAGAAACTGACCGTCGACGAGGGTGATTCCGTACGCGCGGGCGAACTGATCGCGACCATCCAAAGCGACGATCTGGAGGCCGCACGGAACGCAGCCAAGGCTGCCGCAATGAGTCAGCAATATCTTCTGCAACAGAACCGCGACACCGAACGCCAGCTTGGCGCCAGCACCTCCAGCCAGGTCATCAATGCGGAAGCGCAGTTGCGTTCTATGCAGGCCGCACTGGCGCAGGCAGTTGCCCAGGAAGAGCACCAGAATGCCGATACCTCCAGGACTGTTGCCCTGGCGGCGCAAGGCGTGATGAGCCTGCAGTCGCGCGATGAAGCGGTGACTTCCCTGCAGGCGGCGAAAGCGGCCGTCGATGCAGCCAAACATAATGTCGCCGCGGCTCAGGCTTCGTTGAAACTGGCGAAGGCCAATACGATCCAAGCCCAGGCGCAGGCGCAAACGGTGGATGCGGCCCGTAGCCAGATGCAGAATGCGCAAGCGCTCTTGAACCAGGCGCAGGTTGAGCTTGGATACTCGCAAATCTTCTCCCCAATTGCGGGCATGGTCAATGTGCGCGCCGCGAGGCAAGGTGAAGTGGTTGCCGCAGGGACGCCGATCGTCACCATTACAGACCTGACGCAGACCTGGGTGTATGCGCCGCTGCCGGAGACGGAAGCGGACTCTGTGCAGTTGGGAGACAAGCTGCGTGTAGTGATGCCCAGTGGAGCTACCTTGCAGGGGAAAGTGATTGCAAAGGCAGCCGAGGCGGACTTTGCGACACAACGCGACGTGAGCCGACGCAAGCGCGATATAGAAACTGTTCGCCTGAAATTGCTGATCGACAATCCCGGCATGCGATACGTACCGGGAATGCTGGCCGAGGTCTACATTCCGAAAGACAAGCTGGTGAAGCAATGAATACCGGCAAATCCAACATCGCCATCTCCGTCGAAAAGATCGTGAAGCGCTATGGCGATTTCACTGCGGTCGATGGCATTACGTTTCATGTGGATGACGGGGAGATTTTCGGTCTTCTCGGCCCGAATGGCGCCGGCAAAAGCACGTTGATCCGCATGATGACAACGTTAACCCCCGTCACCAGCGGTCGAGCCGTGGTCTCCGGACACGATGTCTCCCGCGAGCCGGATGCTGTGCGGCGGACCATTGGCGTGATTCCGCAGGCATTGACCAGCGACATCGATCTGACCGTAGAAGAGAATCTTTCCATCTACGCCAAGCTGTATGAAGTCCCGAAGGCTGACCGCGAGAGAAACATTAACGAACTTCTGGAAGCCGTGGACCTGGTGAAATGGCGCGACGCGCAGACCAAGACACTCTCCGGAGGCATGCGACGCAGGCTGGAAATCGCTCGCGGCCTGGTCCACAATCCTCGAATCTTTTTTCTCGATGAGCCGACGACGGGACTGGATCCAGTCTCTCGTGTCGCCGTTTGGGAGATGTTGAATCACTTAAAAGAAACGCGCAACCTGACCATGCTGCTGACCACGCATTATATGGACGAGGCGGATCGGCTGTGCGACCGCATTGCGATCGTCGACCACGGAAAACTGGTCGCTCTGGATACTCCGATGGCGCTGAAGACCAGCGTACCAGGGACCAATGTCGTCGAAGCCCAATTTGCGGCAGATTCCGCCGAATTGCCTGCTCGACTGAAGCAACTCTCCGGAGTCACGTCAGTGGAGTCGCAAAGCGCCGGTATGTACCGGCTGCTGACATCCAACGGCTCGCTGACCACGACACAATTGGTGGAGTTGGCAACGCAAACTGGCGATAGCATCAAGTCGCTGAGTGTACAGAACACAACGCTCGACGACGTTTTTGTCCACTACACCGGACGACAACTTCGCGACGAACAAGTGAAGGCGCACGGATTCGTGATGCCGCCGCGACCGGGGATGCAGCCATGACGCGAATGATGGCGATTGTTGAGCGCGAGATGCGGAAGTTTTTTCGCTCGCCAACATTAATGATGGTGTCGATGATGCTGCCGCTGGTGCAGCTTGTGATTCTGGGCAACGCCATCGGCGGACATATTACCGGCGCGAAAGTGGGCGTGGTGGATTATGACCATGGTTCGCAGGCGCTGAAAATCCACGAAGCATTCAACGATATCGCCGCGAATATCCGTACCTTCACAACAGTCCCCTACCCCAACGAACAAAAAGCCCGCGAAGATGTGCGAACCGGAAAACTGGATGCAGCGGTCATCATCCCGATGCAGTATTCTCGGCGGGTGCTGGCCGGCGATTCGCCGCGCATTGGGCTGGTCGTGGACAACACCGACCTGACGACCAGCGGAGGCATCGAAGCGGAAATGCAGTCGCTGGTTGATGCTCTGAATGCTCCGGTGATCCAGCCCAAGGTGGTCACGTCGATCGCACTGGACATTGTGGAACTGTATCCCTACGTGGAGTACATGAAGTACCTGCTGGCCGGCTCCATCGCGCTGGCCATGTATGTCGCCGTCATGATCGGCGGAGGCATGCTGTACATCGACGACAAAGCGCGAGGAGTCCATGAAGGCTACCTCGTCACGCCGATCACAAAGCTGGAACTGGTCCTGGGATTGAACCTTGCAGGGACGATTAAGGCGGTGATGTCAGGGATATCTTTGACAGTGATTGGCTCGCTGCTCGCCGGACTCGGCTCCATCTTTCATCCAGTGAACGACCTCCTGCTGTTGTTGCTGATCGTTTCCACATCGATTGCATTCAACGGCATGATGTTTCTGATGATGGTTCGCGTAGAGGATCCATTGGTGCCGCGCGCCATGTTCGGAGTATTGAATACGCTGCTGTTTTTTCCCAGCGGCGCCATTTCTCCGGTGAAGGGATTTCCCGCTTGGCTGCGCGCAATCGCAGTGATTGATCCTTTTTCTTACGCGGTTCATGGCTTCAAAGCGGTGCTGCTCAAAGACGGCGGAATCCAGGCGATCTGGATGGACTTGCTCTTTCTGTTTGGATTTGGAATCGCGTGCCTGCTAATTGCCACAAAATTATTCAAGCGCACGCTGTAGTTGCCGATGCTGGCGAGCGCGCAGCTAGGGCAGCGGGGAGAGCGCGATGGCGCATCCTGCGCGAGCAAGCGCTGCCTCGATGGCCGCGCCGATTCGAAATAGTTCGTGATCTCGGTCGCCGGGTGCCGCAAGCATCAAGCCGACAGGAGCTTCGCCGGGCAGATGACAAGGAATCGACAACGCGCAGCCATCCAGAAAATTGACAATGCTGGTATTGCGAAGCATGGCTGCATTTGCCTCAAAATATGCGGCATCATTCGACACCACGTCCGCGATAAGCGGAGCAATGCGCGGCACAGTCGGCAACAGCCAAACATCAACATCCGCGAAGGCGCGGCCCGCTTCAGAAATAATTCGTCTGCGAGCATTCACCAACTCCAGATGCTGCGCCTGAGAGATTTCTTTTCCACGCAGAATGCGCACCAGGACGCGGGGATCGTAGAGTTCGCTATGTTTGGCGATCAGTTGACGATGCCACTCGTACGCCTCGAAAGCTTGAATTCCCCCATTGACATAGCAGCCAGGAATTCCATCGAGCGCGGAAAATTGAACTTCTTTCAGATTGGCGCCGGCACCGGAAAGAGTGGATATGGCCGCTTCAAATCGCCGCGCAACATCGGTATCCAAACCGTCGAGCACATATCCTTGCAGTATTCCTAGACGGAATTGCTTGACGTCGCTGGGTAGCAACGGCACCTGCGGATCGCCAGATAACACAGCATCGATCCGCGAACAGCACGCGACAGTGGGCGCGATGGGACCAACTGAATCGAAGCTCTTCGATAGCGGCAGTACGCCCTCCCTCGATACGCGACGCGCCGTTGGTTTGAAGGTGGTGAGTCCGCACAGTGCCGCCGGGATGCGCAACGAACCGCCAGTATCGGTTCCGATGGCTGCCGCGGCCATGCCGTCTGTGACGGAGATCGCCGCGCCCGAGGATGAGCCGCCAGGAATGTGGCCATTGATCCGATCATATGGATTGCGAGGGGTCCCATAATGCGGGTTAATCCCCAGGCCGGAGTAGGCAAACTCCGACATATTCGTTCGGCCCACCAGGACTGCACCCGCATCTCGCAGCCGCGCGACGGCCGCTGCATCTTTCAGTGCGGGCGGCGCATCGGCCAGCACGATCGAACCTGCCGGAGTCGGCTCGCCGGCGATATCAAAGAGATCTTTGAGGGATATTGGCAGCCCGGAAAGCAATCCCTGCGGCGCACCTGCTCGACGTTGTTTGTCGATCGTATCGGCTGCGTGCAGCGCGGAATCCGCATCGATTCGGGTGAAGGTGCGTGCTCCCTGCCCTGAAGGGTCGATGGCAGCAGCTAGGCATGTCTCGACCAGCTTGCGACTGGTTGTTTCGCCGGCGGCCAGTGAGTCCATCGTCTCTGCAAGTGGGGTAAATCGCATCACGTAATGACCTTGAAGAAATATTTGCGCACATTCTTACGCGCGACTGCAACGCCTGTGGCTAGAAGAAAGTCTCAACAACATCGATCACCTGATAACTGGAGTCCAGCACCGGGAGGAAACGCCACTTATCGAAGGTCAGGCATGGATGCGAAATATCAAGACCAATCATGTCGCCCACACGGAGATCATCTCCCTCGGAAATTTTCATAAAAGCATGCTGATCCATCAAGCGAGTGAGTTCCCAGTGATTCGGACAAGCGCGAGGCGCGGCCTGCCCGGGCCGATAATGCGAGTTGGGAGTCGGCAAGCCCGAATCGAACGCGGCATCGCGTTTGCCCAGCGTGAGAATCGCTTTTTCTTTTTCCGGAATGGATTGCACGTAAGCCCAAAGTTGCAATGCCGGCAGCAGACCCGATTGCATTTTCTTCGCGATAGGATTTCTAGTTAGGATCTTCTCCTGGGCCTGGCGATAGGCGCCTACATCATGCGTCAGATAGCATCCGGGACGCAAAACAATCTCAAGCGGATATGCAATGTCGGCGCCTGAAAAGACCTCTGCCACCACGTCGTACCAAGCCGAGCCGGCGCCGGAAAGGATCGCCGGATTGCGGTGGAAGTGATTCCCTTTGGCGAGCTTGGCGGCCAGCTCTACGGCATGATTCAGAAATGTCCGAATCGCAGTT
>Ga0335075_10003828_pt1 | contig 23644 bp, 19 predicted proteins | sample Lox_Sample_24_FD_206723 | JGI IMG/M metagenome (GOLD analysis project Ga0335075, IMG submission 206723) | Soil microbial communities from Loxahatchee National Wildlife Refuge, Florida, United States - Lox_Sample_2.4 | ecosystem: Environmental > Terrestrial > Soil > Wetlands | place: USA...
GAGCGCGAGGAACTGGATGAGTTGGTGGAGCGACTGAATCACTCCGACTTCTCGGACAGCGACGATGTGGAAGACGCGCGCTGGTTGAAAGCCCACACGGGCAAGGTTGGGTTTCTGCAACTCGGTTGGGCTTACCAGGGCTCGATGTTTCTGTGCGAAGTCAGCACGGAGTGGTACGACCGCTACCAGCGCCTGCTGGAAGTATCGGAAGATTTTGGCGGTATTCCTATTGACGAGCCGGATCAGGACGACGAGAGCTAGGCGTGCGCTGGCAACTGGCGGCGGAAGATCCGGCGCGGGTGCAGGCTCTGGCTGTGGCTTTGCGCGATTTGCCGCACCTGTCCATTCCTAATCGAGCGCGAAATCAATCCGGGCCGGGTAGTCCTCTGTATACGCTGGCGCAGTTACTGATTCGGCGCGGGTTAACGGAGCCCTCCACCGCCGCGCGTTTTCTCTCGCCTTCTGTCGATCATCTGCATGCGCCCGAGCAAATGACCGGCCTGCGAGCGGCTGTTGACCGCATCGACGCGGCTATCAAGCGCAAGGAATCGATTCTTATCTACGGGGATTACGACGTCGATGGAACGATGGCCGTCATCATCCTGAAAACTGCCATTGAACTTTGCGGGGGCGCGGCCGATTTCCATGTTCCCCACCGTATTCGCGAAGGCTACGACTTGCGCGACGACGTGATTGAACGCGCTGCTGCGGCGGGGATTCATCTCATCATCAGCGTGGACATGGGAATTCGCGCTTTCGCCCCAGCCGAAACCGCGCAGCGGTTGGGCGTCGACCTGATCGTGACCGATCATCATTTACCCGGGCCTGATGGTGTTCCAAGGGCGTTCACCGTAGTGAATCCGAACCAGGCTGGATGCGAATATCCCTATAAGCAGCTCTGCGGCGCAGGGGTGGCCTTCAAAGTGGCGCAGGGATTAATGCAGCGCCGCCTCGACGAAAACGATCATGCCCGCATGTTGCGGTCGTTCATGAAAGTTGTGGCGATTGCAACCATTGCCGATGCCGTGCCGCTGCATGGCGAGAATCGAGTGTTTGCGCGCCTGGGTCTCGACGCGTTGCGCAGGGCGGTGAATCCGGGGCTGAAGGCGCTGCTGGAGGTGGCGCAGATTTCGACCAAGCGGCCGCCGAATTCCACCGAAGTTGCGTTCCGCATTGCGCCGCGCATTAACGCTGCCGGGCGCATGGATATCGCGCGCGATGTGATTGACCTTTTCAGCGTGAAAGATGCGGATCGAGCCCGATTGCTGGCCGGCAAGCTGGATCGCCTGAACGCCGAGCGGCAGGAGGAAGAGCGAAGGATTTTGCGATCGATCGACGAGCGGATTGTAGGCGATCCTGCTCTTTGCGAAGCGTATTGCATTGTGGTCGATGGCGAGGGCTGGCATCGCGGCGTAATCGGCATCGCCGCGACCCGGGTGGTGGAGCGTTACCACCGGCCCGCGCTGGTGATTTCGCGCGAGGGCGACGAAGCCTTCGGTTCCGGCCGATCCATTCGACCGTTTCATCTGCTGGAGGCTGTTGAAGCGTCTCACGCGTTATTTACCCGCTTCGGCGGCCACTCACACGCCTGCGGATTCGCCATGCCCGCGGCGAATGTCGAACAACTACGCAGGGAACTGGATGTGTTCGCTCGTTCGCGCCTCACCATTGCGGACTTCGATCCGATGTTAGATATCGAAGCGGAACTGGATCTGGATGAGATCACTCCGGAACTTTTTCAGATGTTGCGGCTGTTGGAACCTTATGGAACCGGCAATCACGAGCCTGCGTTCAGCGCCCGCGGAGTTCAACTGGCTGCTCCGCCGAAAATTCTGAAGGACAAACACATCAAGCTGAAGTTGAAAGCGGCGGAGCGTCACGGAGATAGGGGAGTGCCGGTAGATGCTGCGAACGAAAACGGCGCCGACGATCCAGAGAATGAAGAACTTTCGGTGGCGGCAATTTTGGCGACTCCGAACTGCCATCCCGATGGCGCTGCCATTCGCCGTAAAGAGAAAGTAGAGGCGCAGAATTTTCAGCTAAGGGCTGAAAAGCGGCCGATACGGGTCGTCTTCGATGCTTTGGGCTGGCACATGGCCGAGCGGTTGCAACAATCGCCTCTTCTGGCAGGGGATTCCATCGACATCGCTTTCACGGTAGGCCACAACGATCATCCCGACTTTGGTGGACTCGAATTGTCTCTGCGCGACTTTCGAGCTGCTTCTTCCATACCGAAACCCTGAAACACTACGTTCGTCCCGCCTGCCGTGGGCAGCTTTTCTCCTAGCCAGACCTAGCTTTAGTTATATATCGTACTCATATGGGTCCGGTATCGTACAGTATTCTACCGATTACTGAGGGGTGGAACCGGACGTAGGGTGAGAATGAGGAACCAGACTGGGGGATGTATGGAACGTCTCAAAGGCACGGTGAAATGGTTCAATAATGCGAAGGGCTATGGATTCATAGGACGGGAAGACGGTCCCGATGTTTTCGTGCACTATAGCGCGATCGCTACGGAGGGATACAAAAGCCTTCACGAGGGGGACACGATCCTCTTTGAAATCGCGGAAGGCGCGAAGGGGCCGCAGGCGGCCAACGTAAGCAAGGCCGCTTAGTCGCGGAGACTATCGCGGTATGCCAAGGTTCGCGCCCTCAGTTGAGGAAGCTCGAATCGAGGGGGAATCCGCTGTCCTCTTCCATTAGACTGAAGCCAGACATGCCGCTTCAGGTCTACCGACTCCGGCGCTGGCTCGCCGTTATCGCAGTTCTGTTTACCGCCACGGTGGCGGGAATGTATTTTTATGCCCGCCTTCGTGAACGCGACGTTCTAAAAGAGATTCCCAACAAAATTGGCCTGGACATCAAGCAGACGGCCAACGGTTTTCAGTTTTCCAAGTCTGACGGCAAGCGCACTCTTTTCACGATTGAAGCCAGCAACCTGAAGCAATTCCAATTGAACGGGCGGGCTGAACTGCGCAACGTGAGCATTGTCCTCTACGGCCGCGACTCTTCCCGGTTCGATCAAATCTACGGCGACGATTTTACCTACGACAAACAATCGGGAAACGTAACCGCCCAGGGCGAGGTGCAGATTGATCTTGAGGCCAATCCCGCGGGCCGTGCCGGACCCGACCAGGGAACGCCGAAGGAATTAAAAAATCCGATCCATCTGAAGACGCAGAACCTTGTCTTTAACCAGACCAGCGGCGACGCATCGACCGAAGCGCGGGTTGACTTCCGCACGCCGCAAGCGGCCGGGTGGGCCGTCGGAATGCAGTATTCCGGAAAGACCAACACGCTGACATTGGCTTCGCAAATACACATAACCCTGGGCGGGCAGGATGCCGCGAGTCTTTTTGCAACACATGGAACTATTACGCGAAATCCGCGCGAGATAATTTTGGACCATCCCCGGCTGGAACGTACCGGCGGAATTTTACAGGCGGAAGAGGCGACGTTCTTTCTGGGCCCTGAGAACGAAGTGCAGCGCGTGCTGGCGACTGGGAATGTAAACGCGGAATCCACGAAGAAAGATTCCAAGCCAATCCGCGCCCGCGCCGACGAGGCTGAGCTCTTGCTTGAGACTGAGCAAAAGCAAAATCTGCTGCGCAAGGCCACCCTGACCGGCAACGTTCATGTCGATAGACTTGGATCGCAGGCGATGCAGGGAGATGCCGGACGCGCGATTTTGGATTTTGCCGGCAAAAACGAACTCCGGAAAGTACATGCCATGGACGGAGTTCGGCTGGCGCAACGCAATGCGAGCCCGGACGCGAACGCTGAAAATACGCCAGGGAAATCGTCCCAGCTTGAGGACTACGATATTGTGGCTCCGGTGATTGACTTCTTTGTCGCCAATGGACGCCGGCTGGATCGTGCGCAAACCTCCGGCGCAGCCGAGATCACGATATCTTCGGTGCAGAATTCGCGGCCGAGGAATTTGCCAACTCCTACCCAGCGCACCGTGATTACGGCCAGCCGCTTCGACGCGAAATTTACCGAGACCCCCGAAGGCTCAAGCCGCCTGGCTTCAGTCCACGGCGCACCCAATGCGAAGATCGTGAACATCAGCCCGGGCGTACCGGATCGAGTGAGTACGAGCCGTACGCTGGATGCCGTGTTCCTGCCAGAGGGAGGAATTGCATCGATCATTCAGCAGGGAAGCGTTGCATATAGCGATGGGCAAGCTCCCAGCAAACGGACCGAGGCTTGGGCAGATAAAGCACTTTACACTCCTGCTGATGAAGTTCTGGTGCTGAATGGAAGCCCTCGGGTGGCCGAGGGTGCGATGGTGACAACCGCTCATGTTATCCGAATTGACCGAACCACCGATGACGCCACGGCCGACGGTAATGTGAAGAGCACTTACAGCGAACTCAAGGAAGAACCGGACGGCGCCTTGCTGGCTTCGGCGTCGCCGATTCATGTGACGTCAACAACCATGACAGCGCATAACTCGCCCGCGATTGCGGTTTACGAGGGAAATGCCCGCCTGTGGCAGGACGCAAACATCGTTGAGGCGCCAACCATTCAATTCGACCGTGACCATCGCTCACTTGTAGCTCAAGGAACGCCTGCGCGGCCGGTTTCGACCGTGCTGGTGCAAGGGAAATTGCCAGAACCGGGGTCAACGAGGCAAGACTTACCAAAACGATCCAGCGAAACCAGCCCTATAGCCATAAGTGCGGGCCGCCTGAATTACGCCGATACAGATCGCATTGCGCATTACGAAGGCGGCGTAATTGCCAAGGGAATTGCCTTCACGGCGACTGCCCAAACCATGGATGCTTATCTTCGCCCTCGAAGCCAAACCGTCGGCAATCAACAAGTTGCCAGCCATTTGGCGGAGCCAGGACAGCTCGATCACTTGGTTGCGGAAGGCCATGTGATCGTCCAGCAACCGGGGCGACGGGCCGAGGGACGAAAGTTGGTTTATACGGCTGACGACGACAAATTTGTCCTCACGGGCGGACCGCCTAGCATTTTTGATGCCGAACGGGGCAAGATTACGGGGGTTTCGTTGACTTTCTTTAGGGGCGATGATAGGGTGCTCGTAGAAGGCGAAGCAAGTACTCCTGTGGTAACTCAAACGCGAGTGGCCAAATAATGGCAATCTAAATGCGTACCCTAGCCACGGATGAAATTGGCAAGTCGTACCGCGGCCGTCGCGTTGTAAATGGTGTGAGTCTGCGCGTGGAGCAGGCCGAGGTAGTGGGTTTACTCGGCCCCAATGGCGCGGGCAAGACGACTACTTTCTACGCCATCGTTGGACTGATCCCTCCCGATACTGGCCGCGTGCTGTACGACGGTCAGGATATTACTGACGTTCCCATGTACCTGCGGGCGCGGCAGTACGGCATCAGTTATCTCCCACAAGAAGCTTCAGTTTTTCGGAAACTTACAGTTGAGGAAAACATCCTCGCGGTGCTGGAGGCGCAGCCCATGTCATGGCACGAGCGCCGCGAGAAGATGGAAAAATTTATCGATGAACTGGGCCTGGAGCACATTCGACAGAATCGGGGATACGCGTTATCGGGCGGCGAACGCCGACGCGTGGAAATCGCCCGCTGCCTATGCATCAATCCGACGTTCATTTTGCTCGACGAACCTTTTTCCGGCATCGATCCGATCGCCGTTCTCGATTTGCAGAAAATTATTAGCAATCTTAGGGCCAGCGGCATCGGTGTGTTGATTACCGACCACAACGTGCGCGAAACTCTTTCAGTGACCGATCGCGCCTACATCATCGACGACGGCAGAATTTTCCGTCACGGCAAGCCGGAGCAGTTGGCGGGCGATCCGGAAGTGAGAAGGGTATATCTGGGGGAAAGCTTCTCGCTGGTATAAAAAGCGAGTTTCGAGGTTTCAAAGTTTTCAATGTGGATCTCTGAGTCTCTGAAACCTTGAGTTTTTAAAGCTTGAAACTTTGAAACATGGTCCTCTTACAGCACAAATTAAGCGTCAAACTCTCCCAGCGGCAGATCCTCACCCCTGGCCTGGTGCAGATGGTTTCCGTTCTCGCGCTCAATAAGCTTGAGCTCAAGGACATGATTAATTCCGAGATGGTGGAGAATCCCGTTCTTGAAGAGCTGGAGGATTCCGTTCCTCTCATCGATGAAGTCGGACGCAAGGAGGAGGACCGCGAGCGGCTCACTACGAAAACGTCCACTGAGGAAGCTCCCATTGTTGCGGAAAAGAAGGATCCCTTCGAGGAGATTGATTTCGGATCGTTTTTTCAGGATTATCTCGACCCTGGGTACCGCACGCGCGGCGAGATGGAAGAGATCGAGCGGCCGTCGTTCGAGAATTTCCTCTCGAAGCCGACTACGCTGACCGATCACCTCGCCTGGCAGTTAGGTGCACTGAGCCTGCGCGGCGAAGTTCGCGAGGCGGCAGAACAGATTATCGGCAATTTGAACGAAGACGGCTATCTCATCGCCACCGACGAAGAGATGCTTGGCATTGCGCCGCCTGCTCCTCCGGAAGCTGACGCTGCCACCGCAAGAAATATTGTCAGCGAAGCGCAGGCACTGGGATTGGGCATGTCCGATGCTGCGGAGGGCGATACTACATCGGAAGAGATTTCCGCGGACACGCTGCCTCAGGATTTTGATCTGGGCGGAGCAATTTCGCCCGAGGATTTCAGTGCTTCGCTTTCGGAAGCAAGTTCTTCCGCGACGAGCGTTACGCAAAATCCTTTTGAAATCAGTCCGCGCGCGCAGTCCCCTTCTCTAGCCGAATTCGGACCCCGCAACGGAGATTCCGCCGCGGCCGCCGCTCCCGCACCCGCACCAGAAGCTCCCGCGGCTCCCCCGCCACGTCCTATTCACAAATCAAGTTTCACTCCGGCCGACCTAGACGAAGCTCTCGAAGTGATTCGTCAGCTTGATCCTCCTGGCGTCGGTTGCCGCGATCTGCGCGAGTGCCTGCTCCGCCAGTTGCACTATCACCAGCAACAATTGGCATTAAATAAAAGCGACAGGAACGGCGAGAAGCCCGGCAACGGAACTGCGCAGGTTTTGCAGGATGCCATTGCCATCGTCGACCAGCACCTGCGCTCTTTGCAGAGCAAGCAGCCGCGCGAATTGGCCAAGGCCATTGGACGGCCTCCGGAAGCGGTTCAGCATGCGCTCGATTACATCCGCACGCTCGATCCGCGGCCCGGCCTGCAGTACAACAAAGTGCAGGCGCGGCTGATTGAGCCCGACGTAGCTTTCATCAAGCACGGCGATGAGTGGCTTGTGCTGATGAATGACGACGACCTGCCCCAGCTCCGCCTTAACCCTGCCTACAAGAAGCTGATTACCCGCGACACCAACGACAAAAACACCCGCGATTACGTGAAAGAGCGCTATAAGAGCGCCATCCAGCTGATCAAGAACATCGAGCAGCGCAAGCAGACCATCACGAAAGTTTGCTACTGCATCGTGGCCCGCCAATACGATTTTCTGGAAAAAGGCATCGACTACCTGAAGCCGATGATGATTAAAGAAGTTGCGGAGGAAATTGGTGTTCACCCTTCCACCGTGAGCCGAGCCGTCGCCAGCAAGTACGCGCACACGCCGCAGGGAGTCTTCGAGCTACGCTACTTCTTCAGCGAAAGCGTGCAGGGACCGGAAGGCGGCAATACTTCCTTGCTGATCCTGAAACGTCGGGTGAAAAAGCTGATTGAAGAAGAGGATCCAAGCCGTCCTTTGACCGATGAGCAGCTGACCCGTGTACTGCAATCCCAAGGCATTCAGGTGACGCGCCGCACCGTGGCGAAGTATCGCGAAGATATGCGGATTCCCAGCACTCATCAACGCCGGGTGAAACAGTAGCAGCGTCCTGCTTGGGTCTTCGAGGTTTCGTCGATCAGCGTGCTCGCCTTAGACGGCGCCGCAATTAAAATGATGGGCTCGAGTTGTAGCAAGCCAAGGAGCACCGCTTCATGAACGTGGAATACACGGGCCGTCACTTCGAAGTCACTCCAGCCATCCGCAAAGAAGTAGAAACCGGCATCGCCAAAATCCGTAAGATGCTGGGCGACCGCTTTGAGACCAAGGTAATCCTTACGGTTGAAAAGCACCGCCACAAAGCCGAAATCACCATCAGCCCGCGCAATGGACCGCTGGTCGGCCTTGCCCAGGCCAAGGACATGACCGTCGCAGTCAACGGCGCTTTGGACCATTTAGAAAGACAGGCGGTTAAGTACAAAACTAAATGGCAATCGAAGAAACGTTCGGCGCGCAAGAGCGAAGAAGTCAAGAAATGGAACGGCCACTCTGCCGAGCCGTTAAACGTGGGCAATGACGCTCGCGCGAAAGTTGGATTGACGGAAAAAACTGCGGTTCCGGTCGCGGTGCACCGTTATCCCGCGGTCGCGAAAACTACCGAGGTTCATCTCGTCCGCTCCAGCGATGCCGTTGCCATGCGGCCCATGACCCTCGAAGAAGCCATCAAAGAAGCTCACTTTCGCGACCGCGACGTCTTCGTCTTTCGCGATCCCAAGGGCAAAGTGATGATCCTGCATCGCACCCGCGACGGCAAAATGGAGCTGATCGAAGCGCCTTAGAAGCGGGCGCGGTAGGGCTTTAGCTGTCTTTTCGATAGAGCAGATCGCGCATTGCTCGCCTGCGTGCTTCATTCGCTTCCTTCAGTGAGTTGCGTTCGTCGGCATCCCTAGGGCTCTGCTTGGTCGCGGCAGTCGATTCTTCCGAACTGCAGTCAGGGCAGCGGTTAGCGAAGCCGGGTTTATCCGGCTTCAACTCGAATTCCTCTCCGCAAAGGCTACAGGTTTTGATCGGAAAGCCCATTTATCTTAAAAAATATATTCTCCAACTGCTTAGAAAAAACATAGGTCAGAAACCTGATCATTCACACCTTGCAAACGCGATGCGCATCGAGATTAAATCTAGGAACTCCCAATCAGAACGCCAGTGATGAAAACCAATACTCCGCCTAAACCGATTTGCAGGGCGGCGGAAATCCAAGGACTATCCATATATCGCTGCCGCACCCAGGTGATGCCAGCCAACTCGGCGACAACCACGGCGCTCGCCGCCCATAGCGCTTTTCGGAAGTCATGAATCAAAAACGGTAACGTGTGTCCAATGCCGCCGAGCGCAGTCATGGCTCCGCAGATCAAACCGCGCACCCAAGGATGGCCGCGTCCTGTAAGGCTTCCGTCGTCGGAAAGCGCTTCGGTAAATCCCATGCTGATTCCGGCGCCCACCGATGCGGCCAGTCCAACGCGGAAGGCATCCCAGCTATTGGTGGTGGCGAAAGCAGCGGCGAAAACTGGGGCCAAAGTTGAGACCGAACCATCGATCAGTCCGGCGAGCCCCGGCTGCACGATCTGCAGAACGAAAAGCCGGCGTTGGGCGCGCTCTTCGTCGGCTTTCACATTGGCTGGTAGTTTTTCCTTATCCAGTTCCTGTGCGCGCTCCTCGTGCTCCCGTTCCTCGTTGATCAGATCGTCCAGCAATTGCCGAATACTCGCGTCCTGTGTGCGCGCCGCGGCCTTTTCGTAGAAGCGCCGAGTTTCAACCTCCATGGTGCTGGCTTCTTTGCGGACCGCTTCGATGCGCAGCGGGCGAATCAGCCACAGAGCGGGACGCTCGACGAATCCGCGCACATCCTGACGGCGGATCAAGGGAATGTGTTCGCCAAACTTTTGCCGGAAAAGCTCGATCAATCGCCGGCGATGACCCGACTCCTCTTCACGCATCCCTTCAAACATGGCCGCCGAAGCCGGATAATCCGGACGCAAGCCCTCGGCAAAATCCGCATATACGCGCTCGTCTTCTTCTTCCAGAGCAATGGCCAGCGCGAGCACCTCCCGCTCACTCAGTTCGTGAAACTTCTTCATGGCGAAATAGCTTACCTGTCGGGGAGGGGCGGAGACAATCGAAAAGGCATCTGCGTGATCTCTCCCATTGGGGTTCACCCGGGTGCTACTATCCATCCCATGGCACCGCGAAAAGCGAGTCTCCGGAAAAAATCCGCGCCCCGCAAGCGCGGAAGCTCGCCCCGCGGAGGACCGAAGTCGCCAGCGCCGGCCGTCGTTCCTCGCAGTCCCGAACTCGTCATCATTACAGGGATGAGCGGCTCAGGCAAGGCGTCTGTGTTGAAGGCGTTTGAAGATCTGGGCTATTACTGCGTGGATAATCTTCCCGTGGAACTGATTCCGCGATTCGCAGAAATGGCCTTGCAATCCACCCAGATTCGCCGCACCGCGCTGGTAGTGGACGTGCGTGAAGGTTCGAAGCTTGAGAAGTTGCCGAACATCTTGAAAGCTGTGCGGCGCATGATTCCGACCAAGGTGGCTTTTCTCGAGGCATCGGATGCTGTGCTGCTGCGGCGTTTCAGCGAGACTCGGCGCCCGCATCCCTTGGGCATTGACGCCCCGGTCAATGCTTCGCTGAAGACCGAACGCCGTCATTTGGCCAATATTCGCGCCCTCGCCGATATCGTTATTGATACCTCGAAGTTCAACGTGCACGAGTTGCGCGCTCATATTACCGAGCGCTTCCGGGAGCAAGCTTCGGGAAAAAATATTCTAGTATCGTGCGTCAGTTTTGGTTTTCGTAACGGAGTGCCTGAAGAAGCGGATCTAGTCTTCGACGTTCGCTTTCTGCCGAATCCGCATTTTGTGGCGCGCTTCCAACCGCTGACCGGACGTCATCCGAGTGTGGCTAAATATATCCGCTCGTTTCCGCAGACACAGGAGTTTATTCTCCGCATCTCCGACTTGCTGATTTACCTTTTGCCGCACTATATCCACGAAGGCAAAAGCTATCTAACCATCAGTTTCGGCTGCACCGGAGGCCAGCACCGCTCCGTGATGATCGCCGAGGAAGTCAAGAAGCGGCTGCACAAGGCCGGATACAAGGTGAAGGTTGTGCATCGGGACATGCCAAAGTGAAAAATCCTCCGGTCTTCGGACCGTGGCTTAGGCGTGCCAGACTTTGTAGCAAACGACAAAACACCCAAACCGCAGTAAAATAAGCCCTTGCATTCAATACCTATGCCATCGTCCGTAAACTCCTGCGGCGTGTGCGGAGCCACATGCGGCAACTGACGCGTCTGGTGCGATACGCGCTCCCGTACTGGTGGCAGATATTGTCTTCAGTCGTGCTGATGGCAGCGGTGGGAGCGCTCGATGCGTTTAAGTATTTGCTGGTGCGGCCAGTCTTCGACCGGGTGCTGAATCCCTCGACCGGATCGAAAGAGATTCAGCTTTTCGTAATTCCGGGGACGCATCACGCGGTTTTCCTGCAGCAACTGGTTCCTGCGCGCTTTACCAACGCCTGGACGATTGTGGCCTTCGCGCTGGTTGCATCCACAGTTTTGAAGGGAATCTGCGACTACGCTGGGACATACCTGGTGAATCATGCCGGCTTCGGCATGATTACCGACCTGCGCGACGATCTTTACAACGCCATGATGCGGCGCTCGGCGGCATTCTTTTCCAAGCACACAACGGGAACTTTGCTCTCGGCCATCGTCAACGATATTGAACGCGTGCAGTACGCCATGTCCACCGTGCTGGCCGAATTCTTGCAGCAATTTTTTACATTTCTTTCCGTAGCCGCAGTAGTGGTTGTTTTGGGGGGAAACCTGGCGTGGGTACTATTGCTGTTCGTTCCGGTGATCATTTATTCGTCCCGCAAGATTGGTTCACGGGTGCGTACTACGACGCGGCAGGGACAAGATAAGCTTGCGGAAATCCAGAATATTCTGCACGAAACCATTACGGGCAATCGCATCGTAAAGGCATTTAACAGCGAAAAATGGGAGATCTCGCGCTTCCGCGGTGCGGCGCGGCGTCTGTTCCGCGCCAACCTGCGGTCGGTCGCTGCCACGGCGATTAGTTCTCCACTTATGGACCTCGTCGGCATGATCGGCATCGCCCTGTTGCTGCTGATGGGCAGAGGGCGAATCGCGCACAACAAGATGACGCCTGGTGTGTTCGTTGCGTTTATCACGGCCGTTTTCAGCCTGTACAATCCGGTCCGCAAATTCGCGCTCTTTAATAATAATTTTCAGCAGGCATTGGGGGCTTCGAGCGAAATATTTAAATTCATGGATATCGAAGATGATGTCCGCGAAAAACCGAACGCCAAACGCTTGCCGCCATTTGCAAAGAGCGTTCAGTTCGATCATGTGGGCTTTAGCTACGGCAGCGAATGCGCCGATGCCAGCGTTTTGCACGATATCAATTTTGAAATCAAGCGTGGGGAAGTGGTGGCGATTGTCGGATCGAGCGGATCGGGCAAGAGCACCTTGGTTCACTTAATCCCGCGATTTTTCGACCCTACTCAGGGCCGGTTGCTGATTGACGGCCACGATGTGCGGGACGTGACTCTGGCTTCGCTGCGCGAACAGGTCGGAATTGTGACGCAGGAAACGGTTTTGTTCAACGACACCGTGCGCAATAACATCGCGTACGGTCAGCCGCATGTTGCGTTGAAAGATGTGGAAGCTGCGGCGCGAGCCGGCCTGGCGCACGATTTTATCAAGTCGATGCCAGCCGGTTACGATGAAGTTATTGGCGAGCGCGGAGTGCGGCTTTCAGGCGGAGAAAGGCAGCGCATCGCCATCGCACGTGCGATTTTAAAGAACGCGCCAATTCTGATTTTGGACGAGGCGACGTCTGCTCTCGATAGCGAATCCGAAGCTCTGGTGCAGTCGGCGTTACATAATCTTATGAGCGGACGCACTGTATTCGTAATCGCTCATCGCCTTTCGACAGTTCGTCGCGCCGACCGCATTGTTGTAATCGAGAACGGAGCCATTAAAGATATTGGATCTCACGAAGATTTAATGATGAAGCTGGGTACGTATCGCCGGCTCTACGAGTTGCAGTTCGCCGACTTCGAGCAGAAAATGGAGCCGGCGCAGCCAAGTTAATTCAAGCGGCAATAGTTCGCGAACATTTCTATGGCGATCCGTTCCATGACAGGCTTTGCGCAGGTGAAAGGCGAACTCCCGGGACGTAACAATTCCGGTTCCAGCGCCTCGACGCGGTTGGCTTCAGCGCAAGGCGATGGCCGCGTTGCGTTTGCGCTCTCGCTGAAGTCAGTAAACCATCGTTTTCTCGATTTACATTTTCGACTGCCTTCGGGGTCGGATTCCCTCGAAATGCAACTGCGGCGCCTGCTCAAAGAAAAAATCGCGCGCGGCCACGTCGAAGTGACAGTTAGCCTCGAGCGCAGCAGCAGTGAAACTTTTGCCTTGAACCGGCCGCTGGTCAGTGCTTACATTGCGGCTTTTCGAGCGGCCGCGGGAGAATTCGCTGTGCCTGCCGAGCCCGATCTCAACGTAGTCTTGCGCATTCCCGGTGCGCTCGATTCCGCAAGCAATATTGACGAAGGTGCGCTTGAACCAGCGGTGATGTCGGTAGTGGGCGAGGCTCTGGACCGCTTAAATGAGATGCGTGAGCAGGAAGGCCAGAGTATCGGACGCGAATTGAGGGAACGGATGGAGCACCTGCGAGAGGCCGTTAAGACAGTTCAAGTTCACCGGCGGACCGTGTTGCAGAGCTACATGGAACGGCTACAGTCGCGCTTGCAGGAGTTGCTGGGACCTGGCGCAGATAAAGAACGCGCCATGCAGGAGGCCGCGCTTCTGGTCGACCGCAGCGATATCCAGGAGGAGATCGTCCGCCTGGAAAATCATGTACAACATTTTCTGGGATTCCTTGAAGAAAATGGTGAAGTAGGGAAAAAGCTTGATTTTCTCTTGCAGGAAATGAATCGTGAGGCCAACACGCTTCTTTCGAAGACGTCTGGACTCGCCGGGGACGCGCTGAAAATTACCGAAGCCGGACTTAGTATGAAAGCCGAGATCGAAAAATCACGCGAGCAAGTTCAAAATCTGGAATGAGTTCTCAGCCCCACAAACCACTGGTTTATATCGTGTCCGCGCCGTCCGGTTCGGGCAAGTCGACGCTCGTCAATGAATTGCTCAAAAAAGTGGACGACCTGGAATTTTCGATTTCTTACACCACTCGTGCGCCGCGCGGCAGTGAGACCAACGGCCGGCAGTATTACTTTATTTCCAGGGCAGAGTTCAAGAAGATGATCGAGGAGGACGCCTTCCTCGAATATGCGGAGGTATTCGGCAACTACTATGGAACGGCACGCCGCTTCTTGCACGACGCCGAGCAGAACGGCCGCGATCTGTTACTCGATATCGACGTTCAAGGCGCCAAGCAAATTCAGGATAAGTTGGCGGATGCATCCAGCATTTTCATCTTGCCTCCGGATCGAAAGACGCTGGAAGTCCGCCTGCGCAAGCGCAGCGAAGACGCCGACGAAGTGATTCAGCGGCGGCTCGACACGGCGACGCGAGAAATCGAGAACTACGAAAGATACAACTACATTCTCGTCAACGATCAACTGGAAGATTCAATCAAATTGTTGCGTGCGATCGTGCGCGGCGAACGGCTGTCTCGAGCTGGCCGGCCTCTCACGGAAGAAGAGGCGAAAATCCTCGCTACGGCTGATTGCTGCCGCCTGGATCATGTGAAGAAGCGCTTGGGTCCGATTTTGGACTCGTTCCGCAGAGCCCCCATCCCGGAGGGGATTAATCCTTCGTAACTACAATCGACGTGGTGCGGCCCCACAAGTTTGAATTTCGTGGGAAAATGGGTGAGCAGTTCTTGGCTTCCTGGGCCTTGGCTTCTTGGGCGAAGAACGAAGCGAATAATTTTCGGCAACCGAAACTTCCATCCCGACTGTAAGGGGAGAGAATCCATGAAATTGATCGAGGGCTTCGACAGCAACTATCGATACATTCTGGTCGCCGCGCGGCGCGCCCGCCAACTACAATCGGGGGCTCCGCCGGTGGTGCAAACCAACTCCCGCAAACCCTGCCGGATCGCGCAAGATGAAATTCGCGCGGGCAAAGTGAAGTGGGAGATTCCCGAAACTCGCAGCGCGGCCGAACAGGCAGCAGAAGTGCTCGATCAAGCTTTCGGGCACGAAGCCTAGCTGTAAGCGCTGTCTTTTCGAATGAAAATCGCTCTTGGAGTCACGGGTGGCGTCGCGGCTTACAAGGCTGCTGAGATCGTACGCCTGCTGCAGGACCGCGGATTACGCGTGCAAGTCATCATGACGCGGGCCGCACAGGAATTTGTCCGGCCACTCACCTTCGCGGCGCTCTCCGGCGAAAAAGTAATTACAGGAATGTTTTCTTCCGGTGCCGACCAGTCTGCGAAAGCCGATTCAGCCCATACTGATTCAGGCAACATTGACTCCGCCATCGAACACATTGCAGTGGCGCAATCGATTGATGCGCTGCTGGTCGCTCCTGCCACCGCCGACGTTCTGGCTCATTTTGCGCAAGGGCTCGCCGATGACTTTCTGACCACGCTTTATCTTGCGACGACTGCTCCCGTGGTGCTGGCTCCGGCGATGAATGTCAACATGTGGAACCATCCCGCCACACAAGCCAATGTGGAAATCCTGCGACGGCGCGGGGTAAAGATTGTCGAGCCTGGGGCAGGCTATCTTGCTTGCGGCATGACCGGCTCCGGGCGCCTGGCCGAGAATGAAGCTATCGTCGCGGCGGTTCTCGAAGCGCTGGGTGCATCGCAGGATTTGAACTCCGAAACGGTATTGGTTACCGCCGGACCTACGCGAGAAAAAATCGATCCCGCGCGTTATCTAACCAACCGTTCCAGCGGGCGTATGGGATATGCCGTGGCCGAGGCCGCGCTGCGGCGAGGCGCTCGCGTCCTGCTGGTGAGTGGACCGACTGCCCTAACCCCGCCGACAGCGGCTGAAATCACGCGCGTGGAATCGGCGGAGCAAATGCGTGATGCCGTGCTCAATCTCTTGCCTCAGGCCACAATTGTAATAAAGACGGCCGCCGTTTCCGATTACCGCGCGAAATCGGTCGCGGAGCAGAAAATAAAACGCAAAGGGCCGTTGGCGCTCGAACTTGAACCAACGGCTGACATTCTTAGAGAGATCTCCCTGCTCAAGCAGTCACAGATTATTGTTGGCTTTGCCGCTGAGACGGAGAATGTTCTCGAGAACGCACGGCAGAAGCTATCCGGCAAACAGCTTGACGCTATCGTGGTCAATGACGTTTCCCACGAAGGCGTCGGCTTCGATTCCGATCGTAATCAAGTCACCATCATCACGCACGATGAAGTGGTTGAAGTTCCCGAGACCACGAAGTGGGAAGTGGCGCAACGCGTACTGGACCAGGTGGTTCGCATCCGCGATCGGCGCAAGTCGCGGGTGAAAGCCTGAGCGCCCCAGTTTCCCTTCTGCATTTACAATCAAAGAACAATGGAGCAAACTCTTGATCCGGAGTTGCGGCGAGTTCTTGCCGAACGCCTGCGGTATTACCATGAGTTGGGCATTTACGATTTCTATCGGCGGGAGGCTCCCGAGCTTAAAGAAAGCCTGTCTTCAACATTCCAGTCCGAGGATCGAGAGGAAATGGCCGCAAGAAAATCCGCCGTCGCTACAATCATCAGCGAGAAAAGTGTTCTCCCCATTGCCTCGCACGTTGAACATGCCAGTGCCGATCCCGTCGCGGCTCTGAAATTAATTCGAGAAGATCTTGGAGACTGCACCCGCTGCAAACTTCACCAGCAGGGACGAAAACAGATCGTTTTCGGAGTGGGCAATCCCCAGGCCGAGTTGATGTTTGTGGGCGAAGGCCCGGGCGCTGATGAAGACACGCAGGGTGAACCATTCGTTGGCCGTGCCGGCCAGTTGCTCAATAACATGATCAAGGCAATGGACTTGCGCCGCGAAGATGTTTACATTGCAAATATTGTGAAATGCCGTCCGCCCGGAAATCGCCAACCGGAGCGCGATGAGTGCGAAACCTGCTCGCCATTCCTCATGCGACAAATTGCCGCCATTAAGCCGAAAGTAATTGTGGCGCTCGGCGCAACCGCTGCCAAGAATTTACTCGCGATGAATGCACCCATGTCCGAGCTTCGTGGACGATTTTACGATTTCACGCCTGCGGGTGTGCGCAGCAACGATGCCTCCTGGCCCGGCGCGCGCCTCGCCGTCACTTATCATCCGGCATTCTTATTGCGCGATCCGCGACAGAAGGGCGAAGCCTGGAAAGACTTGCAGATGGTGATGAAGTACCTGGGCATCGAGGCGCCAAAGAAAACCGCCGAGTAGAGCCGCGGAGATAAGCGTTTTCGTAAGCGGCGGACCCACAATTAATCCGCTAGGTTATGCTTCCAATCAATGCCCGAGTTCTGCGACGTTGCGCTACCTGTGCCGCTCGACATGGTTTTCACCTATCGTGTCCCGTCTGACTCTGCTCCTGTGGTCGGCGGCCGCGTGCTCGTGCCTTTCCGGCAGCAACGATTGACTGGCATTGTTGTGGAGGTGCACGACCGCCAACCCTCGGTTAAAACAAAGTCGATTCTTGCGGTTCTGGACATCGAGCCCGTCCTGGATGACCAATTACTGCGACTCGGGCGCTGGATCGCCGACTACTATCTCGCTCCGATCGGGGAAGTGTTCCGCACGATGCTGCCGCTCAATGCGGAATTCAAACACACCATCGCTTATCGGATCACGAAGGACGGTCGACTGATTTTGCATCAGGTTGGCATGTCGGGATCTTCGGCGCGGTCGCGCCGCACACCGGATGAGCAAGCCGCCGAAATCCGGGTGCTCGATTATCTCGCTGTTCGGGCAGATTCGAATGAGGAACCTATCCAGGTTCGCGAAGAAACCTTGCGGTCCGCGACGCGCGTATCACAGGCAATTCTCAAGGGTATGGTGGCGAAAAAATGGATTGCGCGCGAGGATGTCTCGGCTGTGCGCGATGCGACGCGCAAGATAAGAATTGCCGTGCTGAAAACGGTTGCAGGCAAATTAAATGAAAACCAACAAAACCTCGTCGACACGCTTTCCGCTTCTGGAGGCCGCTTGCCCGTGGAGACGCTTCAATCGCTTGAGGTCCCGCGGTCCACTCTTGCTACGTTAGCGAAGCGCGGATTGATTGAAATCATCGAAGAGCCGGCAGCGCCAAATATCTCTCGCAGCAAACCACGCTCGGGCTTCGAATTTCAGTTCAACTCAGCACAACAGGCCGCGTTGAGCTCTGTGCGCCAAGCGGTTGACGCCCGAAGGTTCGGGGGTGTCTTGCTTCACGGCGTAACAGGCTCTGGCAAAACCGCGGTGTATCTGGCGGGAATGCGATCTATGCTTGAAGCGGGCCGTTCGGCGATCCTCTTGGTTCCCGAGATCGGCCTCACGCCGGCCGTTGCCGCCGACCTGCATCAGATCTTCGGCAACGAAGTCGCAACACTCCACTCTGCTCTCACCGATAAAGAGCGGGCGCAACAGTGGCATCGCATCAAAAGCGGGGAAGCGAGAATGGTTGTCGGTACGCGCTCTGCTGTATTTGCGCCCGTCTCCGATCTGGCTCTGATTGTGGTGGACGAAGAGCACGACTCCTCCTACAAGCAGGAAGAAACGCCGCGCTATCACGCCCGCGACATTGCCGTGGTGCGCGCGAAGATGGCGCAGGCAGTCGTGGTTCTGGGTTCAGCCACACCGTCGCTAGAATCGTATTTCAATGCGAAGAAAAATAAATACGCGCTGATCGAACTGCCCGACCGCGTGGAGCAGCGTACTCTGCCCGAAGTCGAGATTATCGATATGCGGCAGGAATTCCAGGAGACGGGTCAGGAGCAGGTGATTTCGCGCAAGCTTGCGGCCGAAATCAAAGAACGCTTCGATCGCAAAGAACAAGTGATGATCCTGCTGAACCGCCGCGGATATTCTCCCGTGGCTCTGTGCCGCACTTGCGGCAAAACCCTGCAATGCCAGAACTGCGCCATCGCGCTTACCCATCACAAACTCCAGCACAAGATGGTTTGCCATTATTGCGGCTTCGTCGCGCCTGTGCCGAAGGCTTGTGTGCACTGTGGCAGTGAATACGTTTATTTTCTTGGAACCGGCTCGGAGAAATTAGAGGAGTTGCTGCATGGCATGTTTCCCCAGGCACGGATTGCCCGGCTTGATCGCGACACGGTTCGTGGACATGAAGATTTCGAGCGTACGCTAAATGCGCTGAGCCAAGGCGAACTGGATTTGCTCGTGGGGACGCAGATGATTGCCAAGGGCCATGACATTCATGGAGTCACTCTGGTTGGCGTGGTGGGTGCCGATAGCGCCCTCGGTCTGCCTGACTTCCGCGCTGCCGAGCGTACTTTCCAGTTGCTGACCCAGGTTGCAGGGCGCGCCGGACGTGGGCAAAATCCGGGCAAGGTTGTTTTGCAAACCTATTTTCAGGATCACTACGCCGTGCAGTACGCAGCCCACCACGACTTTACCGGCTTTTACGACAAAGAACTGCGCTTCCGCAGTTGGATGCACTATCCGCCGTATTCTGCGCTGGCCAATGTGCTGGTGCGTAGCGATAAACTCGACGAAGCTCTGCAATGGTCAGGCACGCTCGGCCAGTGGTTTGAGCAAAATCGCCATGAGGGCGTTCGCGTACTCGGCCCGGCGGCGGCGCCCATTCTGCGTTTGAAACGAGATTACCGATACCACTTCGTGCTGAAGTCCCCGAGCCGCGAAAAGCTCAACGCCACGCTGCGGGCCTTGCTGGCCTATGCCGCGACAAAGAAAATTCCCCGCACGCAGGTGATTGTCGATGTGGATGCACTTTGGCTGATGTGAAAGTGAACAGAGAAGACGCTGGGAGCCTACCGGCCCCGAAATTGCCGGATCGCCTCTGGCAGAGAGGCGTGTCCAAAAGGCGCGGGGGTTATGGTAAGAATGAGCATCAGTAACGCGAAAACAGCCAGCCACAGTCTTCCGCCGCTAACCTTCGGCCAGTCGGCAACTTGCGGATGCCGCAAACTGCTGAGTTGAAGAAGGACCGCCCACACCAACCATCCCATCCACAGAAAGTACGCCATAGGCAAAAGAATGAGGATGGTAAGGCGGGACACTAGTTTATGCACGCGTGGAGCGATTGAGAAAATAATGTGCCCACCGTCGAGTTGTCCTCCCGGTAGCAAGTTCAGGGAAGTGGCAAACATTCCAACCCACGCAGCGATTGCCATTGGGTGGAGCATTACGCGGTTTAGTGGCAGAGCTGAGGCTCCATGCAACAAACCCGCCGACGCCAGTACGCCGTGCAGCAAAGCAAAAATCAAGGGATAGCCAAGATCATATTCCGCGGTGCCAAAGCTGTGATGCATCGGCTTTGACCAGGCGAGCGAAACCACTAGCATCGCCACCGCCACGACAAAACCGGCAATGGGCCCGGCAATTCCAATGTCAAACAGCGCTGTGCGCGAGCGTATGCGCGACCGAATCAAAATGACTGCACCCATGGTTCCGATGGGCGTTGGCATTGGGATAAAAAAAGGCAGCGTCGCATAGACGCCGTAACGGCGGCAAAACAGGTAGTGTCCCATCTCGTGGGCCAGGAAGAACAGCATCAATGTGGCCATAAATGGAATGCCGCCCAGCAATCGGTCAGGATGCGTATATACCCAGCTTGCCGGAAAATAGGGAACCGAGTCGTCTTCGAGAGAGAGCGCCGGCTGGCCACGCTGAAAGTTGTATTGCATGCGCGCGCCCATTACCAAGGTGGTGAAGCAGGTCGCCAACAGTAGCAACATGTGCAGCCAATAGCGCTGCGGCGGTGCATGCGGCACCGGCACAGGCATGGCCCGGTAGTATTCAACGGTAGAAGAAGTAACGGAAGACCCAGAGTCCGACATGAAATTCTTCGGTCTCGCAAATTGCGCGAGTGCTCTTCTAGATGCTACTACGAGCGGCGGCAGCCTGCCCTGAACTGCTGCGTCCCAGAGCGCCCACTGCACACATCACTATTCCACCCGCTCCTCGCAATAGCACTCCCGAGCGGTTACGAAACGGGTTACGAAAGCGCCATTTTGCTGGCGAATCGAAGCTTATAAGATTGCTTCTGTCAGCGACGAAGCAGTCCCCCCCGATCGCAATCTTCCTCCCCAGTTTCAATCTAAGTCCAATCTATGACCATCGCCGCGCCGATCCCGAAAATTGAGCCTGACTCTTTATCCCTGACGATAGTCAGCCTAACGGGCGCCTCGTGGTTTGATATCCGCCAGGAAGACTTACCTCACTGGGATAATTACCTCTTGGAATCGGACGCCTGGCTTCACCAATACTCTTTCTGGAATGAACCCTTGCGCGCCCTCGGCCTCGAACCCCGCTACTTAGCTTGGGGGTCGCCCAGCGATCCGCGGGCTTATGTTTGCATTCTGACTACCGGCTTTCGTCCAGTTAAAATAGGCCTCGTCTTTCGCGGTCCCATTTGTCTACAAGCGGGCTTTGAAATCCCTGAAACTGCACTTGCGCAATTGATGGACTGGGCCCGTGCTGACGGATACATGTTTATCCGCTTCACGCATTCCGATCCGGAGATTATTGGCGGCATCGCATCTCGTGATAGCGCAAGAGAGATCGATGCCTTCCCTTATTTTCAGGATTTCCCCATGCAGTCACCGGATTTTGTGGTTGCACAGTCTGAGAGTGAAGAAGAAACACTCGCCGGTTTCGACCGAGAAGTTCGGCGCAAGTTAAAACGAGCGGTTGAACTCGGCTATGAGTTCCGCTCTTGCGATTCAGTGGACGTACTATCGGAACATTGGCCGCTGTATCAGGACTGTGCGCGCCGTAAAGGATTTCGATTAGAACGTCCGTTGTCCTTTTACGCGCAGATACTCCGCCGGGCACGCCGCCACAACTGTGCTCGGGTTTATTCCGTGCACTCGGACGGCGAAGTCGTAGGCAGCGCTTTTGTGGTGCGTGACAGTGGCTCGGCTCATTGCCTTCTGGCAGCGTTTGCGCCGGAACACAGGCATGCAGCCGTTTTTCTTCACTGGAAGGCAATGCGGGATATGTTTCGGCTCGGCCCGCGGAATTATAACTTCGGACCCGGTCCCGGATCGCTCGCCCGCTTCAAACAACAATTCGCAAAGCGCGGCGCGGCATGTCCCGGGCCTGTGACAATTGTGCTGAACGACCCGTTGTTCCGCTTGTGGTGGAAGGTGTTGTTTCCGTTAGCGATGCTGGTAAAGCCGGTGGTGGTGGGAACGTTCCGTAGCCTTTGTGTGTTTTACGATTCCAGAAAGTTTCGAGCGCACTCGCGAGGATTTGCAAGGAACTTACAGGAGCGATTTATCCGCTGGACTGAGGCCTGATGTAGAAAAGTCGATCTCGATTAATCAATCGACTGCAATTCTTTTCCAGGTTTGAAGCGAACTGCCTTGCCTGGAGGAATCGAAACCTCGGCCCCGGTGCGCGGGTTTCGCCCGATACCGGTCTTTCTAGGACGCACATTGAACACGCCAAATCCCCGCAACTCAATGCGATGGCCGTTGGCCAGAGACTTCTTCATGCTCTCAAAAACGGTTTCGACCGCCAGTTCGGCTTTGGTCTTAGTGATACCGGTTCTGGCCACGACTTCATTGATAATGTCGAGTTTAATCACGAACGGCTCCCCAATCGACTCAGGATTGTCCCTCAAGTGATTGATGCTATGGGAGATAGGGGAGATTGTCAAACGGAGGCATCCGCACTATAACGAGCCAGAAATACCAAGTGTGGAGGTTGCGCAATCACGGGCATTTCAGGTCTCAAGCCATCTGCGATTTTCCTCGGTTCTCTTCCTCTTTGAACATGTACTTAATGGCGGGCTTGTAAATCATCAGATTCGGACGTCCATCTTCCCGAGTTACTTTGATGCAAGTCTTGTCGTACCACTCGATCATGCCATGTACTTCCTCGCCATCGCGCAACACGATGACCATCGGCGTTTTCGATTGCATTTGCTTCTGATAGTAAAAGTTCTCTGCATTTGTTTGTTCCGGAGGTGCAGTTTTCCGTCCACCAGGCATCGCACCAGAACGGTCGCCGCGATCTCCCCTATCTCCTCGGTCAAATCCTCGCTCCGGCCGCTCGTGCCGCTCACGGCGATCGGCGGCCTGCGGATGTTTGGAATTGTGATTGGAGTTATGATTTCCGTGGTTTTGGTCGGGACGCGAAAGCGCAGGACGAATCAGCTTCCGGTTCGCAAAATTTTCTTCGTCCTCGGCTCGTTGAAGCGGCGATGAATCGATCATTTCCTTCATAGTGGCGATACCCCTCCACGCTCATTCGCGCAGACCGCAACATTAGAGGGCCCTGAAATGTAAGTACGAAGGCGTGAAATTTCACCTACCGTATCACAGGAATCTGCCGTTGACAATCCTACCGTTGGTTAGGTATGCCAAAACTTGCATACCGCCAGTTAGCAGATGTTTGATTAGTTTGTATTCGATAAGTCGGCGCCTCTGCGCTCCCGTCCAATTCCCGTAACCAGCGCCACAAGAAGAGCAACGATCAGGACAGTCCAGGCTAGTACCGGCGCGAATAAGCCGCCGAAACGACGCTCGGCAAGTTTGGCTTGGATTACGACATTTCGCGAAGAAAGCAGATTGCCCAACTGATAAGCGAATCCAGGAAATGTTCCTCGCACCGCCGACGGAGAAAGTTCATTTAAGTGAGCCGGAATTACTCCCCAGGCTCCCTGCACCATGAACTGCATCACAAATCCGCCGAGCGCTAGCATGGGGACTGTGTGCGAGTAAGCCCACAAAGGAATTGCTGGAATCGAC
>Ga0335075_10003829_pt1 | contig 23640 bp, 16 predicted proteins | sample Lox_Sample_24_FD_206723 | JGI IMG/M metagenome (GOLD analysis project Ga0335075, IMG submission 206723) | Soil microbial communities from Loxahatchee National Wildlife Refuge, Florida, United States - Lox_Sample_2.4 | ecosystem: Environmental > Terrestrial > Soil > Wetlands | place: USA...
CCGAGCACGACTATGCGGCGCACGGGGGATGCTTCCCGCTGGTTTTGCGCGGCAGCGGCTGCGTCGGCACGATCGCGGTTTCCGGGCTGCCGCAGCGCGAGGATCATGAACTGATCGTCGCGGTGCTGGCCCTTGAAATCGGCGTGCCCGGACACGAAGTAGCGTTGGCCGCGAGCTGAGGAGGCCCATTACATGAGTGCGCTGCAGGGCTTTCACCCCGCGGTCGCCGCCTGGTTCCGGGGCCGCTTCGCGGCGCCGACGGCGGCGCAGGAACAGGCCTGGCCTGCGATCCAGGCCGGACGCAACGTGCTGGTGGCCGCTCCCACCGGATCGGGCAAGACGCTGAGCGCGTTCCTGGCGGCCCTCGATGAGCTGGTGCGCGAAGGCCAGGCGGGCGCCCTGCCGGATGAGACGCGCATCGTCTATGTCTCGCCGCTCAAGGCGCTGTCCAACGACATCGAGAGCAACCTCGCCGCGCCGCTCGCCGGCATCCGCGCCGAACTCGCCCGGCTGGGCTGCGGCGATGTCGAAATCCGCATCATGGTCCGTACCGGGGATACCCCCCAGACCGAACGCGCCCGGATGCGCCGCCAGGCGCCGCATATCGTGGTGACGACGCCCGAGTCGCTGTACATCCTGCTGGGGTCGAAGTCCGGGCGGCAGATGCTCGGCACCACCCGCACGGTGATCGTCGATGAAATCCATGCGCTCGCCGGCAACAAGCGCGGCGCGCACCTGGCGCTCTCGCTCGAACGCCTGGCGGCACTGGCGGGCCGGCTCAACCGCATCGGGCTGTCGGCGACCCAGACGCCCATCGGCTCGGTGGCGCGGTTCCTCACCGGCACGCCGCAGCCGGGCGCCGGCGAGGAGTGCGTGATCATCGATGCCGGCCACGCCCGCGCGCGCGACCTGCAGCTGGAAGTGACCGGCGTGCCCCTGGAGGCGGTGATGTCCGGGGATGCCTGGACGCTCGTCTACGACCGCCTCGCCGCGCTCGCCGCCGAGCACCGCACGACCCTCATTTTCGTGAACACCCGCAAGCTCACCGAGCGGCTCGCGCGGCAGCTGTCGCTGCGCCTCGGGGCCGAGCACGTCATGGCCCATCACGGCAGCATGGCGCGCGACAAGCGGCACCTGGCCGAGCAGCGGCTGCGCGCCGGTGAACTGAAGGTGCTGGTGGCCACCGCCTCCCTGGAACTGGGCATCGACATCGGCGACGTGGACCTGGTGTGCCAGATCGCCTCGCCGCGCTCCATCAATGCCTTCCTGCAGCGGGTCGGTCGCTCCGGCCATGCCGTAGGCGGGACCAGCAAGGGGCGGCTGTTCCCGGTGTCCCGGGATGATCTGGTGGAATGCACCGCGCTGCTGCTGGCGGTGCGCGCCGGCTTGCTCGACGTGCTGCACGTTCCGGACGGCACGCTCGATGTCCTTGCCCAGCAGATCGCCGCCGAAGTCGCCTGCCGCGAGTGCGGGGAGGAGGAGCTGTTCGCGCTCATCCGGCGGGCGCTGCCGTTCGCGACCCTGACCCGCGCGCAGTTCGATGCCGTGGTGCGCATGCTCGGCGAGGGGTTCAGCACCCGCCGCGGCCGCCGCGGGGCGCTGATCCACCATGACGCCGTCAACCACAAGCTGCGCGCCCGCCGCGGCACGCGCCTGACGGCGCTGACCAACGGCGGCGCCATACCCGACACCGCCGACTACAAGGTGATCCTGGAGCCCGAGGCGCTGCCCGTCGGCAGCGTCAATGAGGACTTCGCCGTCGAGAGCAACATCGGGGACATCTTCCAGCTGGGCAACGCCTCGTACCGCGTCCTGCGGGTGGAGCGCGGCACCCTGCGCGTGGAGGATGCCAAGGGCCAGCCGCCGACCATCCCCTTCTGGCTGGGCGAGGCCCCGGGCCGCACCTGGGAACTGTCGGTGGCGGTGTCAGGGCTGCGCGAGGCCATCGCGGCCCGCCTGGGGAGCGGCGCCCGCGAATGGCTGCTGCAGAGGGGTGGCATTCCGGAGGCCGCGGCGGACCAGCTGATCGAATATCTGGCCGCCGCCCATGCCGCGCTCGGTTGCCTGCCCACCCACGACACGGTGGTGCTGGAGCGCTTCTTCGATGAGGCCGGCGGCATGCAGCTGATCGTGCACGCTCCGTTCGGGGCCCGGATCAACCGGGCCTGGGGGCTGGCGCTGCGCAAGCGCTTCTGCCGGCAGTTCAACTTCGAGCTGCAGGCGGCGGCCACCGAGGACGCGCTGCTGCTGTCGCTGACCACGGCCCACAGCTTCGAACTCCAGGACGTGGCGCACTACCTGCATTCCAACAGCGCCCTGCAGATCCTGACCCAGGCCTTGTGCGCCGCGCCGATGTTCATGACGCGCTGGCGCTGGGCTGCCGCGATCGCGCTGGCGCTTCCCCGGTTCCGCAACGGCCGCAAGGTGCCGCCGCCGATCGCGCGCATGAACGCGGAGGACCTGCTGGCCTCCGTATTCCCCGACCAGGTCGCCTGCGCCGAGAACCTGCCCGGGGAGATCGAGGTTCCCGATCATCCGCTGGTCAACCAGACGATCGCCGACTGCCTGACCGAAGCCATGGACGCGCCCGGCTGGCTCGGCATCCTCAGGCGGCTGGAGAGCGGCACGCTCGCCGTGGTGTCCCGTGACCTCACGGAGCCCTCGCCGCTGGCGCTGGAGGTGCTGTCGGCCCGGCCCTATGCCTTCCTGGACGATGCGCCGCTCGAGGAGCGCCGGACGCAGGCCGTGATGAGCCGGCGCTGGCTGGATCCGCAGTCCGCCGCCGACATCGGACGACTGGACCCGGACGCCATCGCCCGGGTCCGCGAGGAGGCGTGGCCGGATGCGCGCAGCGCCGATGAGCTGCATGACGGGCTGAGCTGGATGGGGTATCTCACCGCGGCGGAAGTGGCCGCCAACCCGCTGTGGCCGCCGCTGCTGGCGACGCTGCGGGCCGAGTCGCGCGCCGTCCAGGTCCGCTCGCTGTGGGTGGCGGCCGAGCGCCGGGCGCAGCTCGAGGCGGCCCTGGCGGGCCCGGATCAGCCCGACCACGCGGAGGCGCTGGGGCGCATGGTGCAAAGCCGCCTGGATGGCCTGGGTCCGGTGACCGCCGAGGTGCTGGCGGCAACGCTCCCCGGAGTGCCCCTCGCGGAGGTCCACTCGGCATTGCTGCGACTGCAGACCCAGGGTGTGGTGATGCGCGGGCGTTTCAGCACGCCGACGGACGAGGAGTGGTGCGAGCGGCGGCTGCTGGCGCGCATCCATCGCTACACGGTGCGCACGCTGCGCGAGCAGATCGAACCGGTCGCCGCGCGCGACTACATGCGCTTCCTGTTCGACTGGCAGCGCGTGACGGCGAGCACCCGCATGCAGGGCCCGGATGCGATGCTCGCGGTGCTGGACCAGCTGGAGGGCATCGAGGTCGCCGCCGGGGCCTGGGAGAGCGACGTGCTGCCGGCGCGGATCAAGGGTTACGAGCCCGCCTGGCTGGATGAGCATTGCCTGGCCGGGCGCTACCTGTGGGCGCGGCTGAGCGGCGCAACCCGCGCCGCCGCCGATGCGCCGGAGGCGCAGCGCGCCGTGGCGCCGGTGCGCGCCACGCCCATCTGCCTGCTGGCCCGGCGCAACCTCAAGTTCTGGTCGGCACTGGGCGAGGAGCTTCCCGAGCCGCGGCTCTCATCCGGCGCTGCCGCGGTGGCCGGGGTCCTGAAGACCCACGGCGCGACGTTCTTCGATGAACTGGTGGATGCGACGCGGCTGCTGCCGATCCAGGTCGAGGAGGCGCTCGGCGAGCTGGTGGCCCTGGGGCTGGCGAACTCGGACAGTTACGCGGGCCTGCGCGCACTGCTGCTGCCGGCGGACCGGCGCCGCGCCGCATCAGCCCGCAGCCGGCGGCGGGCGGCGCTGTTCGGCATGGCCGATTCGGGCCGCTGGTCATGGTTCCGCCGTCTCAGTCCCGCCCCGCGCGAGGCGGTCACCGAACAGGTGGTCCGCACGCTGCTCAGGCGCTGGGGCGTGGTGTGCTGGCAGCTGCTGCGGGCGGAGCCGCGCTGGCTGCCCCCCTGGCGGGAGCTGGTGTCCTGCCTGCGCCGGCTCGAGGCGCGCGGCGAGATCCGCGGCGGCCGTTTCATCGCGGGTCTGTCCGGGGAGCAGTACGCCTTGCCCGAGGCCGTCGGCGCGCTGCGCGAGACCCGTCGCAAACCTGTAGGCGCTCAGGATGTATCCTTGTCGGCGGTCGATCCGCTCAACCTCACCGGTATTCTGACAGCGGGCCAGCGTTTGCCGGCGTTAAGTTCGAATCGGGTGCTGTATCGTGACGGCCTGCCGCTGGCCCTGCTGATCGCGGGCGAGGTCCGGTTTCTCGCCGAACTCACCGAAGCCGAACGCTGGCAGGCGCAGAACGCACTGATCCGCCGGCAGTCCACGGCTGCGGCGGCGCTGGACGTACCTTCCGTCTGATAGATTGAGCGCTTTTCAACGAAGGACAGAATTGAGTGCAGGTGCGTCACTGGATAGTCGGCGGGTTGTTGGTGTTGGCACTCGTCGGCGGCGCCTACGTTCTGGGCGTGCACGTGAGCGTGCCGTCGGAGACGGGCGACGCATCGCGGCCACCGGAGGGACTCTCCGAGATGATCGGCCGGCGGCTGTCGGCCGGCAGTTCCACCCCCCGCGCCGTGCCGGCCGACCAGGCCGCGCCGGTGGCGCCGCAACCCGCGCCCGCGCCGGCCGCGGCCGATTCCGGTTTCGGATTCGCCAACGTCGAGGATCTCGCCCGGCAGCGCTCGCAGCAGCCCTACGTCGCAGGCTCCACCAAGCTGCCGGCCGCGATCGCGCACCTGACCTACGATCAGTACCAGTCCATCCGCTTCCGCCGCGCCGATGCGCTGTGGCGCAACCAGTCCCTGTATGAGGTGCAGTTCTTCCACCGCGGCTTCAACTTCGACCGGCGCGTCGCGATCTCCGAAGTGGTGGACGGCGCGCCGCGACCGGTCCCCTACAATCCGGCCTGGTTCGATTTCGGCAGGGTGGTGCGCCAGCCCGGCAAGCTGCCGCGCGACCTGGGGTACGCCGGCTTCCGCGTCCACTACCCGCTGCACACGCCCGGCTACAAGGACGAGGTCATCGTGTTCCTCGGCGCCTCGTTCTTCAGGGTGCTCGGGCGCAACCAGGAATATGGGCTCACGGCCCGGGGACTCGCCATCAACACCGCCTCCAAGGGCGGCGAGGAGTTCCCCTGGTTCACCGACTTCTGGCTGGTGCGGCCGACCGATCCGGAGCAGCGCGTACTGACGCTGTACGCGCTGCTCGACAGCGAAAGCATCACCGGCGCCTACCAGTTCACGGTGCGGCCCGGCAGCATCACCCAGGTCGAGGTGACCAGCTCGCTGTTTCCGCGCCGTAGCATCCAGAAGCTCGGCATTGCGCCGCTGACCTCGATGTTCCTGTTCGGCACGGACCCCTCGGGACACCGCTTCGACGACTATCGGCCCCAGGTCCACGACAGCGATGGCTTCATGGCCCAGACCGGAACCGGCGAGTGGCTGTGGCGCCCGCTGGTCAATCCGCGCGAGCTGCGCATCAACCGCTTCATGGACCAGGGGCCGCGCGGCCTCGGTCTGATCCAGCGCGATCGGGACTTCAGCCACTACCAGGACCCGGTCGCGAACTTCCAGCGCCGGCCAAGCTACTGGATCCAGCCGCTCGGGGACTGGGGCAAGGGGGGCGCCGAGCTGGTCGAAATCCCCACCGACGAGGCGATCCACGACAACATCGCCCTGTACTGGGTGCCCGAGCAGCCCGTGGCCGCGGGCAAGGAACTGCACTACTCGTACCTGCTCTCGGCGAACCTGGAGTCACCGCTGTGGCCGCCCGGCGCCAAGGTGGTCGCGACCCGGATCACCGCCGCCACGCCCGAGGAGCAACGCGACCTGTCGCGCAGCGACGCCCGCCGCGTGATCATCGATTTCGGCGGCGGGGACCTCACGGGGCTGGATCCGTCGCAGCCGGTGAAAGCCCTGCTCACGGTGAACAGCGGCACGACCGAGAACGTCACGGTGCAGCGCCTGGAGGAGAACGGCCTGTGGCGCGTCAGCTTCCTGGTCGTACCGACGCATCCGCATGATACCGTCGACCTGCACTGCTTCCTGCAACTCTACGGGGAATCGCTGTCCGAGACCTGGACCTACCAGCTCGTCACCTGAGCGACGCCATGGATGCCGGCCCACTGCTCGAGGTCCCCACCAAGACGGCACGCAGCCGCCGCCGCGTGCTGTTCTTCGGGCTGACGTTCCTCACCAGCATCCTCGCAAGCCTGCTGATGCTCGACATCCTGCGCGCCAACGGTCTCACCGTGCTGGAGGCGATCAGCCTGGTCTTGTTCTTCTGCCTCTTCACCTGGATCTCGGGTGCCTTCTGGACCGCGATCGCCGGCTTCATCATCCGCCTCAAGGGCGGCGATGCGGGGGTGATCCAGGCCCATGACGCCGATGGTCTGGTGATCCACAGCCGCATCGCGCTGGTCATGCCGGTGTACAACGAGGATCCCGCGCGCACCACCGCGGGGCTCGATGCCATCTGGACCTCCCTGGCGGCGCAGAGCGAGAGCGCGGCATTCGACCTGTTCATCCTCTCCGACACCCGCAAGAGCGACGTCGCGGTGGCCGAGGAGGCCGCCTGGCGCGCGCTCGTCGCCAAGCATGGCGGGCAGGGACGCATCTTCTATCGGCGCCGGGCCCAGAACACCAGCCGCAAGTCCGGCAACATCGCCGATTTCGTGCGCAACTGGGGCGCGGCCTATACGCACATGATCGTGCTCGACGCCGACAGCGTGATGTCCGGCAAGGCCCTGGTGACGCTCGCCCGGCTGATGGATGCGCATCCGGACGTGGGCATCATCCAGACCGCGCCGCTGCCCGTGGGCCGGGAGACGCTGTTCGCGCGCATGGTGCAGTTCGGGGCGCGCCTGAATGGCCCGATGCTCTCCAGCGGCCTCGCGTTCTGGCAGCTCGGCGAAGCCAACTACTGGGGCCACAACGCCATCATCCGCCTGCAGGCCTTCGCCGGGCACTGCGACCTGCCGCGCCTGCGGGGCAAGGCGCCGCTGGGCGGGGAGATCCTCAGCCACGACTTCGTCGAGGCCGCGTTCATGCGCCGCGCGGGCTACAAGGTGTGGCTGATCCCGGACCTGATGGGCAGCTGGGAGGAGGTGCCCTCGAACATCATCGACTTCGCGGCCCGCGACCGGCGCTGGGCCCAGGGCAACCTGCAGCACATGCGGGTGCTGGTGATGCCCCGGCTGCACTGGCTCAACCGCCTGCACATGATCACCGGCATCCTGTCGTACTCCACCTCGCCCATGTGGTTCGCCGTGCTGGTCCTGAGCTCGATCATCACCTGCCAGGAGGCGATCCAGGGCTATCAGTACTTCGAGACCGGCACCCATACCCTGTTCCCGGTCTGGCCCGAATACCGCGACGGCGAGATCGCCGCACTGCTGCTCGCGACCATCGTGGTGCTGCTGCTGCCGAAGGTGCTCGGCGCCACCCTGGCGATGATCCGCACCCCGCGCCGCCGCGCCTTCGGGGGCGGTCCGCGGCTGCTGCTGAGCCTGCTGCTGGAACAGCTCTTCAGCATGCTGCTCGCGCCGCCGATGATGGTGTTCCACACCACCTTCGTGCTGACGACGCTGGCCGGCAAGCCCGTCACCTGGAATACCCAGGATCGCGGGGATCGCGGTGTGAGCTTCGGGGATGCGCTCGCCCGGCACCGCTGGCAGATCCTGCTGGGCATCATCTGGGGCGCGGTGATCCTGACGTTCGCACCGCGCTTCATCTGGTGGATGATGCCGGTCCTGGCAGGTCTGCTGCTGTCGGCATTCCTGACCATGGTTTCCAGCCGCGTGGACCTGGGGCTGGGGCTGCGTCGCATGGGCCTGCTGCTGACGCCGGAGGAAACCGCGCCGCCTCCGGAACTCGCGCTCATGCACCGGGCCCTGGCGCGGCAGAGCGCCGCCGCGCCGCCGGTGGCGAGTGAGCTGACGCTGGTGGTCAGGGGCGATACGCTGCAGACGCCGACCCTGGCGCCGCTGCGCATGGAGCCCTCGAAGCTCGACTACCGGGTCGCGCCACCGCTGTCCTAGGCCCGCCGCCTCACTCGTCCACGCCCTCGAAGAACTCGACGACGCCGGTCTCCAGGTGGTACTCGGCGCCCACGATCAGCAACCCGGCGCTCTGGATCAGCTCCTCGAGCAGTTGCGATCCGTGCCGCAGGTGATCGGCCGACATGCGGATGTTGGCGCGCACGGCATGCTGGATCAGCGCCTCCGGATCGTTGGCGAGCGAGGTGGACAGCAGCGGCTGCACCGAAGGCCGCACCCGGTTGACGATGCTGCGCAGGTTCGGCGACTGCTCGCGGGAGTTGCGGTTGAGTTCCTCGAGCGTCGCGGTGATGGCGCCGCAGCTGGAATGCCCGAGGACCACCACCAGGCGCGTGCCGAAGCGTTCGGCCGCGAACTCGACGCTGCCGATCTGCGAGGGCGCGACGATGTTGCCGGCGACGCGGATGACGAACAGGTCGCCGAGGCCCTGGTCGAAGACGATTTCGGCGGGCACCCGCGAATCGGAGCAGCCGAGGATGATGGCGAAGGGAAACTGCTGCGTCGCGAGTTCGAGGCGGCGGCGCGAGCCGGTGGCGTCATCGCTCAGGCGCGTGTCGGAGACGAACCGCGCGTTGCCCTCGCGCAGCCGCTGCAGTGCTGCTTGTGCGGAAATCATGCGCAGCAGTGTCCTTGTGCGCCCCGCGACTGTCAATTCGACGGGACCGGAAGGGGCTGTCAGAATCATTGCATCCGCAGCGCGGCCCGGCAGCCGCGCGGCGCAGCCAGGAGCAGCGTCAAGCAAATGAACCAGAGCAACCGGGCGGTGACGACCGCGCGCCTCACGCAGATGAAGGCGCAGGGCCAGAAGATCGCGGTACTGACGGCGTACGACTACAGCTTCGCGCGCCTGCTCGATGCGGCGGGACTGGACGTGCTGCTGGTCGGCGACAGCGCCTCCAACGTCATGCACGGCCACGAGACCACGCTGCCGATCACCCTCGATCAGATGATCGACCACGCCGCCGCGGTGGTGCGCGCGGTGTCACGGGCGCTGGTGGTGGTGGACATGCCCTTCGGCACCTACCAGGGCGACAGCCAGCTCGCGCTGCAGAGCGCCGTGCGCATCATGAAGGAGTCCGGCGCCCATGCCGTCAAGGTCGAGGGCGGCGCGATCATCGAGGAGAGCATCCGGCGCATCCTCTCGGCCGGCATCCCGGTCATGGGACATCTGGGGCTGACGCCGCAGTCGATCTACAAGTTCGGAACCTACGTCGCCCGCGCGACGGCCCAGGAGGAGGCCGACCAGCTGGTGCGCGACGCGCAGCTGCTGCAGGACCTGGGATGCTTCGGGATGGTGCTGGAGAAGATCCCGGCGCAGGTGGGCGCGCGGGTGTCGAAGCTGCTCACGATTCCCACCATCGGCATCGGCGCGGGCCCGCACACCGACGGCCAGGTGCTGGTCACGCAGGACATGCTCGGCATCAACAACGAATTCTCGCCGCGGTTCCTGCGCCGCTACGCGCAGCTGTACGAGGTGATGACCCAGGCGTTCCGGCAGTACACGGCCGATGTGAAGGCCGGCACGTTCCCGTCGCAGGACGAGAGCTACTGAAGTGCGCTGTCGGGCTTTGCTGATTGACCCGCGATGCGGGAATGAGGTTACCTGCCTCAAAGAACCGCGGTGCGCCCCTGCCGCGAGGGGGTCACGTCAGGCGCGCACCGCGTTGCTAGCAACCTTGCGATCGGTCCGGATCGCCCACGTCCGTCGGACGCTCGGAAGAGACAGTGCAAGCACGATGCCAACCGCCGATGCACGATGCGATACTTGTAAGTGGCTGATTACCCGTGAACGTGAGCCGGGCAGTTCGGATCCGGAGCATGCGATTGCACCGGATTGGGACAGCGCTGCACAACGGCTGCGCACACCGCCAAAGAGGAAGTACTGATGCGTAGACGACAGATGATGCAGCAGGCCGCCGCGGCGCTGTGCGCCGCCGGGGTGCCCTTCGGCCCGCTGGTGGAAGCCGCCTTCGCGGCCGCCGCCCCGAGCGGGCTGCGGCGACTGGGCAAGCCCGAACCCTTCGATTACGCGAAACTCAAGGGCGAGGCCCGGCAGCTGAGTGCGTCGGCCTACAGGCCCCGCCCGGATGCGCTACCCCCCGCGATCGCCGCACTGAACTGGGATCGATGGCAGTCCATCCGCTTCCGCAATGACCAGTCGCTGTGGGCGAACGACCATCTGCGCTACCAGGTCCGTTTCTTCCATCTCGGCTTCACCATCAAGAAGCCGGTGCGCATGTACCTCATCGAGAACGGCCAGGTGCAGGAGCTGGGCTTCGACCGGGACATGTTCGACTACAGCAGCAGCGGGCTCAAGCCCTCCCAGGTGCCCGAGAACCTCGGGTTTGCGGGCTTTCGCCTGAATTTCCACACCGACTGGGTACGCGACGTGGCGGCCTTCCAGGGCGCCTCGTACTTCCGCGCCGTCGACGGCGACATGCAGTACGGCATGTCCCAACGGGGCCTTGCCATCAACTCCGGCATGCCTTACCCCGAGGAGTTTCCGGAGTTCGTCGCCTATTACCTGGAGCGGCCCGCGAAGGATTCGAACCAGCTCACCGTCTATGGCCTGCTGGATTCGCCCAGCGTCGCCGGTGCCTACCGCTTCGTGATCGAAGTGGCGGACACCCTGGTCATGGATGTGGACGCGGCGCTCTACCCGCGCAAGCAGATCGAGCGCATCGGCATCGCCCCCGGCACCAGCATGTTCCTCTTCGGCGAGAACGACCGGCGGGTCGACTTCGACTGGCGTCCCCAGATCCATGACTCGGACGGCCTGCAGATCTGGACCGGCTCGGGGGAATGGATCTGGCGGCCATTGGTGAATCCGCCGGTGGTGCACACCAACAGCTTCGTGGACAACAGCCCGCGCGGTTTCGGCCTGGTGCAGCGCGAGCGCCGCTTCAGTCAGTACGAGGATGACGGTGTGTTCTATAACAAACGTCCGACGGTATGGGTGGAACCGCGCGGCCGCTGGGGCGCCGGGCAGGTGATGCTGGTGGAAATCCCGACCGTCGACGAGACCTTCGACAACATCGTCGCCTTCTGGAATCCGGCCGAGAAGCCGCAGAAGGGCCAGGAGTTGCTGTTCGGCTACAAATTGTACTGGTGCCGGGAGATCCCGGTGTCGAGCGGACTGGCGAGTGCGCAGGCCACGCGCACCGGCATCGGCGGCATCGTCGGCCAGAAGCGCTCCTATTTCTCCTGGCGCTTCGTCGTGGACTTCGCCGGTGGGGATTTCCCGCTGCTCGGCGAGCATGCCAACGTGATTCCGGTGATCTCCGCCTCGCGCGGCACCGTGGAAATCACCTCGGCGCGGCCGCTGCACGAAATCAATGGCTGGCGCGCGATGTTCGACCTGCGGCTGACGGATGAGAGCGTCGAGCCGATCAACCTGCGGCTGTTCCTGTCCCAGGACGGCCAGCCGCTGACCGAGACCTGGCTGTACCAGTACACGCCGCCGCCGGCGAACGAACGGGATCTGCAGCCCGTCGAACGCCATTTGCCCCAGTCGCACAAGTCCTGAAAGAGCGATAATCCCCCACGGGCCGCGCACCGGGTATGTGCGGTCCGTCACGCGGCTGCACCAAATTCCGGCACTGCGTGGGCGGGCCGTGCTAGAAAACCCGGATGCGTGAATGAGTCTGCCTGGCACACATGTTGCTGACCCTCCTTGAGAGGTATGCCATGACGTTGATGACTGATTCGGATCCCGTTCCCGGCGCGCATGCGCTCTCCCGCAGTGAAGTGATCGATGCCGTGGCGCGGGTCGTCGCCCGGCAGGGCCCGGGCGCGCTGCGCTGGGCGGCGATCGTCAAGGAAGCCGGCAGCGGTGTGTCCCAGGCCTGGGATTGGTTCCCGGACCTGCAGGCGCTGCTGGATGAATGCTATTCGCGCACGGCGCAGGGACTGGAGGAGAGCCTGCTGGTGGGCGAGACCGCACCGGGCACGGCGCTGGAGAAACTGGCCGCGTTCCTGGTGGCAGCGCTCGACATCCGTCGCGAGCGCGGCTCGTTCCTGTCCTTCCGGGTCAGCGATGACCTGCCGGAGCGGCAGCGCCGGCGACTGCGCGAGCGCGAACTCATGCTGCTCACCCGCCTGAAGCGGATCCTCATGAAGGGCCAGCAGGACGGATCGATCGCGCTACGGCACATCGATTCCTCCTGCGCCATGATCTTCGCCTGCCTGGAGGTCCCCGCCACCGCCGGTGACGGTCCCGAACAGCGGATGTGGGATGGCGAACTGATCGAGCTGCTGCTGGCGGCGCTCGCCGAACCCCATGCCCCGGAGTCGGTGCTGCGCCGGGAAATCGAAGTCGCGCACGGCAGCTGCCGCTGCGGGACGGTGCGGTACGAGATCGACGGTCCGTTCGATGTGATGTCCCATTGCCACTGTTCGATCTGCCGCATGCAGCAGGGCACCGCCTTCGCGACCTACGTCTCGGTGCCGGCGGCCCGCTTCCGCTGGAGCGCCGGGGAGGCGCAGGTCACGCACTACAGTGGCGAGGCCGGGCAGGTGGCCGAACAGCGCGCCTTCTGCAGCCGCTGTGGCTCCCCGACGCCCTCGCTGGATGCCGAAGGCGGGACGGCCTACTGTCCGGCCGAGAACCTGCAGCGGGACTTGGGCATCAAGCCGCAGAGCCACGTGTTCGTCCGGCCCTGAGCACCGGACGACACGCAGGCGCGGCTTACTGGACCGGGTGCTTCGGGGCGGCACCGGCGGCGGGCGCCGTCGGCGCGGGACGCACGCTGAGCAGCTCCACTTCGAACTTCAGCAGCGAGCCCGGGGGGATCGGCGGCGGGGAGTTCATGTCGTAGCCGAGCGCGGGCGGGATGTACAGGTCGATCTTCTCGCCCGGCTTCATCAGCAGCAGCGCTTCCTGCCAGCCCTTGATCACCGCGTTGACGGTGAACGTGGCCGGCTGACCGCGCTTGTAGGAACTGTCGAATTCCGTGCCATCGAGCAGCGTGCCGCGGTAGTTCACCGTGGCTTCGTCCGACAGCTTCGGCGACTCGCCCGAGCCCGGGCGCAAGACCTTGTACTGCAGGCCGCTGGCGGTCGTGACGACGCCGGGCTGCTTGGCGTTGGCGGCCAGGAATTTGGCGGCGGCGGCCTTGTTGGCGGCGCCCTCGCTGGTGCGCGCCGTTTCGATCAGCGCCTGGATGCGCTGGCCGTCCTCGGGTTTGGCGGTGGCCTTGCCCGAGAGTGCGTCGCGCAGGCCCTGCAGGACGCGCTCGAACTCGACGCTCTCGCCGTTCAGCCCGTAGCTGTGGAGCTGGGAGCCGAAGGAGACGCCGAGGCTGTAACTCGCCTGCGATTTGGTCTCGGCGGAGGAGGGGGCACTCCCCCTGGCGGCTTTCGCCGGGGGCACGGGCTTGTCGCTGTTGCCGCCGGTCTGGGCCTGCACCGGCAATGCGCCGGCCAGCAGGATGGTTCCGGCCACGAGCGCGAGGCCCGCGGCGGTCTTCTTGTCTCGGGGCGCGTTCGTGGCCGCGCAGTGCCTTGATTTCACGAAACACCTCAGGTGTTGAGTTGAATTTTCGGGGGCGTAGTTTGGCCGTTCGCGGCCCCTCGTGCTTGGATTTCGCAAGCTTGAGCTGGGTTCGGCCGTATTACGGTCCGCAGTGGCTGCGGGTACACTTGCGCCCCCGACTCCGCAATGAAGCACAGCCATGTTTGAGCGTCTCGACCGCGTCCCCGACGATCCGATCCTTGGCCTGATGGCGGCGTACCGCGCCGACCCGGACCCCAAAAAGGTCGACCTGGGGGTGGGGGTGTTCAAGGACGCCAAGGGCGACACGCCGGTCCTGGAAGCGGTCCGAAAGGCGGAACAAGCCGTCCTGGAGCGCCAGACCAGCAAGACCTACGTCGCCCCCGCCGGCAACGCGGCATTCAATGCGGCCATGGAAAAGCTGGTCTTCGGCGCGGATCACCCGGTGTTCGGCGCCGAGCGCATCCGCTCCATCCAAGGTCCCGGCGGCTGCGGCGCGCTGCGGCTGGGTGCGGAGCTGGTGCGCCTGGCCTCACCGCAGGCCACCATTCACGTCAGCACTCCCACCTGGGCCAACCATGTGCCCCTGATGACGGGAACGGGCCTTAAGCTCGGCCGGTATCCGTACTACGAGGCGGCGCGCGGCGCGATCGATTTCGGAGCCCTGTGCCAGGCCCTCGAGGCGCTGCCGGCGGGGGATGTCGTGTTGTTGCATGCCTCCTGCCACAACCCCACGGGTGCCGACCTGTCCCGCGAACAGTGGCAGGAACTGGTGCCGCTGTTCCGGCGCCGCAACCTGCTGCCCTACATCGACATGGCCTACCAGGGCCTGGGCACGGGGCAGGACGAGGATGCCTTCGGCATCCGCCTGTTCGCCGGCGAACTGCCCGAGGTGCTGGTGGCGGTGTCGTGCTCGAAGAACTTCGGCCTGTACCGCGAGCGCGTCGGGGTGCTGCACGTCGTGACCGACAAGCCGGCCGTGGGTGTGGCCGCGTTGAGCCATGAGGTCCGCGTCGCCCGCAGCATCTACTCCATGCCGCCGGACCACGGTGCGGCCATCGTCAACGAGATCCTCGGCAACGCGGCCCTGCGCGAGAGCTGGGCCCGGGAGCTCGGGGTCATGCGCGAGCGCATCAACGGCCTGCGCCGGCAGCTGGTCGCGAAGCTGCGCGAGGCCTGTCCGGCACGGGACTTCGGCTTCATCGCCGGCCAGCGGGGCATGTTCTCGCTGCTGGGTCTGACCGTGGACCAGGTCAAACGCATGCGCGCCGAACGCCACGTCTACATGACCGACGACAGCCGCATCAACATCGCGGGCCTGCGCGAGGACAACCTCGAGTACTTCGCGCGCTCCGTGGCGCACGTGCTCGGCTGAGCCGCGGCATGGCGGAACCCTCCGCCGCCGCGGCGCGGCTGCTGGCGAGGCTCGATGTCCTCGCCGCGCAGTTCGCCCCGCACCTCGCGCAGTCGGAAGAACGGGCGCAGCTGCCGCCGCAGATCTCGGGCGCGCTGCTGCGCGAAGGCTTCTTCCGGCTGTGGATTCCGGCGGAGGTGGGCGGCCTGGAACTGCCGCTCGAGGATGCGCTGCGCCTCTACGAGGCGGCCGCGACCCTCGACGGCTCGGTGGGCTGGGCGGTCATGATCGGCGCAGGCGGTGGCCTGTTTGCCGCCTACCTGCCGCTCGCGGGCGCCCGGGAGCTGTTCGCACCGCAGACGGCCCTGGTCGCCGGATCCGGATCGCCCACCGGCCATGCCGCGCGGGTGGCGGGCGGTTACCGCGTGCGCGGCGCCTGGCGCTTTGCCAGCGGCGCGCACTATGCCTCGGTGTTCACGGCGGCCTGCGTCATCACCGACAACGGTTCGGCCGTCCTGGATGCCGCCGGTCAGCCCCTGATCCGCGCGATGTCGATCCCGCCCTCCCGGGTGCGCATCCTCCCGAGCTGGGATCCGAGCGGCATGCGCGGCACGGGCAGCCATGATTTCGAGGTTCAGGAGGCCTTCGTCCCCGAGCACCACACGTTCTCGGTGATCACGGATGCGCCGCGCGCCACCGGGCCCCTGTACCGGCTGCCCTTCGGGGTCCTGACGGAGCTGCCGGTGAGCGCCGTGGGGCTCGGCATCGCGCGCCGGGCGCTGCAGGAATTCGCGCGCCTGCGGCCCGCACAGAAGTCCGGGGACGCGGCCCACGCCGCGATCCGGCAGCGCTTCGCGCATGCCTGCGGGGTGCTCGAACAGGCCCGCGCCGCGGTCATGGGCCTGGCGCAGGAGGCGTGGGCGACCGTGCTTCAGGGCGGCCTGCTGAGCGCCGTGCAGCTGGCGCGCATCACCAGCACCTGCAGCGTGTCGCAGGAACAGCTGCGGGCGGCCATCGATGAACTGGCGGCGCTTGCCGGCATGCGGGCCATCGAGCGCCGCGGGGATTTTTCGCGTGCCTGGCGCGACCTTGGCGCGCTGGGAGCGCATGGCAGCCTCGCTCCGCAGCGGCTGGTGGCGGCCGGTGAAGTGCTGCTCGCTCAGGCGGGGCGCAGCGAGACGATGAGCTGCGCCAGCGAGGTCACCGGCGGGCCGCAGGTGCTTCCCGAGCACACGTAGGCCACGGCCTGCGGGTGCCCCGGCTTTTCCGCGAGGGCTGCCGGCAGGTCCTCGAGGTCATTGGGGACGGGCAGGACCAGGCGGCGGGGCGCATACAGCCGCGCCAGCTGGCCGCGCCATTCCTCCACCTGCGCAGGCGCGCCGCGCACGATGATGATCTGCGGCGGCTCGAGCAGTTCCTCCAGCGCCGCCAGCATGGCCACGTGCCCCTGGGGCCGCTGCTCGATGCCGCGCCAGCCCGCGCGGACCGTGCGTTCGGCGGCCGCCAGCCACTCGGGCCGCCCCAGGAGGTGTCCCAGCCGCTGCAGCGCCAGGGCGGCGACCGCATTGCCGGCGGGCGTCGCGTCATCGGCGAACACCTTCGAGCGATGGATCAGCTGCTCGTGATCATCGGCGGTGAAGAAGAATCCGCCGTCCTTCACGTCCTGGAACCGTTCCAGCAGGACCTGCGCGAGCTCGCCCGCGAAGCGCAGCTCATCGCTGCGCACCCGCACCTGCTGCAGTTCCAGAATGGCATCGAGCAGGTACGCGTAGTCATCGAGGTAGGCGGCCAGATGCGCCTCATCGCCCAGGGCGGTGGCCAGCAACCGGCCATCGCGCCACATGCTGCGCCGGATGAACCCCAGGGCCTGGGCGGCCGCATCCGCCCAGTCACCGCGCCCGAGCGCGCGCGCCGCGATGGCGAGCCCGCGGATCAGCAGCGCATTCCACGACACCAGCACCTTGTCGTCGCGTCCGGGGCGCACGCGCGCGTCGCGCGCGGCCAGCAGCGTGCGGCCGGCCGCGTCGATGTCGTCCTGCACCTGCGCCTCGGTGCGGTCGAGCTCCCGGGCGATCTCATCCAGCGGCCGCCAGGCATGCAGATGCCAGTGACCCTCGAAATTGGCCTCCCGGTCAAGACCGAAACGGGCGGCGAAGGGTGCGAACTGCGCCGCCGGCAGCAGCTCCCGCACCTCGCCGACATCCCAGACGTAAAACCTGCCTTCGTGGCCCTCGGAATCCGCGTCGAGGCTGCTGTAGAAGGCGCCCTGCGGCGAGCGCATCTCGCGCAGGGCCCAATCGGCGGTGGCCGCGGCGATCCGGCCATAGAAGGGGTCGCCCGTGGCGATGGCCGCCTGCGCGTACACCGCCAGCAGGCCGCCGTTGTCGTAGAGCATCTTCTCGAAGTGCGGAATCATCCAGAACCGGTCCACCGAGTAGCGGCAGAAGCCGCCACCGAGCTGATCGTTGAGGCCGCCTTCGCCCATGCGCCGCAGGGTCAGCGTCGCCATGAACAGGGCCTGCAGGTCCGGTGCGTCGCCCGCGGATGAGGCGTGCCAGTCGCGCAGCAGTCGTTCCAGCGCATTCGGATGCGGAAACTTCGGCGCGCCGCCGAAGCCGCCGTACTCGCGATCGAAGCCGTCGGCGAGGTCGCGGCGCGCGGCGGCGATCGGCGCCGCCGTCAGTGCCTCGTCCGTCCCGGCCGCCGGCGGCACCAGCTCATCGAGCACCCGCACCAGCGAGTCACCCTGGGCCCGCAGTTCCTCGCGGTGGTCGCGGTAGTACTCCGCGACCCGCGCCAGCACGTGGCCGAAGGAGGGCATGCCATAGCGCTGCTCGCGCGGGAAATAAGTGCCGCCGAAGAACGGTCGCTGATCATCGGGGCTCAGGAACATGGTCAGGGGCCAGCCGCCGCTGCGCCGGGTCAGAAGCTGCTGTGCGATCTGGTAGATGCGGTCGACGTCCGGGCGCTCCTCGCGGTCGACCTTGATATTGATGAACTGCCCGTTCAGCAGTTGCGCCGTGGCTTCATCCTCGAAGCTCTCCTCGGCCATCACATGGCACCAGTGACAGGCCGAGTAGCCCACCGACAGGTGCACGGGGCGGCCCAGGCTGCGCGCCGCGGCAAACGCCTCCGGTCCCCAGGCATACCAGTCGACGGGGTTGTGCGCATGCTGACGCAGGTACGGGCTGGTCTCGCGCGCGAGCCGGTTGGTGTAGCGCGGCGTGCCGTCGGAGTTCAGATGCCGGGTCCGGGTCATGGAGCAAAGGATACACCGCCGAACCGGCTATAATTGACGGCTGATGACGACCTCGCCACGACCGCAACCCGACACCACCGCCGTGCCCGAGCTGCGCCTGAAGCGTGCGGAGGACCGGCGCATCAACTCAGGCCATCCCTGGGTCTTCAGCAACGAGGTCGACATCGCCCGTACGCCCCTGACCGCGCTTGCGCCCGGCGCGCAGGTCCGGCTGCTCGGCGATCGTGGCCAGTTCCTCGGCTACGCATACGTCAATCCGCACTCCCTCATCTGTGCGCGCCTCATGAGCCGCGACCCGCAGCGGCCGATCGATGCGGCGCTGATCGGCGGGCGGCTGCGCGCCGCGCTCACCCTGCGCCAGGGTCTGTCTGCCGAGCCCTTCGGCCGGCTGGTGTTCGGTGAATCCGATCAGCTGCCGGGGCTGGTCCTGGACCGCTTCGATGACATCATCGTCGGGCAGATCGCCACGGCCGGCATGGAGGCGCTGCGGCCGCAGGTCGAAACCGCGGTGCGCGAAGTCCTGCGGCCGCGGGTGCTGTACTGGAAGAACGACTCCGGGGCGCGCGAACTCGAGCAGCTACCCGCATTTTCCGGCGCCGCCTTCGGCGCGGCCCCCGCGCAGCTGCGGGTGCGCGAAGCCGGCATCGAATTCGTGGCGCCGCTGCAGGAAGGGCAGAAGACCGGCTGGTTCTACGATCAGGCGGCAAACCGCGCGTTGCTGGCGCGCTTCCTGCCCGCCGGCGCGCGGGTGCTCGATGTCTGCAGCTACGTGGGCGCCTGGGCCGTCACGGCACTGAAACACGGGGCCGGCCAGGCCACCTGCGTGGATGCCTCGGCGGCGGCGCTGGAATTTGCGAAGGCCAATGCCAGCGCCGCCGGCCATGCGCTCGAGGTCCGCCGCGGCGATGCCTTCGATGTCCTGAGGGGCCTGCACGAAGGGGGGGAACGCTTCGATGCGGTGATCCTGGATCCCCCGGCTTTCATCAAACGCCGCAAGGACATCGCCCAGGGGCAGGCCGCCTATCGCAAGCTCAACCAGCTGGCGCTGAACCTGATCGACCCGGCGGGCCTGCTGGTGTCCTGTTCCTGTTCCTATCACCTGGAGGAGCAGCAGCTGCTGTCCGCCGTCCAGGCGGCGGCGCGGCATGCCGGACGGTTCGTCCAGGTGCTCGCCTTCGGCGGCCAGTCCCCCGATCACCCGGTGCATCCGGCCATCCCCGAAACGCGCTATCTCAAGGCCCTGTTCTGTCGCGTCACGCGCGAGTAACAGGCGAAACCGATACAATTTCCCCATGCTGCAATATCCACGGTTCAATCCCGTCGCCGTAGAGCTGGGTCCGATCAAGGTCCATTGGTACGGCATCATGTACCTCATCGGGTTCGCCGCGGCCTGGTCGCTCGGGCGGCTGCGGGCGAAGGATCCGCGCTCGACTTGGAAACCGCTGGACGTCGATGACCTGGTGTTCTTCGGCATGATGGGCGTCATCTTCGGCGGCCGCACCGGCTACGTGCTGTTCTACGGCATGGAGTACTGGGCCCGCGATCCGTGGTATCCGCTCAAGGTCTGGGAGGGCGGGATGTCCTTCCACGGGGCCCTGCTCGGGACGCTGGTGGCCATGGCGGTCTACGCCTGGCGCCGCCAGCGCCGCATCGCCGACGTGTTCGATTTCTCATCGCCGCTGCCCGAACTGGGATTGTTCTTCGGGCGGCTCGGCAACTTCATCAACGGCGAACTGTGGGGCAAGCCCACGACCGTCCCCTGGGGGTTCAGGGTGGATGGGGTGGTGCGCCACGCCTCGCAGCTGTACGAGGCGGGCCTGGAAGGCCTGGTGCTGTTCGCCGTGATGTGGATCTTCACGCGCCGGCCGCGTCCGCAGCTGGCGCCGTCGGGCCTGTTCCTGCTGCTCTACGGCATGGCGCGGTTCGGCATCGAATTCGTGCGCGTGCCCGATGCCAACCTCGGCTACCTCGCGGCCGGCTGGGTGACCATGGGCCAGATCCTGTCCCTGCCGATGATCCTGGGTGGCATCGTCCTGCTGATCGTGGCGTACCGGCGCCGCGTGCCGTCCGGAAACTTCATCGCCGCGGCGGCGACGGGCTGATCCGGCGTGCGCCAGTACCTGGAACTCATGCGGCGGATCCGCGAACGCGGGGCCGCCAAGCAGGACCGCACCGGCACCGGGACGCTGTCGCTGTTCGGACAGCAGATGCGCTTCGACCTCGCCGCCGGCTTTCCGCTGGTGACGACCAAGAAGCTGCACCTGCGCTCGGTGGTGTACGAGCTGCTGTGGTTCCTGCGCGGCGACACCAACGTGGACTGGCTGCACCGGCATGGCGTGAGCATCTGGGACGAGTGGGCCGGACCGGATGGCGAGCTGGGTCCCGTCTACGGCAGGCAGTGGCGCTCCTGGCCCGCGGCCGATGGCCGCACCATCGACCAGATCGGCATCCTGCTCGAGCAGCTGCGCAGCACTCCGGACTCGCGACGCATGATCGTCAGCGCCTGGAACGTGGGCGAGCTCGAGCGCATGAAGCTGCAGCCGTGCCATGCGCTGTTCCAGTTCTACGTCGCCGCGGGAAGGCTGTCCTGCCATCTGTACCAGCGCAGCGCCGATTTCTTCCTGGGCGTGCCGTTCAACATCGCCTCCTATGCGCTGCTCACCCACATGATCGCGCAGCAGACCGATCTTGAGCCGGGTGAACTGGTGTGGACCGGCGGTGACTGCCATCTGTACCTGAACCATCTGGCCCAGGCGGACGAACAGCTGTCGCGCGAGCCGCTGCCGCTGCCGCGGCTGCGGATCACACGCCGGCCGCCCGATCTCTTCAGCTATGACTACGAGGACTTCGAATTCGTGAACTACCAACATCATCCGGCGATCAAGGCGCCGGTGGCGGTCTGACCGTGGCCACCCGCAGCAAGCGCAAGGGCGCGGTACCGACGGCCGCCAAAGCCGCCGGCCAACCGCTCGACAAGGCGGCCGCGAAGCTCGCGGCGAAAGCCGCGAAACTCATCAAGGTCCGCAAGTCCAGGGTCCATGGGCAGGGCGTGTTCGCGCTGCAGCGCATCCGCAAGGGCACGCGCATCGTCGAGTACGTGGGGGACCGCATCTCCCATGCCCGCGCCAACCGCCGCTACGACGATCATGACGAGAACGACAACCACACGTTCCTGTTCGCGGTCGACCGCAACGTCGTCATCGACGCCACGGTGGGCGGCAACGATTCGCGCTTCATCAATCACAGCTGCGACCCGAACTGCGAATCGAACATCGAGGACCGACGGGTCTTCATCGACGCCATCCGCACCATCGAGCCGGGCGAGGAACTCAACTACGACTACCAGATCGGCCGCGAGCGCGACGATCCCCCGAACGTCGATGTGATCTACGCCTGCCGCTGCGGTGCGAAGGACTGTCGCGGCACGATGCTGTGGCCGCCGAAGCGTCCGGCGACCCGCGGCCGGAAGAAGACCGCGGCGCGGCGCGGCCCGTGAGTCAGGGACACCCCGAGTCCGACCGGCTGCCCGCACTGGGCATCGTCGTCGGCGCGCTCGGCGTCGTCTACGGTGACATCGGCACCAGTCCCCTGTACGCCTTCGACCAGGCGTTGAAGGTGGTGGGCGCCTCGACGCCCGAGTCGATACTCGGAGTGCTGTCCCTGATCTTCTGGTGCCTGGCCATCTCGGTCACGCTCAAGTACGTCATCGTGATGATGCGCGCCGACAACGAGGGCGAGGGCGGCATCCTCGCGCTGCTGGCGCTGGCGCAGCGGCGGCTCAACCAGATCGGACGCTGGCCGCGGATCGCGGTCAACCTGGCGCTGATCGGCACCGCGCTGTTCTTCTGCGATGCGCTGATCACGCCCGCCATTTCCGTGCTGAGCGCCGTCGAGGGCCTGGAACTGCTCGATCCGACCTTCAGCCGCGCCGTCATCCCCGTCACCCTCGGGGTGATCGTGGCGCTGTTCTGGTTCCAGCGCCGCGGTACGGAGAAGGTCGGCCGCGCCTTCGGACCCATCATGGTCGTATGGTTCCTGGCCATCGCCGTCTCCGGTCTCGCCGCCATCCTCTACGAACCCGCGGTGCTCAAGGCCGTCAATCCGGTCTATGCGGTGAAGGTGCTCGTGCACAGTCCCGGCACGGCGCTTGCGCTCATCGGCGCGGTCTTCCTGTGCGTCACCGGCGGGGAGGCGTTGTATGCGGACATGGGCCACTTCGGCAAGCAGGCGGTGCGCACGGCCTGGTTTTCGCTGGTGTGGCCCGCGCTGCTGCTCAACTACCTGGGGCAGGGGGCCCTGCGCCTGCACGGCGGGGGCGCCGACCATGCGCTGTACGCGCTCATCCCGCAGGCGCTGCTGCCGCTGATGGTGGTGCTGGCGACCGCAGCCTCCGTGATCGCCTCCCAGGCGGTCATATCCGGCGCGTTCTCGGTGGCACGCCAGGCGATCCAGCTGGACCTGCTGCCGCGCATGCGCATCCTGCAGACTTCGGCCCATGAGCAGGGCCACGTCTACGTGCCGGTGGTCAACGGGCTGCTGCTGGTGTGCGTGTGCCTGTTCGTGCTCGGGTTCGGGTCTTCGGATGCGCTCGCCGGCGCCTACGGCGCCGCCGTGGTGGGCACCATGTTCATCACCACCATCCTCGGCGCCTTCGTCGCCGTGACGCAGTGGGGCTGGCCGCCGCTGGCGGTCGGTGCGCTGTTCAGCGGCCTGTTCTGCCTGGACACGGTGTTCGTGGTCGGCAATGCCACCAAGATCCCCGCCGGTGGCTGGGTGCCCCTGACCCTGGCGATGTGGGTGTTCGCGATCTTCTCGACCTGGCGGGCCGGTCGCGTGGACCTGCGCCGCGCCCTGGCGGGCCTCGCGCAGCCGCTGACCGACCTGCCGCGGCTGCTGGAGGATGCCTACCGGGTGCCCGGCACCGGCGTGTTCCTCGCCAGCCATCCCGACTACATACCCTCGGCGCTGATCCGTAACTTCGAGCACAACAAGGTCATCCACGAGCGCATCCTGATCCTGAACTTCCGGATCGTGGACACCCCGCGGCGCAGCCACGCCGACCGGGTCAAGGTCGATGAACTGACGGCCGGCGTGTTCTCCATCAATGCGCGGTTCGGCTTCATGGAAACCCCCGATGTGCGCGAGGCGCTGCGCGCCTGCCGCTCGCGGGGCCTGCGGGTGTACCTGGAGGACTGTTCGTTCTTCATCGGGCAGCACGTGGTGGTGGCGCGACCGCGGCCGGGCTGGCAGGGCCTCAAGCGCCGGCTGTTCGCGCGGCTGCAACGGCGCAGCAGCCAGGCCACGGAGTTCTTCCGCATGCCGGTGCGCGACACCATCATCCTGAACACCTCCGTCGAGATCTGATGGCTGCGCCAGCGCGC
>Ga0335075_10003830_pt1 | contig 23638 bp, 21 predicted proteins | sample Lox_Sample_24_FD_206723 | JGI IMG/M metagenome (GOLD analysis project Ga0335075, IMG submission 206723) | Soil microbial communities from Loxahatchee National Wildlife Refuge, Florida, United States - Lox_Sample_2.4 | ecosystem: Environmental > Terrestrial > Soil > Wetlands | place: USA...
TGGCTTCGGCAACGGAATTCGCCAGGGCGATGGCGCGGTTCAGGGCTTCCCGCGCCTCAGCGGGCCGGCTCAGGTCCTCGAGCAGCGCTGCGCGCAACGCATGGAAGTAGAAGTAGCCCTCCAGCTGGGCGTGCAGCGGGTCGATCATTGCGAGCGCGGCCGCCGCGCCGCGCAGTTTCCACACCGCCACCGCGCGATTCAGCGTGATCACCGGTGAGGGCTGCAGAGTCTCGAGGATCTGATAGAGCGAGTCGATCTGTTTCCACGCCGTGTCCTGCGGCCGCGCGGCGCTCGCATGGAGAACGGCAACGGCCGCCTCGAGTTGGTACGGGCCCGGGCTTCTGTAGGCGGCGGCTCGTTCCAACAGCAGCCGCCCTTCTTCGATGAGCGCGCGATTCCAGCGGCCGCGATCCTGCTGATCGAGCAGCACGATCTCCCCATTGGCGTCGAAGCGTGCATCTGCGCGGGACTGCTGCAGCAGCATCAAAGCCAGAAGTCCGAAGACTTCCGGATCGGTTGGGAACAGGCTCAAGAGCAGTCTGCCCAGGCGAATGGCTTCATCCGCAAGCGTCCTGCGCGCCGCGGCCGTATCCGGAGTGCTGCCGTACCCCTCGTTGAAGATGAGATAGATCATCGTCGAGACTGCGGCGAGCCGCGCGCGGCGCTCCTCAACCCCGGGGGTGGCGAATTCGACCGCCAGGTCAGCGATTGCGCGCTTGGCGCGGGTGATGCGTTGCTCCATTGCGACGGCAGACACCAGGAAGGCTTTCGCGATCTGCTCGACAGTGAGCCCGGACACGATGCGAAGCGCGAGGGCGATCTGCTGTGTCGCGGGCAGGGTGGGGTGGCCGCACACGAACAGGAGCCGCAGGACATCGTCGCGATAGCGACTCTCATCGAGGCGTTCCGGAGTCAGGTCCTCGCGGGCGTCCAGGAGGGAGTCATCGGCAGGCAACGGGTCACTGGAGCGGTCACGGCGTTTGGCGTCCAGGACTGCGTTGCGCCCGACCGTGATGAGCCACGCCGTGGGGTCCCGGGGTGGACCTTTCCGTGGCCAGGTCTGCAGAGCCCGAAGGCATGCTTCCTGGAAAGCCTCCTCGGCGGTATCCAGATCACGGAAGCGGCGCAGAAGCGCTGCAATGGCCTTCGGCCGGGCCGCCAGAAGCGCCAGATCGATGTGAGCCGGGTCGTGCATCTGCCTCAAGGACGCTGAGCTACCTCGCAATCCGACCGGATGCTATATTTTTTTTTCGCCCGTAATCGAAAAGGTGGGGGTTGGCGATGACTTCATGGGTTCGGACGATACGCGCATGCAGGTGGGGACGCGCTGTACTTGCCGCTGCGGCACTCTTCTTCATGGGTGGCGCGCAGGCGCAGGTCGACCCGCAGCTCTTTCAGGGAATGCAGTGGCGCAATATCGGCCCATTCATTGCGGGAAAGGTGGATTCGGTGTCGGGAGCCGGGGGCCAGCCCGCGATTGCGTACATGGGCACCGACAACGGGGGTGTCTGGAAGACCGTGAATGCGGGCACCACCTGGTTCCCGGTCACCGATGCAGTGCAGCTCATCCGGGGCATCACGTCGCTTGCGGTGGCGCAGTCGCAACCGTCGATCGTCTATGCGGGCACCGGCAGCGTGTTTGGTTCCCACTACGGCAGCGGCGTCTGGAAATCCACCGACGCCGGAACGCACTGGCAGAATGCCGGGCTGAAGGATGCGGGGGATATAGCGTGGCTGTTGGTGGACCCGCGCAACCCGGACCTGGTGCTGGCGGCCACGCGCGGCATCGATCATCGTAAAGGGGGAGCACGCGGGGTGTTCCGCAGCACCGACGGTGGACACACCTGGAACCTGGTGTTGAGTACGCGGGCCGAGTCCGGTGCAACCTACCTGTCCTGGGCGAGTGATGATCCGAGCGTCGTTTTCGCAACGGTGGAGCAAACCTACGTCGCTCCGGGGGCGTCGCCCCGGCCCCGGCATCCGCGGCCGACGAGCCTCTACAAATCCACCGACGAAGGGCGGACCTGGATGGAGCTGAAGGGCCGCAACCAGCCCAGGATGATCGGCGAGACCGCGGTCGCGGATGGCACTCATTCCCGTCGCGTGTATCTGTTGAACGACGACGGCCTTTACCGGTCGGACGACGGCGGCGCCAGCTGGTCGTTGGCCACCAAGACGATCTATACGTCGAGCAAGCAGGTCCTGGTGGATCCGCACGATCCGGATGTCGTCTATACGATGGGCACCTGTGTCTATCGATCGACGGATGGAGGTCACACGCTGGTCGCGTTCAAGGGAGCGCCCGGGGGCGACGACCCGAATCAGTGGTGGATCGATCCCGCCGACCCGGGCCACATCGTGTACGGCGGCGATCAGGGCGGTGCGGTCAGTCTGGATGCGGGTCGGAGCTGGAGCTCGTGGTACAACCAGAAAACTGCCGAGGTCTACAAGATCGGTACCGACAACCGGTATCCCTATTGGATATACGGGAGCAAGCAGGACAGCGGCACGTTCGCCATCGCCAGCATGGGCCTGGTCGGAGAGGTCACCGACCTCGACTGGTTTCCGCTGCCTGGCTGGGAATCGGGTTCGGTGACGGTCGACCCTGTCCACCCGGACGTCATATTCACGAACGGGCCCTGGGGCTTTCTGCAGAAGGTGAATCGTAAGACATGGGGTGCGCAGAGCGTCGATTTCGGCGTGGGCGCCATCAGCGCGGTCAGCGATACGGATTACCGTCGGGCGGTTTCTGCGCCGATCGTGTTTTCGCCACAGGATCCGAGCTCGCTCTACTACGGTACGCAGAACGTGTGGGAAAGCCAGGACGGCGGTGACCACTGGCAAAAGATCAGTCCGGACCTCACTGCCCATCCGGGAAAGCCGCCGCTGCCCAATCCGAAAGGAGTCCATCATGGCGATGCATTGGAGTCGTTGTCGGTATCAGGCGCCCAGGCCGGGGTCATATGGACGGGAAGCAACAATGGCGTCGCCTATGTGACGGAGGACGGCGGAAAGCACTGGCGGGACGTCACTCCGCCGGGCACCTCGATACATGCCGTACTCAACGTTCAGGCGTCGCACTTCAGGTCATCGGAGGCTTACCTCGCCGTGCGTGACGACGCAATCGGCGATTCTTCGCCGCACATCTACCGCACGCGTGATTTCGGGAAATCGTGGCAGAGCATCATCACCGGGCTGCCGGTGGATCAGCCGACAGGCAGCTTCGTGCGGGTGGTGCGGGAAGACGTTCACGAGTCAGGTTTGCTGTTCGCGGGTACGGAAACGTCCGTCTACGTGTCGTTCGATGACGGGGACCACTGGCAGCCGCTGCGGTTGAACCTGCCGACGACTTCGTTCTATGACCTGGAGATCCATGACGGCGATCTGATTGCCGCGACCTACGGTCGGGGCATTTGGATCCTGGACGACCTATCGCCGCTCGAGCAACTGAGCGCGGGCCCTGCGGATGGGCCGGTGCATTTGTTCCGCCCCCAAGCGGCCATCCGCGTCCAGGCGAACATCAATCAGGACACGCCCTTTCCACCCGAGGTTCCACACGGAAGGAATCCGCCTCAGGGGGTCGTGATCGACTACTATCTGAAACAGCCTGCTCAGAAGGTGCAGCTGCAGATATTCGACGGCAGGGGGAACCTGGTGCGCTCGTATTCGAGCGCGCCGGCGAAGCCGCTCGATCAGCCTCTCCCGCCCACGCCTGCATTCTGGGCGCAGCCGCCGCGGCCGTTGCCGACGGCGGCGGGCGAGCACCGCGTCAGCTGGAACCTGCGCTTCCCAACGCCGCCTGCTCTGTTCTTCGATCAATCCATGGCGGCGGTGCCGGAAGATACGCCCTTCGTGCCGGAAGGGCCGCTGGCGCTTCCTGGCAACTACATGGTGAAGCTGACCGTGGATGGCGCCTCGTACGTTCAGCCGGTGCTGCTGAAGCAGGATCCCCGGCTCGACGGCTCGGCCGCGGCGGTGGATGGCATGCGGCGGCAATTGGCTCTTTCGCAGGCGATCGGCCGGCTCATCACGGCCAGCCGGAGCGCCTATGAGCAGGGGACCGAGCTTGCCAGGAAACTGACATCGAAACCGCTGCGCAAGCAAGTCGCCAAACTGACGGGTGCCGCCAAGGACGCGTCCATCGGCCTCTCGGGCGGGTCCTATGCCGTGCCCCCCGTCAAGGGTGTCACCCCTTTCAGCAGGATCAACGGACAGGCGTGCGCTCTGCTGGAGATGGTCGAAGCCACCACCGATCAGGCACCGGTGCCCTCGCTGTACCGGACCTACTCGGATCTATCGCGGGATTTCAACGCCACTCTTGCCGCCTGGCAGGCATTGCAGGCGAAAGTTGCCTCAGGAAAGACATCGAGACCGGACTGATCGTCTCAGTCAGGAATCGGGGCTTGCATTCTCTGCGCGCCGCTGGCGGTTACTCCGATGGACGCGAGGATGATCAGTCCGATCGCGATCCATTGGTACGGCGATAGCTTCTCATCCAGGAACATCAGGCCCGTCAGAGCTCCGATTGCGGGCTCGATGCTCATGAGGACGCCGAAGGTCCGTGTCGGAAGACGAGTCAGCGCCACCATGTCCAGCAGATAGGGCAGGGCGGTGGACAGGACGGCGACCGCGATTCCGGGCAACAGGATCGATGTCGAGAAGAAATTCGGCGGGGCGCTCAGGAAGCCCACCGGCAATACCAGGACGGCCGAGATCGCACTGCCGATCGCCACGGTTTGGGCTCCGTGAGAGATCCCGGCCTTCTGTCCGGAGATGATGTACACGGCCCAGCAGGCGCCGGCGCCCAGAGCGTACAGGGCGCCGACCGGATCGATGCCGCGATGGAGGTGTAAGACCGGCAGGAGGAGTACGAGACCCGCTACGGCGAGCAGCACCCAGAGGAAATCGATGAGGCGGCGGGAGAACAGAATTGCAACCGCCAGGGGTCCGGTGAACTCCAGCGCAACTGCGATGCCCAGAGGCAGTCGGCTGAGCGCCTGGTAAAAGCACATGTTCATGACGCCGAGCGCGACTCCATAGACGGCGATCGGCAACCGGGTGCCCGCGGGAATGCGGACGCGCCAAGGCCGCAGGGCGGCACAGAGGATCAACGTCCCGAACCCGATCCGCAGCGCCACGGTTCCCAGAGGGCCGGCAACCGGAAACATCGTTTTGGCGATCGACGCGCCCGTCTGGACGGAGACCATGCCCACGAGGAGGGCGAGCACGGGAATCAGGACGGCCGGCATCCCGGCGCGCTTTACGCTGGCGGACAACTCTAATGCCTCACGCGCTCGTAGCCCTGGCGCTCGGGGATGATCGTCTCGTGGACGATGAGCGTCCGAGGATTGTTCGGATCCACCGTTCCAAAGACATCACGGGCGATTCCCGGGTACAGGGGGGACCCGACGCCAGCGCTCGATGGTCTCGCTGATCGCCTCTCCCGGCTCTTCGCCCGGCTGCCAGGAAGTAGGGGAGCCGGCATCCAGGAGCAGGCGTCCCACAGCGGCGTGATTGCCGCCTGCCTGCGCCTGCGACCTGGCTCCCTCGGCCGCCCACACCAGCGGTTGAGCGTTGAATTCCCGGTCACGCACCGTCACCGAAGCACCCCGAGCGAGCAGAAGACGTGCGGCGTTCACGGCTCCTGCCATTGCGGCGCTGTGGAGGGCGGTTTTGCCGATCTCCTCATCACCCCTGTTCGGGTCGAAGCCGCAGGCCAGCAGGGCGGCCAGCACTGCCGTGTCGTCGCGCTCCGCGGCGCGGTGGAGTACAGCGTAGTGTTCGGCCGTGATCGCAGCACGCAATTCCGGGTGCTCGACCAGCATGGCCTGCGCCGCGCTGAGGTCGCCGCGGCTGCAAGCGGCTACGAGCCTGTCTACGGGTTGCAAATTGGCCGACGCACCGGCGCGCAGCAGCCAGTCGGCGACGGCACGATTGCCATTGAGCTCCGCGACTGCATACGGAGTGCGGCCATCCGAGCGCTGTCGGGAAACGTCGGCGCCGCGGGCGACCAGAGCCTCAACGAGCGGCAGCTCCCAGCGCCTGGCCGCGACATGCAACGGCGTCTCGCCGTTACCCTGATAGACAGGATCGGGATCGGCCCCGTGTGCGAGCAGCCAGAACGCACCGTCAGGAATCGTGGCCCACTGAAGCGTGGCATAGAGGGTGGCCGAACCGTCGCTGGCCCACGGTTGATTCGGGTCGGCTCCATTCGCGAAGAGCATGTCCAGTGCCGCAGTTTCGCCGGCTCCGGCGGCGAGAGGCAACGTCACGCCGTCGTTGGGGTTCGCGCCGGCCTGCAAGAGCAGCTCGGCCAGAGGCAAGAGGCATGTCACGAGTGTCGCTCCCCACAAGACGGGGCGCCGCACACCGTGATGCAGCCAGGGAAAGCGCGTATTCGGATCGGCCCCGAGCTCGAGCAGCCGCCGGGCGATGGCCACCAAGCCGTCGGTGTCAGTTACATCGCGACCCAGAGAAGTGTGGCAGAGATAATGCAAGGGCTCCCAGCCACGGGGGCCGCCCGCCTGGCGGGCCAACGAGGGGTCCGCGGCCAGGCGGGCGGTAACGCGCTCCACGTCTCCCAGGACGAGGGCGGCGTGGAAGCTTGCGGCGGCAATGCCCGGGTGGATCGTCAGCAGGCGCTCTGCGCGGTCTCTGCGGCCATCGGTGGCCGCTTCGACAAACTCGCGCACGGCATCATCGAAGCGAAGCGTCATCTCTTCGATGTGCTGACTGAGCGCATTCCAGGAGGGAAAGCCGTGCTCGCGGGCAACCGCGGATTGGGCGTCGTGAAGTGCGAACGCCGCACGGGCGAGCTCATCCGGGCTGCATCGGGCAAACTCCGGCACGATGCGCATTCTCTCGCGGGCGGCGGGATCCGCGGCCTTGACGGAGCGCAGCAACTCCTTGGCTTGCCGCTTGAGCTGGTCGATATCGGGGTGGTCGGGCAGGGTGCGCTGGGACATCATGGTATCTCCATGTTCCGGCCGCGGTCCGCAAACTGGCCGACACGAAGAATGATGTGCCGTCACCTGTCGATCGAAGAGGGGTGGACTCCGTCCTTCGCGCGGACCCGCGTGCGCCCCGAGCGCAGTCAGATCATCCTACTGCCCGCGCCGCCGGTCAAGTGATGAGAAAGGAAGCATCCCCATGCCGCGAGTGAGGAATATTGCAAGCAGCAGCGCGGCCAACGTAACGAGGGGAGCGGAAACAATCGGAGTGCGATGCCGGCAATGCCTCAGCGGGAGGTGAACGCCTCACGAAACTGCCGGAACTGCTGTTTCACCTGATTCGCGTTGGCCGTCAATTGGCGCTTGATGGCCGGGGCTTCTGCCGCGGTCGCTTTGACGAAGGCGAGGTTCGCCCGGGACATGTCGCCCGCGATCACGTAGCACCGACCGGCTTCCTGATATCGCGCCTGCTGAAAGGCCAGGTCCGCCCGTTCGTGAGCCCGCTTCGCGTTCATGCCGCGGCATTCACTCGGTACGGCACCCGCGGCCGCGCTCGGGGCCGGAGTGTCCGCGGCAGCGGCACGGATCCCCTGCAGGACAGCGGGACCCGAGAGACAGAGGGCAATGAGAAGTCCCGTTCCGATCCGCATAGGTCGCTCTCTTCAAACGATCATCCTTAAGTGAGCTCGATTTCAGACCTGACAAGAACGAGCCCCTCTCCCGATCGAGAGAGCGCGTGCATACCGTCCGGGGAGTGCGCACCCCAGTGCTGAAAGCGTCGGCTGTCCTCGATAGGTCAGACGAACGTCGGGACGGAATATTGGGTGCGGGGACTGGATGTGGCGGCGGCTACGGACAGGGCCACGCAGCAGGCCGCAGGCGGGCTCGACTCTGTCAGGCGGCGTCCGTCAGCCTCTTGCCCAGGTAGTCGATCATGTAGTCCTTCATGCGCACGTTGATCTCGAAGAAGTCGGCCACGGGTTCGCCCGTGTCGGGGTGGATCGGGCAGTAAGGCGGCGGCCCGAATTCGAATGTGATCGTCAACAGGTCGCGCCCCTCACGGCGGAAGCGACGCGCGATCCGCAGCCACCATTCACTGAAGGCCTGCAATTCCTGGCTCCAGCGCGGTGAGAGCGGATCATCGACCTGTGGAAGCTCGGCAGAGCCTACCCGGACATGGATGTGCTCCGTCCGTCGCACCGCCTCCTCCAGGGCGGCCTCGTGGCCGACGAGGAGGCTCTCTGCCGCAATCACCCAGTGGGTGAGATCGGCCGTGATCCGCAGGTTCGGGCGACGGGCAAAATACTCCACCGCCGCAGGGGCGCTATAGAGAAAGCGTCCGCGATGGGACTCGTGGAGTATCGGAACCCCGAGGCGGTCCTGCACGTCCTGCGCGATGTCGATGAGATCGAGATTCTGCTCGACCGTCCAATAGTCCCTGCCTGTATGGCTGTTGATGAACAGCGGCCGGGCCGCAGCCGCCCGCTCGAGGCTCCGACGCAGGGAGAGCCGATAATCGGCGAAGTCCCCCTCGGCTTGATATTGATGCGCGATGAACTGGAGACCGTGCGTTTCGAGAGCCGAATGCAGCGCTTCCTGGCCCGGTCCATCCGCCGGGACGCCTATCTCGACGCCGTCGAAGCCCGCATCCCGGATCTTGCGCAGCATCGGCTCCACGCCGAGGTGATCCAGGCCCCACCAGGAACAGAAGTAGCGTACGTCCAGCATCGGCGCACTCCTCAGGCGGAAGCGGTGCGGGAAAAGATCAGCGGGTTCTGAATGTCGTTGTTCAGGAGATCGCCGACCTTGAGTCGGCTCAGGTATTCATCCGGGAGGATGTTCTTCTCACCATTGAAGGTCGACCCATCGGGCATGAAGCCACAGGTCATCGCGCGCCGGGAACGCGTCGTCATGTTGGGCCCCGCGCCGTGAATGCAGAGACCATTGTGAAAGGAAGCGCTGCCCGCCCGCATCGGCGCCCTGACGGCTGCGGTGGAGGCGAGCTCGGGATAGGTCTCGAACACCGTGTCCATGTTCGGCGTGATGCCGATGGAACGATAGTCCGTACGGCGGTGAGTGCCCGGAAGAAAGCAGAGACAACCGTTCTCGAGCGTCGCATCGTCGAGCGCCACCCAGATGCTCAATGCGTCGGGCGAGCTGAATGACCAGAAGGGAGAGTCGAGGTGGAGCGTCGTCGGGTTCGCCCAGGGACGCTTGATGAGTGCCTGATCATGCCAGACTCGAATCCCGCGACTTCCCGACAGGCGGCATGCGGCCTCTCCCAGCTTCTCGTTCAAGATCAGCTTACGGACGCGGGCGTTCGTCTGCCACAGATTGACGAGCTGATCGAACACCTTGCCGAAATAGGCGGTATCGGCGTTGATGCCGTCGTCCTCCCCGGTTTTGATGGTCGTGCCCGGGATCTTGATGCCGTTGCGCTCGCGCACGGCCTCGTCGACGGCGCCGCGCCATTCCGTCAATTCGGCGGAGTCGAGAAAATCCTCGATGACGAGGAAACCCTGCTTCTGGTAGGTCTCGATCTGCTGCTGCGAAATGGCGTATTTCATGGCGGCAACCCTAGGAATCACCACTGAGGCAAATGCCTCGTCGCATGGACGGGAATCATCCCCAATGCGGTGTCCCGGCTCAATTCAATCCTGCTCATGCAGCGATTAGCAGCCTTCATGTGCTTAACTAGGGCTACACTGGCGTCCCGGAGCAGGGGGTCGGACATGAAGTGCCCGAAGTGTGGTTACGTGCGGCTGGCGACCGATGTCGCGCCGGATTGGCAGTGCCCCTCCTGCCAGGTGGCCTACGTCAAGGCCAAAACTGCGGGCGAGCCCGTTGCGGGGGTGCCTGACCCGGCGCCGGCGACGGGCAGCGTGGACGATGAGGACGAATGGGCGGTACCGGCGGCGTCCGGTCAGAAGATCGTCATCACAAGGCTGACCTCTCACCATGAGCAAGATTCAACTCCTCATTCTCGGCATGATCCTGGCCTTCGCTCCCTTGATCCCCGCTCGGGCCATGGTTTTCGGAACCGACCACCGCGCCGACTACGATCGGATTTCCAATTCTGCGATGAGGTCGCTCGGCGAGTCGGTCTTCACCTTCGTTCTCAAACAGAACATGGTGAAAAGGCCCGACGGACGGTGTGAGTTCGTCAAACACGACACGTTTCAGAAGAAACTGGATCTCTGTTCGAGCCAGCGATTCGGCGGGCAAACGTCGGTGCCGACACGTTGCTCGGGGTTTCTGGTTTCGCCCGAGCTGGGCGTGACGGCCGGTCATTGCGTGGCTCCGTCGCAGGTTGGAGATTTTTGCAAAAGCTATTACATCGTCTTCGACTACGCCATGCATTCCGACGACCGGGCGCCGTTGATTTTGAGCCAATCGTCGGTCTACGAATGCGACAGGATCGTAAGCCTGGCGTTCGATCCGAAGGGCCGCACGGATGATTATGCGATCCTGCATTTCTCCCGGCCCGTAGAGCATCATCCATCGTTGGAATACCGAAAAACGGGCAAACTCGCCGATCATGCGGCAGTATTCATGATCGGTTATCCCAGGGGGCTGCCCGAGAAATTCTCGCTCGATCGAAGAGTGGCGGCCAATTCCGATCCGTCTTATTTCTCCACGCGTCTCGACTGCTTCCACGGCAATTCCGGCAGCCCCGTGTTCAATGCGAAGACCCTGGAAGTCGAAGGTATCTTCGTGCGCGGGGAGGGCGATTTCACGGATAACGTGTCCGACCCGGAACTGATGGGCGATTTCCTCTATGACAAGGCACGGAAGTGTTATCAGACCTACGTTTGCCGCAAACGTAACGGCTGCACGGTCATGATGGATTCGACCCGAATCACGCGTGTTCCGCTTCGGGAGCTCCTGCGCCGCGAGGCCGCCCGCGGTGGGCGCGCCCGGGCCGGGTAGGGCAGCGCGCATGTACGGTGTGTTCGAGCTGCAGCCCAGCTGGGCGGGAAGGGCAAAAGCGTTCGGCCTCGCGGTCGCCTGGGTGGCGCTGTGGGCGGCGCTCCTCGTGGCGACGGTCTACGGCTTGATCTTCGTTGGACTCCTGCCTGCCGACGTCATGCGCTCTGCCAACCCGCCGGACATCACGCCCGGCGGGGTCGAGCTCGCACATGCGACGTTGGCCGCGGTGACGGTGGCGGCCACCGTGATCATGGCGTGGCTCACGCGGGAAAAGGTGGCGCACTTCGGCTTCGCGCAGCACCGCGCCGGACGGCAGTTGCTGATCGGGCTTGCGACAGGCCTGGTCCTGATGAGCGGAACGCTCGCTCTCATGGCGGCTCTGGGCGCCTTTGCTTTCGGGCAAGTGACTATCTCCGCAGACCATATCGTCGCCGAGGTTGCGAAATACGCGCTGTTCTTCGTCCTCGTCGCGGTGGCGGAGGAGCTCTGGTTTCGCTCGTTCACGCTGGTGCAATTATCGCGTGCGCTGAGTTTCTGGCCGGCGGCGGTGCTCATGAGCGGTCTGTTCCTGCTGTCGCATACCGTGAATATCGGGGAGAACCCGCTCGGACTTCTGGCGGCGGCCCTGGTCGGCCTCGTTCTTGCCTATTCGTTCCGCCGCACCGGCGCTCTATGGTTCGCGCTCGGCTTCCACGCTGCGTGGGACTACGCCGAGAGCTTCCTGTTCGGAGTTCCGGACAGCGGCGGGGTGCTTCCGGGAGCCCTCATGCGGTCGACTTTCCACGGCCCGGTTTGGCTGACGGGCGGGAGCGTGGGTCCCGAGGGTAGCGTGCTCGTGTACGCCGCGCTGATCATCCTGGTACTGGTCATTCGCTTCGTGCTGCCCCGGAGTGAGGCAACGTAACCGGTCAAAGGCGGCACTGAGACCCTGGCGAACGGAATTGTGCTTAGAATGATCCGATGAACAACCGGCGAGCATTTCTCAAAGCCGCGGGTCTCGCGGGAATGGCCACCACGACGGTGCGGCGGGCGCACGCCGCTACCCCGGGCGCGCGCGTAGTGGCGACATGGGACTTCGGCGCCGGGGCAAGTGCGGTCGCGTGGGGCAAACTCGGCGAAGGGGGCACCGCACTCGATGCTGTAGAGGCCGGCGCGCGCTGGGCGGAAGCGGACCTCTGCAACAGTACAGTGGGTCATTGCGGCTATCCGGATCGGGACGGAAAGCTGACGCTCGATGCCAGCATCATGGATGGCGACCTGCGCTGCGGCGGGGTGGGGGCGCTCGAAGACATCGCACACCCGGTTTCGGTCGCGCGCGCCGTGATGGAGAAGACGCCGCACGTCCTTCTGGTCGGTGACGGCGCGCAGGAGTTCGCGCTGCAGCAGGGCTTCGTGAAGACGTCGCTGCTCACGCCGCAGGCGCGGCAGGCGTGGGAGGACTGGCGCAAGTCGTCGCAGGAAGCGCTACGGCCTGATCGTCCACACGACGATCGGACCCGCGATGGCGGCGCGCCGCAACACGAGGCGATGCCGGGCGGGCCCTCGAGGCACGACACGCTCGGCATCCTCGCCCTCGACGCTCACGGGCGTCTTGCCGGCGCCTGCACGACGAGCGGCATGGCGTGGAAGCTCCACGGTCGAGTCGGCGATAGTCCGATCATCGGTGCGGGGCTGTATGTCGACAATGAGGTTGGCGCGGCGACCGCCTCGGGCGTCGGAGAGGAGATGCTGCGCAACGCCGCAAGCTTCCTGGTGGTCGAGCTGATGCGCCTGGGTCACTCTCCGTCTGAGGCCTGCCGGCTCGCGATCGCGCGCATCGTGCGCCGCCGCACCGCGGCGAGCCGGAATGAGCAGGTCTGCTTTCTGGCGCTCAACCGGCGCGGCGAGGTTGGTGCGTTCGCGCTGCACCGCGGATTCGTCTACGCCGTGCGCGACGCGCAGCATGCGGATGTGCTGCAGCCTGCGCGCTCGGTGTACCGCGACGTCGTGAAATAGCTGTGTCGCGGGTGCTGCTCGAGATCGCCTGCGATGGGCTGGGATCGGCGCTGGCCGCCGCGGAGGGCGGTGCCGACCGCGTCGAGCTATTCGCCAACGGTGCGGTCGGTGGCACGACACCGTCAGCAGGCGTCATTGCCGTGGCGCGCGATGCGCTCGCCATCCCGCTGCACGTACTGATTCGGCCGCGTGCCGGAGACTTCCTGTATTCCCGGGCCGAATGCGACGTGATGCGGCACGACATCGAGCTATGCGTGCGCCTGGGATGCGCGGGAGTGGTCATCGGGGCGCTCGACGCCGCTGGCGATGTCGACGTTGCGATCTGTCGTGAGCTTGTCGCCGCTGCCGGACCGCTCGCGGTGACGTTCCATCGGGCGTTCGACGTCGCGCGCGATCAACCCGCGGCGCTCGAGACGATCATCGGGCTCCGCTGCTCCCGCGTCCTGACGTCTGGTGGCTGTGCTAGCGCGCCCGAGGGGACCGCCGTCATCGCCGGACTGGTGCGCCAGGCGGTGCTGCGCGTGACGATACTGGCCGGTGCCGGCATCAAGCCAGCGGACGTGGCGCCGCTGATTGCAGCCACCGGGGTGCAGGAAATCCATGCCTCCGCCTCCGCAAGCCGAACTTCCGCCGTGCGGTATCGCAACCCCGCCGTACGCGGGCTCGAGGCGGATTGGCGGCAGACCGACTCGTTTCTGGTGCGCGAGCTCGTTGAAGCCCTGCGCGAGGCGGGCGTGTAAGAACACGGTCCTCGGATTGAACGGTCTATACTCCGGGCGCCCACCACCCCAAGGTCGTTGTGCGGAAACCACAAAGCCGGATTGAGGCTGGGAGTCTGACCTCCGGATGAAATTTCTGCCTCTCATCTGGTCCAGTCTCTTGCGCAAACGTGGCAGGACGCTTCTGATCTTCCTTCAGGTAACGGTGGCGTTCGCGCTGTTCGGATTGCTTCAGGGCGTGAAGACGGCGGTCGATCACGCGATAGCCGCGACGCGGGCAGACCTTCTGATCGTGCACGGTAGACTGTCCTTCAACAATGCACTGCCCATCGGGCTCCTGCAACAGATCAAGTCCGTGCCGGGCGTGAAGGAAGTGATCCCGGTTTCTCTGTTGGCCGCCGAGTACCAGAATCCCACGCAGAAGATGGGCATGGCCGCCGTCAGACCGGACTCGGGCTGGCAGTCGGCGTTCACGTTCGTGATTCCGCCCGCCGACGCCGCGGCCTTTCGATCGACAAGAACCGGGATCCTGGTGACTTCAGACCTCGAGAAGAAATACGGCTGGAAATCCGGCGATCAGATTCCACTCGTGCTTAACGTCGAGCGACGCGACGGGTCGAATACGTGGACATTCCAGGTAGTCGGTACATTCAAGGACACCGACCTCGGCGCCGCGCCCGCCCGTACCCTGATCAACTACGATTACCTGAACGAAGGCCGATATGCCGGCAAGGATACCGTTCAGCATTTCAATGTAAGAGTCGCGGACCCAAAGACGGCAGCGGCCGTATCCAAAGCGATCGATGCACGGTTCACGAACTCCCCGAATGAGACACGCAGCGAATCCCTGCGGCTGCTGGCGCAGATGAGTTTCAAGTCGATCGGCGACTTCGAGTTTCTGGTCCGGGCGATCGTCATGGCCGTATTCACGTCTCTTCTTTTTGCCACGGCCACCATGATGATCCAATCGGTGCGCGAGCGCCGGCGGGAGATAGCAGTGCTGAAGACCGTCGGCTTCACCAACGGGATGGTATTCGCACTGACGCTTGCGGAGGCGGTGCTCATCTGTACCGCTGCCGCGGCATGCGGGCTCGGGCTCGCCACGTTGGCTATCCCGCATACCCTGCCTCGGTTCCATGTCTCAATGCCTGCGATCGTCATTGCCGTGGGGCTTGCGTCGGCGGTCCTCGTAGCGCTCTGCAGCGCTGCAGTTCCCGCAATCCTGGCGACTCGACTCGCCGTGGCGCCTGCGCTCTCGGGGCGTAAATAGCCCTCATGAGGCAATCGCTTGCATTGATCGCGATCAGCCTGTCGAGCCTTCCGCAGCGCGTGGGTCCGATCTTGACCATCATCGTCGGCGTGACCTGCGCTGTCGGTGCACTCGTCTCGATGCTGGCCATGGGCGCCGGCGCGCGCCGACAGGAAATGGCAGACGTGCGCGATGACCGTGTGATCATCACCGGCCTTGACGCGCAGGGGGCGATGAGCGCGATACCGCTGAATGAAGCAGCTGTCGTCGGCGATCTGCCGCAGATTCGCCGGGATGCAGCAGGCCGCCCCATCGTCGTAATGGAGTCCATCAGTCTGCTCTACGGGCGAGAGCGAGGCACGGGTGCCTCACTCGCCATGGCGCTATTTGGTGTCACGCCAAACGTCACTGAATACCGACCGGAAATGCGGTTTACCGTCGGACGCATGTTTCGTCCCGGCCTGCACGAGCTCGTGGCGAGTAATAGTTGCGTTCGCCAGTTCTCGGATTTCGACCTCGGTGCTCGCCCTTCAATCGAGGGGGATCGCTGGACGGTGGTGGGGCACTTCGACTTGGGGCCGTTGAATCAATGCGTCATCTACGCCGACGTGAGAACGATCATGGCCGATTTTTCCCGCAGCGCGTACAGCTCCATCGAAGTCATGCTGCGCTCGCCGGCGGATTTCGCCGCGTTTCGCGCTTCGATCAGCGCCAACCCCGCGCTGCACCTCGATGCGGAGCTCCAGCGGACGGTCGTCATGAGGAACTACAGGCAGCTGAATGCAATCCTCGACTACGCGAGCTACTTCGTCGGGGCGATCATGGCGATCGGCGGCATGCTCGGTGCGATGAATTCGCTTTACGCGATAGTCGACTCGCGCGGGCGCGAGCTCGCAACCCTGCGGGCGCTAGGCTTCGGCCCCGTGCCGGTGATGGTCTCGACCCTTTTCGATTCCATGCTGCTGGCGCTGCCGGGCGCAGTGCTCGGGGCAGCGTTGGCCTGGGTGTTTTTCAATGGACTCTCCGCAACTCCCTTCGGCTACGCATTCCGGCTCGCCGTCACTCCAGCTCTCGCACTGCTGGGTGTGGTGTGGGCTCTGGCCATGGGGTTTATCGGCGGACTTCCACCGGCGCTGCGCGCCGTGCGGGTGTCCGTGGTGAGTTCACTGGGGGCCATGGAGTCTTAGGGCGGGCTTTATGATGACAAACGCAGACCGATACGCTCACATGCTCGCGATCGCCATGGAGGAGGCGAAGATCGGCCTTCGGGAGGGAGGAATACCCATCGGAGCAGCGCTCTTTCATAAGGACGGCCGGCTCCTCGGGAGAGGGCGGAATCGACGAGTGCAGGAGGGCGACCCGTCGGTGCATGGCGAGACGGACGCCTTTCGAAAGGCGGGAAGACAGCCTTCCTACAGGGAGACGACCCTGGTGACGACAATGGCGCCATGCTGGTACTGCAGCGGCCTCATCGTGCAGTTCGGCATCGGCACGGTCGTGGTCGGCGAGTCCCGGACCTTCCGCGGCGCCATCGACTGGCTGCGGGAGCGCGGCGTACCGGTCATCGACCTCGATTCGCCCGAATGCGCGCATATGCACCGGGAGTTTATCGACGCGAACCCTGCTCTCTGGAGCGAGGACATCGGGAAATAGATCGTGGGTTTCGATTTTCCCGATGGTGAGGTTCAGCGGCCGTATGCTCGCACGTCCATGACGCGCTCCATCACGGCGCCTGTTCCGCGCTTGGATGGCGTCGATCTGATTCGGGGGCTCTCCATTGTCGCCGTGGTGCTGCTCCACATCAGCATCTTTGCACATCGGTACGACATCAGCGCCGGGCAGGGTCTGCCGCCCTGGCTGCGCTATCTCCTCTTCAGCAACGGCGGAAATGGCGTATCGGCGTTCTTCGTGGTATCGGGCTTTCTCATTACGTTGATCTCCATCCGCCGATTCGGCTCCCTCGCTCAGGTGCGCGCCGGCAGCTTCTATCGGATCCGCTTCGCGCGTATCGCTCCGCCGCTGCTGCTCCTGCTTGCGGTTCTCAGCGCGATGCATCTCGCCGGAGTGGCCGATTTCCGCATCAAGCCCCAGGTCACCAGCCTTCCCCGGGCGCTGCTATCCGCGCTTACCTTCCACCTCAATTGGCTGGAGGCGGTGCACGGATGGCTACCACCCTGCTGGACCGTGCTCTGGTCGCTGTCGGTCGAAGAGATGTTCTACCTTGCCTTCCCCCTGGCATGCCTCCTTCTGTGGCGACAGGGCCCGGTCCGGATCGGATTCTTCGCGCTGCTTCTCGGGCTGATCATCATCGCCCCGTTCGCGCGTACAGCGCCGTCGCCGCATTACACCGAGTGGCAAGGCCAGTCATACCTCAGCAACATGGATGGCATCGCCCTCGGATGCCTGTGCGCCCTGTTCACCGACTGGTGTTCGCGGGATGGGCGCCTGGAGCAGACACGATGGCCGCTCACTGCGCAAGTCGTAGGTGCGATCCTCGTATCCATCATCGCCGTGTGGCCCTGGCCCAATGACATCGCGGGCTGGCACTTCAAGAAGGCTCTTGCCACGAGTGGAACGGACGTGACGGTTCTGATTGTGGGGACGGCTCTATTCATTTGGGGAAGCGTGTTGCGAGCTTCGGGCAGCGCCGCCTGGCTCGAGCCCATTCGATGGTTCGGCAGGCACAGCTACGAGGTCTACCTTTCCCACGAATTTGCCGTCATCGCGGTGTTCACGGTGTTCGCGGAGATTCGCCGCGGCCCAATCATCGTGTGGATGCTTGCCGTTCTGGCATTGAGCGCGCTCCTCGGCTTTCTATTGGCGCGGTTTTTCTCGGAGCCCATGAATCGCGCGCTGCGCGGCGGCGCCCGGCAGGCAGGGTTGCCCCCGACTGTGGACCATTGCGAGTCAGCACTAGAGCCGGATTCCGATCCGGAGAGCCCCTGAGGGTCAAGGGTACAGGTCATCCCGGGGTGGGGTATGCATCGTATTGAAGCTTCCCTCCTCGGAGATACTCGCCTCATGCGAGAAAGGACCAGCGCACGGCCATTGAGGCCCGGCCGAGAAACCACGGGGAACTCCGATGATGTGATCTTCCTTGGGCGGCCGGGCAGGGCGCGTTATCTGACTCTTTGACCCCGCTCATCGACCACCCGCTCACCGTCTTCTTTTGTAAAGGCTCCCTTTTGCTGCACAGGCAGAATGTCGAGCACGGTCTCGGAGGGCCGGCACAGCTTCACGCCCCACGGTGTCACGACTATCGGCCGATTGATCAGAATCGGGTGCGCCAGCATTGCATCGATCAGCTGCTCATCGCTCAGCAGGGGAGAGCCCAATCCCAGGTCGGCATACGGCGTCCCCTTCTCACGTAGGATCGCCCGCGGACGGAGATGCATTCGTGCCAGCAGCTCGAGAAGCCTCGCCCGATCGGGTGGCGTCTCGAGGTATTCGATGACGGTCGGCTCGATACCCGCGTTGCGGATCAACGCCAGCGTATTGCGCGACGTTCCGCACGCGGGATTGTGATAGATCGTCACGGCGACAGAGGAAGCCGGCTGCGATTCGGGCGGTGTCGTGGGCAAGGACATGGGAGGTCTCGTGAAACTGAGGCGTCTAGCGTTCGGACGGAAGTTGCCTGGCGCTTTGAAGTTGCGGATGTTCGGAGGAAGCGCTGCCTGAAGCTCGAGACCTTTCGTACCATCCCCGCGAACGGTTGACGATCCGCACCACGGAAAGCATCACGGGAACTTCGATCAGGACGCCCACCACGGTTGCCAGAGCAGCGCCCGATTGAAACCCAAAGAGGCTGATGGCGACGGCCACCGCGAGCTCGAAGAAGTTACTGGCGCCGATCAGAGACGAGGGCCCCGCAACGCAGTGCGCCTCCCCGAGGGTGCGGTTGAGGAGATAGGCGAGGCCCGAATTGAAGTACACCTGCACCAGGATCGGTACTGCGAGGAGCGCAATCACGAGCGGTTGCGCGAGGATCTGCTCTCCCTGGAAGCCGAAGAGGAGGACCAGGGTGATCAGGAGGGCGCTCAGGCTGACGGGGCCGATTCGACTCAATACCGCGTTGAAGCGCTCAGGCCCGGCCGCCAGCAGCTGCTGCCGCAGGAGTTGAGCCAGGATCACGGGGACCAGGACGTAGAGGCCTACGGACAGCAGGAGCGTGTTCCAAGGCACGGTGATCGAAGAGAGTCCGAGCAGCAAAGCGACGATCGGAGCGAACGCAAAGACCATGATGAGGTCGTTCAGGGCCACCTGACTCAAAGTGAAATGCGGCTCGCCGTCCGCCAGATTGCTCCACACGAACACCATCGCGGTGCAGGGCGCGGCGGCGAGCAGAATCAGCCCCGCGATGTAGCTGTCGATCTGTCCCGCCGGCAGATGAGGACGGAACACGTGCCCGATGAACAGCCAGCCAAGCGCTGCCATGGAGAAGGGCTTGACCGCCCAGTTGACCAGGAGCGTCACGCCGATCCCACGCCAGTGCCTGCCGACCTCTCCCAGGGCGCGGAACTCGATTTTCATCAGCATCGGGACGATCATCAACCAGATGAGCACGGCGACCGGCAGGTTCACGTGCGCAATCTGAGCGGCACCGATGTAGTGAAAGACCCCTGGGAACACATGCCCCAGCCCCACGCCGGCCGCGATGCACAGGGCCACCCAGAGGGTGAGATAGCGTTCAAACGCGGACATGACAGCCCTTTAAGATCATTCGCACGCGTGACATTGCCGCGAGCTCATGGCGCTGCTTCAGGCGACGCGGCGACGCTTCGCTGTCTTGGGCGCGGCAATCGGTTTGCACGCGGTCGCGCATGCCTCACCGCCACACGCCTCGCCACTACCGGAGCAGCAGTTCTCCGTGAGATAACCCACGAGTGCGTTCATGGCCCCAAAATCGGCACTGTAGAAGACTTGCCGCCCTTCACGCCGCTGCAGGATGAGCCCTGCCCGGTGGAGTGCCTGCACATGGAAAGTGAGCGAAGAGGGCAGCAGTCCAACGCCATCGGCAATTGCTCCGGCGGGCAGCCCTTGCGGCCCGCGCTCAACGAGAAGCCGGTAGACCTTGAGGCGATGCTCGTGGGCGAGGGCGCCGAGCGCGTCGATGACCTGGGGGGTGTTCACGCATAGTACGATAGTACGACTATAGTCGAATAGTCAAGGAGCGGTTGCCCGCCCCTTGACGCTAATTGGCTCCCTGATCCGGCGTCCCCTCACTTAGTGAGGAGGCCGTGGCTATTGTATTCTTCTTATGTATGATTATCATAAGCGAATGGAATCAAATGCCGAGATTCTACCTCGGACGGCTGCCTCTGCCGTTCAGCACGCCCTGCGGGCCTCCCCGGTGGTCGTGGTGCTCGGGGCGCGCCAAACCGGCAAGACCACGCTCGTCCGTTCGCTGCCCCAGCTTGCTGAGCGGCCTTACCTCACGCTCGATGACTTTGATCTACGAGTCCAAGCAGCGGCGGACCCGGAGGCCGTCGTCGATCGTGCCCCCTCGCTCATCATCGATGAGGTGCAAAGAGTCCGAGATCTGCTGATTGCGGTGAAGCGTGCGGTCGACCGCGATTCGAAGCGCAGGCCTGGTCGCTTCGTCCTGACGGGGTCGGCGAATCTCTTGATGATGGAGCAAATCGGCGAGACGCTCGCCGGTCGCGCAATCTACGTGACCCTTTGGCCGTTCACTCGGCGCGAGCGGCTCGGGCTCGGTCGAGTGGGTCTCTGGAGCGAACTCGTATCCGCGCGGTCGGACAAATGGCGTGACGTGATCGATGAGCATGCGGGTCCGCAAGAGGACTGGCGCGCTGCGGTTCGGCTCGGTGGCTTTCCGGTGCCCGTTCATGACATGTCCGATGATGACGCTCGTGCAAGTTGGTTCTCCGATTACGTTCAGACCTACCTTGAACGTGACTTGCAGGCGTTGCGCGCGGTGGAAAACCTTGCGGACTTTCGCCGACTGATGCGGGCTGCTTGCCTGCGAATCGGCGGGCTGCTCAATCAGACCGAGCTCGGGCGCGATGTCGGCATAAACCAGCCGCAAGTCCATAGATTTCTGAATCTCATGGAGACGAGCTTTCAGGCCGTACGGCTGCCTGCATATGCCGTGAATCGCACCAAGCGGCTTATCAAGGCCCCGAAGCTGTATTGGTGTGATACGGGTCTTGCGCTCCATTTAACAGGTGAGTCGGAATTGCGCGGTGCGCATCTCGAAAACCTGGTTCTGATGGATTTGCTCGCGTGGCGTGACACTCAGGCTCGCAAGCCCGAAGTGCTCTACTGGAGAACCGCCACGGGCGAAGAGGTCGATTTAGTCATCGAGACACCCTCCCGCACGATTCCCATTGAGGTCAAAACGGCAACCCGCGTCGGCCCCGCGGATGCGCGCGGACTCGAATCATTCCTGGACGAGTATGCCGATATGACGGACGGCTCCCTATTGCTGTATTCGGGTACTGAAACATTTCCGCTGACGAAGCGTGTTCTCGCAGTGCCGTGGTGGCGGATCTGCTGAACTGTGGGACGTTGCCGCACTTTTGCCGTACCCAATTCGACGGCTTCGTCGAAACGTCGCCCAAGTTCTTGATTATCTGGTGGGCGGTACTGGGATCGAACCAGTGGCCCCTGCTGTGTGAAACAGGGAGTAGGGACTTTACGAATCAAGCATATGCGACCCGAAACGGCTTTTGCACCCGCGGTTCGGTATCACGTGATGTCATTTGATATCACTCAATATCACGATCGGGCTGTCCCAAAACTGTCCCAGGTCATTTCGCCCTGCGCGGCTGCCGCGGCGGCGGTCGATCGCGACGTCGCGGGGCTCCGAACAGCTGCGAGTGCGTTCCGATGCGATGCATTACCACCCCACGCGGACGGACCCGATAGATGAGGAGTAGGTCGGATCCCAGATGGCACTCCGTAAAGCCACTCCAGTTATCTTTACGCTTTCCGAGGCGATGCTCACGGAGGGCCGATGGGAGCCTCTCGCCGGAGATCAGGGCGTCGAAGATGTACTCGAGCGTTTCGGCGTCGAATTCGGCGTGCTTACGAGCGTTGCGGTAGTCACGCTTGAAACGCTGGAGAATGATTAGCTCTCGAGCCACCGAATGGCCTCACGGCCGCTGTCAAAGCGGCGACCCTTGCCGGCGGCTTCTTCCTTCAGCGAGTCCTTGAGGGCGGCTCGGAGTTCCGCAGCTGACCGCTTGGCATTTGCCCGGGCTGCCCAAGCTTTGAGCGCCGCGGCGGCGCTTCGCTTACCTGTGCGCGCCTTGAGCGCCTCGATCTCTTGCTCGCTAAGTTGAACGGTAACATCAGTCATGGGTGCCTCCGCCGCGAATCCATTATAAGCCCTACGCCCCCAAGTCGCTAAGCAGCCATTTCTACCGATCGCGGCGGGGGATTTGCCGGTTACTCAGCTCGAACTCTGGATTGGATCGATCAATGTGCCGACGAAGAGCAACGCGCCTGTCTTGCCGTCCACAATAGCGTAGAAGAATGGGCGATCCATGATCATATCGATGGGCATGCTTTGAAGGACAAGCTCCGCCTCGGTCGCACCGGCGGCTACTGTCCCGCTCTCGTCCACCTTCACCACCGTCTTGTGCTCGATATCCGAGATATAGATACGCGTGCGTGAAGCGAGGCCGGTGAAATTTGCAACGTTCCTGTCGAACGCGGCCCCCATCCCCAGTGAAGTCAGGGCGCTATCCAACGAACCTGCGTAGGTGGCGGTGAAGCGCGGGAGCCCGATTTCGACGTGGGCATGCCTAAGATCTCCGATCCACTCGCTTAGCTTCTCGCTGGTCATATTGGCGACGAAGCTCTTTAGGTTGACGCCTGCGGCCGGCAGAATGATCAGCATGCGTAGACGACGTGTCTGCCCGTATGACAGTTCAACCGCCTGAAAATTCGAGCCGGAAAAGTAGGGAAACTCGCTCGTCTTGTGCATCATCTGGCATGAGATTTCAGTGCCGTCACCCAACGTAAAGCGTGCCGTCCGGGTCAGACTCGGGATGAACGTACTCGTCCACATTTCGCTGAAGTAGAGCGCGTTGGCCAATACTGCGGCCACATGATCATAGTTATCGGGCGGCAGAATCCTCTTGATCAGGCCATTGGTTTCGCTGGCTACCCAGGCGTTCACATCGTCCGGCGCGCTACTTAGGTCGCCGATCTTGGCAGCGTAGTAGGTCTCATTGGTGCTGGCGAATGATGGCAGTACGGGGTTCTTGCTCAAATGCATCCATAACGAATCAGCAATCCTTAACCGCAGGGGTTTACGTTCGAGTGGGTTCCTCGAATCGACGGGCGGACAAAGAGCTCATTGCGGAGCTGAAGCGTTTTGCCGCTGGAGCAAGCTATGACGAGGAGCCTCTGCCGGACCTCGACTCTGAAGCGATTGACTTCAGAGCTGCTTCAGAGTCCTTCGCGTCAAAACGCAAGCTAAAGCGGGCCGACCTGGACACGCTACGCATCGTGACGAAGCATCAGGGGCACGTGGTTCCGACTGTCGGCGGGATGCTACTCTTCGGACACGAGCGTGAACGGTATTTTCCGGACGCCTGGATCCAGGCTGGGCGCTTTGACGGCCTCGACAAGGTGCATTTGACGGATACTCTGGACATCAGAAGCTCTTTGCCACGCGCGGTTGACGAAGCAACCGGCTTTGTGCAGAAGCACGATTTGCACGGCATAAGAATCAGCGGCCTGCGTCATACGGATACGTGGACGCTGCCGCCCGTGGCGGTACGCGAAGCGATTATCAATGCGGTCGTCCATACAGACTATTCCCA
>Ga0335075_10003831_pt1 | contig 23637 bp, 18 predicted proteins | sample Lox_Sample_24_FD_206723 | JGI IMG/M metagenome (GOLD analysis project Ga0335075, IMG submission 206723) | Soil microbial communities from Loxahatchee National Wildlife Refuge, Florida, United States - Lox_Sample_2.4 | ecosystem: Environmental > Terrestrial > Soil > Wetlands | place: USA...
CTGAGCGGGGATCAGCAGACCGTGGGAGCGCAGTCCTTCATCCACGCCGTTACCTCGTCAACCGGCCCTGTCTATACCGCCACCATCGACAGTCCGCAAACCTCCGTCGACGCCGGTCCGCGCATCGATTTTCAGCTGGGCAATATTCAAACCGTCACCCTCCGCTACCAGTTCGGCCACCAGACGCAGGACAACCTACTGTCGAGCCAGCTTTCTCTTCAGAGCCAGGCCATCGATACGCGCCACACCGACCAGGCCTTCCAGTTCAGCGACACCCAGGGCTACAGCTCGCGCGTGATCAACGAGACCCGCTTCCAGTACATGCGCACCAATGACAGTTCGGTCTCGATCAACGGCTTGCCGACGGTCGTGGTCCAGGGAGCCTTCAGCGGCGGCGGCAACTACATCGGCCAGCTCCACGACGGCCAGAACCACTACGAGCTGCAGGACTACGCCTCCGTGCTCCTCGGCTCACATCTGCTGCGCGCCGGCGTCCGCTTTCGCTATGGCCAGGACGGCAACGCGTCATCGGCCGGATTCAACGGCCAGTTCATCTTTCCCTCCATCAACGCCTACGAAATCACCGAGCAGGGCATCGCCGACGGCTGGACCCCCGCACGGATACGCGCCATGGGCGGCGGCGCCAGTCAGTTCTCTATCATCGTGGGCCAGCCCCAGGTCGCCATCGATCTCGACGATCTCGGCGTCTACGTCGAAGACGAGTGGAAGATCACCCCCAACATGACGCTCTCCCCCGGGCTTCGCTTCGAAACCCAGAGTGACATTCCCGACCATGCCGATTTCGCTCCCCGCCTCAGCTACGCCTGGGCCATCGGAGCTACCCGGGAGAAGCCGGCAAAGGCGGTTCTGCGCGCCGGCATCGGCGTCTTCTACGACCGCTTCCCCAGCGATTTGGTCCTCAATGCCCGCCGCCAGAACGGCATTCTGCAGCAGCAATATGTCGTCAATGCGCCTGACTACTATCCCAACGCCCCGCCCATCGACCAGCTGGGGCCGGCGACGCTACCCACCATTTACCGCATCAGCCCGCTGCTGCACGCGCCGCTGACCGTCCAGCACAGCGTCAGCCTGGATAAGGACTTCTTCAACCACCTCACGCTCTCGGTTGACTACACCTACTATCGCGGAGTCGACCAGCTGCTGACGCGCAATATCAACGCGCCGCTCCCCGGCACCTACAATCCCGCCGATCCCACCAGCGGCGTGCGCCCGCTAGGTACGCTGCAAAACATCTACGAATACGATTCGCTTGGCGCCTCCAAGCGCAATCGCATCTTCACCAACTTCCACCTGCGCTTCCGGCCCGTGCTGCTCTACGGCTACTACATCTTCGGATACAGCCACAGCAACACCGGAGGCCCAAGCAGCTTTCCTTCCAACCAGTACGACCTGCACGTCGACTACGGACGCGCCAACGACGACATCCGCAATCGCTTCTATCTCGGCGGCCTGGTCACCCTGCCGCTCAAGCTTCAGCTCAATCCCTTCCTGGTGACACAATCGAATGCGCCCTTCAACATCACCGTGGGCCAGGACCTGAACGGGGACTCGCAGTTCAACGACCGCCCGGCCTTCGCCACCGACCTGAGCCGGCCCAGCGTTTACCACACAAAGTGGGGAACCTTCGACGCCGATCCCTTGCCGGGACAGAAAATCATCCCCATCAACTACGGCACCGGACCATCGCTGGTGATGCTAAACCTGGGTCTGACGCGCGATTTCAAATTCGGGCCTGCCCTCGCCGATCAGCCTGCTTCTTCGGCCGTGGCGCAGGGAAAGAAAGCGGCGAAGACCGAGATCGCGCGGCGCTATACGATGAACCTCGGCCTCCAGGCGCAGAACATCTTCAACACGGTGAATGGCGGAACGCCGGTAGGTGTGCTGGGATCGCCGCTCTTCGGCGAGTCGACGACGCTCTCGACCACGCAGTTCTCAAGTTCGCAGGCCAACCGCATCCTCTATCTCCGCCTGCGACTGGAGTTCTAGCACCCTCCGAAAATGCTTAAGCGCGATCGTAGAAACGGAAGAAGAGCGAGGGCTTCGAGACGGTTTCTGACCGCGCCGTCAGCTCGGCAAGCTGCTGGCGGTTCAGCGGAGTGAAATCCCGCGCCAGTTGCACATTTTCTTCAAGTTGAGCGATCGAATCGCATCCGATGATGATCGTCGAGACCGGCTGCGAAAGCGTGTAATAGACCGCCTCGCGCATCTTCAGGGTGCCCGGGCTGGTGGCAATCACCATGCCCTCCCACATGTGCTTCTGCTGCTCGAGCGGTGGCGGAGTCCACGATGCCAGCAGCCGTCCCCGTGCCGGCACCTTCATGCCGATAATGCCCATCTCCTTCTCCACCGCCAGCGGCAGAAGCTGCTCCTCAAAGCTGTAGTGATGCGGATCGGCCGCATTCACAGCCATCAGGATGCAGTCAAAGGGATAGCGGTGGATGCAGTCCATGAGCGCGTCGGGACGGTAGTGCCCGGTGATGCCCAGGTAGCGGACGACCTTCTGCTCCTTCATCTCCACCAGCGCATCCATGGCGCCGCCCTTGCCGAAAATCTGGTTCACATCCGTCGCGGTGCCGACGTCGTGAAGCTGCCAGAGGTCGACATGGTCGGTGTTGAGCAGCTGCAGCGACTTCTCGATCATCTGCATCGAGCCGTCGCGGGTGCGCTCCTTGGTCTTGGTCGCCAGAAAAGCTTCATTGCGCCGGTGCTTCATCACCTTGCCCACGTACTGCTCGCTCCAGCGCTCCGGCCCGCCATAGATCGATGACGTATCGATGTAGTTCACGCCCAGATCCAGCGCCCGCTCGACGATCGGAACGGCGACGTCAAAATTGTTCGCGCGTTCAAGCGCCGCCTGCCCGCCCAGAGAGAAAATCCCCACCTTGTAGCCGGTCTTGCCCAGGTTGCGCGTGGGCATCGCACCCTTCGTGTGCGGATTCGAAGGCAGCGCCGGCAGTGTTTTTTCAGCGGCAGAGGACGGAAGCGCCGATCCTGCCAGAACGGCGGCGGTTACGGCTCCTGATTTCTTGAGAAATTCGCGGCGGTCGGGATTGCTCACGTGAGCCATGGCGGCACCTCTGCTAAATCGCTTGAGCAGCTACGCATCCGTTCTACCACAAGATTGTTGTCCCCCGCGAAGCGCCTGACTATGCAAAAATCAGCAAGCAGCCTCATGGCGTCGCACGACCCCATCACCGAAGATCCAAATCTGCGCGATCTGCTCGTTTTCCATAACGTTGCGCGGGCGCTCACCTCATCGCTCGACCGCGACGCCATTCTGCGGGCCATCATGCAGCAGATGGAGCAGTTCTTCAAGCCCGAGACCTGGTCCCTGCTCCTGCTCGACGAAGCCCGCCGGGAGCTCTATTACGCTGTCGCCGTCGGTCACACCGAGGCCGATCTCGCCAGCCTGCGTGTTCCCGTCGGCAAGGGTCTCGCCGGATGGGTTGCGGCCCATGGCGAAAGCCTGATCGTGCCCGAGGTCAGCCGGGATCCGCGCTTCGACGCGCAGTTCTCCGCGCCCGGTGAGAAAAATGGCCTGGGCCGGCCTTCCCGTGTGCGCTCCGCGATCTGCATGCCGCTGCGCTCGAAGCTCCGCACCCTCGGCGTCATCGAGCTGCTCAATTGCCGCCTCGATACCCTGAGCGACTACACCATCTCGTTTCTTCACGTGCTTTGCGACTACGCCGCCATCGCCATCGAAAACGCGCGCGCGATGGAGCGTATTCAGGAGCTCACCATCACCGACGAGACCACAGGCCTGTTCAACGTGCGCCATCTCTACCGCCAGATGGAGGCCGAGATCGAGCGGGGGCGCCGTTTCCACTCGCAGTTCAGCCTCATCTTCATCGATCTGGACTATTTCAAGCAGGTCAACGACGCCCATGGCCACCTGATCGGCAGCCGCGTCCTGGCCGAAGTGGGCCAGAGCCTGCGATCGCTCGTCCGCGAAGTCGATTCCGTCTTTCGCTATGGCGGAGACGAGTTCATCGTGCTGCTCCCAGAGACCGGCAAGGCCGCCGCCCAAAGGGCGGCCGAACACCTGTTGACCTCCCTCCGCGACATCCGCTTCGCCACCGGGGACGGCCTGCAGCTTGAAGTGCGCGCCAGCTTCGGCGTGGCAACGTTTCCCGACGACGGCCAGTCTGTCCACGAAGTCATCCGCGCGGCGGATACCATGATGTATCTGGTAAAAGGCTCCACGCGCGACAACGTCGCGGTGGCCGGCATGGGGATCGTCGCGCCGCCGGTCTCCTAGGGCGAGCCGCCGATCGCCGTCCGCGAGCCCTTGTTCTCCTGCGCGCGCGGATTCACCCCGAAGGCCCACACATCCAGGTTCACTTCCCGCGGCGACAGGATCTCGACCAGCGCATACTCCCCGATCAGCAGTGGAAACTTCGGTGTAATCTTCATCCACCGCCCGCCCTTCAGGATTTCCTTGTTCGTCTCGACGATCTCTTCCGAGTGGCCGGGCTGGCCGAGCAGCGCGATCTCCCGCGCCAGGACCGTCCTGAGATTGCGGTTGCTGTACACGCGAAGAATCGCGTATTGGCTATCCGGCGAACTGTGAGAATTCTTGTCCTTCATCGCCGAGCTTGCGCCGTGCGTGTTCACCGTCAGCGCGCCCTCCGACACCGCTTCGTTGGCCGCCGAGGGCGGCGCATCGAGGCTCACGTAAAAGACCGGCTCGTCGACATGGAACTGCACCGGAGCATTCGCACCTTCAATACGAACCGCCTCTTTTGCGCCCGACGACGAAACGATATTCGCCCGCACGATGCTGTGCTCGCTCGCCCGATTCAGGTCGCCGTTGGATTGCAGCACATGCACCAGCTCCGGCGAGCCCTGAAAGGTATCGAGGCCCCACACGCCGGTCTCGTCCGGCAGCCGCAACCCCGGAGAGATCACCGGCATGCGCGCGGCCTCGGCATCCAGCTCGGCGCGTTCCTCGGCATCGATTTTTGCAGCCTCGCTCAAACCGGGATCACCGGGATTGGCCGCCGCAGCGGCCGCAGCCTCCGCAGCCGAACCCGGCTGATGCTCGTGGTTCCACTTCGCCGTCGCCGGCCAGTCGATCAGGTTTTCCGGAATCTCTTCCCACTCGCCGCGCTCCGCGCTGAAAAACCGGACCCGGTCGCCCTTGACCTCATACTTGGTAATGACCTGGTAGCTGCCGTCTTTGAGAATCAGGCGCTGACGCTCCGGTTGCGCAAGCGCAGTGAACGTCGCCGCCGCCAGCAGGATTGCGACCAACCAACCAATCAGAGAATGACAAAAGGAGCGCATCGAAGGTTTCGCTTTGCAAAGGCGCAGCCTCTTATTTAGACGGACGAGGCATGGTTGCGCCACTCATCGTTATTTTGAACCCACCGCTTTCAGGTCGCCTCACTCTACCGGAACTGGCTAACGTCCATGCCCAGCTCGTACTCCTCCGGGTGAGCCATCATCTCATCCCACGTCACTTCGCGGCCAAGCTGGCCCGCCATCCGGCCCAGCATGCAGCTCCGGGCGGTCTCGACACCGGTTTCTACCTGGTTGTGGAACTTGCCCGAGACGATGCTCTCGATAAATCCCTTATCCTTCTCCGCATCGGCATGGGCGAGGTTGTCGGTGAACGCGCCATTCGCCGCGAATGACGCCGGCCCCGCGGCCTGGGGTTGAGAGCTGTCCTGCCACGTCCACGCCTTGTCGCCGATAATCCGCAGCGGCCCCGAGTACGGCGCTTCCGCGATGCCCTGCGATCCGAAGACCCGCTCCGCCACATCGAACCATCCGTTGGTGCCGAACTGTGTCGACGAGAAGCTCACATGCACGTCGCCGGGATACGTATAGATCACCTCATAGTTGTCCCAGCAGTCTCCGAAGTGAGTCAGGACATTCCTGCCGCCTTTCGCGACCGCCTTCAGCGGATGCGCCCCGAGAATCCAGTTACAGATATCGATCACGTGAATATTCTGCTCGACCAGAATATCGCCCGACAGCGTCCTGTCCCACAGCCAGTTCCTCAGCCGAACCTCGTCGTGCGACATCGTCGCCGGCCGATCAGGATAGCTCGACGCCGGCGCGTTGTAATAAGCAGCAATCTGCGCGATCTTGCCCAGGTCTCCGTTCTGAATGCGCCGCACAATCTCCACAAACGGCGGCGCGCTGCGGATCTGGAAGCCGACATCGATGCTCACCTTGCCATCCGCGCGCTTGCCGATCTCGAGCGCCTCCTTGGTCTGCGCGATATCGACACCCACCGGCTTCTCGCAATATGCGTGCTTGCCCGCGCGCACAATCGCACCCAGATGCTGCACATGGAACCACGGCGGCGTTGAAATCTGCACCGCATCGACGCCATTTGAGGCCGCGACTTCCTCAAAGGCTTTGTACCCGCGAAACATCATCTTCTCGTCGACGCCCGCGTACCCGAGCGTCCCCGCGACCTCGTCGAAGTGCGCTTTCCCCTTCTCGAGCTGATCCGGAAAAATATCCGCCAGCGCCACGATGCGCGCGCTCGTATTCTTGGCGAACGAAGTCGCCACCGAGGTTCCGCGATTGCCGCAGCCCAGCAGCGCCAGCCGCACCGCCGAGTTCGCCTCGTAGCCGAATGCCGTCTTCGACTTCAGCAGCAAAAGCCCGGACGCCGCGGCCGATCCGGCGATAAAGTTCCGTCTGTCCACTCCAGAATCCTCCTTGCCTGCCTCATCCTCATGCATGGGTGCCCTGCACCCGGGCGAGCACGCGTTCGAGATATGCCTTCTCTTTCTTCACGTCTTCCATCTGCTGCGGCCCGGAAATCTCGCGCTCAATCGTGATTGCCCCGGTATAGCCAAGCTCGTGCAGCCGCGTGAAGACCTTCAGGAAATCCACCTTCCCCGTCCCGATCAGTACTTCCTCACCCAGCTTCATCGGATCGGTCGGCCACCTGCCATCCTTCGCGTGGACGCTCTTCACATGCGGCCCGATGATCTCCACCGCATCCACCGGATTCGCCTTCCCATAAAGAATCAGGTTCGCCGTATCAAGCCCCACGCCAAGATTCGGACGGTTCACATCTTCCAGAGCCCGCTTCATCGTCGTCGGCGTCTCCTGCCCGGTCTCCATCAGAAAATCCTGCCCGTTCTTCGCGCAATAATCGGCCAGCGTGCGGATCGCCTCGACCACCTCGCCATACAACGGATCGCGCGGATTCTCGGGAATGAAGCCGCAATGCGTCTGCACCCGCCCGATGCCCAGCTGCTTTGCAAAGTCCGAAGTCTGCTTCAGCGCGTCGATTCTTGCCGCTCGTGTCGCCGGCGGCACCAGCCCGATCGTCGACGGGCCGTCGAGAAAATCCCACACCAGCCGTCCCGGCCCCACGACCTCAGCACTTGTTGCCGTCACGCCATACTTGTCGAGATAGCCGCCGATCTCGCTCGCCAGCGCAGGAGTAAATTTGCCGATGTACCCATCGAGCGAGAGAAAGCATGTGGGCAGCCCCAGCTCTTTCACCCGCGCAATCGCGGCTTCGGCGCCGGTCGCAGGCTGGATCATCAGGCCAAGAGCCATCGGCTTGATCGCGGTCGGCGATGCGGCTTCAAGTGCCGAAAGCATGCCCGGGATCGGGCGTCCCCCGCCATAGGCGGCGGCCGGCAGCACCGCTGCACTTGCCGCAGCTTTCAGAAAGGCTCTTCGTTGCATGATCGACTCCGCGGGAAGATGTACCCAAAACGGAAGGCTATCAGATCGAATCGAGCATACGAAGGTTCACCGCGTGAGAAACCCTGATTTCGGAGGCAGCGTGGATGACTCTTTTCAGGGGCGGCCGCGCAGCCTTCCGGCCGAGGCGGATGTGAGGGCAAACTAGTTTGAATCTTAAGGCTGTTCTTAGTGCTTCCGGGCCGGGAGCGGCTGCCAGGGTGGAGACATCTCGATCCCAAGGCGCGCGAATTCAGCCTCTGTGGTAGCAAACTCGTTAGTCAGCGGGAGACCCCGAGCCTTCCACGCCTCCAAACCTCCTGTCAGGATGAGCACATTCCGAATTCCATGCTTGCGCATCACCGCTGCCACGCGCGCACTCACAAAGCTGTTTCTGGATCTGCAGTAGAGCACCAGGTTGACGTCCGGTGGCATCATAACGTGCTTTTTGCGTCGAAGTTCAAGGGGATCGAGGCGCAGCGCTCCTGGAATAGCAGCGATCCCTTCAGGATCTTCTTCGAATCGCAGCAGATCGATGATTCCAACTCTGGCTCCTGAATCCAATTGTGATTTCAGCGTGTCGGGAACAATGTGCATCGACCGGAGAAGGCGGATCATTAAGACCAGCTGCGTAAGCTTCAATGCGAAGAAGAGCAGGAGCGGAATACCGAATACCAGAACCACCAAAGTTGCGACGGCGGAGATATGTTGCGCCACTTGATCCAGCTGCTTTGCAAAGATGAAGCCACAACTGATGTACGCGCCGGCCCAAAGCGTAGCGCCTCCTGCGTCGTAAAGAAGGAATACGGCCCGCGAGGTGCCCAGCATCCCCGCCAAAGGCGGACAAATGCCATCCAGACCAGGGACAAACTTGGCAATCAGCAGGAGCCTGACGCCCCTCTTTGCAAACACTTCTCTGCCTCGGCGAATGCAATAGCTGGGGTCGGAGGTCAATTCACATAACAACCGCAGCACCCGTTTGCCACGCAGGCGCCCAGCCTCGAACCAGACAAGATCGGCCAGTACACAACCCAGAACACCAGCCAGAAGGACACCGGCAAAGCTCAGGTGGCCCGAACCGGCCAGCGCTCCCCCGGAAAGCAGAAAGAGAAGGGCGGGAACCGGAAGGCAGAGCTGGCGCGCCAGGACCGCGACGAACAGGATCGGATACGTCGTGTGTGTGAGGAAGTAGCTCATGTAGACCTCCTGCTGCCAGATCCGCCCTTTGCCACCTCTGCAACAGCGGCGAAGACGGCGGGCTGCGTGCTACCGCCGCTGAAGCGCGCGATGCCCGATATCCCCCCGGTAGTACATGCCCTCGAAGTGAATCCTGCCCATCGCCTCATAAGCGCTTTCGAGCGCTCCTTCCAGCGACTCCGCCGTCGCAGTCACGGCCAGCACGCGGCCTCCGCTCGTCAGGTAATTGCCATCGACGAGCGACGTTCCCGCGTGAAAGATCTCCACATCCGGCACACGCCCCGCATCTTCGAGTCCGCCGATGCGCCGCCCGCTCGTATAGCTCCCCGGATAACCACCCGACGCCGCGACCACGCACGCCGAAGCCCCCGGCTTCCATCGCAGCGCCGTCTCGCTCAACCGCCCCTCGACGCAAGCCTCCAGCGCGTCCAGTAGCTCGCTCTCCAGCCGCACCAGGATCGCCTGTGTCTCCGGATCGCCGAAGCGCGTGTTGTACTCGAGCACCATCGGACCGCGTGCCGTCATCATCAGCCCGCAATAGAGCACGCCCACAAAGGGAGAGCCCTCTGCGGCGATCCCGTCGATCGTCGGCTGCGCGATGTGATGGATCATCCACTCCCGCATCTGCTCATCGAGCATCGAGTCGGTCGTGTAGACGCCCATGCCGCCGGTATTCGGCCCCGTATCTCCCTCGCCCAGGCGCTTATGGTCCTGCGCCGGAATCAGCGGCGCGACCTGCTTGCCGTCGCTGAGCAGCAGGAAGGAAAGCTCCTCGCCCCGCAGACATTCTTCAATCACCACCGTCGTTTCCGCCGACCCGAGCAGCTTGCCGCTGAAGAGTCCCGCAATCGCCTCTTCGGCCTCGCGCTTCGTCTCGCAGATCAGCACGCCTTTGCCAGAAGCAAGACCATCGGCCTTGATCACCACCGGCAGATGAAAGAGATGAAGCGATTCAAGAGCCTCCTGCCGCGAGCAGCAAACGGCGAAGTTCGCGGTAGGGATCTTGTGCCGCTGCATGAAGCGCTTGGCGAAGGCCTTGCTCGTCTCCAGCATGGCCGCGGCCCGCGCCGGGCCAAAGACCGGCAGCCCGCGGCGCTTGAGCTCATCGACAAAGCCCAGCGACAGCGGCAGCTCCGGCCCCACCACCGTCAGGTCAGGAGCCTCTGCATTCACCACCCGAAGCAGATCATTCAGGTCCTTGGGACTGGCCGGAACGCAGCGCGCGACCGAGGCGATGCCACCATTTCCCGGCACGCAAACAATATCGGTCACGCGCGGAGATTTGCGCAGCGACCACGCCAGGGCGTGTTCGCGGCCACCGGCGCCGATGACAAGCACTTTCATCAGGGAGCACTACCTTCCATTTTTCGCGGATCTACCTTCCGAAGCCTACCGCATGCCACTCATCGCGCCAAGCGCCGAGGGAAATCACGCCAAGATACACCGGCGCCCACGCGTAAACAAATATTAATTTCCTGTAGTTAACTATGGTTTACAATGAAGTGAACCGCGCATCCACGGTCAGAAGCGCATGGCTACCAGTACAACCCAAACCGATCGCCCGCTTCTCCCCCGGCTGCGCAGCTCGGAGCTGTGGTCTTACTTCGGTCCGGCGTTTGTCGCCAGCATCGCCTACATCGACCCGGGAAACTTCGCCACCAATTTCGACGGCGGCTCCCGCTTCGGATACAAGCTGCTCTGGGTGCTGCTCTGGTCGAATGCCATGGCCATCCTCATCCAGTACCTGGCTGCGAAGCTCGGCATCGCCACCGGCAAAACCCTCCCCCAGAACTGCCGCGAGCACTTCTCAAAGCCGGTCACTGTTTTTCTCTGGATAGCCGCCGAGATCTCCGCCCTCGCCACCGACATGGCCGAGTTCCTCGGCGCCGCGTTGGGCTTTTATCTTCTCTTCGGCCCGCGCTTCCTGCTCTACGGATGGAACAAGACCGAGATTCTGCTGGTTGCCGCTGTCTTCTCCGCCATCTGCGTCTTCGCCATCCTGGCTCTCGAGCTCTGGGGCTTCCGCAAGCTCGAATACGCCATCATGGGATTCGTCTGCGTCATCGGCGTCTGCTACGCGGTCGAGATGCTGATGATCCGTCCCCGCTGGTCGCAGGTCGCGCTGCACACGCTCGTTCCCATGGTCGACGGCAGCAGTATTTACATCGCCGTCGGCATGCTCGGTGCGACCGTCATGCCCCACGTCATCTATCTGCACTCCGCGCTGGTGCAGCCGCGCCTCCGCCAGGAGAAGACCGTCACCGAAAAGCACCGTTACCTCACCCGCCTCAAGCATCTCCGCTTCGAGGCCATCGATGTCTTCGCCGCGATGAACGCCGCATGGCTGGTCAACTCCGCGATGATCATCGTCGCCGCCGCGGCCCTCGGCGGCCAGGTGCTCGCCAACCCCATCGAAGATGCCCACCGCACCCTCGGACCCCTTCTCGGCTCAGCCTCGGCCTTCATCTTTGCCCTGGCACTGCTCTGCTCCGGACTCTCCTCCTCCACCGTCGGCACCATGGCCGGGCAGGTCATCATCGAAGGATTCCTGGACATCAAATTCAGCATCTTCCTGCGCCGCCTGCTCACCCTCGTTCCCGCCATCGTCGTCATTGCCAGCGGACTCGATCCGCTGAAGATCCTCATCCTCTCCCAGGTTGTCCTCAGCTTCGCGCTGCCCTTCGCCCTTATTCCGCTCCTCCTTCTGACCGGCAATCGCAAGGTCATGGGCGACTTTATTAACCGGACAACAACTCATTGGCTGGGCTGGTTGACGGTGAGCATCGTAATAGGGTTGAATCTCTTCCTGTTGTGGCAAACCTTCAAGGCATAACTCTGTGAAGGTCCGGCTCTGAAACATCGAAGTGGGAGAGAGAGTTGTCGCACGACGTCATTCCATAAAAACAATATGTCGGCCCTGCGCGCCACCCGCAGCAACTAGAACCTGATTGTTTCTTTCATCGTGAGGATCATCGATGCAACCGCTGCTATCCCGCCGTCCATGCCTTCGAGCTCCGCTTTTCGCCGTGCTCGCCGCTGCAACCGCTCTCCCGCTCTCAGCTCAATCGAGCCAGTCACTCTATCCCCCGATCACGAGTACAGGCACTTCCCTTGAGGTAACTGCCGACCCACTTGTTGCTCGGCCCCATACCAAACATTGCGAAGTGACCTTACTCACCAATCAGGCCTTCGCGAACTTCAATAACGAAACCTTCAACTTCACCCCTCCCGCCGATTGCCCTGGCCCGTGGGCGAAAGTGATCTTTACCGGTGATCTCTCCATACAGGCTGGTAACCAGTTCGATCGCACCGCGTTCGTCTTCTTCGGCGGTGTAAATATCTATTACGGAACCACAGCCGAGCCTCTGCAGAGCCAGACCAATACCTGGCACGTCGAACGCGACCTCACCGACTACGGCTCGCTCTTCAAGACCGCTCAGACCGGATACGCCAATATCGGCAACATCGTAGGCGAGGACGGCCTGACCTCGACCATCTTTGGCACCTTCAAGCTGGAGTTCTACCAGGCGGACTTTGCCAACCCCGCGCCCAGGCCCGCGGATGCGGTATTGCCTGTTCCCACCAACGGCGTGACCCAGGCGAACAACTCGACGCCTGAGGTGACCCAGACCTTCACCCTGCCGACCAATGTTGAAAGTGCCTATATTGATGTGATCGCAGAAAGCCAGTTCGATGAAGAGCAGTGGTTCTTCTGCGTGCCAAACACACCTGCCGCTCTTGTGAGCGATATCGGGTGCGGCAACACCGCCTTCCGCCAGGTTGATGTCAGCATCGATGGCAAGCCCGCCGGCGTTGCTCCCGTCTATCCCTGGATCTACACCGGCGGCATCAATCCAGGCCTCTGGACCCCGATTCCCGGCGTGCAGACCCTTAACTTCATCCCATACCGTGTGGACCTGACACCCTTTGCCGGAACCCTCAGCAATGGCCAGCAGCATACCGTCGGCGTCACCGTGTACAACGCCTTCAACTACTTCAACGTTGTCGCCGCGCTGCTGCTCTATGAAGACCATGGCAGCAAACAAGTGACCGGGTCAGTTACAGAAAACACCCTTACCGCTCCTAACCCCTCACTCGTGAACAACGAGAGTGTGGACTCGAGTGGCAACGGCGGAGGCACGGCGACCGTGACCAACGCGCAGAACTTCACCATCGCCGGCTACGTCAACACCTCGCACGGGCGCGTGGACACGACAGTCGACGGCAATGTGAATTTCAGCAACGCTGTGACCACCACCTCCACCGCAACCGCGATCGGCCAGAGCGCCGTCCAAAGCTCGACAGCGACGACCAAAACCACCACCCGTACCGGCCCAATCTTCACCACCAGGGAGACGACTTTCTCCTATCCCTTCACCGCCAGCTTTCTCGAAACGCTTGAGACCAACGGCGACATCACTGTGACCGCCAACGTCGATCAGAACTTCAAGCGCACCCAGACCAACACCCTGGAAGGATTTCCTGTCTTTCAATCGAACACTGGCAACGAAGTAACCTCGCAAAGCAACGGAACCTTCGTTCCTTCACCGACCGGCTTCTCTCTGGGATCAAGCTCCGGCAAAAACAGCCAGAGCTATGTCTACAAGGACTCGCTGGGCACTTGCTACAGCCGCCAGATCGCCGCATCCAATGGCGTCCTGAACACCGTAACCGACGGCCAGGGCTGCCATCAGCGCTGATCTGTCTTCCAGCAAATGAAAAGCCCGGGTGCAATACCCGGGCTTTTTTCTTCGCAAGGCGCACGCTCTAGTGGACGCAGGCAGTTTCAATCCCGTGCCGATCACAGACCGCAGATAACAACCCATAGAGATCAGCCAGCACTTCCCCAGCTGCCTCAAGCGCGGCCGCGCGTTGCGTGTCGTCGACCAGTTGCGCGATCTGTGCGGCTTCGACCGCAGCATGTTCACGATCCGCTTCGATGTGCACGCTGAAATATTTGTAACTGTCAGGGTTCGAAAATCCGTAATACGCCTTCAATCCTTCGATCTTCTTTTCCGACACCGCCGGGATCTGGCTCTCGTACGCGTACAGAGCGCTCAATCCCACTCCCGTTCCGCGCTCGCAGCAGCAGGAGCGGAAGTCCTCGATCAGCTTCTTCGTCTCCGGCCACTGCGCGGCATTCTTCACTTCCGCACGATTGAGGCCCAGGCTCTCGGCGAACTCGAGCCACAGCTCGGGATGGTTCGGCGACCCTGCTTCTTCATCGATCAGGTTCGACAAAATCTGCCGGCGCACTTCGGCATTTTCCGTCTGCGCGTGAACCGCGGAAAGATACGTCGGAAACGCCACAACATGGTGGTAATACTGGGTTGCGTAATCGCGCAGCGCGTCCATGGACAGCTCGCCCCTCGACCACGCTTGATAGAAGGGATGTTGAAGCAGATGCTGGCTCGCTACGCGGGCGTCGATCTCTTCAATCACGGATTGCGATGTATGGCTCAGATGCAGGCTCATGCTCTTCTCCGGAAATGGGATGAGACAAAGTTTACTACTTACGCCCTTGGCTGGCTCCGTGGATGCCCACTCTGAGCCTTTACCCTGCGCTCTTTTCTGTCCGTATGTGGACAGATTTATTTTTTTACGAACCTTTTCGTATTTCATGCGTATATCTGGCAGCGCGATTCCGCGCATAGGCTTCGAGTTTCGGCAAACAACCTAGGTGGCGCAATGCAGACTCTGCTCCAGAATCTTCGCTTCAGCCTGCGCATCCTGCGCAAGAATCCCGGCCTCACCATCACCGTTCTGCTCACTCTGGCCCTGGGCATCGGCGCCAACACGGCCATCTTCACCGTGGATTACGCGACGCTCATCGCGCCCTTGCCCTACCCGCATCCCGAACAGATCGTCATGGTGTGGTCGAAGATCAAGACCTACCACAACGGCGTCTCCGCCGGAGACTTCACCGACTGGAAGCGGCAAGCCAAAGCCTTCTCTGATCTCGATGCGTGGACCGGAGCCGCATTCAATATCGCTACCCATGAGCAGCCGGAATTCGTGCAGGGCACACGCGCCACAACCGGCTTTTTCCGCGTCATCGGAAGCTCGTTCCAGTACGGCCGCGGCTTTATCCCCGAGGAAGGCATCGCCGGCCGCGATCATGTCGTCGTGCTTACCAACAAGATGTGGAAGCGCCTCGGCTCCAACCCCAGGATCGTCGGCACCAGCATGCGGCTCGACGGCGAGCCCTACACCGTCATCGGAGTGATGGCGCCCGGCCCGTGGGACAAGGGCCGGAGCATGTTCATCGTGCCGCTGGTCTTCAAGCCCGAGCAGGTCAATCACGACTTTCATTGGCTGCTCGTCATGGGACGCATGAAGCCCGGCATCACCATCAAGCAGGCGCAGGCTGATATGGATGGGGTGACCCAGGCCATCGCCAAGGCTTACCCGAAGAGCAACCAGGGATGGGGCGCATACGTCGATCCCTTCCAGAACGACTTCATGCCCAAGGAGCGGATCCTCACCCTCTGGCTGCTGCTCGGCGCCGTGGGATTCATCCTGCTCATCGCCTGCGCAAACGTGGCCAACCTGCTGCTGGCGAAAGGCATGACGCAGCAGAAAGAAGTGGCCATCCGCAGCGCTCTCGGCGCCACTCGCAAGACTGTCTTCGTGCAATTGCTGACCGAGAGCCTTGTGCTGGCAACCGCAGGCGGCCTGCTCGGTCTCGGCGTCGGCTACGCCATGCTCCACGGACTGATCGCCATCATGCCGGAAGACACCCTGCCGTGGGAGGCGGACCTGAGCCTCAATCTGCCCATCCTTGCTTTCACGCTGGCGGCAACCACCCTGGCTGGCCTGCTCTTCGGATGCGCGCCCGCATGGTACGCCTCCCGCATCGATCCGGCGGAAATGCTGAAAGAGGGCGGCCGCTCCGGCATGGGGTCAGGCCGCCACCGCCTGCGCCGCGTGCTTGTCGTCGGCGAATTCACCCTGGCGCTGACTCTGCTCGCCGGAGCCGGCCTCGCCATCCACAGTTTCTGGAACATGTCCCGCGTCGATCTCGGCGTCCAGACCGATCACGTCCTTAACTTCTTCCTGCCCGTTCCCGAATCGCGGCCCAAAGATCCGCAACAGATCGTCACCTACTACCGGCAGATCCTCGCAAATATCGCTGCCGTCCCCGGCGTCTCCCACGTCACCGCCGCGACCGGAACGCCCCTCGAAGGAGCCGGCTTCGGCATGCCCTTCACCATCGCCGGCAAGCCCGCTATCACCGACCCATCGCAGCGTCCCGCCTGCGGCTTCGGCATGGTCACCCCCGACTACTTCGACACCTACGGCATCCGTCTCATCAAGGGCCGCGAATTCAGCGAACAGGACACCGCCGCCAGCGTCAAAGTCGCCATGGTCAACCAGGACTTCGTGAAGAAGTTCCTCACCGGCCTCGACCCGCTCAAGCAGCGCATTTTCGTCGAACAATTGATTCCCGGCGTCACCAAGCTCGGCCCGCCCATCGAGTGGGAGATCGTCGGCGTGTATCACACCGTGATCGGCGGCGATTTCCGCGAGGACCATCCGGAGATCCTCATCCCCTTCTGGCAGATTCCCTGGCCCAGTGCCGGCATCGGCGTGCGCACCGTGGGCGATCCCGCGGCGATGACCCGCAGCATCGCCGCCGCCGTCCACGCCGTCGATCCGCAGATCGCCCTGGCTGAGCCGCGCACCATGGACCAGATCCACGATGAGGTGATGTCCGGCGACCGCTTCATCGTGATCCTCTTTGTCACCTTTGCCGCCGTGGCTCTGCTGCTCGCCGCTCTCGGCATCTACGGCGTGATGGCATTCTCCGTGGCTCAGCGCTCGCATGAGATCGCCCTGCGCATGGCCCTCGGCGCCGACCGCTCTCGCGTCGTCGGCATGGTTGTGCGTGAGGGCATCCTGCTCGCCGCTATCGGATCGGTCCTCGGCCTCGTCGGAGCCTACTTTGTAGGCCGCGCCATGCGCACCATGCTCTTCGGCGTCGGCGCCATGGACTTCTCCGCCTTCGCGGTCGTTTGCCTCGTCCTGCTCGTCGCGGCTCTGCTCGCCTGCTACCTGCCCGCGCGCCGTGCCGCTTCCGTGCACCCCATGCGCGTGCTGCGCACCGAATAGATCGCTTTCAGTCGTGAGCCTCGACGATCGACAGTCGCCGCGCCTTCACATCCCGCATCGGAGGCTGCCCGAAAAACCGGCTGTACTCGCGGTTGAATTGGCTGGCGCTTTCGTAGCCCACTTCAAAAGCTGCGCTCGCCGCATCCAGACCCTCATGGAGCATCCGCTCCCGCGCCACGTGCAACCGCAGCTGCTTCTGATACTGCAGCGGACTCATCGCCGTCAGCGACCGGAAATGATGATGCAGCGTCGAGACGCCCATCTGTGCCATCGCTGCCAGTTCCTCGACCCGCAGCGGCTTGGCGTAATTCGCTCGCAGCCACGAGACCGCTTTGGCCGTCCGATGGCTCTGCTCTCCCTGCGTCGCGATCCCCCGCAGGTGCTTGCCCTGCGGCCCGCACAGCAGGCGGTAAATGACTTCCCGCTGGATCAGGCAACTCAGGAACGGAATGTCACGCGGCGCATCGAGAAGACCGACCAGCCGCGAGCAGGCGTCCAGAATCTCCGGAGAGGTCACGCCCACCGCCATCCCGCACGCACCAGGAGCCTCCTCCGCCAGAGGAAACTCTTCCTCGTTCAGGATCTTCCGCACCTCCGCGATCTCCAGCCTCAGCAACAGGCAGAGAATCGGCGTCTCCGGCGTCGCGTCCACCACCTGGCTGACCACCGGCAGATCGACCGAAGTCAGCAGGAAAGTCGATTCATCGCAGAAATACTCCGTCCTTCCCAGGCTGATGCGTTTCTTCCCCTGCACAAAAACAATCAGGCTCGGCTCATATGTTGCCGAAGCGCAGGCTGTCGGCTCGCTTCGCCGGTAAAGCCTCAACCCCGACACCGCGGTCCCCGTTTCTCCCTCGCCCACGGCATGCGCGGCAATCCTGCGAGCCAGGTCAGCGCGCATCTCCACGGCGCGCGCATCTTCATTCGCGATCCTGTATTTCGCCACGCGCATACTCCTTCAAATCCAGCCTATCGCCGAAGCGTCACCGCGTGCACAAAAATCCATGCCCCAAGACAAATGGGCAAGAAATCGGCAGAATCGGGATACCGCTCCGCCCATCCTCTTCCGTAATCTGGATGCAAGCGAAACCGGGATCCCGTATCGGAGTCAACGAAAATTATTTCGAGCGCCCTCGCGCCGATGGCGCATCTTGCGTCTGAATCATCCGCTCTAAAGCATTGAGGTAATCCATGTACAAAGCCAAAGCCTATTCCGCTGTCAGCGCCACCTCGCCGCTTGCTTCCACCACGATCGCGCGGCGCGATCCCACCGACCTCGACGTGCAGATCGAGATCCTCTTCTGCGGAATCTGTCACTCCGATCTTCATCAGGTCCGCAATGAGTGGAGCGGCGTCATGCCCACCGTCTACCCCTGCATTCCCGGCCATGAAATCGTCGGCCGCGTCACCAAAGTCGGCCCGGCAGTCACCAAATTCAAGATCGGAGACCTCGCCGCCGTCGGCTGCCTGGTCGACTCCGACGGTACCTGCCACGAGTGCCAGGCCGGCCTCGAGCAATTCTGTCCCAACATTACTCTCACCTATAACTTTCCCGACAAGCACCTCGGTGGCGTCACCTATGGAGGCTACTCCGACAGCATCGTTGTTACCGAGCGCTTTGTGCTCCGTGTTCCCACCAACCTCGACCTCGCCGGAGTCGCCCCCCTGCTCTGCGCCGGAATCACCACCTACTCGCCCATGCGCCACTGGGGGGTAACCAAGGGCAAGAAGGTCGGCATCGTCGGTCTTGGCGGCCTCGGCCACATGGGTGTCAAGTTCGCCCATGCCCTCGGAGCCCACACCGTAGTCTTCACCACTTCGCCCGGCAAGAAAGACGACGCCCTCCGCCTCGGCGCCGACGAAGTCGTCATCTCCCGCAACGCCGACGAGATGGCCAAACATGCCGGCAGCTTCGACTTTATCCTCGACGCCGTATCGGCCGATCACGACATCAACGCCTACCTCCAACTCCTCGGCCGAGACGGCGATCTCTGTCTCGTCGGCGCGCCCGAGAAGCCTCTTTCCGTCTCCGCTTTTGGACTCCTCTTCGGACGCAAGAGCCTTTCCGGATCGCCGATTGGCGGCCTTCCCGAAACCCAGGAGATGCTCGACTTCTGCGGCCAGAACAACATCACTGCTGACGTCGAAGTCATTCCCATCCAGAAAGTCAACGAAGCTTACGAGAGGCTGCTCAAGGCCGACGTAAAGTACCGCTTCTCGATCGACATGGCTTCTCTCAAATCGGAGTAACCGCCGAACGAGGCGCTTTTCACTCGACTGAAAGCGCCTCAGTTCGATACAGCTCTATGTCCGAAGCAGCTCCACGCAGGAGGAACAATGCAGAAACGCAATCTTGGAAAAAATAATCTGGAGGTCTCGGCCCTCGGCCTCGGCTGCATGGGCATGAGCTTTTCCTATGCTCCGCCATTTCCAGACAAGCAGGAGATGATCTCCCTTCTGCGCACCGCCGTCGAGCGGGGCATCACCTTCTTCGACACCGCCGAAGTCTACGGACCCTTCACAAACGAGGAACTCGTCGGCGAGGCGCTCGCTCCCCTGCGCGATCAAGTCGTCCTTGCCACCAAGTTCGGATGGAAGATTGACCTCGACACAGGCAAGAATGTGGGACTCGACAGCCGCCCCGAGCGCATCCGTCAGGTCGCCGACGCCTCGCTCAAGCGACTCAGGACCGATGTGATTGATCTCTTCTACCAGCACCGCGTCGACCCGAATGTACCCATCGAAGACGTTGCCGGAACGGTGAAGGAGCTTATCCAGCAAGGCAAGGTCAAGCACTTCGGCCTCTCTGAAGCCGGTGTAGGCACCATCCGCCGCGCGCATGCCGTCCAGCCCGTCGCCGCGCTGCAGAACGAATACTCGTTATGGTTCCGGAAGCCCGAAGAGGAAGTAATTCCTACCCTCGAAGAACTGGGAATCGGCATGGTTCCCTACAGCCCGCTGGGCAAAGGCTTCCTGACCGGCAAGATGGACGAAAACACTGAGCTTAAGAGCGGTGATTTCCGCGCCAATCTGCCTCGCTTCACGCCCGAAGCCCGCAAGGCCAACCAGGCTGTCGTGGATCTTCTTACCAGCATCGGCAAGCAGAAGGATGCGACACCCGCTCAGGTCGCGCTGGCGTGGCTGCTTGCGCAAAAGCCGTGGATCGCTCCTATTCCCGGCACCACCAAGCTGCATCGTCTGGACGAAAACATCGGCGCGCTGTCAGTCGAACTTACCCCCGGCGATCTCCGGCGGATTGACGAAGCCGCCTCGAAGATCAAGGTCGAGGGCGATCGCTATCCCGAACACATCGAGAAGATGAGCGGCCTCTGAGGCAGCTGCGACGGGGAGAATCGAGCATGAAAACGCTAAGGTATTGGACGTTGACGGTGGTCGTAGCGTTGAGTGGGCTCTCCCTGGCTCAGTCCCAGGCAAAGACAGCCCAGGCCTCTGACAATGCGAGATTGATCGGCGCATGGCATCTGCTATCGATCTCAACCTCAGGGGCAGATGCCGGACCGAATCCCGCAACCGAAATCAAGGGCACTTTGATTTACACCCGTGACGGCCATATGTCGGTGCAGCTGATGTATCCACCCTCCGCGTCCAATCTCACGAACGACTACGTACTGAATGGGTATGAGGCCTCCTTCGGCAGCTACGACGTCGATGAAAAGATGCACACGGTCACGCATCACGTGCAGGGATCGATCACGCACGGCCTTGTCGGCAAGGATCTCACGCGCGTGTACGAGTTCACGAATGAAGGCTACCTGATCATCAAGTCGGCGCGGCCCGACGAACATTGGGCGGTCGTGTGGGAGCATTACTGACAAGTTTCGAGGAGAGCCAGCAAATGACATGGTCCAAAGACGAACTGCGCAAGATCGCGGAGGCCGATGACCTGCACATTTCACCGTTTCGCGAAGACGGCAAGACGTACGGCACCCCGACGTGGATCTGGTCCGTCGCCGTCGACGACGCCCTCTACATCCGCGCCTACAACGGGCAGAAATCGAGCTGGTACCTGGCCGCGCTACGTGAGAAGGCGGGCCGGATCGTCGCAGCCGGAATCACGAAAGAGGTCACATTCGAGCCGGTGGAGGGCCCCGCCAGTGATCGGATAAACGGCCGTATCGACGATGCCTATCGGGCGAAGTATCATGGCAGCCCATACCTCAACCCAATGATCGGCGCGCGCGCCCGTTCTGCTACCGTCAAGGTTATGCCGCGGCAAACCAATCCATAAACAGACATCGACCAGGGAGACAGATTACGTGGAGATCAAACGAGTTGGCTCACAACCCTCCGGCAAGGGGCCGTCTGATTGGTTCACCGGCACGGTACGAATCGATCCGCTCTTTCAGACGCCCGACCCGGCATTCGTTCAGGGAGCAAGCGTCACCTTCGAGCCCGGTGCCCGCACCGCCTGGCACACGCACCCGCTCGGCCAGACCCTGATCGTCACCTCCGGCTGCGGCCGCGCGCAGCACTGGGGCGGACCGGTCGAAGAAATTCGCCCCGGAGACGTTGTCTGGTTCGCACCCGGAGAGAAGCACTGGCACGGAGCCGCACCCACCACGGCCATGACCCACATCGCCATCCAGGAAAAGCTCGACGGCAAAGTCGTCGACTGGCTGGAGCAGGTCACCGACGAGCAATACGGTGCATAGATCACGAAAAATGATCGCTTCGAGTTCCGTATCGGATCATTCGTTGTACCGTTGCATTGACGGAATTGGAACCTGTCCGTCCACAGCAGTTTTGCAGCCCGAACATAAAAGAGTCAGGAAATCGAGCACATGCCAGCTCCAGTTGCCCAACGGCGACACTTCGGATTCGACCTTCTTCGTGTCCTCGCCACCTACATGGTCATCCAGATTCACACTGGTGAGTTCGAGTACATCGGGTCGAACGGTGTAATCCACTCGCACGCTGCGTGGGTTGTGGGCTGGATAAACTCGCTGTTCCGCTCCTGCGTCCCGCTGTTCGTCATGATCTCAGGGTTCTTCCTGTTCCCGGTCGGCGATGAGCGTGTCTTTTTCCGGAAGCGCTTTACCCGGGTGCTGACACCATTCATTTTCTGGTGCGTCGTCTATGCGTTTTACTTCTACGCTCAGGGGCAGGCCTCCCTCACAACCACATTTGTGAACATCGCGAAGATTCCGGTGAACTACGGAACCGATGTCGGCCATCTCTGGTTCGTATACATGCTCATGGGAATCTATCTGATGGCCCCTGTCCTCTCTCCCTGGATCGTTTCAGCGAGCCGGGGAAGCATGCAGCTATTCCTCGTGCTCTGGGCGGTCGCCCTATCGATTCCTTATGTCCACTTGTATTTTCCGCAGATCTGGGGAGAGGCCTTCTGGAACTCGACGCCGATGTTGTACTACTTCTCAGGCTTCATGGGATATGCGGTCCTGGCCGCCTACATCCGAAGATTCTGTATGGCGCCCTCATTGCGAGTTGATTCGGCCGCGATCGGAATGATTATCGTGGGATACGCCATTACGGCGGGCGGCTTCCTCCATAGGGTATTGGTTGAAAACTCCCTTCCGAAAGTCGAGCTGACCTGGAACTACACCACGATCAATGTCGCCCTCATGACGGCTGGGCTATTTCTTCTTTTCCGCAATCTCCAGAAGAACGAGTCGGACGATGTGCTGAGTAAGCTCGTCCGTGATCTATCGCTGAAGAGCTACGGCATGTATTTGGCACACATCATTGTGCTCAATAGCATCCACGCCCTGTTCGCTCCTTCGATTTCAAATCCATTCCTGCGTGTTCCCTCGATTGCGCTGACCACCTTTGTGGCGACTTACTGTTTGATCAAGATTCTTTCGCTCATACCGGGGAGCAAATACGTCGTTGGCTGAACACGATTCTGTCATCGGATGCGCCCAATCAATCTGCAGCACCTGGCTGGTCTGATTGACTACCCGGAACGCCGACTCCGTGGGAATCTCACTGAGTGACTCGGCGATGATGCGCTTAATGGCGACCCAAGAAGTGCCGGGGAGTTATTCCGAGTGGAGTGTAGCGATTGGATCGACGCGCATGGCGCGCAGCGCCGGGAGGTAACTGGCGGCGATGGCGACGGCGGTGAGCACGGCGGTTACGCCGGCGAAGGTGGAAAGATCGTAGGGCGAGACACCGTAGAGCAGGCCGGCCATGAGATGGGAAACAAGAAACGCGCCAGCCAAGCCTACGCCGGCGCCCACGGCGGCCAGAGTGAGGCCCTGTCGTAAAACCATGCTGAGGATATCGCGCCTTTGCGCGCCCAGCGCGAGGCGAATGGCGATCTCGCGCGATTGCTCATTGACCAGGAAGGAGATGGTTCCATAGATTCCCAGGCTCGCGAGAAGCAGGGCTGTGGCGGCAAAGAGCGCCACCATTTCCATGGAGAATCGGCGCACGGAGAGCGAAGACGAGAGAACGTCGTCCAGGGTCTGCGCGTGGAAGACGGGCAGCTCCGGATCGACGGATTGGATTTGCGTGCGTACCTGGGCGGCGATGGTGGCGGGATCGACCTGTCCGCGCAGAAAGAAAGCCAGATCTTTTGCCCGGCTCTGGTAGATGTCGAAGTAGACCTGCGGAATCGCGGCGTCCGCGAGCGATTCTGTGCGCGCATCGGCGATTACGCCG
>Ga0335075_10003832_pt1 | contig 23637 bp, 19 predicted proteins | sample Lox_Sample_24_FD_206723 | JGI IMG/M metagenome (GOLD analysis project Ga0335075, IMG submission 206723) | Soil microbial communities from Loxahatchee National Wildlife Refuge, Florida, United States - Lox_Sample_2.4 | ecosystem: Environmental > Terrestrial > Soil > Wetlands | place: USA...
CGCTCAGCAGCAGCGAACCGTCCTTGTTCACGAGCAGCGCCACCGGACGACCCCAGGCGTTACCGTCGTCGACGATGAAGCCCGTCAGGAAGTCATCGTACTCACCCGTGGGCACGCCATTGCGCATGCGCACCCGCACGACCTTGTGGCCGGTGCGGAATGCACGGTTCCAGGAGCCATGCAGGACCGCGAAGCCGTCGCCGACGTAATTCTTCGGAAATGCAGAGGCACCGGAGGTGGCGGTGTAGAAGGTCAGATTGAGCGCCGCCGAGTGGGCCTGGTAGGGCACATCCGGGGAGGTCACCTTGCCGGCGAGGTCCGGCCGTTCGCCCGCATGGCGCGGGTCCTCGTGGTTGCCCATGTAGTACCAGGGCCATCCATACCACGCTCCCGCCTTCACGCGCGTCGAATAGTCGGGCACGAGATCATCGCCCAGCATGTCGCGTTCATTGGTCGTGCACCACAGGGCGCCGTTGGCCGGCTGCACCGTGAGACTCACGCAGTTGCGGATACCGCTCGCGTAGACCTTGCCGGGCTGGTCCGCACCCACGTCGAACACCAGTACGTCGGCGCGGTTCTCCTCGCCGCCCCAGGCCGTGCCGAGGCCATGCTCGGCTTCCCAGGCCTTGATCTGCTCCGCCGATTTCTTCGGCATGTCCTCCGCCACGTTGGATGCGGAGCCCACCGAGACGTACATCCTGCTGCCGTCCGGGGAGAACACGAGGTCGCGGGTGAAGTGGCCGCCGCCGGCCGTGGGCGAAAGCTGCGGTACGACGATTTCCGGGACGCCGCTGGCCACGGTGTCGCCCGGCTTGTACGCGTAGCGCACCACGCGGTTGGTCTCGGCGACGTACAGCCACTTCGGATGGCGGGCGTCGGGATAGAACGCCAGGCCGTGCGGCAGCACCAGGCCCTGCGCGAAGGTCGTGATCTCATCGGCATGGGTGCCGTCCGCCGACGGGCGCATCAGCACGACCTTGTTGGCCTGCGTCTCGCTGAGGAAGATGTCGCCGTTCGGTGCCAGCAGCATCTTGCGCGCGCCGGTGGTGTCCCTGGCGAACACCGAGAACGTGAAGCCGGGGGGCAGCTGCACCTGCGCGTCCGCCGGCTGCGGCACCAGACGCGGAAATTTGGCCGTGGAGGGCGTGTCGTACGGCGCGGGAAGCTTCGCGATCCGGATGCGGTGAGGTCGGCCCGGCGCGTCCTTCTTCCAGTCATCCGATCCCTTGATGGGCCGGTCGGTGCCCGGTGAACCCGGCGGTGGCGCGGTGGGCGCGCCGCCGCCCCGCGCCAGGGCCGGTTCGGCCGCCTTGAAGGTCCCTTCCTTCACGGCCTGGAAGTAGGCGATCAGGTTGGCGCGATCGGTGTCGTTCGGCACCGGCACGACCATGGCCGATCCGGGCACCACGGTGGTTGGGGAGCTCAGGAAACGCTCGAGGGTCGCGGCATCCCAGGTCAGGCCCGAGGCCTTGAGGGCCGGGGTGTACCCGAAGTCCGTGCTGGCCGAATGACGGTCGAAGACCCCGTTCAGGTTCGGGCCCTGGCCACCGCCATTGTCCCCCGGCTCGGCGCTATGGCACAGGGCGCACTGGGCATGAAAGACGCCCTTGCCGGCAGTAGGGTCGGCGCCGAAGACGGGCGCGGCGCATAGCACGCCGGCGAGCAGCCCGGCCATGGTCATGGATCGCATGTCATCTCCCTTATATACTTAAGGATATAACGCATCATCCCGCGGTGCTAGGACATCTCCGGAACGTCCGTTCCGGGATTGCGGCCCGGGTCATCATCGGCCAGCTGCCAGAAGATCCAGGCGGAGGCGGTGGTCATGAGGCCCACGCACACGAAGGTCGCCTGGAACACCCGCGGGTCGAGTTCGCCTCCGAAGGTCTGCGTGAAGCCTGACAGCAGTCCGGCCGCCGCCGCCACCGCGAGGCTCATGGCCAGCATCTGCACCATCGACAGCATGCTGTTGCCGCTGCTCGCCTCGGTGCCTTCCAGATCCTTGAGCGTCAGGGTATTCATGGTCGTGAACTGCAGCGAGTTGACGATGCCCAGCAGCGCCAGCAGCAGCACCATCACCCACACCGGTGCGCCATGGCCCAGCAGGCTGAAGGAGGCCATGGCGGCACCGACCAGCAGCGTATTGCCCACCAGCACCGTGCGATAGCCGAAGCGGTGGATGAGGGAGGTGACGGCACGCTTGGTCAGCATCGCCGACAGCGAGGTCGGCAGCAGCATCAGGCCCGCATGGAAGGGCGAGAATCCGAGTTCCACCTGCAGGAACAGCGGAATGAGGTACGGCATGCTGCCATTGCCCAGCCTGGCGAAGAGATTGCCCAGGAGGCCGATGCCGAAGGTGCGGATGCGGAACAGGGCCGGCGGGAACAGCGGATGCCGCTGCTGCGTGGCGCGCAGCCAGTAGCCCACCAGGCTCACCAGCCCGAACACCAGCAGCAGCAGGACCGTGGCGTGGTGCAGCTTCAGTTCCGACAGGCCCTCGAGCCCGATGGACACCGCGATCATGCCCAGCGCCAGCAGGCCGTAGCCGGCAAAATCGAAGGGCGGCACCGAGGTGATCCGCGGCAGGCGCATGTGCCGCAGCGTGGCGATGGCTCCGGCAATGCCGATCGGCAGGTTGATCAGGAAGATCCAGTGCCAGGAGGCGACCTCGACCAGCCAGCCGCCCAGGGTCGGGCCGATCAGCGGTCCGACCAGCCCCGGAATGGCGACGAAGCTCATCGCCGGCAGCAACCGCTCGCGCGGGAAGGTCTGCAGCAGCGCCAGCCGCCCCACCGGCAGCAGCATGGCGCCGCCGGCCCCCTGCACGACCCGCGATGCGGTGAGTTCGCCCAGGGTATGGGACGCGGCGCACAGCACCGACCCCAGGGTGAAGACGACGATGGCGGTCATGAAGGCGCGGCGGATGCCGAAGCGGTCGGCGAGCCAGCCTGAGGCCGGAATCAGCATCGCCATGGTCAGCGAATAGGCGATGACCACCGACTGCATGCGCAGCGCGCTTTCGCCCAGGCTCGCCGCCATCGCCGGCAGTGCCGTATTGACGATGGTCGCATCGAGCGTCTGCATGAAGAAGCTGGCCGACACCAGCCACAGCAGCGGCCGCATGTCAGCCGCCGGCGCGTTTGGCCTCATATCCCAGCTTGATCAGTTCGGCGACCAGCCGGTCGCGATGCTCCCCCTGGATTTCGATGACGCCGTCCTTCACGGCGCCGCCGGCTCCGCACAGCTTCTTCAGCCGCGTGGCCAGGGCCTCGAGTTCCGCGGCCGGCAGCGGCAGCCCGGTGACGACCGAGACGCCCTTGCCGCTACGCCCGGAGGTCTCCCGGCCGACGCGCACCCGGGTCGCGCCGGCGGACGCCGTCGGGCCCAAGGCCTTGAGTCGCGGGGCGGGATCGCTCTTCACGACCACGCCGCGGAAGGTATGTGTGGGTTTCATCGCGCATAAGGGTGCACTCAAGTGCCATGCGGCGACAAGGGTTGCGCCGGCCGCGATCGCGGCCGACGCGGGGCCGGGGGCCACTTGAGATAGAAGCTGTACTGGCTGCGGCAGTCACGTATGAAGAGCACGGCACCGTAGCCGGCGGACCTGAGCACCCGTCGGTGCGTGAACCACACGGTGAGCGCCGCCCCGGTCAGCAGGCACTGTTCCCAGGCGCCGAGCAGGCGGCCGGCCACCGGCCGCTGCGAGCGCAGGACCCGCAGCAGCTGGGACTCGAACGCCACGTGCACCAGTTCATCCGCCACCAGCGTACGGCACAGGATCTGCAGCCGGCGGCAGTCGGTCACGACCTCCAGGGCCCGGTAATAGACGATGCCGACGAGCTCGGCCGTGATCAGCAGCCGCAGCCGCGCCGCCAGACCGCCACAGCGTCGCAGCAGGCGAAAGATACGGTGCGTGACGCCGCCGCCGATCTCGGCGATGTCGTGATCCTGCATGAACTCGCCCAGCAGCCGCGCATGCCGCTGCTGTTCGGCGACGAACAGCCCGAAGATCTCCACCAGCGGATGCCGCTCGTCGTCCGCGCAATGACGGCGCACCGCCGTCAGCAGGCACCTGCCATCGGAACCCTCCCCGAGCTGGAAGCCGGCAATGGAGGAGGCGATCAGCCGCCGCTCGCGCGCGGTGAGCGTGTCATCGAGCGTCGTGGGCACCTGCCGCGGATGGGCTGCCTGACTGCGGAAATGCGCGAGCCAGACCGGTAGATCCTGAAGCATGGCGTTCACCTCGGGCGGTGGAGGATGGATGACATGCTGGCGGGGCTTTCGGTCAGGCGGGTGGGGCAATTCGGGCAGATTGTGGCAGGATGACCGTCCTTCCACGACCAAGGCGGTTGCGTCAGTGCCTGTGTTGAGAATCGCCGTGGGTCTGCTCGGAGCGCTGCTGGCCGTCAGGGCCGCGGCGGCCCAGCCGGCCCCGGCGTTGCCTGATGCCGACGCGCGCTTCACGAGCCTCGAGCACGACTATGTCGTCTACAGCCTGCGCCGCTTCCCGGTCATGGCCACCTATCTCGGCGGGGCGGCCTTCGATCCGTCCCTGGCCGATACCGACGGACTGCTGCGGGATGAGTCACCGGCCGCCCTCCTCGCCGAGGATGCGCGGCTGCGCGAACTGCGCGCCCGGTTCACGCAGCTGGAGCCGCGGCGCCTGTCGCCCCGCCGCCGCATCGACCGGGCGGTGGCGATGGCGCAGATCGATTTCCTGCTGCATCAGCATGAAGTGCGTCATGACCAGCAGCGCGCCATCGACAGTTACGTGCAGGAGCCACAGCGCGGCGTCGGGTGGCTGATCCAGTCCCTGCCGGGCGGGCCGGCCACGGCGGCGGGCGAAGGGCAGTGGCGGCATGTGCTGGCGCGCACCCAGGCCGTGCCGGCCTATCTCGCCATGGCCCGGCAGCAGCTCGCCGCGGGCGTGCGCGCCGGGCGAGCCCCGGACTGGCGCGTGCTGGCGGACTTCGGGCTGGCCGCTGCGGCGGCCGACGCCGACTATTTTGCGCGCACGCTGCCACAGCTTGCGCAACAGCAGCTGCCTGCGGCGGACCGGGACTCGCTGCTGCGTCCACTGCAGCAGGCGGGCCGTGACGCCGCCGCGGCCTACCAGCAGCTGCACGACTTCGTCGCGGCAACGTTCTTCCTGGACCCCTCCGGTGCGGACGTCCGCGCCCTGAAACCCCAGTTCCGCGCCGACCACTTCGCGGTGGGCGAGGCCGAGTACGACTGGGCGCTGCATAACAACCTGCATCTGGACACCACCGCGGTCGCGCTGTATCCGCAGGTCGCCCTGGCGGCGCAGGCGGCCCGGGCGCAGCTGCTCGCCGTGGCGCGCGGCATCGCCCAGGCGCATCACTGGACGGTTGCGGCGCCGGGACCGGATGCCCTGCAGCGCATGGTCATGGGCCACCTGGAGGAGGACGCGCCCGCGACCGATGCCGCCATGGCGGATTCGTATGCGCGGGTCAGCCAGCGCCTGATCGCGTACGCCCGCGCTACCCGACTGTTTGCCGTGCCCCCGCAGTACCGGCTCACCGTCAGCCTCGCGCCCGCGGCGCCCACGCGGATTTTCGCCGACGGTGGCGCCGAAGGCCTGCACCTGGCGGCGACGGCCGACAATGCCGCGCTGCTGCGCGGCCTGCACAATGCCGCCGCACAGCCGGAACGGGCGGCCCGGGAAGGCTTCCCCGGTCGCACCTGGCACTTCCAGGTCATGGCGCAGAACCGCGCGCAGATCTCGGCGGTCCGCTGGCTGACGCCCGGAGCGGTCGCGGACTCGGCATCGATGTGGGAGGACGAGGCGGCGGATGCGGGCTGGTCGCTGTACGTGCAGGGTCTGCTGGCATCGCCCCGGCCCGGCGCGCCGCATGGATTCTATTCGAACGAGGAACGCTTCTATGAGCTTCGCACCCAGCTGGATCGGGCGCTGCGGGTGCGCATCGATACCGGCATCCACACCGGCAGGCTGTCGTTCGAGGATGCGGTGACCCTCCTGTCCGAATCCCTGGATTTCCTGCCCGGATCCTGCCATGACCCACGGCAGCTCACCGATGCCGCCAAACACGCCAGCTGCGATGCGGCCCGCGCCGAAGTGCGCCGCTGCGCCCGCTGGCCCACGCGCGCCGTGACCGCGTGGTTCGGCAAGGAGCAGATCCTGTCGCTGCAGCGTCGGGCGCGGCGCCTGTACGGAGCGGAATTCTCCGAGGCGCGGTTTCATCAGGAACTGATGCAACAGGGCACCATCCCGGCGGGCTATTTCGCCGAGGAACTGCTGCGCGACCTGGGCCGGCCCTGAGGGCCGCTAGAACGGCGCCAGCACCTGCAGCAGCCATTCGCGGATGGCGAGTACTTCGGCGGCGCAGACCTGGTGCTCCATCGGATAGTCGCGCCAGCGGGGCTGGTAGCCGAGGCTGATGAGGGTATCCCGGGACTGCTGTGCGAGCGACAGCGGCACGATGGGATCGTGCCGGCCATGGCACATCAGGATCGGGAGGCTGCGATCGGCGCTGGCCACCTCGGCGGCCACGGTCGCCGCCTGCGGCAGGTAGGTGGACAGCGCCAGGATGCCACCCAGGGGTGTCGGATATCGCAGCCCCGCGTGCAGCGCGATGGCGCCGCCCTGGGAGAAACCTGCGAGCACGATCCGGCCGGGGCCGATGCCCGCGGCACGTTCCTGGCCGATCAATGCGTTCACCACGGCCGCGGAGTCGCGGATCCCGGTGCCATCTTCGCGGTCACGCACGCCCAAGCTGTAGATGTCGTACCAGGCGCGCATCCGCATGCCGTTGTTGACGGTGACCGGGCGTACCGGGGCATTGGGGAAGATGAATCGCGGCGCGACGGCGTCCGGCAGCTTCAGTTCCGGGACCAGCGGCACGAAATCGGTGCCGTCGGCCCCCAGGCCATGCAGCCAGATCACGCTCGCCGCCGGCGCCACGGCGGGCTCCATCACGATGGCGTCCGCGCTCATGCGGGTGTCGTATTTCATGGGGCTACGATACTCCAGCCGCCGCCTGCTACGATGCGCATATGCCCCTTGACTATCAAAGCGCGGGTGTCGACTACCATCGTATCGACGCCCTGAAGATCCGTGCCCAGCAGGCCGCGCGCGACACGGCCCGGCACCTGGCAGGCCACGGCGCCCGCGAAATCGCCAGTTCCCGCGGCGAATCGGCTTACGTGGTCGAAACCCATGGCGTACTGCTGGCCTCCATCGTCGAATGCCTGGGCACCAAATCCCTGGTGGCCGACGACATGCGCGCCATCAGCGGCCGCAGCCACTACGACACCCTGGCGCAGGACACCATCGCCATGGCCGTGAACGATCTGGTCACGGTGGGCGCCGCGCCGATTTCCGTGCACGCCTACTGGGCTGCCGGTGGCAGCGACTGGTTTTCCGATGTGGCGCGGATGCAGGACCTGGTGCGCGGCTGGCAGGCGGCCTGCGACGTCTGCGAGGTGTCCTGGGGTGGCGGCGAGACGCCGGCGCTGGCGGGCGTGGTGGCGCCGGGGAGCATCGATCTGGCCGCCTCCTGCGTCGGCATCGTGCCCTCGCGCGCGCACCTGACGCTCGGCGATTCGCTGCGCGCCGGGGATGCCATCGTGCTGCTCGCCTCGAGCGGCATTCATGCCAACGGCGTGAGTCTGGCCCGCAAGCTCGCGGCGATGCTGCCGCAGGGCTACGCGACGCCTCTGCGCGACGGGCGCCGTTTCGGAGAGGCGGTCCTCGAGCCGACGCGGCTGTATCCGCCGGTGCTGAAGGCGCTGTGGGCGGCTCAGGTCCTGCCCCATTACTGCGTCAACATCACCGGTCACGGCTGGCGCAAGCTGATGCGCCATGCCGCGGCCCTGACCTACCGCCTGCACTCCATCCCGGAAGTCCCCGAAGTGCTGGCGTTCATGCAGCGTGAAGGGCGGATGGAGCCACGCGAGTCCTACGGCAGCCTCAACATGGGGGCCGGCTTCGCGCTGTTCGTGGCGCCGGCGGACGTGCCGGCGACGATTGCGGCCGCGCGTTCCGCCGCGGTGGACGCCTGGCACTGCGGAGTCGTCGAGGAGGGGCCGCGCCGCGTGGTGATAGAGCCGCTCGGCATCGAATACGCGGCCGACGAACTGGCCCTGCGCGGCTGAATGTACGGGCTGCTGCGATCGGCGCTGTTCTGCCTGGATGCCGAACGGGCCCATGGCCTCACCCTCGCAACCCTGCGCGCCGGTCACCGCCTGGGTCTGCTGCGGCCTGCCGCGGCGGCATCGGCTTCCGAACCCGTGGAACTGATGGGGCTGACGTTCGCCAATCGCATCGGGCTCGCGGCCGGCTTCGACAAGAACGCCACCTGCATCGATGCCATGGGAGCACTGGGTTTCGGCTTCGTCGAGGTCGGGACCCTGACGCCGCGCCCCCAGCCGGGCAATCCCAGGCCGCGGGTGTTCCGCCTGCCCCGTGCAGGCGCCGTCATCAACCGCATGGGATTTCCCAACGAGGGCATTGCGGCCGCGGCCATACGGCTGCGCCGGCGCCGCTACACCGGCGTGTGCGGCGTCAACATCGGCAAGAACGCGCACACCGCGCTCGATGAGGCCACGGCGGACTACGTGACGGCGCTGCGGGCCGTCTATGAGTTCGCGGACTACGTGACCCTGAACATCAGCAGTCCCAATACCCAGGGGCTGCGCCAGCTGCAGCAGGGTGAGCAGCTGCGGCCGCTGCTGCTGGCGCTGCTCGAGACCCGCGCGGAACTGGCCGAACGCGTGGGCTGGAGCGTGCCGCTGGTGGTGAAGCTCTCGCCGGACCTGGGCCCCGAGGATCTGGCCGCGACGGCGCAGGTGATCCGCGAACTGGCACTGGACGGGGTGATCGCGACCAACACCACGCTGGAGCGGACCGGCGTGGCGGGTCTGCCGCATGCCGACCGGCCCGGCGGCCTGAGCGGCGCGCCCCTGCGCGAGCGCGCGGTGACGGTGGTGCGGCAGCTGCGATCACTGCTGGGTCCGCAGATGCCGCTGATCGGCGTCGGCGGCATCGCCAGCGCCGCGGATGCCGCGGCCATGCTCGCCGCCGGGGCCGACCTCATCCAGGTATACACCGGGCTCATCTACCGCGGCCCGTCCCTGGTGCGCGAGCTGGTCGCGGCAGATCACGCGGCCCGCCACAATCGGCCATAAATCTTCCGGGCCCGAGCATATTTGCCGCATTCGGCGGTCCCTTTGCGGGAGTGAACTGTACCGGTAGCGGAGGCAAGCGTGCCGCCGCCACTTAAACGAGGTACGGGTCATGAATGCGAATGCGCGCAAGGTACACAGGACGGGAGTGGTTTTCGGCGTGGCATGCGCCGTGGCGGCAGCGCTGCCTTGCGTTGCGGCCGATGCGACCGCGCCCCTGGATGCGGTGACGGTGCAGGCACAGAGCGTCCCGCCGGACGGCAGCAGCCCCGGCGACCCCGACAAGAGCAAGGACAAGGACAAGGACAAGAAAAAGGCCACCAGCGCCTCCGCCGAGGGCAACATCGGCTTCTTCAGCGGCCTGGCGATCGGTGCGGTAGCCGGTGGCCCCGTCGGCGCCATCGCCGGCGGCATCACCGGCGCCGTGCTCGGCGAGCACTATCACAAGCAGAAGCTCGCCAATCGGGAACTGGCCGCGGATCTCTCCGACAGCAATGCCGACAAGGCGAAACTGTCCCGGACGGTCGCCCAGCTGGATGGCACGCTGCAGCTGAGCCAGCAGCAGCAGGCCGCGCTGTCGGCCTCACTGGATCACGCCCGCGATCTGACGCTCAACATCGCCTTCCGCACCGGTGATGCCCATCTGACGCCGCAGGACATCGATCAGCTGACCACCCTCGGGCAGCTGGCGCAGAGCCTGCCTGGCGTCAGGATACGGGTCAGCGGTTACACCGATCCGCGCGGTTCGGCCGATTACAACAAGACTCTGTCGCAGGATCGCGCCGAGTCGGTGGCCGCGGTGCTGGAGAACGCAGGTCTGGGAGAAGAGCGGATCGTGATCGAGGCACTGGGTGCGGCCGGCGCCAGCGAGACCGGCAATCTGGACGAATACGCCTTCCAGCGTCGGGTCAGCGTCAAGCTGATGGGCGCGCAGGAAGTGGCCCAGCTGGACCGGTGAGCGCGCGACAGTAAGGTGGCAGTGCCCGATCGCAGGCGGGCACTGCCTTGGGCGGATTCCAGTAAACTCGACAGCCGGGATCCCATACGACGGGCGGGGTGATGCGCAGAATCCTGGGTCTGGTGGCCTGCATCGCGGGCATTGCGGCGGCTCCTGCCGCCGAGCAGCAGGGCAATCATGTCCAGCTCGTCCTGGTGGACCTGCAGGGACAGAAGAAGGTGCTGGGCAATCTGCCCGATTCGGTCGTCGCACCGCGGGTCTCGCCCGACGGCAGGCGCGTGACCTTCGAACTCGCCGGCGCGGCCGCCGGCGGGGCGGCCCCCGCCAGCGAGACGGTGGAGGTGGCGGACCTGGACCAGCTGGATCAGCGGCGCGAAGTGCCCCAGACCATCGTCGAGCCGCGCAACCTGTCTCCGGTCTGGTCGCCCGATGAACAGTGGATCGTGTTCCAGGGTTCCGGCAACGGTTCCGACGATCTGTTCCGGGCGCGCGTGACGGCCAACATCACCGAGCAACCGGAATACCTGGCGGATGGGCGCTCACCGCAGAGCATCGACCGGGAGGGCCGGATCACCTTCCTCACGCTCAAGGGCGACAAGGACTATGGCATCGCGCGGCTGGATCCGGACACGGGCAAGGTCACGTCCCTCGTCGACCAGCCCGGTTCCGCCCAGTACAGCAGCGCCCTCTCTCCGGATGGCCGGTGGATCGCCTATACCTCCGATGAAACCGGCCGGCCGGAGGTGTGGCTGGAGCCGCTGCCCACGACGGGCAAGCGGGTGCAGCTGACCAAGGACGGCGGCAGTCATCCGCAGTGGTCGCCGGATGGCAGGAAGATCTATTTCGACCAGGGCGGCCAGCTGTTCCAGATGGACATTGCCCTCGCCGGCGAGCCGCAGGCGGGCGCGCCATCGGCCCTGCCGATCAAGGGCTTCGAGCAGGGCGGGCTGCGGCGTCAGTACGACCTGACGCCGGATGGCAAGAGCTTCGTGATGCTGTTCAAAGACTCTTGAGCACCGCGCGCAGGGTCTCGAAGATCTGGTCGATGTGCTTGGACTCGATGATCAGCGGCGGCGACAGCGCCAGGATGTCGGCCGTCTGCCGCACCAGCAGTCCGCGTTCGAAGCACTTCAGGTACACGTCGAACGCACGGGCGCCCGGCTTGCCCGCGATCGGCTCGAACTCGAGGCCGAGGATCAGTCCGTAGTTGCGCACGTCGATGACGTGCGGCAGGCCACGCAGGGAGTGGGAGGCTTCCTCCCATTCCCTGGCGACGCTCTTGGCCCGCGTCAGCAGGTTTTCGCGGGCGTAGATGTCCAGGGTCGCAAGTCCCGCGGCGCAGGCCGTCGGATGGCTCGAATAGGTATAGCCATGGAAGATCTCGATGCCGTCCGGGCCTTTCATGAAGGCATCGTAGATGGTCTTGCTGACGATGGCGGCGCCCATGGGCACGCAGCCGTTGGTGAGGCCCTTGGCGCAGGTGATGATGTCCGGGGTCACGCCGAATTCCTGCGCCGCGAACGGCGAGCCGGTGCGTCCGAAGCCGGTGATGACCTCGTCGAATATGAGCAGGATGCCGTGCCTGGTGCAGATGTCACGCAGGCGCTGCAGGTAGCCCACGGGCGGCAGCAGCACGCCGGTGGAACCGGCGATGGGCTCGACGATCACGGCGGCGATGGTCGAGGCATCCTGCAGGGCGATGATCCGTTCCAGTTCGTTGGCCAGTTCGACGCCGTGCTGCGGCAGGCCGCGCGAGAAGGCGTTGCGGCCCAGGTCATGGGTATGGGGCAGGTGATCGACGTTCGGCAGCAGGGTCCCCGACCACATCTTGCGGTTGGCCGCGATGCCGCCGACCGAAATGCCGGCGAAGCTCACCCCGTTGTAGCCGCGGACGCGTCCGACGATGCGGGTGCGGCGGGCCTCGCCGCGCACGGCGTGGTAGCCGATGGCGATCTTGAGCGCGGTGTCCACGGCTTCCGATCCGGAGTTGCCGAAGAACACATGATCCAGGCCCTCGGGCGCCAGGGCCGCCACGCGGCTGGCGAGTTCGTAGGCGCCCGGATGCCCCATGTTGAAGGGCGGCGCGTAGTCCATGGTCTCCAGCTGCCTGGCGACCGCCTCGGTGATCTCGCGCCGGCCGTGACCGGCATTCACGCACCACAGGCCCGCCACGCCGTCGAGGATCTGCCGGCCGTCGGCCGTCCAGTAGTGCATGCCGGAGGCCTTCGCGAGCAGGCGCGGTTTGGTCTTGAACTGCCGGTTCGGCGTGAAGGGCATCCACAGGGATTCGAGCGAGGGCGTCGACATGATCGTATGTGCTCCGGAACGCGAGTGCGGTGAACGGGAGGGGCAGATGATAAAGAAAGTTGACAATTTGGGCTAGATGAGCCGAAATTTAACTCGCTTCGTTAAGTATCCTCAACATCTTAGTCGTTACATAACATGACAATCGACGTGGGCACGAAGCTGCGCAGCGTGCGGGTGGCCTTCGGACTGTCGCAGCGGGCCCTGGCACGCCGCGCCGGCGTCACCAATGGCCTGATTTCCCTGATTGAACAGAACCGGGTGAGCCCCTCGGTCAGTTCCCTGAAGAAGGTCCTGGACGGAGTGCCCATGACACTGGCGGAGTTCTTCACCCTGGACGAGGGTAGCGCGCCGCAGATGTTCTTCGGCAGCGAGGAGCTGGTGGAAACCGGAACCGAGCAGGTCTCCCAGAGAGTGGTCGCCGCGCAGCGCAGCGGCCGACAGCTCTCCGTCGTGCACGAGCGCTATGCCCCCGGGGCCGTCAGCGGCGCCGAAATGCTCGCCCACCGCGGCGAGGAAGGCGGGGTGATCATCCGCGGCCGCATCGAACTGACGATCGGCGGCACCACCCGGGTCCTGGGACCCGGCGATGCCTACTACTTCGCCAGCCAGCTGCCGCATCGGTTCCGCAACGTCGGCCGCGAAGTGTGCGAAATCGTCAGCAGCGTCAGTCCGCCGCGGCAATAGCTCATGGCCGGATTGTCATTGATCGCCAGCTGCCCGCGGGGGCTGGCGGACCTTCTGGTCCAGGAACTGAAGGAGTGCGGCGCGACCCTGGACCGCGAACGCACCACCGACGTGAGTTTCACCGGGACCCTGGAATGCGCCTACCGGGCGTGCCTCGAATCGCGCACCGCCAACCGGCTGTTCCTCGAGATCGGCCGCTTCGAAGCCGCGACCGCGGAGGAATTCTATGCGCAGGTGCGGCGCATCGACTGGACGCAGCACATCGGCCCGCAGGCGACCCTCGCCTGTGACTTTTCGGGCCAGCATCCGCAGATCACGCACACCCATTTCGGCGCCCTGAAGCTCAAGGACGCCATCTGCGACGGGCTGCGGGCCTGGGCCGGCTACCGCCCGGACGTGCAGCGCGAGCGTCCGGATGTGCGCGTCCATGCCCACGCCCGCCACGAACAGGTGACCCTGTCCATCGACCTGTCCGGCGAGAGCCTGCACCGCAGAGGTTACCGGGGCGCGACCGGAGAGGCGCCGCTCAAGGAAAACGTCGCCGCCGGTATCCTGCTGCGCGCGGGATGGCCGCAGCTTGCCGCCGAGGGGGCGGGGTTCCTGGATCCCCTGTGCGGCTCGGGCACGCTGGTCATCGAGGCGGCACTGATCGCCTCCGGGCGCGCACCGGGGCTGACCCGCGACTATTTCGGCTTCAAGGGCTGGAAGGGACATGATCCGGCGCTGTGGGAACGGATCCGCGCCGGGGCGCTGGCGCAGGCCCGTGAACCGCCCGAAGGCCATCAGCCGCTGCGGGGCATGGACCGCGATGCGGCGAGCATCAGGGCCGCCGTGGACAATGCCCGGCGCGCCGGGATCGCGGGCTGGGTGCATTTCGGGACGGGGCTGCTGGCGCACGCGATGCCTCTGCCCGGGCAGACCTCAGGTCTGCTGGCCACCAATCCGCCCTACGGCGTGCGCCTCGAGGACATGGCCGGTGCGCGGGTCGCGCACCGCGAACTCGGTATCGTGCTGCGCGAGCAGTTCCAGGGCTGGCAGGTGGCGGTGCTGACTGGCGCACCGGAGTTGGGCCTGGAACTGGGCATCCGGGCGCGACGCTCCCATACGCTGTGGAATGGCGCCATCGAGTGTCGCCTGCTGCGCCTGTCCGTGCAGACGGCAAGTTTCCGCGAGGTCGGTCAGAAGCGTGCCGGGCTCGTGGCCGACGCGCAGCGCGCCGGCGCGGCGGGCGCCCGCATGTTCGCGAACCGGCTCGCCAAGAACCTCAAGCGGCTGGACCCCTGGGCGCGCCGCGCAGGGGTCTACAACGTGCGTCTCTACGATGCGGACATGCCCGAGTACGCCCTCGCCATCGATCGCTACGGCATCCTCGGGGAGTCGGGGCCGGAGGATTGGCTGTACGTCCAGGAGTACGAGGCGCCCCCGAGCATCGATCCGGACGCCGTGCGCCGCCGCCGCAGCGAAGCGCTGTCGGTATTGACCGAGGTGACCGGCATTGCCGGCGAGCGCATCCGCGTGCGGCTGCGCCGCAAGCAATCCGGCGGCGGACAGTACCGCAAGCTCGAGAGCCAGTCGGTATTCCACATGACCCGCGAGGCGCAGCTGCGCCTGTGGGTGAACTTCGACGATTACCTGGACACCGGACTGTTCCTCGACCACCGCATCACCCGCGAACGGCTGGGTGCGCAGGCCGCGGGCAAACGGTTCCTGAACCTGTTCTGCTATACCGCGACCGCCACCGCGCACGTGGCGGCCGGCGGGGCGCGGGCCAGCACTTCGGTGGACCTGTCCCGTACCTATCTGCAGTGGGCGCGGCGCAACCTCGACCTCAATGGCATCGCGCGCGAACCCCACGAACTGATCCAGGCGGACTGCCGGCAATGGCTGGAGGAGGCCATTGCGGCGCGTGAACGCTACGATCTGATCTTCCTCGATCCACCCACCTTCTCGAACTCCAAGCGCATGCAGGGCGTGCTCGACGTGAGCCGCGATCACGGCGCACTCATCGATCTGTCCACGCAGCTGCTGCGTCCCGAGGGGCTGCTGGTGTTTTCCACCAATGCCCAGCGTTTCAGGCTCGACGAGTCCCTGAGCGCGCGCTACGCCGTGGAAGATGTCTCGCGCGCCACCATCGCGCCGGACTACGAGCGCAATCCGCGCATCCACCGCTGCTTTGAAATCCGTCCTAGAGCAGATCCCTGAGCCGGTAGTACAGCATTGCCAGCACCAGCAGCGGGCGGCGCAGCGCGGTTCCGCCCGGGAAGGCGCCGTGTGGAATGCGCGCGAACACATCGAAGCGGCCGGCGTCCCCGGCGATGGCCTCGCTCACGAGCTTGCCCGCGATGCCGGTGAGCGCGATGCCATGGCCCGAGAAGCCCTGCAGGTAGTACACGTCCGGGTTCAGCCGGCCGAAATCGGGCGCGCGGTTGCGGCTGATGTCCACGTAGCCGCCCCACGCGAACTCGACGCGCACGTCCTTGAGCTGCGGGAACACCCGCGTCATGCGGTGGCGCGTGGCGGCGGCGATCCGGTCCGGATCGAATCCGGCGTAGGTCACGCGGCCCCCGAACAGCAGGCGGTGGTCGATCGAGCGGCGGAAATAGTCCAGCACCCAGTTCATGTCCGCGACCGCGGCGTTGTTGCGGATCAGGGCCTGGGCGCGCTGCGCGCCCAGCGGTTCGGTCGCCACGATGCAGGTGCCCACGGCCATGATGCGCGAGCGCAGCGCGGGTGCGGTGGCGCCGAGATACACGTTGCCGCACAGGACCAGTTGCCGGCAGCGCACTTCACCGGCCTGCGTGAGTACCCGCACCGGCGAGCGGCCGCTGAACCGCGCGACGTGCGTGCCTTCGAAGATGCGCACGCCCCGGCGCTCGGCGGCCGCCGCCAGCCCCAGGGTGTAGTTGAGGGGGTTGATGTGTCCGGCGTTGGGGTCGTAGAGCGCGCCGCGGTAGCGGTCGCTGGCGAGGATGCCGCGGACTTCATCGCCCGGCATGTACCGCACGCCCTCATAGCCGTAGTCGCGCCGCAGCTGCTCGACGTAGGCGCGCAGCTCCCCGACATGGCGGGCCTTCACGGCCGTGAGCATGTGGCCGGCGACGAACTGGGCATCGATGCCATGGCGGTCGATGAGCTCGCGCAGGAGGTGCACGCCTGCGACGGAGACCTCCCAGACCTTGCGCGCATCGGCCGCGCCGATCAGCTTTTCGAGCTTTTCCTGGCTGGCCGCGACGCCGGGCAGTACCTGGGCGCCGCTGCGGCCGGAGGCGCCCCAGCCGACCTGCTGCGCTTCGAGCAGGATGACCTCGAAGCCCCGTTCGGCCAGATGCAGCGCCGTCGCGGTGCCCGCAAGGCCCCCGCCCACGACGCAGACATCGCAGCTTTCGGTGCCGCACAGCGCCGGCCGGGCTGCCGCCGCCGGTCGCAGGGAGGAATAATAGGTGCGGGCGAGCGGCGGGCCGGACATCGCGGCAACCCCGGTGTTTAAAATATTTAAAGCGCGAACGCTGCGCCTGGCACACCGGAATCAGGGCCCGGGTACGCTCAAGGTTGGCCCGCAAAATGGCTATATTGCCGGGCCGCGCCGAAAGTTTACCACCGTTCGGGCCGCCACCAAAATGTCGGCAGGAGTGCGCCCGGAGGCCCTTCCTGTGGTGTAATGGCGCCAGACACAGCATCTGAAGGCGCAGGTTCGTTTAGTATTTTAAACGAGCCGCGGAACACCCATGACAGCGCGACGCCCGGTCATCGGCCTCACGGCCGATCGGCGCATGATCGGCAGCCATCCCTTTCACCAGGGCGGCGAGAAGTACATGACGGCAATCGCCGAGGCGGCGGGCGGCATTCCCGTGCTGCTGCCCTCGCTCGGCGAGCGCATCGACCCTGCGGAAATCCTCGAGCGCCTGGACGGCATCATGCTCCCGGGCAGCCCCTCCAACGTCGAGCCGCGCCACTATGACGGTGCGCCGAGCGTGCCCGGCACCCTGCATGATCCGGAGCGTGACGCCACCACGCTCAAACTCATTCCGCGCGCCATCGAAATGGGCGTGCCGCTGCTTGGAATCTGCCGCGGCTTCCAGGAAATGAACGTGGCCTTCGGCGGCACGCTGCTGCAGCGGGTGCACGAAGTCCCCGGCCACATGGATCATCGGGACGATGAATCCGCGGACCTGGAGGTCCAGTACGGTCCGGCGCACGAGGTCCGACTCGAGCCCGGAGGGCTGCTGCGGGGGCTCGCGGGGGCGGATGAGATCCGTGTCAATTCGCTGCACTGGCAGGGCATCGAGCGGCTGGGCAGGGACCTGGTCGTGGAGGCCCGCGCGCCGGATGGCCTGATCGAGGGCTTCCGGGTGGGCGGTGCGCCGCATTTCGCGGTGGCGGTGCAGTGGCACCCCGAGTGGCAGGTGATGAGCAATCCATTTTCGCGCGCGCTGTTCGCGGCCTTTGGCGATGCCAGCCGCAAGCGTGCGCAGGCCAGGTGACCCATGGCGACAGACATCCAGCAGTTCTTCCGCGACCACGGCATTTCCGAATGCGAGGCCATCATTCCGGACATGGCGGGCATCGCCCGCGGCAAGATCATGCCGGCGGAGAAATTTGCCGAGGACGAGGGCATGCGGCTGCCGGAGAGCGTGTTCCTGCAGACCGTGACCGGCGACTATCCGGTCAATCCCGGCGAGGCCATGAATCCGGCCGAAATCGACATCACGCTCAAGGCGGATTCGAAGACCGTGCGGCGCGTGCCCTGGGCCGCCGAACCGACCGCCCAGGTCATCCACGACTGCTTCTACGGCGACGGCCGCCGGGTGGCCATGGCCCCGCGCAACGTGCTGCGGCACGTGCTCGAGCTGTATGCCCAGCGGGGCTGGGAGCCGGTCGTGGCGCCGGAACTGGAGTTCTACCTCGTCGAGCCCAATCTCGATGCCGATTATCCGCTGAAGCCCCCGGTGGGACGCTCCGGTCGCGCCGAGCCCGGGCGGCAGTCCTACAGCATTGCCGCGGTCAACGAATTCGATCCGCTGTTCGACGACATCTACCAGTTCTGCGAGGACCAGGAGATCGAGATCGACACCCTGATCCACGAAGACGGGCCCGCCCAGATGGAAATCAACCTGATCCACGGCAATGCGCTGGATCTGGCGGACCAGGCCTTCCTCTTCAAGCGCACGGCGCGCGAGGCGGCGTTGCGCCACAAGATGTATGCGACCTTCATGGCCAAGCCGCATGCGAAGGAACCCGGCAGCGCCATGCACATCCATCAAAGCGTGCTGGACCGCAAGAGCGGCAAGAACATCTTCAGCAACGCCGATGGCACCCCGTCGCAGCTGTTCTTCGCCCATATCGCCGGCCTGCAGCGCTACCTGCCGGCGGCCATGGCGCTGTTCTGCCCGAACGTGAATTCGTACCGGCGGCTGACCCGCTACCAGACCGCCCCGATCAACACCCATTGGGGCTACGACAATCGCACCGCCGGCCTGCGCGTGCCCAATGCCAGCGCCGCGGCCCGGCGCGTGGAGAACCGTTGCGGGGGCGCCGACGCCAATCCGTACATCGCGCTGGCGGCCTCGCTGGCCTGCGGCTATCTGGGGATGATCGAGGGGCTGCAGCCCACCGACCCCATCTCCGGCAGTGCCCATGAGCTGCCCTTCGGCCTGCCCCGCTCCCTCGATGAGGCGCTGCGGGAGCTGCGTGCCAGCGATCCGCTGGTGGAGCTGCTCGGGCCGACCTTCGTGGAGGCGTTCGCGCTGGTCAAGGAGGCCGAATACGAGGTGTTCCTGCAGGTCATCAGCTCGTGGGAGCGCGAGCACCTGCTGCTGAACGTCTGAATCGGCAGGTTTGGGGGTCGGCGCGCGGCCTGTACTATAGGAATCAATGCGATTCATCCCCGGTACCACGATTGCAGGCTGTGCGCTGCTCGCCTGTCTTGCCGCCTGCTCGGGCCCGCCGGCCGCCAATGAACCGGTACTGAACGTTTACAACTGGTCCGACTACATCGCGCCGGGCGTCATCGATGACTTCCAGCGCGAGTACCACGTCAAGGTCAACTACGACGTGTTCGACTCCAACGAGGTCCTGGAGACGAAGATGCTCATGGGGCATTCGAACTTCGACGTGGTCGTGCCCTCGGGGCCGTTCCTGCAGCGCCAGGTCCGGGCGGGGGTGTACCAGAGGCTCGACAAGGCGCTGCTGCCGAACCTCAAATACGTGGACCCGGAAGTGGCCCGCGAGTCGGCGGTCTACAACCCCGGCAACGAGTACGGCGTGACCTACATGTGGATCACCTCCGGCCCCGGCTACAACATCGACCGGATCCGGGAGCGCATGCCGGATGCCCCGGTGGATTCGCTGCGGATGATCTTCGATCCCAAGGTGGTGTCGAGGTTCCAGGACTGCGGGGTCGCGATGCTCGACACCCCGACCGAGATGCTGGGAGCGGTGCTGCTGTACCTGGGCCGCAATCCCAACAGCGAATCGCAGGCGGACCTTGCCGCAGCGGAGCAGGCCCTGATGGCGATCCGGCCGTACATCCGCTACGTGCACTCCTCACGCTACATCGATGATCTGGCCAACGGCGAGATCTGCCTGGCCATGGGCTGGTCCGGGGACGTGAAACAGGCGCACGACCGGGCGGAGGAGGCGGGGCGCGGCATCCGGCTCGCCTACCGCATCCCGCGCGAGGGCGCGATGCGCAATTTCGACATGCTGGCGGTGCCTGCGGATGCCCCCCACCGCGCCAACGCCCACCTGTTCATCAATTTCCTGCTGCGGCCGGACATCGCCGCCCGCAACAGCAATTTCCTCAAATATGCCAATGGCGACGATCCGGCGCAGGAGCAGCTGCTGCCGGCGGTGCGCAACGATCCGGGCATCTACCCGCCGCCCGCCGTGCGCGCGACACTGGTGCCCGAACTGGCCAAGTCCCCGCAGTTCACGCGGCTGCTGAACCGCATGTGGACCCGATTCAAGACCGGCGATTGACACGATGAACGAACAACAGGCCTACGTGCGCATCGAACACGTCACCAAGCGCTTCGGCGGGTTCGTGGCGGTGGACGATGTCAGTCTAGACATCCACCGCGGCGAGATCTTCTGCCTGCTGGGCGGCTCGGGTTCCGGCAAGACCACGCTGCTGCGCATGCTGGCCGGCTTCGAGGCACCCTCGGCCGGCCGCATCCTGGTCGATGGCCGCGACATGGGCACGGTGCCCCCGTACGAGCGCCCCGTGAACATGATGTTCCAGTCCTATGCGCTGTTCCCGCACATGAACGTCGGGAAGAACGTGGCCTTCGGCCTGGAACAGGAGCGGCTCGGCCGCGATGAAATCAGGCGCCGGGTCGGGGAGATCCTCGATATCGTGAAGATGGGCGCCTTCGCGCACCGCAAGCCGCACCAGCTCTCCGGCGGCCAGCGGCAGCGCGTCGCGCTGGCGCGCGCGCTGGTCAAGCGCCCGAAGCTGCTGCTGCTGGATGAGCCGCTGGCGGCGCTGGATCGCAAGTTGCGCGAGCACACGCAGTTCGAACTCATCAACATCCAGAAGGCCCTCGGAGTGACCTTCATCGTCGTCACCCACGACCAGGAAGAGGCCATGACGCTCGCGACGCGCATGGGGGTCATGAACCACGGCCGCATCGTGCAGGTCGGGACGCCGTCGCAGATCTACGAGTCCCCGGGGACGCGCTTCATTGCCGACTTCATCGGCTCGGTGAACCTGTTCGAAGGCCAGGTGCTCGGCGAGAGCGGGGGGCGGGTGCGCATCCGCTGCGCCGAACTCGGCTGCGTGGTGAAGGTGGACCGGCCTCTGCCCGCCGCCCGGGATGCGACCGTGTGGGCCGCGGTGCGGCCCGAGAAGATCGCCATGTCCCGCGAGCCCCCGGCCGGCCTCGCCGGCGTCGGCGCGGACAGCGAGAACGTCACCCGCGGGCGGGTGCGGGGCATTGCCTATCTGGGAGATGCCTCGGTGTACCTGGTCGGGCTGGATTCGGGCCGCGAAGTGCGGGTGACGCTGCCGAACTCGGCGCGCGATGCCGGGCAGCGGATCGGCCGCGACGAGGTGGTGTTCCTGTCATGGCAGACGGGCAGTCCGGTGGTGCTGACGGAATAGACCATGGCGCACGCTCCCGATCAACGCGCGCGACGGCTGGTGATGGGCATTCCGCTCGCATGGCTGACGCTGCTGTTCCTGCTGCCGTTCCTGATCGTGCTGAAGCTGTCGTTTTCGCAGGAGCAGCTGTCGATCCCGCCTTACGCGCCGCTCGTGCACTGGGTCAATGGCCTGCCGCACCTGTTCGTGCACCTGGCCAACTACTCGTTCCTGTTCACCGATCCGCTCTACATCAGCGCCTATCTGTATTCGCTCAAGGTCGCGCTGGTGTCGACCCTGCTGTGCCTGCTGCTGGGCTACCCCATGGCCTACACCATCGCGCGCGCGGGCGGCGCGGCGCGCAACGTGCTGCTGATGCTCGTGATCCTGCCGTTCTGGACCTCGTTCCTGCTGCGCGTCTATGCCTGGATCGGGCTGCTCAAGCACAACGGCGTCATTAACAACGTCCTGATGTACCTGGGAATCATCCACCAGCCGCTGACCATGCTGCAGACCGATTTCGCGGTATACGTGGGCATCGTGTATTCGTATCTGCCGTTCATGATCCTGCCGCTGTACGCGAATCTGGAGAAGCACGACGTGGCGCTGCTGGAGGCGGCGGCGGACCTGGGCGCCCGACCGGTGACGGCGTTCCTGCGCGTCACCCTGCCGCAGTCGCTGCCCGGCATCATCGCAGGCTCACTGCTGGTCTTCATCCCGGCCGTGGGCGAGTACGTGGTGCCCTCGCTCCTCGGCCGCACCGACCAGCTGATGATCGGACGGGTGCTCTCGGATGAGTTCTTCGAGAACCGCGACTGGCCGCTGGCGAGCGCCGTGGCGATCCTGATGCTGCTGCTGCTGGTCGTGCCCATCATGCTGTTCCAGCGCTCCGGGGGCCGGCAGATGGAGGCGCACCGGTGAAGAGCTCCGGCTGGCTGCCACGCACGATGCTCGCGGCGGGACTGACCTTCCTGTATGCGCCCATCCTTTCGATGATCGTGTTCTCCTTCAACAACTCGCGCCTGGTGACGGTGTGGGATGCGGCCCATTCGCCGACGCTGAAGTGGTACGCCGAACTGCTCGGCAACGATGAGATCCTGGATGGCGCGTGGCTTTCGATCCGGATCGCGCTGATCGCCGCCACGGGGGCGACGGTGCTGGGCACGCTGACCGGAGTGGCGCTGACCCGCTTCGGTCCATTCCGCGGGCGGACGCTGCTCGTGGGCATGACCACGGCGCCGCTCGTCATGCCGGAGGTGATCACGGGGCTCGCGCTGCTGCTGCTGTTCATCACCCTGCAGCAGGCGATCGGCTGGCCGCACGGCACCGGCATGCTGACCATCGTCCTGGCGCACATCACCTTCTGCACCGCCTATGTGACGGTGGTGGTGCAGTCGCGGCTGGTGGGATTCGATGAGTCCCTGGAGGAGGCCGCGCTGGATCTGGGGGCCCATCCCGGAACGGTATTCCGGCGCATCACCCTGCCGCTGGTACTGCCCGCGCTGATCTCCGGCTGGTTGCTGTCCTTCACCTTGTCCTGGGATGATCTGGTCATCACCCAGTTCGTGGCCGGACCCGGCTCCAGTACCCTGCCCATGGTGATCTTCTCCAAGGTGCGGTTGGGAGTCAGTCCGGATGTGAACGCGCTGGCGACCCTGATGGTGCTGTTCGTCGCGACCGGGATTACGCTCTCGGCGCTGTGGATGCGGTACCAGAACCGGCGGCGTGAGCGGGACATACAGCTGGCGGCTGCGGCCAATCAGTAGGAAGCATGAATCAGAATCTACTCGGTATCGATGTGGGCGGCTCCTTCGTGAAGGCGGGGGTGGTGGCTGTTGCCACCGGTCAGGTGCTGGGCGAGACCCTGTCCGCGCCCACTCCCAGGCCCTCCACGCCCGAGCGGCTTGCGGCGGTGATCGCGGGCCTGGCCGCGCGCTTGCCCGGCGCCGAGGGCAGCGTCGGGGTCGCCTTCCCGAGCGTCGTGCGCGAGGGGGTCATCCGCACGGCGGCCAACATCGATCCCAGCTGGCTCGGCGCCGATGGCGCGGCCGTCGTCGGCGGCGTGCTCAAACGGCGGGTGGTCTTCCTCAACGATGCCGACGCGGCGGGCATCGCCGAGATGCGCTGGGGCGCCGGCCGGGGCGTCAAGGGCACCGCGCTGATGCTCACCTTCGGCACCGGCATCGGCTCGGCGCTGTTCGTCAACGGCAGGCTCTATCCCAACACCGAGCTGGGGCACATGGAGCTCAACGGCATGGATGCGGAAAAATTCGCCTCCGCGCACGTGCGTACCGCCCTCAACCTGGATTTTCCGGCCTGGATCGGGCGGGTGAACCAGTATCTGGCGCGCATGCAGGCGCTGTTCTGGCCCGACGTCATCATCCTCGGCGGGGCCGTGAGCGAGCGTTATGCGGAGTTCGCGGACCTGCTCAGATGCGAGGCG
>Ga0335075_10003833_pt1 | contig 23633 bp, 13 predicted proteins | sample Lox_Sample_24_FD_206723 | JGI IMG/M metagenome (GOLD analysis project Ga0335075, IMG submission 206723) | Soil microbial communities from Loxahatchee National Wildlife Refuge, Florida, United States - Lox_Sample_2.4 | ecosystem: Environmental > Terrestrial > Soil > Wetlands | place: USA...
TAGTCCGGCAGCAGATGCAGCGCCGAGCGCAGGCGCTCATCCACGCGCGGCGCGCTCCTCGAGCAGGATCCTGACTCGCTCCGCCTGCCGGCGCGGCGTCTCCATCAACTCGCGTACCTCCGGGTCAGGATGCTCTGCGAGCAGCTCATGCGGCGGTCCGTCCGCAACGATGTCGCCGCCGCGCATGACGACGATCCGGTCCGCGAGCAGAACCGCCTCCATGACATCGTGTGTGACCATGACGGTCGTGAGCTGCATGCCGTCGTGAAGCCGGCGGTACTCCGACCCGAGCGTATCTCGCGTGACGGGATCCAGCGCCCCGAAGGGCTCGTCCATCAACATGATGGCCGGCCGCACGGCGAGCGCGCGTGCGATTCCCACACGCTGCCTCTGGCCCCCGGAGAGCTCCGCCGGCATGCGAGCCAGATAAGTGCGGGGCAGCGCCACGAGATCGATGAGCTCTTCCACACGCGCGCGGATCTGCGGCTCCGGCCAACCGACGAGGCGCGGCGTGATGCCGACATTCTCCGCGATGCTCATGTGCGGAAAGAGGCCGATGCCCTGGAACACGTAGCCGATCCGCCGCCGCAGCGCATAGGGAGGCAACGAGCGCACCGGCTGGCCCGCGATCGCGATATCGCCCGCATCCGGCTCGAGCAGGCGGTTCATCAGCTTGAGCAGCGTCGTCTTGCCGGAGCCCGACCGCCCCACGACGGCAACGAAGCTGCGCGCGGGCACCTGCAGCGTTACCTGCCGCACCGCGAAGATGGCGCCGCCATCGAAGGATTTCGACACCCCGTTGAGCTCGATCATCCCGCGATCCTAACAGGATTGCTGCAAGCGCCGCAGGCGGCGTACACCCGAGACTAATGCCTGAAGGCCGAGAGCTCCGTCGGCTCCGTGCTCCTGCGGGAAGAAGAGCGGCCGCGCACCGCCTGCAGATCTTCGATGAATCGCGAGTGCCAGCGATGAATGTCATTCTCGCGCAGGGTGGCGAGCGAGGTCGCATGGCGCGCCCGGCGCTCCGCGAGCGGCATGGTGAGCGCACGCTGAATGGCGCCCGCGATACCCTTGGTGTCGTAGGGATTGATGAGCAGCGCCTCGGTCAGCTCGCAGGCGGCGCCGGCGCGATTCGACAGCACCAGGACACCCGGATCGTCCGGATCCTGCGCGGCGATGAATTCCTTGGCGACCAGATTCATGCCATCGCGCAGCGCGGTCACCAGACACACCTGCGCGGCACGCAGGAATCCCATCAGCGTCGCATGCGGAAAATTGCGGTTGAGATAACGGATGGGAGTCCAGTCGGCATCCGCGAACCGCCCGTTGGTGCGGCCCGAGCTCTGCTCGAGGGAGTCGCGGATCTGGGCGTAGGCCTGCACCTTCTGCCGGCCGAGCGGCGCGATCTGCAGGAAGGTGACCTGTCCGATCTGCTCCGGGTAACTCTCGAGGAACTGGCGATAGGCCTGGAAGCGCTCGAGCAGCCCCTTGCTGTAGTCGAGCCGATCCACGCCGACGATGAGCCGGCGGCCGACGAGACTCTGCATCATCCGCTGCACCGGCGCGGAGCCCGCCGCCTTGGCGGCGCTCTGCGCGATCGGCTCCACGTCGACGCCGATGGGATAGACACCCGTGCGCACCGTGCGGCCACCGCTCAACACCAGCCCGCCTTCCGCCACGGCCTGCGCGCCCCAGAGTACGCGCACGGCATCGAGAAAACTCTCGCGGTCCGTTTCCGTCTGGAAACCGACGAGGTCGTACGCCAACAGCGCGCGCACGATCTCCGCGAAGGTCGGCAGAGCGCGCAGCACTTCGAAGTGCGGAAACGGAATGTGCAGGAAGAAGCCGATCGGCTGGCGCACCCCCTGGGCGCGCAGCTTCTCGGCCAGCGGGATCAGATGATAGTCGTGCACCCAGATGAGGTCGCCCGGCGACAGCAGCGGCGACAGGCGCGAGGCGAACAGCGCGTTGGCCTGCTCGTACGCGGCGTACTCCTGATCCTCGTAACGGAAGCCGGCGAGAAAATAATGAAACAGAGGCCAGAGCGTGCCGTTGGAGAAGCCGCTGTAGTAGCGCTCGTAGAGCGACTGTGGCAGCGGGATGGTGGCATAGGTCAGCGAGTCGCGGATGGTGATCTCCGGCTCCCCGGGCTCCTGGGGGGTGGTCTCGCCATTCCAGCCGAACCACAGTCCGCCGCGCGCGCGCATCGCGGCCAGCACACCCACCGCGAGACCGCCAGGCGCCGCGGTCTTGGCGAGCGGCACGCGGTTGGAGACGTTGATCAGGCGACCCATCAGGCCTGGCCCCGCAAGCCCGAGTCCCGCTGTTCCGCTCCTGCGAGCCGCCGCAGGGCATTTGCGGGCTCGAGCTGCAACTGGGCCAGCCAGGCGTGTACCGCGGCGACATCCGGCAGGCGCGACCGCGCGGCAGAAGGTCGCGCCGCGTTCACGACGACGGACAGGCCGCCGAGTCGATTCACGAGCTCGAACGCCGGCTCGTCCGTCAAATCGTCACCGATGAAGACGGCCACGCGGCCCGCAAAGGGCGCCTCCTCCAGGAAGCAGGCAACCGCCTGCGCCTTGGTCGCGCCGGCCGGCCGCAGCTCGACCACCATCTTGCCGCGCTGCAGCTCGAGATCGTTGACAACTCGCGCGCCGACGTCGCGCATGGCAGCGACGACGACGTCCTCGAGGTGCGGGGCTTCCCGGTAATGCAGCGCGAGCGCGAACCGCTTGTCTTCCACGGCCAGGCCCGCATGACGGTGAGCAAGTTGCAACATGGCGGCCCGCGCCGTGTCGAGCGCCGCCGTCGCGGGCGGTGGCCGTCTGCGACGGGCGCCGGAGGCACCACGATGCTCGAAGCCGTGCAGGCCGGCGGCCGGCAGCATCAGCGGCGCAAATAACGCATCGAGGTCGGCGATTGCGCGTCCGCTGACGAGCGCGACGGCACCTCCAGTGGCGAGAAACAAAGCGCGCAGCCTCTCACGCAGGTCGCCAGGAACCGACACGGCGCGCGGGTTTGCCGCGATCTCGAGCAGTGTGCCGTCAACGTCCAGAAACAGGGCGATCCCTGACAGCGGCGGATTGTCGGCCCGATCATCGAGGATGGGGAGTGCGGCCACGTCGGTACTCTATGAAATATCACAAGAAATGTAAAAGTACCCGCCAAGGTTCCGTATCCGGACCCGAGCGCAGCAGCCGCAAGCGGGGCCGCCGCAACCGAGCGGTCCGCCCCGATGTTAGGTCAGCCGTCCGCAGCCAGGCTGACCCAGGTGGGCGCGTGGTCGCTGGGCTTCTCACGACCGCGCACCCACCTGTCGACGTTGGCATCGAGCAGCCGCGGCGCGAGCTTCGGACTGAGCAGCAGGTGATCGATTCGCAGGCCCGCGTTGCGCTTGAAGTGATCGCGGAAGAAATCCCAGAACGTGTAGATCGCTTCCTGCGGATGGCGAGCGCGCAGGGCATCCGTCCAGCCCTGATCGAGCAGGCGCTGATAGGCCGCGCGAGTCTGCGGTTGCAACAGCGCGTCCTTGCGCCAGTTCCGCGCGTCGTAGATGTCGAAGTCGGTCGGCACCACGTTGTAGTCGCCCGCCAGCACGACAGGCCGATCGAGCGTGAGCAGCGTCGCGGCATGCTGGATGAGCCGCTCCATCCAGGCGAGCTTGTAGTCGAACTTCGGCCCGGGCTGCGGATTGCCGTTCGGCAGGTAAAGGCAGCCGACGATGAGCTCCCCGACCTCGGCCTCGATGTAGCGGCTGTGCGTATCGTCGGGATCGCCGGGCAGGCCGCGGCGGATCTCGACCGGCCTGGTGCCCCGCGCCAGGATGGCGACGCCGTTGAAGGAGCGCTGGCCGTGCCAGACGGCCTCGTAGCCGGCGAGCTGGATGGCCGCCAGCGGAAAGGCGGGATCCGGAGCCTTCAGCTCCTGCAGGCAGGCGATATCGGGCGCCTCCCGCTCCAGCCATTCCAGCAGCGCCGGCAGCCGGGCGCCGATGCCGTTGACATTGAAGGTTGCGATTTTCATAAACCTCCACAAAAAAGCCTGTCCTGCCATTGACCCGGTGGCACAGCCGGCTATTATCGGGCTATATCGGCGGCTCCGACGGGCACGCGCCGCCCGGACTCCAGCTCAAGCGTCCGGGTGCAGCGCCGCGATCCGCCCTCCAGTCTTTAGACAGTCTTGCGGGCACCGCCGGCGAGACCCACTCTGGGTGGGGCTCGCGCCGGTGACGGAAACGTGCGCCCGCTTGTCCAGCAACGAGAGGCCGATCAGTCATGCGACAACAGCGCCGGAGTGCCGCGGCGCGCAGCCCCCGGGTGTCCGCCGGAGCGCAGCGCCGTCCCCCGCACCTTCCCCCAGCCAAGCAGGGACTGTACGACCCGTGGTTCGAGCACGAGGCTTGCGGCGTAGGCTTCGTCGTCGACGTCAAGGGCCGCAAGTCGCACCGCATTCTCGAGCAGGCCATCCAGGTGCTGCGCAATCTCGATCATCGGGGCGCGTGCGGCTGCGAGGCCAATACGGGCGACGGCGCGGGCGTGCTCATCCAGATGCCGCACGCGTACTTCCAGCACATCACGCGCAAGGACCGCCTCTTCTCGCTGCCCGGACCGGGGGAATATGCGAGCGGACTCGTTTTCCTGCCGCGCAATCCGACGCGCCGGCGGCGCCTGGTGGAGGTATTCGAGCACATCATCCAGTCCGAAGGCCAGACGATTCTCGGCTGGCGCACGGTGCCGGTGAACAACAGCTCCCTCGGGGAGACCGCACGCGCCGGCGAGCCCTTCATCCGCCAGGTATTCATCGGGCGCGGCCCGCGCGTGCGCGATGAGGCGGAATTCGAGCGCAAGCTGTACATCATCAGGAAGCGCGCCTACAGCGAGATCCGCACCTCGACCATCGACGGGGCGGAGTACTGGTATCTCTGCAGCCTTTCGCACAAGACCTTCGTCTACAAGGGAATGCTGCTCACCGAGCAGCTCACCCGGTACTTCACCGATCTCGAGCACCCGGCCGTGGAGACGGCGCTCGCGCTGGTGCACTCGCGCTTCAGCACGAACACCTTCCCGAGCTGGGATCGCGCGCACCCCTATCGATATCTCGCGCACAACGGCGAGATCAATACGCTGCGCGGAAACTACAACTGGATGAAGGCGCGCGAGGCGCTCTTCGCCTCGGATCTGTTCGGCGAGGACACGCCGAAGATCCTGCCGGTCGTCAACCCGAACGGCAGCGACTCGGCGATGCTCGACAACACGCTGGAGCTGCTGGTGCTCGCCGGCCGTTCGCTGCCGCACGCCATGATGATGCTGATCCCCGAGCCGTGGTCGAACCACGAGAGCATGGACCCGCAGCTCAAGGCGTTCTATCAGTATCACTCGAGCCTCATGGAGCCGTGGGATGGTCCGGCGTCCATCGCCTTCACGGATGGCAAGCGGATCGGGGCCGTGCTCGACCGCAATGGGCTGCGCCCCTCCCGCTACTACGTGACCAAGGACGATCTGGTCATCATGGCCTCGGAGGCCGGCGTGCTGGAGGTGCCGCCGCAGGACGTAGTGCGCAAGGGCAGGCTGCAGCCGGGACGCATGTTCCTGGTCGATACCGAGCAGGGCCGCATCATCGATGACGAGGAGATCAAGCGGACGGTCGCGACGGAGCATCCGTACCGCTCATGGCTCGATGAGCACCTGGTGCATCTGCAGGATCTGCCCGCGGCAGCGGAGCTGCCGCCGGCCGATCCCGACATGCTGCGCGCGCGTCAGATCGCCTTCGGCTATACCTTCGAGGACCAGCGCACGCTCCTCGAGCCGATGGCGAAGAACGGCGTCGAGGCCGTGGGCTCCATGGGCAACGATACGCCGCTGGCGGCGCTCTCGAGCCGGCCGCGGCTGCTCTACGACTACTTCAAGCAACTCTTCGCGCAGGTGACGAACCCGCCGATCGATTGCATCCGCGAGGAGCTCATCACCGCCTCCGAGGTGTGGCTCGGCTCGGAGGGCAACCTGCTGCGGCCGCAGCCCGCCGACTGCCGGCGGCTCGAGCTCAAGGGGCCGATCCTCACCAACGAGGAGTTCGCCAAGGTGCGCCGGCTCGCCCTGCCGGGCCTCAAGGTCGGCGCGCTCTCCATCCTCTTCCGCGCCACCCGCGGCGAGAAGGGGCTCACGAAATCGGTGGAGGAGCTGTGCCTGGCGGCCCGGCGTCTGGTCGAGGACGAGGAAGTCAACATCCTCATCCTGAGCGATCGCGGTGTCAGCCGCGAGTTCGCCGCGGTACCGGCGCTGCTCGCGGTCAGCGCGGTACATCACTACCTGATACGTCAGGGACTGCGCACCCGGGTCAGCCTCGCCCTCGAGACCGGCGAGGCGCGCGAAGTGCACCATTTCGCGCTCCTCATCGGTTTCGGCTGCTCGGTGGTCAATCCCTACCTGGCGTTCGAGACCCTGGAAGGCATGATCCACGAGGGGCTGGTGACCAACGTCGATTCCAAGCTCGCCTGCAAGAACTTCGTCAAGGCGGCGACCAAGGGCGTCATCAAGGTGATGTCGAAGATGGGCATTTCCGCCATGCAGAGCTATCACGGCGCGCAGGTATTCGAGGCCGTTGGATTGCGCCAGGACGTCATCGACCAGTACTTCACCTGGACGGCGTCCCGCATCGGCGGCATCGGAATGGAGACCATCGCGCAGGAAGTGCTGATGCGTCATCGCGAGGCGTTCCCCGGGCGCGCCACGAACGGCCACGCGCTGCAGGCCGGCGGCATGTATCAGTGGCGCGCCGAGGGCGAGCTTCACCTGTTCAACCCGGAGTCGATCCATCGCCTGCAGAAGGCGGTGCGCACGGACAGCTATGCCACGTACAAGTCCTACGCGAAGCTGATCGACGAGCAGTCGAAGAGCCTGGCGACGCTGCGCGGACTGCTGGAGTTCGCCCCCTCGGAGCCGGTGCCTCTGGAAGAGGTGGAGCCGGTCGAAAGCATCCTCAAGCGGTTCAAGACCGGTGCCATGTCCTATGGCTCGATCAGCAAGGAGGCGCACGAGACGCTCGCGATCGCCATGAACCGCATCGGCGGCAAGAGCAACACCGGCGAGGGCGGCGAGGATCCGGATCGCTACGTCCCGCTGGCGAACGGCGACTCGAAGAACAGCGCCATCAAGCAGGTGGCCTCGGGCCGCTTCGGCGTGACCAGTCAGTACCTGGTCAATGCGAAGGAGCTGCAGATCAAGATGGCCCAGGGCGCCAAGCCCGGCGAAGGCGGCCAGCTGCCGGGAACGAAGGTCTATCCGTGGATCGCCAAGACCCGGCACACCACCGCGGGCGTGGGGCTCATCTCCCCTCCCCCGCACCATGACATCTACTCCATCGAGGACCTGGCGGAGCTGATCCACGACCTGAAGAACGGCAACCGGCGGGCGCGCATCAGCGTGAAGCTGGTATCCGAAGTCGGCGTGGGCACCATCGCCGCCGGCGTCGCCAAGGCGCATGCCGACGTCGTACTGATCAGCGGCTATGATGGCGGCACCGGCGCTTCGCCGCAGACCTCCATCCAACACGCGGGCCTACCCTGGGAGCTCGGGGTCGCGGAAACGCACCAGACGCTGGTCCTCAACAACCTGCGCAGCCGCATCGCGGTGGAAGCGGATGGGCAGCTGAAGACCGGCCGCGACGTCGTCATCGCGGCCCTGCTGGGAGCGGAGGAATTCGGCTTCGCGACGGCGCCGCTGGTCGCGGTCGGTTGCATCATGATGCGGGTCTGTCACCTCAACACGTGCCCGGCCGGCGTGGCCACGCAGGACCCGCGCCTGCGCGAGAAGTTCACCGGCAAGCCGGAGCACGTGGTCAACTTCATGCGCTTCATCGCGCAGGACATGCGCGAGATCATGGCGCAGCTGGGCTTCCACACCGTCGAGGAGATGATCGGCCGCGTCGATCGCCTGAGCCCGAAGAAGGCGCTGGATCACTGGAAGGCCAAGGGCTTCGACTTCAGCAACATCCTCTACCAGCCCGACGTCGGCGCCGAGGTCGGCCGCTTCCGTCAGATCGAGCAGGATCACGGCCTGGAGAAGTCCCTGGACGTGACGACGCTGCTCGAGATCTGCCGGCCCGCGATCGAGCGCGGCGAGCAGGTGCGCGCCGAGCTGCCGATCCGCAATGTCAACCGCGTGGTCGGCACCATTACCGGCAGCGAGATCACGCGCAAGTACGGCCCGGACGGGCTGCCGGATGACACCATCCGCATCGGCTTCAAGGGATCGGCGGGCCAGAGCTTCGGCGCCTTCATGCCCCGCGGCATGACGTTCGTGCTGGAAGGCGATGCCAACGATCATCTCGGCAAAGGACTCTCCGGGGGCCGGATCGTGGTCTACCCGCCGGCGGGCTCGCCCTTCGCGCCCGAGGAGAACATCATCATCGGCAACGTGGGGCTCTACGGCGCCACGAGCGGCGACGCCTACATCCGCGGCATGGCGGGGGAGCGATTCGCGGTGCGCAACAGCGGCGCCGATGCCGTCGTCGAGGCGGTTGGCGATCACGGCTGCGAGTACATGACGGGCGGCCGCGTGGTGGTGCTCGGCCCGGCCGGGCGCAACTTCGGCGCCGGCATGTCGGGCGGCATCGCTTATGTGCTCGACGAAGCCGGCGACTTCCGGGGCCGCGTCAACCTGCAGATGGTCGGCGTCGAGGCGCTGGAGGACCCGGACGAGATCGCGCGCGTGCGCGGGATGATCGAGCGGCATCGCGACCTCACCGGCAGCGAGCGCGCGCGCTACGTGCTCGAGAGCTGGGAGCGGCTGCTTCCCCGGTTCGTCGCCGTCGTACCCAAGGATTTCAAGCGCGCCATCGCCTCGCTCAAGCGGGCGCACGCGCAGGGCCTGACCGGCGATGAGGCCATCATGGTGGCCTTCGAAGAGAACGCGCGCGACCTGGCGCGCGTCGGCGGCAATTAATCAAGAGATCGAGCACCGGATGGGCAAGCCGACTGGTTTCATCGAGTATCTGCGCGAGCTCCCCGTGGACCGCACGCCCGTGGAGCGGGTGCGCGACTGGCAGGAGTTCCACCATCACATGGACGAGAAGCGCCTGCGCAATCAGGCCGCACGCTGCATGGATTGCGGCGTGCCGTTCTGCCATACGGGCAGGCTCATCTCGGGCATGGCCTCGGGCTGCCCGGTGAACAACCTCATCCCGGAGTGGAACGACCTGGTCTACCGGGGGCTGTGGCGCGATGCGCTCGAGCGCCTGCACAAGACCAACAACTTCCCGGAGTTCACCGGCCGCGTGTGCCCGGCGCCCTGTGAGGGCTCATGCGTGCTCGGCATCAACGCCCCGCCGGTGACCATCAAGAGCGTGGAGAACGCCATCGTCGACAAGGGCTGGGAGCAGGGCTGGATCGCGCCCGAACCGCCCGCCGCGCGCACCGGCAAGCGGGTGGCGGTGATCGGCTCCGGTCCGGCGGGCCTCGCCGCTGCCGCGCAGCTCAACCGTGCCGGGCACACGGTGACGGTGCTCGAGCGCGAGGATCGTCCCGGCGGCCTGCTGATGTACGGCATTCCGAACATGAAGCTCGACAAAAGGGAGGTCGTCCTGCGGCGCATCGAGCTCCTGCAGCAGGAAGGCGTGAAATTCGTGTGCAACGCCAATGTGGGCGAGAACGTCGAGCCCATGCTGCTCCTCAAGGACTTCGACGCCATCGTCGTATGCACCGGGGCGACACAAGCGCGTGATCTGACCGTCGAGAACCGCAAGCTCCAGGGCGTTCACTTCGCAATGGAGTATCTGACAGCGAGCACAAAAGCTCTTCTCAACGGCGGCCCGGATCACACTCCGATCCATGCACGCGACAAACACGTCGTCGTTGTTGGCGGTGGAGATACCGGCACCGACTGCGTCGCAACGGCCATGCGCCAGGGCTGCAAGAGCCTGACGCAGATCGAGATCATGGCGCGGCCGCCGATGGAGCGCGCCGACGACAATCCGTGGCCGGAGTGGCCCAAGGTCTACAAGATGGATTACGGACAGGAGGAGGCTGCGGCGAAGTTCGGCTCCGACCCGCGCGCGTACGTCACCACAGTGAAGCGTCTGAACGGCGACGCCGAAGGACGCGTCCGCTCTCTCAGCACGGTCGAGGTCGCATGGCAAAAGGATGCCGCTGGGCGTTTCGTGCCCGTGGACGTGCCCGGCAGCGAGCGGGAGATTCCCGCGGACCTGGTGCTCCTGGCGATGGGCTTCACCGGACCGGAGCAGGCGCTGCTGGCGGAGCTCGGCGTGCGCACCGACACTCGCTCCAACATCCAGGCCGAGCACGGCCTGTTCGCAACCAATGTGAAGGGTGTGTTCGCGGCGGGCGACTGCCGTCGCGGCCAGAGCCTCGTGGTGTGGGCGATCAACGAAGGCCGCGGCGCCGCGCGCGAATGCGACCGGTACTTGATGGGCAGTACAGACCTGCCCTAGTTTATTGGCGAAAATCGTCGAGACGATTTTCGCGAGACCCTACACGGTTGCCGCGGGGCCAGGGAGCGGCCATTCGCTTACTGGCGAAAATCGCCGAGGCGATTTTCGCGAGACCCTACACCGTTGCCGCGGGCCAGGGAGCGGCCCTGGCCCGCTGTGCAGTAGATGACAGATGAACGCCCCGCCATGCAGTATTAGACCCGGATGAATGCCATACCGACACAGGAATCGCTGCCTCTGGAGCCGGCGCGCGAGCGCGAGCAGGAGGCGACGGCGCGGCTGCGCGAGATTCCGTACAACTATACGTCGTTCTCGGATCGGGAGATCGTGATCCGGCTGCTCGGGGCGCGGCACTGGGAAATGATCCAGGAACTGCGCCACGAGCGGCGCACCGGCCGCTCGGCGCGGATGCTCTACGAGGTTCTCGGCGATATCTGGGTGGTACGCCGCAACCCGTATCTGCAGGACGACCTGCTTGAGAACAAGCGCCGCCGGCGTCTGCTGGTCGACGCGCTGCACCACCGCCTCAATGAAGTCGACCGTCGTCGGGACGCGGGTGACAGTCAGCGTTATGACCGCGTCGGCGAGCTGCTGACGGCCGCGCGCGAGGCGGTGCATACTTTCGAGACTGATTTCGACACGTGGGCCGCGCTGCGCCGCCGTGTGTCACGGGTGCTCGGACGCCGGACACGGAGCGACAACATCCGGTTCGACGCGTATGCTCGGGTATCGCACGTGACGGACGCCACGGACTGGCGCGTCGAATATCCCTTCGTGGTGTTGGTGCCGGACACGGAAGCGGAGATTCCGGACCTGGTGCGCGGCTGCATCGAGCTGGGACTCACCATCATTCCGCGTGGCGGCGGCACCGGCTACACGGGCGGCGCCATCCCGCTGACGCCCCTCTCGGCGGTAATCAACACCGAGAAGCTCGAGCGCCTGGATCCAATCGAGAGCAGCTCGCTTCCCGGGCTGGCAGAGCCCGTACCGACGATCTTCTCCGAGGCGGGAGTGGTGACGCGGCGCGTCGCGACCGCCGCCGAGAAGGGCGGTCTCGTGTTCGCGGTCGACCCGACGTCGGCCGATGCCTCGTGCATCGGCGGCAACATCGCGATGAACGCGGGCGGCAAGAAGGCGGTGCTCTGGGGCACGGCGGTCGACAATCTCGCCTGGTGGCGTATGGTCGACTGCGAGGGCAACTGGCTGGAGGTGAGCCGCATAGCCCACAACCGCGGCAAGATTCATGACGTGGAGGGCGTCGAGTTCGAGCTGGTGTGGAAAGACGGCAGACGGCCGCCCGACGAGGCGCCCGCGCTGCGGACGCAGACGTTGCGGATTCCGGGACGGAAGTTTCGCAAGGTCGGGCTGGGGAAGGATGTCACCGACAAGTTCCTCGGTGGCCTCCCCGGCGTGCAGAAGGAAGGATGCGACGGCATCATCACTTCGGCGCGCTGGGTGCTGCACCGCAGCCCGGCGCATACGCGCACCGTGTGTCTCGAGTTCTTCGGCCAGGCGCGCGATGCCGTGCCGGCGATCGTCGAGATCAAGGACTATCTCGATGGACTGGCGGCGCGCGGCAGCGTGCGGCTCGCGGGTCTGGAGCACATGGACGAGCGCTATCTGCGCGCGGTGGGCTACACGACCAAATCCAAGCGCGGCTCGCTGCCGAAGATGGCCCTCTTCGGCGACATCGTCGGCGACGACGAGGCCGCTGTCGCTGCTGCGACTTCGGACGTCGTGCGGATCGCCAACGCCCGCAGCGGTGAGGGCTTCATCGCGGTGAGCGCCGAAGCGCGGCGCAAATTCTGGCTGGACCGCGCCCGTACCGCCGCCATCGCCCGTCATACCAACGCCTTCAAGATCAATGAGGACGTGGTCCTGCCGCTGGCACGCATGGGCGAGTACACGGATGAGATCGAGCGCATCAACATCGAGCTGTCGACGGCCAACAAGCTGGCCCTGATCGGCGAGCTCGAGCGGGTGTTCGCCGCACCGCTGCCGCTGGCGCGCGCCGAGGACACGGAGCTCGGCAACCTGCCGGATCAGGAGATCATCGGCGAGCGGGCGTCGCAGGCGCGGCAACTGCTCGCCGGCGTGCGGGCGCGGTGGGAATGGCTCGCCGCACATCTGGATACCGGGCTCGAGGCGGCGCTGCCGCGGCTCGAGGCGCTCGGCCACGAGGCGGCGGTTCCGCACTTGCGGGCGCGGCTCGCGGTCGCACCGGGCCTGCGCGTTTTCGATGTCGTCCAGGATCGCACCCTGCGGGTATCCTGGAAGCGCGAGCTGCGGGACCCGCTGCAGCACATTTTCGGCGGCCGGGTGTTCGCCCCCATCCTGACGGCGTGTGAGGACACTCATCGGCGTGTCCTGCGAGGGCGCGTATTCGTCGCGCTGCACATGCATGCCGGCGACGGCAACGTGCATACCAACATACCGGTCAACTCCGACGATTACGAGATGCTGCGGACCGCGACAGCGGCGGTCGCGCGCATCATGGGCATCGCCCGACGGCTGGACGGAGTGATCTCCGGCGAGCACGGCATCGGAATCACCAAGCTGGAGTTTCTCGATGAGGCCGAGGTTGCGGAGTTCCGCGCCTACAAGCAGGCGGTGGACCCGGTCGGCCGGTTCAACCTGGGCAAGCTCCTGCCGGGGGGCGATCTGTCCAACGCCTACACACCGAGCTTCAATCTGCTCGGGCACGAGTCGCTCATCATGCAGCAATCGGACATCGGCACGATTTCCGACTCCATCAAGGACTGCCTGCGATGCGGCAAGTGCAAACCGGTCTGCGCGACGCACGTGCCGCGCGCCAACCTGCTCTACAGTCCGCGCAACAAGATTCTCGCCACGTCGCTGCTCATCGAGGCTTTCCTCTACGAGGAGCAGACACGCCGCGGCGTCAGCATCCGGCACTGGGACGAGTTCGCCGACGTCGGCGAGCACTGCACCGTGTGCCACAAGTGCGCCAGCCCCTGCCCCGTCGACATCGACTTCGGCGATGTATCGATGGCCATGCGCGACCTGCTGCGCCGGATGGGCAGGAAGCGTTTCAACCCCGGGACGGCCGCGTCGATGTTCTTCCTCAACGCGACCAACCCCGAAACGATCCGCATCACCCGCAAGCTGATGATCGAGTGGGGCTACAAGACGCAGCGGGCGGCGCACCGCATGCTGAAGAGCGTGGCGCGGGCGCAGAGCCGCCGGCCGCCGGCCACCACCGGCAAGCCCGCATTGCGCGAGCAGGTGGTGCACTTCGTCAACAAGCGCATGCCAGCAGGCCTGCCCAAGAAGACCGCACGCGCCCTCCTCGATATCGAGAACCCGGATTACGTGCCGATCATCCGCAATCCCGCCGCGACCAGCAGCGAAACGGAAGCCGTGTTCTACTTCCCGGGGTGCGGCTCGGAGCGGCTTTTCTCCCAGGTGGGAATTGCCACCCAGGCGATGCTCTGGCACGTCGGCGTGCAGACCGTGCTGCCGCCGGGATACCTGTGCTGCGGGTATCCGCAACGCGGCGCGGGCCAGTTCGAGCGCGCCGACAAGATCACGACGGACAATCGCGTGCTCTTCCACCGCGTCGCCAATACTTTGAATTACCTCGACATCCGCACCGTCGTGGTGAGCTGCGGGACCTGCTACGACCAGCTGCAAGGGTACAAGTTCGAGGAGATCTTCCCCGGCTCGCGGATCATCGATATCCACGAGTATCTGATGGAGAAAGGCGTGCGCCTCGAGGGAGTGACGGGCACGCGCTACATGTATCACGATCCGTGCCACTCCCCGATGAAGAGCCATGACCCGCTGAAAGTGGTCAACTCGCTGCTCAACGACTCGCGCAATGGCCGCATCGAGAAGAACGATCGCTGCTGCGGCGAGTCGGGCACTTTTGCCATCACCCGCCCCGACGTCGCGACGCAGGTGCGCTTTCGCAAGGAGGAAGAGGTGCGCGCGGGCGCGGAGAAACTGCGCGCCGCGGGCGCTGCAGAGGTCAAGATTCTGACTTCGTGCCCGTCGTGCCTGCAAGGCCTGAAGCGGTATAACGACGACGCCGACCTGGATGCCGACTACATCGTCGTCGAAATTGCGCGACACATACTGGGCGAGAACTGGATGGCTGAATACGTCGCGCGTGCGAACAACGGCGGAATCGAGCGAGTGCTGGTCTAATCGTCGCAGCGTCTCCGTTTGGGAACAGCTGATGCTTATCCCGATCCGTCACCGCCCCGGAGCGGCCACGGATCGGGGTAAGAACGATGAACAATGCCAGAACGACAACAACATGGCTGGTGCCGATCGGGATAATCGCACTCGCACTCGCACTCGCCGGCTGTGGCGGCAGCTCGACCGCCCCGAGCGCGAATGCCTCGGGTCCACCGGCAGGCAATGCCTCACCACCCCCGCCGACCGGTACGCCGGCGCCGACTCCGGTCACCATCACGACCAGCGGTCTGCCCGCCGGAACCGTCGGGAATGCCTACGCAGCGACTCTGACCGCGAGCGGCGGAACCTCCCCTTATAAATGGGCGCTGACCGGCGGATCGCTGCCGGCCGGATTGTCGCTCGACGCAGCCAGTGGCGCGCTCGCGGGGACTCCCTCCGCGACGGCGAACCAGACCTCGTTGACCTTCCAGGTCAGCGACTCGAGCTCCACCCCGCAGACCGCGTCGGCGACATTCTCATTGACCGTCAGCGCGGGCAAGATTTCCATCTCGATCTCGCCGGGCCAGGCAGGCCTGACGGTTGGCCAACAGCTCGAGCTCACCGCGACCACCAGCGACTCCACCGGCGTGGCATGGAGCGTGAGCCCCGCGGGCGGGTCGTTCAGCACCGCCACGAGTGCCAGCGGAAGCCAGGTCACGCTCACCGCGCCACAGACCGCGGGGGTGTACACGGTTACGGCGAGCAGCTCGCTGGACCCGACGCAGAGCTCGTCCATCCGGATCGGCGTCACCGCTCTCGGCGGCGTGTACACCTATCACAACGATCTGGCGCGCGATGGCGTGAATCAACAGGAATACGCTCTGACGCCGAAGGATGTAAATTCCTCCAGCTTCGGTAAGCTTTTCGCGTGCACCGTGGACGGCGCGATCTATGCCCAGCCGCTGTGGGTTGCCGGCCTGCAGGTCGACGGCGCTCAACATAACGTCGTCTATGTCGCTACCGAACATGACAGCCTGTATGCGTTCGATGCCGACGGCAGCCCATGCCAGAAACTCTGGCAGGTGAGCCTGATCGACGTGAGCCACGGCGGGACGGGAGACGAGACGACCATACCCGCCGGTCCGACCGATTACCTGGTGGGCAAGGGCTACGGCGACCTCACCCCGGAGGTTGGCGTGACGGGCACGCCGGTGATCGATCCCGCGACCAACACCCTCTATGTGGTCTCAAAGTCGATGAACGCCGCCGGTACGGTGTTCTACCAACGGCTGCACGCGATCAATCTCGGCACGGGCGCCGAGGAGACCGGCTCGCCGGTGAACATTACCGCCACCGTCCCGGGCACCGCGACGGGCGGCTCGACGGTCACTTTCGATCCGCGCACGGAGAATCAGCGCCCGGGGCTCGTTCTGGTCGATGGAACGGTATACGTTTCCTGGGGCTCCCACGAGGACGGTCCCACCTACTATGGCTGGATCATCAGTTATTCGTACGACGGCACGGGATTCACCGAAACTCACGCGTTCAACACGACGCCCGATACGAGCAAAGGCGGCATATGGATGAGCGGGGCGGCGCCTGCGGTCGACAACCAGGGCCGGATATACGTCCTCACCGGTAACGGTCCGTTCGACGCCGCCAGCCCGACGATACCCAACGATGATTACGGCGACTCGCTGCTGCAATTGTCGCTGAGCCTGCAGGTCCTCGGCTACTTCACCCCCTCGGATCAGCTGGACGATGCGAGCTATAACAACGACTTCGGCTCCGGCGGTGCAACCGTCCTCGCCGATTTGCCGGCCGGGAGCCCGGTGACGCACGTCGCGATCGCGGGCGGCAAGGATGGCAATCTTTACGTATACAACCGCGACGCCCTCGGCGGTTTTGGCGACAGCAACGCGTGGCAGGAAACAGCCGTGGGCACTGAGGGGAATCTGGACACCGACACGCCGGGCGTGCTCTGGTCGGTCGGCGCCATGTGGAACGACAACTACTATCTCGCCGGCGCCGGCGGGCCCCTGCAGCAATATCAGCTCGACCCTTCCACGGCCAAGCTCAGCCTGACGACCACCGGATCGTCGCCCGCCGGCGGATATGAGTTTCCAGGTGCGACGCCGTCCATCTCCGCGGACGGTAACACCAATGGGATCGTCTGGGTCATCGACAACAGTCAATTCTGTACGCGGGCGTCACCAGGATGCGGACCCGCGGTCCTGCACGCATACGACGCGACCAACGTCGCCAATGAGCTGTGGAACAGCGGCCAGTCGAGCAACGACAGCGCGGGCAATGCGGTCAAATTCACCGTACCCACCATCGCCAACGGCAAGGTGTACATCGGAACCCGCGGCAACAATACCGGAGGCGAGTACGGCTCGACCAGCGCCTCGGGTGAGCTGGATGTCTACGGCCTGAAGCCCTGACGCCTACCGCCGGCAGGGATTGATCCGGGGGCCCGGTTCGCGGGCGCACGTCCGCTTGCCGCGCGTGCGGTTCATGTATACAGTGTATACGTGAGTACGCGGGAAAAGATCCTGGCCGCCGCCCGCAAGGCTTTCGAGCGCCGCGGGCTCGAGGGGTTGTCGCTGCGCGACATCGCCGCCAAAGTCGGCATCACGCCGATGGCGATCTATCGGCATTTCGCCAGCAAGGAGGCACTGGTGGACGCGCTCGTGCTCGATGCGCTCGCCGAATGGTCCGCGATCGTCGCGGATCTTCCCCAGGGAGAGGGACTCGCACAGCTCGAACGCGGGATCGAGGCGTTCCTCGATTTCGCGCTCGAGAAGCCGCGGCGCTTCGAGGCGGCCTTCCTGCTGCATTCGCGCAAAGCGCGCCGCTATCCGGACGACTTCGTCGCCGGGCTCTCGCCCGCGGGCAACGTGCAGCTCAGGATCATCGAGCGGGCCATGGCCGAGGGCGTGCTCGAAGCCGCCTCGCCGATCGAGGTCATGCTCACGACCTCGGCGCTGTCGCAGGGTTTGATCACCCTCTACCGCGCCGGTCGCATTGCCGGCGGCGAAGCCGCCTTCCGCAAGCTGTATCGCAGCTCGATGCGCCGGGCGCTGCACTCATTTCTGCCGGGGAGACGACCATGACAGCGATAGTCTGTGTGCTTCTGACGGCCGCCGGGTGCTATCTGGCCTTCGGATTGGGCCATCTGTGGTGGCTCGCCTGGCTGGCGCCGGTGCCGGTGCTCTGGCTCGCGTTCGGCAGGACGGAGTCGTGGAAGGCATTCCTCGCCGCGTGGGCGGCTCTCGCGCTCGGATTGGCCAGCCTGGAGCACGCCTACGGCGGTGTCCTGCCGGCTCCGGTGCTGGCGCTCGACATCCTGCTGCCGTCGCTGGTGTTCGCTGCCGCCGTGAGCGGCGCACGGCGAGTCGCGGTCGCGTTGGGCCCGGTCGCGGCGATGCTCGCCTTCGGGACGCTCTGGGCCGGTCTCGACCTCCTGCTCACGCTGCTCCCGGGGATAGGATCGATGTTGTCACCGGCGGGTGCCGAGGTCGGGGCACCGGCATTGATCCAGATCGCGGCGCTGGTCGGCTTCGCTGGAGTCACCTTTCTCCTCGGAACGGTTGCCGCCGGGATCGCCCTGAGCGGGCGTACACGCAATCCGACGCCTATCCTGATTGCGGCCGGACTCCTTGCGGCCAATGCCGCCTACGGTTACTGGCGGATCTCGCAGCCGCCCATGAACACCCAGCGGGTCGCGCTCATCGACAGCAACACTTACGGCTATTGGGCTCCGTCCGCCCATGCGCATGAGCCGGCGGCCGCGGTGGCGGCGGCGGCGCTGCGTGTCGTGGACGCCTATGCATCGCAGATCGAGAGCCTTCGCGGGCAGCATGTGCGGCTCGTGGTGTTGCCCGAGAACATCGCGCCGATCGACGGCACCCGGCGGGACCAGGCCCTGGCGAAGCTCTCCGCGGCGGCGAACATGACAGGCGCAACCGTCGTTGCGGGTTTCGAGTCGCTGGTCGACGGCGCCAGACGCAACGTTGCCCTGGCTTTCGCTCCCGGCGTCTCCCAGCCGGCAGTATACGAAAAGCGGCAGCTCGTCCCTGGGTTGGAGACGCGCGTTTTTGCGCCGGGCACTCGCCCGCTCGCGCTGCCGGATGGCACCGGAGTCGAGATCTGCCTCGACATGGATTCTCCCGGCATGATTCGCCGCGACGAGGTCGCCACCCGGCCGGAGGTGCTCGCCGTACCGGCCTCGGAAATCGGCACACACGGCAACTGGGCGGACCTGGGCACGGCCGCGGATGGTTGGTTTCACGCTCGCGATGCAATGCTGCGCAGCGTCGAAGACGGAGTCCCGATGGCAAGGAGCGCGGGACGCGGGCTGCTGACTCTCAGCGACCGCTACGGCCGGGTCATAGCGGAATCGTCCACGACTGCGGGATTCACGACTCTCGTGGGCAACCTTCCGCTCGCCGGACACGGCGGCGCGACACTGTACGATCGAATCGGCGATCTGTTCGGATGGCTCTGCCTCACGCTCGGCCTGAGTCTGGTCGCGGCTTCGTGGCGGCGCGGGACGCGGAATGCGACCGCGGTGCAAGGCTGCGCATACGCGCTGCTGTCATGCGCGCTCGCGATGAGCCTGGCGCTGCCGGCTGCCGCCCACGATGGCCGTGTCCATGCCGCGACCAGCATCCCCGCGCCTACATACAAGGTCGGCGTCGCGTCCCGCAGGTTCGTCCCCCCCGAGCCCTATGACTGGCGCGACGCCCAAACGCACGCACTCATCGCGACGGTGTGGTATCCGGCAGCCCCAGCCGCCGAGGAGGAGCCCCAATGGATCGGCGAATCTCCGCATCCGTTCGCGCGTGCCGGAAGAGCTGCGCCCGATGCGGCTCTCGCGTCCGCGCCCAGGCGGTTTCCTTTGATCGTGATGTCCCACGGCACGGGTGGCTCCGCATTGGCGTTGGCGTGGCTCGGCACGCGTCTCGCTGCGCATGGATACATCGCGGTGGCCGTGAATCACCCGGGAAACAACTCGCTCGAGCCGTATACCGCGCGGGGATTCACACTCTGGTGGTTACGCGCGGGAGACTTGAGCGCGGTGATCGACGGCATGCTGGCCGATCGGCGCTTCGGGCCGCGAATCGATCCACGGCGGATCGGTGCCGCGGGCTTCTCCCTCGGCGGATACACCATGATCGAAATCGCCGGCGGCAGAACCTCACCGGCACTCTTCGATTTCTGCCGCCGCCATCCGCGGGACCGGCGCTGCGCGTCTCCGCCGGAGTTTCCGACACTGGTGAGCCAGGTGGTGACCTTGCTCAAATCGGACGCCACGTACCGGGCCGAGATCGCCGAAGCCGGGGAAAGTCATCGCGATCCGCGCGTGCGCGCGGTGTTCGCGATCGCGCCCGCCCTGGGTCCCGCGTTCGTGCCCGCAAGTCTGCACAACATCTCCATTCCGGTGGAGATACTGGCGGGCACGGCGGACACCATCGAGCCGGTGGGAGTGAACGCCCGGTATTTCGCCGCGCACATCCCGGGAAGCCGCCTCATCCTCTTCCCCGGCGCCGGGCACTACACCTTCTTCGCGATCTGTACCGCGACAGGCAGGAAAGCACTGCCCGGCATCTGTACCGATGTGCCGGGCATCGACCGGCAGCGGATTCACGAGCAGGCCGCGGATAGGGCCGTGGCCTTCTTCTCGAAGCGCCTCAGATGATCGCGCGGGAAGGCGCGGTCATTGCGGGTTCCTGCACCACATGGACGTCGAATCCAGCATCCTTCCACGCGAATATGCCGCCTGTCAGTGGGCGCACACGGATGCAGCCGAGACGAATGAGTTGCTGCGCGATGCGCGCGGCGGACGCCTCATTGGGGCACGCGCAATAGACGACCACCTCGGCGTCGAAACGTACCGCCGTCCGCCCGGATTCGAGCCGCAACTCCTCCACCGGGATTGCTCCCGGAATCCGGCCCTCGCGCTGACGGCTCACCGGCGCGAGCGCATCGATGATCACAGGCGGGGGGCCCCGATCGACCAGATCCTTCAGCTCGGTAACCGAAATGCGCGCCGAGCGCAGCTCGCGAATCAGCGCGCGACGCTTGAGGAGCTTCAGGGCGACGAAGCCCGCGACGGCAACGCCGACCAGCGCGATGCCCCAGTAGCCGAGCTCCGCTAGAGCGCGCAGCACATCGCCCACGGCATCATGAAACAGCACCCCGATGAGGACCGCGGTGCTGGCCCACAGGACGTTGCCGGCCACATCGTAGAGAAAAAAGCGATCGAGGCTGGCGCGCACCACACCCGCCATGGCGGTCGAGACCAGGCCCAGTCCGGGGACGAATTTAGCGACCACGAGCACGCGCGGACCGAAGCGCCCGAACCAGCGCTCCGTATCGGACACACAGGAGTCGGGCGACAGCGAGAGCGCACAGAGGGCCCTGAGGGCGCGGCCGCCGAGGCGATACCCCGCCGTGTACCAGGCCACGTCGGCGAGCACGGCCGCACTCGCGGCAAGCACTATCACCGCGCCGGCATGCAAATGGCCGTGAACCGAGACTGCGCCCGCGACGATGAGCACGGGCGTAATGGGGTACGGCAAGCCCGCCTGTTGCAGCAGCACGAGGAGAAAGAGAAGCGGCGGCCCGAGGTGCGCTACCCAGTGCTGCATGCGGACGCCACGCCTAACTCAGCTCGTGCGTGTAGACGATGAAGCCGTGGTGCCCGGCCACTTTGTCATAAAGCGCCCGGCCCGCCTGGTTGCTGATCTGTGTTTGCCAGTACACGCGGCTGCTGCCCGCAGCCCGGGCAGCGCCGTAAACACCGCTGATCAATCGCCTGCCGATGCCGCGACCGCGAAGCTCAGGCGCCGTGAACAGATCCTGCAGATAACAAACGTCGCGCAGTCGGGTGGTACTGCGATGGTAGAGGTAGTGTGCAAGACCTGCTATCCGGCCGTCACACTCCGCGACCAGCGCATGCACCGGCTCCGCGGCATCGAAGAAGCGTTCCCAGGTCGTGAGCGTGATCTCTTCCGGGAGGGAGGTTGCACCGCTGCGGCCGTAGAAGGCGTTGTAGCCATCCCACAGCGGACGCCACTGGGCATGGTCGGCGCGGCGTATGGGCCGGATCTCGACACCGTCGTGGCTCATGGTTGCAACAGCTTGGCGTGGAATGGAAGCTGGTGCCGAACTATACCAGGGGCTTCGTTGCCCGGTGAATCGCCCGAAAGAGGCACTCCGGGTCCGCCGCTTGCATGCCGTGGCCGGCCCCAGGGCGAGGAGACACAACATGGCACTCAGCGTCGCGAGTCCGGCTTTTCCCAATGGCCAGCGGATCCCGGAACGCTACAGTAAGGACGGCGGCAACATCTCGCCGCCGCTCGAGTGGCATGACGCGCCGCGCAACACGCGAAGCTTCGCGGTGATCGTCGAGGATCCCGACGCGCCCAGGGGAACCTTCAGGCACTGGGCGGTTTACAACGTGCCGCCGGCATATCAGGGGCTGGGCGAGGACAGCGGCGCTCCCAGGGCGGGAGCCCCGCTGGCGATGGCCGTGAACGACTTCGGCAATCGCTCTTATGACGGTCCGCAGCCGCCGCACGGCCACGGGACCCACCACTACCACTTTCGGCTGCTCGCGCTCGACATTCCGGAGCTCGTCGGTCTGGGAGCGCGCGCGACCGTCCAGGATGTGCTGGATGCGGCGCAGCCGCACGTGATCGCGGAGGCGGAGACGGTCGGGACTTTTCAGAGCTGACGGATCCTACGCGGGCACGCCGGGGCAACAACACGGCTGATGTATCGATTCCACCCGCGTCGCCGCCCTGGCAAGATCGGCGCATGACCCTCCTCGCCGAGCTCGTCAGGACTTCCTCCCGGGTGACCGGCACCCCCTCGCGCCTGGCGAAGGTTCGGGAAATCGCCCGCCTGATCGGCGAGCTGTCGCGCGAAGAAATCCGTGTCGGCGTGGCCTATCTCGCGGGCGAGCTGCCGCAGGGCCGGATCGGCATCGGAGTCGCGACGCTGCAGGCGGCAGATGCAGCCGCAGGAGCAGCACCCGGGGAATCGAGCCTCTCGGTCGCGGAGACGGACCGGCGTGTTGCACAGCTTGCCGGCACCCGCGGCAGCGGATCGGCACTGCGCCGCGCGCAGATACTCGGCGAGATCCTCGCGCGCGCCACGGCCGACGAGCGTGCATTCCTGCTGCGACTGCTCGTCGGTGAGCTGCGCCAGGGGGCGCTCACCGGCGTGATGATCGACGCGATCGCCGCCGCATCGGGCGTGGCGGTCGCACAGGTGCGGCGCGCGGCCATGTATTCCGGCAGCCTCGGCGAGATCGCTCTCATCGCGATGACGGCCGGCGCGGCCGGACTCGGTCGCTTCCAGCTGCAGCTCTTCTCACCCGTGGCCCCGATGCTGGCACAGACGGCGGCGGATGTGGACGAGGCCCTGGTGGAGTTGGGAGGCGGCGAGATCGCGCTGGAGTGGAAGCTCGACGGAGCGCGGGTCCAGGCGCACAAGGAAGACGAGCGAGTGCGTCTCTATACGCGGACGCTGAATGAGGTCACGGATGCGCTACCCGAGATCGCCGCCGCCGTGCGCGCCCTGCCGGCGCGAGCGCTCGTGTTGGATGGCGAGGCCATCGCGTACGGTGCCTCGGGGCGGCCGCACCCTTTCCAGGTCACCATGCGGCGCTTCGGCCGCCGGCTCGAAGTCGCGAGCCTGCTGACGGAGCTGCCGGTTCGCGCGCATTTCTTCGACTGTCTGCGGATCGAGGAGCGCAGCCTCGCGGACCGGCCGCTGCGCGAGCGATCGGCGGCACTGACGGAAGCGGTTCCGGAATCCCTGCGGGTGCCGCGAATCGTCACCGCCTCGCCGGCCGAAGCGCGAGCTTTCTACGAAGCAGCGCTCGCCGCCGGCCATGAGGGACTCATGGCCAAATCACTCGACTCGCCCTACGAGGCGGGCAACCGGGGCGCAAGCTGGCTGAAGATCAAGCGTGCCCATACCCTCGATCTCGTCGTACTGGCGGCGGAGTGGGGACATGGGCGCCGGACGGG
>Ga0335075_10003835_pt1 | contig 23629 bp, 25 predicted proteins | sample Lox_Sample_24_FD_206723 | JGI IMG/M metagenome (GOLD analysis project Ga0335075, IMG submission 206723) | Soil microbial communities from Loxahatchee National Wildlife Refuge, Florida, United States - Lox_Sample_2.4 | ecosystem: Environmental > Terrestrial > Soil > Wetlands | place: USA...
AGTAGGACACCGCCGAACACACACCCAAAAAAGGGCACCCACACAGTGCCCTTTTTTGCGTTCGCAAAACGCAATTGGCATGTGGAGTTACGTTCAAGGCGTATTAAACTGGCGTGTTCCCGGTGAATGAGCCCAACCAATTTTAGAGTCCTGTGGCCCGGTGTTGGCTGGAAGGGACGATGAATAGATGGCTGGTCGAAAGCGGCATTCCGCGGAGGACATCGTGCGCAAACTGCGCCGAGCGGATGAGCTGTCCGCTGCGGGAAAGACCGGCGAGGAGATCGCCACTGAAATGGGCGTCTCGGCGGCCACGCTGTACAACTGGCGGCGCACTTACGGCGGGATGGACACCGATCTCCAGCGTCACAACTGGCAGCCGGCGGCACCAACGTCATGGCCTCATACCGGCTAGCGGTGGTGTTTCACGACGTTGATGCCCCGGTCCGTCGCTGCGCGGGCCGCTAAGCAGATTTGTCTTGCACCGCTGCTTGGTGCGCCCACGAGTCGGGTCAGAACATGTTGGTCAAATACAGTTGCAGGGACTCGAATAGGCTCTCGAACAGTCCGCTGCTGCCGATCCCGTTATCGAGTGCACCAATAAGCGCGTCGAAGCCGTTGATGTTGTCGGAGATGTCGATATTTGTGAGGTCGCCGTCGATCGACGTGGTCGCGTCAGCGATTTGCGTCGGTGTCAAACCCAAATATTCCGCGTGCGTGGTGAACAGGTTGTACAGCGAATCCAGCAGACCTCCGGCATTGAAGTCCTGTTGGAAGTCGGCGACCCCGTCGCCGTCGAGCGTGTAGATCGTCGCCGGGTACAGATCATTGGGCGTCGCGTTGGCCAGGACGCTGTAAACGCCGAGATCGCTGAGACCGAGATCGGTGAGAATAGTGTTCGCCTCACTCGAGCCGAGTAACGAGTCCAGGTCTGGCATCAGATTCGGCCCTATGCCGCTCGGAAGGGAGGGGTCGCCGATGAACACGAAGTGCAGATCGGCGCTGGGGATGCCGTCTTCTGCGAGTTGGGTCATGGCGACCGACTCGGCGGCGGCGCTTTGTGAGTATCCGAAGATCGTCAGCGGGTCCTCGGCGCTGAAAGCGCCTGGGTTCGCGGTGAATTCGTTCTCCACGGCGAGGGTGATGTCGTCGGCGTCGGTGAGACTGCTCGGGCCTTGCTGGATCAGTTCGGGCGTCGTCAGTACCTGCAGCGGCGCGGCACATGGGTCGGTCCCGACCATGTCGCAGACCGTCGAGTAGGTCGCGCCATCGTCGAAACCCAGCGGGTGCAGATACAGATCCTCGGCGGCCTGCGCGAATGAGGTCGACGGGGTCGACTCGAAGGTTCCGCCGAGAATGATCGCCGTATCGCTGCCAGATAGCGGGTCGTCCGCGTCGCCGAACGCCAACGCCGCCGTCAGCACCGACGTCACAATCACCCCGCCGCCGATGCCCGCCAGCAACCCGAACCGCCGCCAACGGAATGCGTAGCCACTCATTGCGACCCCTTCAATCCCACTCGAACGGATTCTTTGAAAATAGACGAATCTGGCAGACCGTATCATTTCCGTGCTGTGGGTGGCCAGAGTTTGGTGAACGAATGCGCCGCCATGCGGGGCACGCACCACACCGAAACAACAGCACGACACCGCTGATGGGTCCGACGCGATGAGAGGGCGACTATTGTTCAGCACAATCAACGAAGCAGAGAACTGCTATCACAACAGCAGCTAGGCCACGTGAAGTCAGGACACCAGGATTGCCAACATCGCCACGGCGCCGAGGCCGACCGGCGGGCGGCGGCAACACCGCAGAGCAGACGCGCGAAATCCTCCTTGACGCCGCCGAACGCTCTTTTCGAGTCCGCGGCCATCGCGCTTCCACCATGGAAACCATCGCACAAGACGCCGGCTACTCAAGGGCCGCGCTTTATCGCCAATTCCCCAACCGCGAAAGTCTCGACGCCGCGCTCATTCAACGAACAACGCAACGCCACATAGTTGGCCTGCTGGAGCGCCATCAGGGCGCCGGGCTGGTCGACATGATCGTGGACACTCTAGTGATCGTCGCCACTGAACTCGCCCACGACCCGCTACTTAAAACCATCACCGAAGCGGCTGATGAGGGCACCGTTGCCCAAATGCTGGCCAACAGCAGCACCGTAACGCGGCTGGCCGAACCGCGCATAGAAGCCATGCTTCGCGAGGACGCCGGGCAGCACTTCCGGCGCGGCATCCACTCCCAAGACCTGACCCAGTTCCTCATCGCGACCGCCCTGAGTCTTCTCCTCGGCATCATTCCCGGTAGCGAAAACGCCGACGTCGCAAGACATTACATTGAGGTCTTCGTCCTTCCCGCCATCATCAGAGACCCACCCCAGCCGCGTGCGGTCTTTCCCCGGGCTTGACGACCGGTGAGCTGCGGTTTCTTTCGGGGTCAATGCCCGAAATGGAATGGGTTGTGCACCTGTTGGTTTCGCTCATTCACCGAAGGACCGATGCCGCGAGGTTGTATTCCGACGCGGCGATCTTGCATCCGTGCGTCGCCGGCATCCCCGGATTAATCGAGAGCAACGCGCGAATCCGCGACTACGGCTCATCAATCGCCGCCGGGGCCGAGCCTGCCCATATTTCGGCGGACGATCGCTAGCCACGGTGTCACACGCGATGCCCGGTTGCCGAACCCAACACGCCCGTCAGTGCCCGAGGATGACCGTGAGTAGTTGGCGCAGCCAGGCGCGGGCACCGGGCAGGTCTCCGTCGAGGATCAGTTGGGTGGCGACTCCGTCGTAGGCGGCGACGACGGCGCGGGCGGTGTCAGCGACGCTGCCCAATGCCGGATGTATGTCGTTGTGAGAGGCGGCAAGACGCTCTTCGACCGCGCCGCGAAGTTGGTCGCGGTGGGCGGCCAGCCGCTCGGCGACCGCGGGATGGCGGGCGGCGTGCATCAGGAAGTCGGTCTTGATCAATAGCCAGTCACGATCGAGCAGCAGCGTTTGCGAGATCCGGTCGAGGGTCTCGGTCCAATCTGCCGGCTCCGGCAGAGCCGTCATCGCGGTGGCGAGTTGGTCCGCGATCAATGTGGCCCGCTCGTCGTAGAGGGTGAAGAACAGCTCTTCGAGGCTGGCGAATTGCGAGTAAAACGCGCCACGGGTGTAGCCGGCTTCGGCGCAGACGTCCTCGATGCGGGCATGCCCGAATCCCTTGTCGGCGAACACCCGGAACGCGGCGTCGAGCAGCCGGGCGCGGGTCTCGGCCCGGCGCTTGGTCACCCTTGGCGGCCGGGCTGCCGTTCGTGTCATCTGCATCACCTTAAGATACAAAGAAGTATCAGATGCATTAATGTATCCGATACGCGCACAGAGCAGAAGAGGGAGCGACCGGTGGACGCTGATGTGATCGTGATCGGTGGTGGCTTGGCCGGGCTGGTCGCCACCCGGGAATTGACCCGGCGCGGCAAGAAAGTCGCCGTCGTCGATCAGGAGAATGCCGCCAACTTGGGCGGTCAAGCGTTTTGGTCATTCGGGGGCATCTTCTTCGTCGACAGTCCAGAGCAGCGCCGGATGGGTGTCAAGGACTCCTTCGAGCTGGCCTGGAGCGACTGGTCCGGCAGCGCCGCATTCGACCGACTCGACGACGAAGACATCTGGGCAGCCAAGTGGGCCCGCGCCTATGTCGAGTTCGCCGCCGGCGAGAAGCACGCCTACCTTGCCGAGCACGGCATGACGTTCCTGCCCACGGTGGGCTGGGCCGAGCGCGGCGACCTGCGCGCCACCGGCCACGGAAACTCCGTGCCCCGCTTCCACGTCACCTGGGGCACCGGCACCGGCGTCGTCGGACCGTTCGTCGACGCCGCACTGACCGCCGCTGGCCAGGGGCTGGTGAGCTTTCACCACCGTCACCGCGTCGACGAGTTGGTGTTTACCGACGGCGCGGTGACCGGGGTCCGCGGCGTGGTGCTAGCTCCCGACGATGCTCCCCGCGGGGCACCGTCCAACCGGGACGTCGTCGGCGATTTCGAACTGAGCGCCCAGGCCGTCATCATCGCCTCAGGCGGTATCGGCGCCAACCACGACATCGTGCGGCGCTACTGGCCGCAACGCATGGGCACCCCGCCGCGGTCGATGATCACCGGCGTGCCGGCGCACGTCGACGGCCGCATGCTCGACATCGCCGCCGACAGCGGGTGCGGCTGGTCAACCGGGATCGGATGTGGCACTACACCGAAGGCATCCAGAACTGGAACCCGATCTGGTCCAGCCATGCGATCCGGATCCTGCCGGGGCCGTCATCGGTGTGGTTCGACGCGATCGGGCGCCGTCTGCCCGAACCGTACCTGCCGGGCTATGACACCCTCGGTACGCTGCGCTACCTGCGAACCGACCCTGCCATCGCCGGCCACGACCATTCCTGGTTCATCCTGACGCAGAAGATCATCGAGAAGGAGTTCGCGCTATCGGGTTCCGAGCAGAATCCCGACATCACCAGCAAAAGCCGCACGGCGTTCCTGCGGGAGCGACTGCTGAACCGTTCGGCCCCGGGTCCGGTCGAGGCATTCAAGCGCCACGGCGCGGACTTCGTCGTCGCCGACGACCTCGAGTCTCTGGTGGTGAAGATGAACGCCCTCACCGATGAACCGCTGCTGGATCCCAAGGCGATTCGACGCCAGATCGAGGCACGCGACCTCCAGATGGCCAACCCGTTCGCCAAAGACGCCCAGGTACAAGGCATCCGCAATGCCCGGCGCTACCTGGGTGACCGGATCGGGCGCATCGCGGCACTACATCGCATCCTCGACCCTGCTGCCGGCCCGCTTATTGGGGTCAAACTGCATATCCTGACACGAAAGACGTTGGGCGGCATACAGACTGACCTGTCCTCGCGGGCGTTCGGGAACGACGGCCAGCCCATACCCGGACTTTATGCGGTCGGCGAAGCCGCCGGATTCGGCGGCGGCGGCGTGCACGGCTACAACGCCTTGGAAGGCACTTTCCTCGGCGGCTGCATCTTCTCCGGGCGGGCAGCCGGACGTGCCACAGCCGAAGCCCTTTAGCCACAAGGCCAGCGGGCAGTGCCCTGCCCGTATCCTTTGATACGACGACGTCAAGGCGATTAGCGATGAAGGGTATGAGTGGTTTCGGAAATGGCGGACAGGCGCGGCGGCACCGGCGAACCGCGACCGAGGCGCTCGCCGCGGTCGCAGGCACCGACTTCGGGCCCGGGCCGTGCACGCAGAGCGCAGCCCCAGCATCCGTCCGGCAACGATGACGGCGCCGCCCCGCAGATCCCGTCCGATATCGAGGCAAAGCAACTGGCGCCCGAGATCCGGCGCGAGCTCAGCACTTTGGATCGTGCGACCGCCGATGCCATTGCCCGCCACCTGGTTGCTGCGGGCGAGCTGATCGACGATGACCCCGAGGCCGCGCTGCGCCACGCGCGCGCCGCCCGGGCCCGCTCCGGCCGTATCGCCGCCGTCCGGGAAGCCGTCGGCATCGCCGCCTACCAATGCGGTGACTGGGCGCAGGCGTTGGCCGAACTCCGCGCGGCCCGCAGGATGGGCAGCAAATCCCCACTGCTTCCGCTGATCGTCGACTGCGAACGCGGCCTCGGCCGGCCCGAACGCGCACTCGAGCTCGCGCGCGGGCCTGAGGCGGCCCAGCTCAGTGGCGACGAAGCCGACGAATTGCGCATCGTCGCCGCGGGCGCCCGCGCGGACCTCGGTCAGCTCGAACAAGCCCTGAAAGTGTTGTCCACACCGCAGCTGGACCCGGCGCGAACCGGGACGACCGCCGCCCGGCTGTTCTACGCCTACGCGGAGACGCTGCTCGCGCTCGACCGCAGCGACGAGGCGTTGCAGTGGTTTCTGCGCGCCGCGGCGGCCGACGTCGAGGGTGTCACCGATGCCGAAGACCGAGTGAGTGAGCTCGGCTGACGTGGGAACTCTCGCACAGCAATACGATTGCCTATTGCTCGATCTGGACGGAACGGTGTTTCGCGGCCACGCGCTGACCGAGGGTGCGGCGGAGTCGTTGGACAAGGTCTCCGGCCGCAAGCTTTTCGTCACCAACAACGCCTCACGCAGTGCTGGCCAGGTCGCCCATCATCTGCGCGACATCGGTCTCAAGGCGACCGCCGATGATGTCGTCACCAGCGCGCAAAGCGCTGCCCACGTGCTGGCTACTCAACTGGCACCCGAGTCGCGGGTGCTGGTCGTCGGCACCGATTCGCTGGCCGACGAAATCGCGGCCGTCGGACTGCGGCCGGTACGCCTCTTCGAGGACAAACCGCATGCCGTGGTGCAGGGCCACTCCACCGATACCGGGTGGACCAACCTCGCCGAGGCGGCATTGGCCATCCGCGCCGGGGCGCTGTGGGTGGCGGCCAACGTCGACGTCACCCTGCCCACCGAACGCGGCCTGCTGCCCGGCAACGGGTCCATGGTGGCCGCACTGAAAGCAGCGACCGAATCCGAGCCCCAGGTCGCCGGCAAGCCTTCACCGACTTTGATGACAGATGCGTTGGCGCGCGGCAACTTTCACGCACCGCTGGTAGTCGGTGACCGGTTGAACACCGATATCGCCGGGGCCAACGCCGCCGGGCTGCCCAGCCTGATGGTGCTCAGCGGCGTGAACTCCGCGCGCGACGCGGTGCACGCCGTGCGCGAACAACGCGCCACCTACATCGGCTACGACCTGCGCTCGCTGCACCAGGACGCCGATGCGCTCGCGGTGACTCCGCAACCGGCATGGCGCGTCGAGACGAGGGACACGTCGGTCACGGTCAGCGCTGGACGCGACGCCGAGGCGAGCGATGACCTGTCAATCGTTCGTGCCGTCGCTAACGCCGTCTGGGCCAGCAACGGCGACGCGGAAGCCGTCATCATCGAGGCCGGCGACGACACTGCACACGACGCCCTGCAGCGGTGGTCCCTGGTCTGAATCCGATAGCGTGAGGGACGCGATGACTACCAACCCTGACGAAATTCGCGCTCGGATCGATGCCGTGCTCGCCGAGCTACCTGATCTTGCCGACGTCGAGAACGTCCCCGCCGAAGCCGATCTCGAAGAGCTGGCACGACGGCTGTCTGAAGCGCACGACATGCTGGTGCAGGCGCTGGAGTCGGCGGAGAAGGGCTGATCGCGCAGTGCCGCGGCGTACCCGCGTTGACGTTGAGCTGGTCCGGCGGGGGCTGGCCCGGTCTCGTCAGCAGGCCGCGGAGTTGATCGGCGCCGGCAAAGTCAGCATCGACGGCATGCCAGCGGTCAAACCGGGTACCGCCGTCGCCGCCAGCGCCGCGCTGAGTGTGCGCGACGACGGTGAGCGCGGCTGGGTGTCGCGGGGAGCCCACAAGCTCGTCGGTGCGCTCGACGCGTTCGGTATCAGCGTCGAGGGTCGTCGCTGTCTGGATGCCGGCGCGTCGACGGGTGGATTCACCGAAGTGTTGCTGGACCGCGGCGCACGTGAAGTGGTCGCCATCGACGTGGGCTATGGCCAGCTGGCCTGGTCGCTACGGTCGGATCCCCGGGTGGTCGTCATCGAACGGACCAACGTGCGGGAGCTGACACTGGAGACGATCGGCGACCCGGCAGAAGTCGTCGTCGCTGACCTGTCATTCATCTCGCTGACCACGGTGTTGCCCGCGCTGACTAGATGCGCATCGCACAACGCGGATATCGTTCCCATGGTGAAGCCGCAGTTCGAGGTGGGCAAAGGTCAGGTGGGCGCCGGCGGCGTGGTGCACGATCCGCAGCTGCGTGCGGGCTCGGTGCTTGCCGTCGCGCGTTGCGCCGAAGGACTGGGATGGCACACCGTCGGGGTCACCGCCAGCCCGCTGCCGGGCCCGTCGGGCAACGTCGAATACTTCCTGTGGCTGCGAGCCGACACCGATCGGGGTTTGGCTGCTGAGGAGTTGGAAACCACGATTCGCCAAGCCGTGGAAGCTGGTCCGCAATGAGCCGTGAACGCACCGTCCTGCTGGTGGTCCACACCGGACGCGCGGAGGCCACCGAGACCGCCAGTCGGGTGGAGAAAGTACTGGACGACAACGGTATTGGCCTTCGAGTGTTGACGGCCGAGGCGGTGGACCGAGGTTCTTTGCATCTGGCCCCCGACGACATGCGCGCGTTGGGCGTCGACATCCAGCTCACCGACGCCGACCCGAACGCGGCTGTCGGATGCGAATTGGTGCTGGGGCTTGGGGGCGACGGCACCGTTTTGCGAGCCGCGGAGCTCGCTCGTAATGCCGACATTCCCGTGCTGGGTGTCAACCTGGGCCGGATCGGTTTTTTGGCCGAGGCGGAGGCCGACGCCATCGACACCGTGCTCGAGCATGTCGTGGCCCGCAGCTACACGATCGAAGACCGGCTGACGCTCGACGTTGCGGTGCGAGTCAAAGGCGAGGTCATCAGTCGCGGATGGGCGCTGAATGACGCCAGCCTGGAAAAAGGGCCGCGGCTCGGAGTGCTCGGGGTGGTCCTTGAAGTCGACGGTCGGCCGGTGTCGACATTTGGCTGCGACGGGGTATTGGTATCGACGCCCACCGGTTCCACCGCCTACGCATTCTCCGCGGGCGGCCCGGTGCTGTGGCCGGATCTCGAGGCGCTCTTGGTGGTGCCCAACAACGCTCACGCCCTGTTCGCCCGGCCGATGGTCACCAGCCCGGACGCGAACATCGCCATCGAGATCGAGGCCGACGAGCACGACGCCGTGGTGTTCTGTGACGGCCGCCGGGAGATGTTGGTGCCGGCCGGCGGCCGGTTGGAGGTGCGGCGCTGCGAGGTCTCGGTGAAATGGGCGCGGCTGGATAGCGCGCCGTTCACCGACCGTCTGGTCCGTAAGTTCCGCCTGCCGGTCACCGGCTGGCGTGGACGGTAACGGTGCTGCCTGGTGCTCAGTGAGATTCGAATCGAGGCGTTGGGCGCCATCAGCGTCGCCACGGCCGAGTTCGACCGTGGTCTGACGGTGCTGACCGGGGAAACCGGTACCGGCAAGACGATGGTGGTCACGGGTCTGCACCTGCTGGGTGGGGCCCGGGCCGACGCGAACCGGGTGCGCTCGGGTGCCGAGCGGGCCGTCGTCGAAGGACGTTTCAGCACTGCCGATCTCGACCAGAAGGCCGCCGCGCAGATCGACGAGATGCTGGACGCCTCGGGTGCCGAACGCGATGAGGACGGCAGCATCATCGCGTCGCGCTCGGTCAGCCGCGACGGTCCATCCCGCGCCTACCTCGGCGGGCGCAGCGTGCCGGCCAAATCGCTGAGCGGCTTCACCAACGAACTGCTTACCCTGCACGGACAAAACGACCAGCTGCGGCTGATGCGACCCGACGAGCAACGCGGCGCGCTGGATCGGTTCGCCGCCGTCGGTGCCCGGCTGGAGCGCTATCGCAAGCTGCGCGACGGGTGGCAGTCGGCGCGACGTGACCTGGTCGACCGAACCAACCGGGCACGTGAATTGGCCCAGGAGGCCGACCGGTTGAAATTCGCACTGCACGAGATCGATACCGTCGACCCCGCACCCGGTGAGGATGACGCGCTGATCGACGACATCCGCCGGCTCTCGGAATTGGACGCGCTGCGTGAGGCTGCGGCCACCGCCCGTGCCGCGTTGTCCGGGACCGACGAGGAGACCGCTGCCGAGGTGATGGGCCAAGCCGCGTCAGCGGCCGACGGTGTCGCGCGAGCCAAGGCGGCGCTGGAGTCGACCGACGACGCCACGCTGCGGGGGCTGGCCGATCAGCTCACCGAGGCGTTGACGGTGGTCGACGATGCGGCGCGCGAACTCGGTGACTACCTGAACGAATTACCATCCGACGCAAGCACTTTGGATACCAAGCTTGCCCGGCAAGCCCAACTTCGCACACTGACCCGCAAGTACGCCGCCGATATCGACGGTGTGCTGGAGTGGGCGAACGAGTCGCGCGAGCGGCTGGCTCGCTTAGATGTCTCTGAAGAGGCATTGGCCGGCCTGCAACGTCGCGTCAGCGAGCTGGCAGCCGAATTATGTTCCGCTGCAACCGAACTCAGTAAGACGCGTAGCCAAGCGGCCAAGCGACTGGCCAGGGAAGTCACCGGCGAGCTATCCGGGCTGGCGATGTCCGATGCCGAATTCACCATCACCGTGCTGGATATTCCGGCCGGCGAGGACGACCCCGCCGCGCTGACGCTGCCCTCGGGCGCGCGGGTGCATGCCGGCGGGGACGGCGTCGACCAGGTCGAGTTCGGCTTCGCGGCGCACCGCGGCATGACGGTGCTGCCACTGGCGAAGAGCGCGTCCGGCGGCGAGTTGTCGCGGGTGATGCTGGCCCTGGAAGTGGTGCTGGCGACTTCGGCTAAACAGCCGACCGGCACCACGATGGTGTTCGACGAGGTCGACGCCGGCGTTGGTGGCCGGGCCGCGGTCCAGATCGGTCGGCGGCTGGCGCGATTGGCCCGCAACCGGCAAGTCATCGTGGTCACCCATCTGCCGCAGGTCGCGGCCTACGCCGACGTACACCTCATGGTCGACAGCACCGGGAAAAACGGTGCCAGCGGAGTGCGGCGCCTCGACGGCGACCACCGGGTCGCGGAGTTGGCCAGGATGCTGGCCGGGCTCGGCGAGTCCGACACGGCGCGCGCCCATGCGCGCGAACTGCTCGAAGCCGCTGACTGTGACCGGATTGCGACCTGACAACGACAGTCAAATGTGTGACAGTTGTGACAAGATATAACTTCTGAGGCTGCTGTTACGGCGCGCCTCCCCGGTCGGACTCACCTTCACCGACAGAATCGCCTCCATGAGTGTGACGACCAGGATGACTGCGCTTCTGTCCCGTAGTAACCCCATCCGGCCGGGTGTCGTCGGCACCGCCCGGGTCGACCGCGACATCGATCGACTGCTGCGGCGGGTATGCCCGGGCGACATCGTGGTACTCGACGTGCAGGACCTGGACCGGATCACCGCCGACGCGCTCGTCGACGCCGAGATCGCCGCGGTCGTCAACGCATCCCCGTCGGTGTCGGGCCGGTACCCCAACCTGGGGCCGGAAGTGCTGATGGCCAACGGCGTCACCCTCATCGACGAGACGGGGCCCGAGGTCTTCAAGAAGATCAAAGACGGCGCGAAAGTCCGGCTGTACAACGGCGGGGTGTACTCGGGCGACCGCCGACTGATCCTCGGCACCGAGCGCACCGACCAGGAGATCGCCGAGCTGATGCAAGAGGCCAAGACTGGACTGGTCGCCCACCTGGAGGCGTTCGCGGGCAACACCATCGAGTTCATCCGAAGCGAAAGCCCGCTGCTGATCGACGGGATCGGCATCCCCGACGTCGACGTCGACCTACATCGGCGTCATGTCGTGATAGTCGCCGACGAGGACCACGCCGCCGATGACCTCAAGAGTCTCAAACCGTTCATCAAGGAGTACCAGCCTGTTCTGATCGGTGTAGGCACCGGCGCAGAAGTCTTGCGCAAGGCCGGATATCGCCCGCAACTGATCGTCGGCGACCCCAGTGAGCTCAGCACCGAAGTCCTCAAGTGTGGTGCTCAGGTGGTCTTGCCCGCCGACGCCGACGGCCACGCGCCGGGCCTGGAGCGTATCCAGGATCTCGGTGTGGGAGCGATGACGTTCCCCGCCGCGGGTTCGCCCACCGACCTGGCCCTGCTGCTGGCTGACCACCATGGCGCCGCACTGCTGGTGACCGCTGGCCACAGCGCCAACATCGAGACCTTCTTCGACCGGTCCCGTCAGCAGAGCAACCCCTCGACCTTCCTCACCCGGCTGCGGGTGGGGGAGAAGGTGGTGGATGCCAAAGCCGTTGCCACCCTGTATCACAACCGAATTTCAGGCGGTGCGATCGCACTGTTGATTTTGACGATGCTGATCGCGGTCATCGTCGCCCTGTGGGTGTCGCGCACCGACACGCTGGTGCTGCACTGGGCGGTCGAGTACTGGAACCATTTCACCGTCTGGGCGCAGCACTGGGTCCACTAGGACGGGTATAGACGTGATATCTCTGCGCCAGCACGCGATTTCGCTAGCCGCCGTTTTCGTGGCGCTGGCCGTCGGAGTCGTGCTGGGCTCGGGCTTTTTGTCCAACACGCTGCTGTCCGGACTGCGTGACGAATCACGGAATCTGCACGGCCAGATCAGCGCACTCAACAACCAGAAGAACGCGCTGAACCAAAAGCTCAGCTCCGCGGACGCTTTCGATTCGCAAATGGCAGGCCGGACGGTGCATGACGCGCTGAGCGGCAAGTCGGTGGTGATCTTCCGCTCCCCGGACGCCAAGGATGACGACGTCGACGCCGTGTCCAAGCTGATCGTGCAGTCCGGCGGGGCGGTGAGCGGCACGGTGTCGTTGACGCAGGAGTTCGTCGATGCCAACTCGGCTGAGAAGCTGCGTTCGGTGGTGAACTCGTCGGTCCTTCCGGCGGGCGCGCAGCTGAGCACCAAACTCGTCGACCAAGGCTCGCAGGCCGGCGACCTGCTGGGTATCGCGCTGCTGATCAACCGGGATCCAGCTACGCCGGCCGTCGACGACGCCCAGCGCGACACCGTGCTGGCCGCGCTGCGTGACACCGGGTTTATCGGCTATGGGAACCAGCGCGTCGGCGCGGCGAATGCCGCGGCAGTCGTCACCGGTGGCGGCCTCGGCGACGACGCCGGAAATCAGGGCGTCAGCGTGGCCCGGTTCGCCGCCGCGCTCGCGCCGCACGGTTCGGGTGTGCTGCTCGCCGGGCGGGATGGCTCATCCGGCGGAACGGCGGCCGTCGCGGTGGCCCGCGCCGATGCCGCAGTGACGTCCTCGATCAGCACCGTCGACGACGTGAACGCCGAGTCGGGACGAATCACCGCGGTCCTGGGCATGGCCAGCCTGATCAACGGTGGCCGCACCGGTCAGTACGGCACCGGTCACGGCGCCACCGGCCTCACCGTCGCGTCGTAGCCCGCCGACGATGCATCGCGCATAGCGCGATGAGGCGAGGGTCCCCCTAGCCGCAAAACGGCGAGGGGGCGCGGCGGGCAGCCGACCGTAGCCGTCGTGGCGGGCGTGTCAGCGAAACGACGCGGCGGCGCGGATGTTAGGGTGGGTTTCCGTGGGTCGGCAGGCCCAATAAGGGCTGGACACCAGCCAAAAGCCTAGCCATTCGCCGTCTTCACGGAGGTCGCTACATTGCGCAGGCATCCGCAGAGCGCTACCAAGCACCTCTTTGTCAGCGGTGGCGTCGTTTCGTCGCTGGGTAAGGGACTGACCGCCAGCAGCCTGGGACAGTTGCTGACCGCGCGCGGGTTGCAGGTGACGATGCAGAAGCTCGACCCCTACCTCAATGTCGATCCCGGCACCATGAATCCGTTCCAGCACGGTGAGGTCTTCGTCACCGAGGACGGCGCCGAGACTGACCTCGATGTCGGCCACTACGAGCGCTTCCTCGACCGCGACCTGTCCGGCTCGGCGAATGTCACCACTGGACAGGTCTATTCGACGGTGATCGCCAAAGAGCGCCGCGGCGAGTACCTCGGCGACACCGTCCAGGTCATCCCGCACATCACTGACGAGATCAAGAGCCGCATTTTGGCGATGGCCAAGCCGGACGCCGACGGGAACCGCCCGGATGTCGTGATCACCGAAATCGGCGGCACCGTGGGCGACATCGAGTCGCAGCCCTTTCTTGAGGCGGCACGGCAGGTTCGTCATGACCTCGGCCGGGAGAACGTTTTCTTCCTGCATGTGTCGCTGGTCCCATACCTGGCGCCGTCGGGCGAATTGAAGACCAAGCCGACCCAACACTCGGTGGCGGCGCTGCGCAGCATCGGTATCACCCCGGATGCGTTGATCCTGCGCTGCGACCGCGACGTTCCCGAACCGCTGAAGAACAAGATCGCGCTGATGTGTGACGTCGACATCGACGGCGTCATCTCCACTCCCGACGCGCCGTCGATCTACGACATTCCCAAGGTGCTGCACCGCGAAGAGCTCGACGCCTTTGTGGTGCGCCGACTCAATCTGCCGTTCCGCGACGTCGACTGGACCGAGTGGGACGATTTGCTGCGCCGGGTGCACGATCCGCACGAGACCGTGCGAATCGCGTTGGTAGGTAAGTATGTCGACCTCTCCGATGCGTATTTGTCGGTGGTCGAGGCGCTGCGGGCGGCCGGGTTCAAGCACCGGGCGAAAGTGGAAATCCGCTGGGTGGGCTCCGATGACTGCGAAACGACTTCCGGCGCAGCCGCATTGCTCGACGACGTGCACGGCGTGCTGATTCCTGGCGGCTTCGGTATCCGCGGAATCGAGGGGAAGATCGGGGCGATCCGATATGCGCGGTCCAGGGGTCTGCCCGTGCTGGGGCTGTGCCTGGGGCTGCAGTGCATCGTGATCGAGGCGGCGCGATCTGTCGGTCTCGACCAGGCCAACTCAGCAGAGTTCGATCCGGCGACACCGGACCCGGTCATCTCCACCATGGCCGACCAGGAGGACATCGTCGCTGGGGAAGCGGACCTCGGCGGGACCATGCGGCTGGGGTCCTATCCGGCGGTGCTCGAGCCGGGTTCGATTGTGGCGCAGGCATATCAGTCAACCCAGGTGTCTGAACGGCATCGGCATCGCTACGAGGTCAACAACGCCTACCGGGATAAGATCGCAGAAAGCGGCCTGAGATTCTCCGGCACGTCCCCCGACGGCCACCTGGTGGAGTTCGTTGAATACCCACCAGAGATGCATTCATTCGTCGTCGGCACCCAAGCGCATCCCGAGTTGAAGAGTCGGCCGACCCGTCCGCACCCGTTGTTCGTCGGCTTCGTCGGGGCGGCCATCGACTACAAGGCAGCCGAGCGACTGCCGGTGGAGATTCCCGAGCAGCCGTCGAACGGAACTGAACAACGTGATGGCGCCGGCACGTCGCTGTCCGAGGCCGAACCGGTCGCCCGTGGGTGAACACGTCTTCGAGACGACATCGTCCGAAACCCTGCACACTGGAAAGATTTTCGCCCTGCGCCGCGACGATGTCCGGATGCCCGGCGGGAAGATTGTGACGCGCGAGGTCGTCGAACACTACGGCGCGGTGGCTATCGTCGCGATCGACGACCAAGACCGCATCCCGCTGGTCTACCAGTATCGCCACCCGTTCGGTCGGCGGCTATGGGAACTGCCGGCCGGACTGCTCGACGTCACCGGTGAAGCCCCGCACCTGACAGCCGCGCGGGAACTCCGCGAAGAGGCCGGCTTGCAAGCGAAGAAATGGCAGGTGCTGGTCGACCTGAATACCTCTCCAGGCTTTAGCGACGAATCGGTACGGGTCTATCTGGCAACCGGTTTGACGCAGGTGGATCGGCCTGAGGCTCACGACGAAGAAGCCGACATGACATTGCAGTGGTATCCGATCGCCGAGGCGGTGACCCGGGTGTTCAACGGTGACATTGTGAACTCCCTTGCGGTAGCGGGAATCTTGGCGGCCTACGCGGTCACCAATGGTCTGGCACAACCGCGGCCGGTGGATGCACCGTGGGTGGACAGGTCGACGGCATTCGCGGCGCGGCAGGCCGCTCAATGACCACGCTGGCGCCGCCGCTGGAGACCCAGATGCAGGGTTACCTCGATCATCTGACGATCGAACGGGGCGTCGCGGCCAATACGTTGAGCTCCTATCGCCGCGACTTGCGCCGCTACTTCGAGCACCTCACCCTGCGGGGCATCGATGACCTGGCCAAGGTCAGCGAGGACGACGTCAGCGAATTCCTGGTCGCGCTGCGGCGCGGCGACCCGGCGTCCGGAGTCGTGGCGCTATCGGCGGTGTCGGCGGCGCGAACCCTGATCGCGGTCCGCGGTTTTCACCGGTTCGCCGCCGCCGAGGGCCTGGCCGAAATCGATGTGGCGCAGGCCGTCAAGCCTCCCACGCCGGGCCGCCGGTTGCCCAAAAGCCTGAGCCTCGACCAGGTGCTCGCGCTGCTGGCCGGCGCCGGAGGCGACAGCCCGTCCGACGGCCCGTTGACGCTGCGCAACCGTGCGCTGCTTGAACTGCTGTACTCCACCGGCGCGCGGATCTCCGAGGCCGTGGGGCTCGACGTCGACGACATCGACACCCACGCCCGGTCGGTTCTGCTGCGCGGCAAAGGTGGCAAGCAGCGGCTGGTGCCGATAGGACGCCCTGCGGTGCAGGCGCTGGACGCCTATAAGGTCCGCGGACGTTCAGAATTGGCGCGTCGCGGCCGCGGGACACCGGCCATCTTTCTCAACGCGCGCGGCGGCCGGTTGTCGCGGCAAAGCGCGTGGCAGGTGTTGCAGGACGCCGCCGAGCGGGCTGGCATCACCGCCGGGGTGTCCCCGCACACGCTGCGGCATTCGTTTGCGACGCACCTGCTGGACGGCGGGGCCGACGTCCGTGTGGTGCAGGAATTGCTCGGACACGCCTCGGTCACGACGACGCAGATCTACACGATGGTCACCGTGCACGCGCTGCGCGAAGTCTGGGCCGAGGCTCATCCGCGGGCGCGCTAGGCGCGGCGACAACTAGCCGCCGAGATACTCCGATTCCAGCACCAGGTCGGGGATCGAGCTCTGATACTCCACGTGCGTCTTGTGCTCGATGGTGCTGAATTGCGTGCCCTGCTGCTGACGCATGTATTCGCGGTACTTCGGCGCACCCGGAACCTTGACGTTGTCGGCGACCGCGATCGAGCCGGTATGCAGCCAGCCCCGGTCGAAGATGCTCTGCAGGTCAGCCAAGTAGGCGTCCTTGTCGTGGTCGAGAAACAGGAAGTCCAGCGCGCCGGCGGTGAAGCCGTGCTCACCGGCCAACGCGTCCAGGGTGTGCCCGCCGTCACCGATGGTCCCGACCACACACGTGACCTGGTCGGCGACGCCGGCATGCGCCCAGATCCGGCGGGCGTTGGCGGCGTTGGCTTCGGCAAGCTCGACGGAGCACACCCTGGCGGCGGGGGCGGCCCCTGCGATGCGCAGAGCGCCATAGCCGACATAGGTGCCCAGCTCAAGCGCCAGCTTCGGGTCGGCACGCCGGACCGCGGAGTCGAGCAACGCGCCTTTTTCGTCGCCGACGTTGATCAGCATCGACTCCTCGTAGGCGAACCGGTCGATGGTAGCCAGGACGTCGTCGATGTCGCCCGCACGAGCGTGCTTGAGCACGTATTCGACTGCGGCGGCTTCACGCCCGTCGCCGATCTGGCCCGTCGTGGTGATATTGCGGGCCCAGTCGCCATCCGTCATACCGACCACCACCGCAACACGGGAATGCGCTGCTTCAGACTCATAGACGCCACAGTAGCCCGATTGGCGTTGGAACTGAGCCGCCGCCAAATTCGCTGGTTACGTTGTTGCGGGTCTCCCGGCACGGGCGGCTTTACCCGTTAGACTCTCCTGCGATGTCCGCCATTTCCCGAACGCCGCGCATGCCGGGTCGGTCTGCGCCGAGCCACAGCGCTCGTGACTGACGACGCCGACAGCGGCACCGAAGTCGGCTTGACTGGACGCCCACCGCGGGCGATCCCGGAACCCAAGCCGCGCACGTCGCACGGACCGGCCAAGGTCGTCGCGATGTGCAATCAGAAAGGTGGCGTCGGCAAAACCACGTCGACGATCAATCTGGGCGCTGCACTGGCCGAATGCGGCCGCCGCGTGCTGCTGGTCGACTTGGATCCGCAGGGAGCGCTGTCGGCCGGCCTCGGTGTGCCGCACTACGAGCTGGAGCACACCGTCCACAACCTGCTGATCGAGCCGCGGGTCTCGATCGACGACGTGCTGATGAACACCCGCGTCAAGCACATGGACCTGGTGCCCAGCAATATCGATCTGTCGGCCGCGGAGATTCAGTTGGTCAATGAGGTAGGCCGCGAGCAGACCCTGGCCCGCGCCTTGCATCCAGTGCTGGACCGATACGACTACGTGCTGATCGACTGCCAGCCGTCGCTGGGTCTGCTCACCGTCAACGGCCTGGCCGGCTCCGACGGGGTCATCATCCCGACCGAATGCGAGTACTTCTCGCTGCGCGGTCTGGCGCTGCTCACCGACACCGTCGAAAAGGTGCGCGACCGGCTCAACCCCAAACTCGAGATCAGCGGCATCCTGATCACCCGCTACGATCCGCGGACTGTGAACTCCCGCGAGGTCATGGCCCGTGTTCTGGAACGCTTCGGCGACTTGGTGTTCGACACCGTCATCACCCGTACTGTCCGCTTCCCGGAGACCACCGTCGCCGGCGAGCCGATCACCACGTGGGCACCGAGGTCAGGCGGCGCGACCGCTTACCGATCGTTGGCTCGCGAAGTGATCGACCGGTTCGGCGCGTGACCGGCGGAGTGCGCTGCGAGGCATCCCCCCAGAACGGCTTCCAGGTCAGGCTGACCAATTTCGAGGGGCCGTTCGACCTGCTACTGCAGCTGATATTCGCCCACCGCCTCGACGTCACCGAGGTGGCGTTGCATCAGGTCACCGACGAATTCATCGCCTACACCCGCGCGATCGGTCCCGAGCTCGAGCTCGAGGAGACCACCACCTTTTTGGTGGTCGCCGCGACGCTGCTCGATCTCAAAGCGGCCCGGCTGCTGCCGTCCGGACAGGTCGACGACGCGGAGGACCTGGCGCTGCTCGAGGTCCGCGACCTGCTGTTCGCCCGGCTGCTGCAGTACCGGGCGTTCAAGCACGTCGCGCAGATGTTCGCCGAACTGGAGGCCGCGGCGCTGCGCAGCTATCCACGCGCGGTATCGCTGGAGGACCGGTACGAAGACCTGCTGCCGGAGGTGATGCTGGGCGTCGATGCCGAGCGGTTCGCTCAGATCGCCGCGATCGCATTCACGCCTCGGCCGGTGCCGACGGTGGCCACCGAACATCTGCACGAGTTGATGGTGTCGGTGCCCGAACAGGCGCAACAGCTGCTGTCCCTGCTGGAACAGCGCGGCAGCGGGCAGTGGGCGTCGTTCTCCGAGTTGGTCGCCGACTGCCGTGCGCCGATCGAGATCGTCGGCCGATTCCTGGCGCTGCTCGAACTGTATCGATCGCGGGCGGTAGCATTTGACCAGTCAGAACCGCTTGGTGTGCTCCAGGTTTCGTGGACCGGGGAACGGCCGACCAGCGAAGCGTTGCTGCGGGCAGAGGCGCTCGAAGCTCAAGAATTGCGAGACCAATACTCATGACCAATGGTGCCGGCGAAGAGGCAGAGCTGAGCGACGCGCCCGAACCGGGCTTGGGTATGGACACTCCCGATCCGAACCTGGGCATCGACGTCGCGACAGCGCCGGAACTCGACGACGACGAACTGGGCGCGGTGCTCGAGGCGCTGCTGCTGGTCGTCGACACTCCGGTGACGGTCGAGGCGCTAGCCGCGGCCACCGAGCAACCGGCCTATCGGGTCGCCGCCAAGCTGCAAGTGATAGCGGCTGCACTCACCGAACGTGACAGCGGCATCGACCTGCGCGAGGCCGGCGGCGGCTGGCGCATGTACACCCGCGCCCAGTTCGCGCCGTACGTCGAGCGGTTGCTGTTGGACGGGTCGCGCTCGAAGCTCACCCGAGCGGCTCTGGAGACGCTGGCAGTGGTGGCCTACCGGCAGCCGGTGACCCGCGCGCGGGTGAGCGCGGTCCGGGGAGTCAACGTCGACGCGGTCATGCGCACGCTGTTGGCACGGGGGCTGATCACCGAAGCAGGCACCGACGCCGACACCGGCGCGGTGACGTTCGCCACCACCGAACTGTTCCTGGAGCGGCTGGGGTTGTCGTCGCTGACGGACCTTCCGGATATCGCGCCGCTGCTACCCGATGTCGACATGATCGACGATCTGAGCGAATCCCTGGATTCTGAGCCACGTTTCGTGAAGCTCTCCGGCGGACCGGTCACCGACGACCAGCCGTTGTCGCTCGACGTGGATCAGGAATGATGGTTGACATCGGCGAGCCCCAGGGGGTTCGCCTGCAGAAAGTCTTGTCGCAGGCCGGGATTGCGTCCCGACGACTGGCCGAGAAAATGATCATTGATGGCCGCGTCGAGGTCGACGGCGAGCTGGTGACCGAGCTGGGCACGCGGGTCGATCCTGACGCGTCGGTGATCCGCGTCGACGGGGCGCGGGTGGTCCTGGACGACTCGCTGGTGTACCTGGCACTGAACAAGCCGCGGGGAATGCATTCGACGATGTCGGACGACCGTGGCCGGCCGTGCATCGGCGATTTGGTCGAGCACCGGGTTCGGGGGAACAAGAAGCTGTTTCACGTCGGAAGGCTGGACGCCGACACCGAGGGGCTGATCCTGTTGACTAACGACGGCGAGCTCGCGCATCGCCTGATGCACCCCTCCTACGAAGTGCCCAAGACGTATGTCGCGACGGTCGCCGGGTCGGTGCCGCGTGGGCTGGGCAAGAAGCTGAGGGCCGGCATCGAGTTGGACGACGGGCCCGCGGCGGTCGACGATTTCGGCGTGGTGGACGCCGTCCCCGGTAAGACACTGGTCCGAGTCACGCTGCACGAGGGACGCAAACGCATTGTGCGACGGCTGTTCAAGGCCGCCGGGTTCCCGGTGCAGGCGTTGGTGCGAACCGACATCGGCACGGTGTCGCTGGGGGAGCAGCGTCCGGGCAGCATCCGGGCGTTGCGCCGCAACGAGATCGGCGACCTATATAAAGCGGTTGGATTGTGAACGGAGTTGTCGTGGCCGTCGACGGTCCGGCGGGCACCGGAAAGTCTTCGGTATCAAGAGGATTGGCACGCGCCTTGCAAGCCCGCTACCTTGACACCGGTGCCATGTATCGCATCGTCACGCTTGCGGTGCTGCGGGCCGGGATCGACCCGGCCGATCACGCGGCGGTCGGGGCCGCCGCGAAAACGGTCAAGTTGTCAGTCGGCTTCGACCCAGATGAAGACCGCTCTTACCTTGACGGAGAAGATGTCTCGTCGGAGATCCGTGGTGACGAAGTCACCCGGGGGGTGTCAGCGGTGTCGTCGGTCGCCGCGGTGCGAACCAGGCTCGTCGCATTGCAGCGCTCGCTGGCTGAGGGTCCGGGCAGCGTCGTCGTGGAAGGACGCGATATCGGGACGGTTGTTCTGCCCGACGCCGACGTCAAGATCTTCCTGACCGCCTCGCCCGAGACGCGGGCGCGGCGTCGCAATGACCAGAATGTCGCCGCCGGGTTGCCCGACGACTACGAGGGTGTGCTGGCCGATGTGCGTCGCCGCGATCACCTGGACTCGACGCGAGCGGTGTCGCCGCTGCGGACGGCATCGGATGCGCTGGTTGTCGACACCAGCGCGATGACCGAATCCGAGGTGATCGGCCACCTGCTGCAGCTGGTGAAGCAGCGAAGCGAGGCGGTCAGGTGAGCCAAGACGGTACCTGGATCGACGAAAGCGACTGGGAATCAGCCGATTTCGTCGAACCCAAAGAGGGTGTAGCCGCGGGGCCGCCGCCGGTGGTGGCAGTGGTCGGCCGGCCGAACGTCGGCAAGTCGACGCTGGTGAACCGCATTCTGGGCCGGCGCGAGGCGGTGGTGCAAGATGTGCCCGGCGTGACCCGCGACCGGGTGTCCTACGACGCCCTGTGGACCGGACGTCGTTTCACCGTCCAGGACACCGGGGGATGGGAACCCGACGCCAAGGGTCTGCAGCAGCTGGTAGCCGCGCAGGCCGCGGTGGCGATGCGCACCGCCGACGCGGTGATTCTGGTGGTCGATGCCGTGGTCGGTGCAACCGCCGGTGACGAGGCGGCGGCGCGGATCCTGCGTCGCTCCGGCAAGCCAGTTTTCTTGGCCGCCAACAAAGTCGACAGCGACAGGAACGAGTCCGACGTGGCTGCCCTGTGGTCGCTGGGACTCGGCGAACCATACGGGATCAGCGCGATGCATGGCCGCGGCGTCGGTGATCTGCTCGACGCGGTCGTCGGCACGCTGCCGAACGTGGCCGAGTCGGCATCGACCGAGGGCGGTCCGCGGCGGGTGGCGTTGGTCGGCAAGCCGAACGTCGGCAAGAGCTCGCTGCTGAACCGGCTGGCCGGCGATCAGCGCTCGGTGGTCCACGAAGTCGCCGGCACGACGGTCGATCCGGTGGATTCGCTGATCGAAATGGACGGCAAGGTCTGGCGGTTCGTCGACACCGCCGGCCTGCGCCGCAAGGTCGGCCAGGCCAGCGGGCACGAGTACTACGCGTCTGTGCGCACCCACGGTGCGATCGATGCCGCTGAAGTTGTCATTGTGCTGATCGACGGGTCAGCACCGCTGACCGAACAGGACCAGCGGGTGCTGTCGATGGTGATCGAGGCCGGACGTGCGCTGGTGTTGGCGTTCAACAAGTGGGACCTGGTCGACGAGGACCGGCGCTACCAGCTCGAGAAGGAGATCGACCGCGAACTCGTGCAGGTGCGCTGGGCGCAGCGGGTCAACATCTCCGCGAAAACCGGTCGGGCCGTGCAGAAGCTGGTGCCCGCCTTGGAGAGCGCGCTGGAGTCGTGGGACACCCGGATCAGCACCGGCCCGCTGAACACTTGGGTCAAGGAAGTGGTTGCCGCGAATCCGCCGCCGGTGCGTGGTGGCAAGCAGCCGCGAATCCTTTTCGCCACCCAGGCCAGCGCGCGCCCGCCGACCTTCGTGCTGTTCACTAACGGCTTCTTGGAGGCGGGTTACCGGCGGTTCCTGGAGCGACGGCTGCGCGAAACCTTTGGCTTCGAAGGCAGTCCGATCCGGATCAATGTGCGCGTGCGCGAGAAGCGCAAAGCCAAGCGCTGAGCACCGGACCGAAATCGCGCCCGATAGGGTCTTTTCAGTGCCGCTACCACACGCCATCCTGATCCTCTTCGCTGGCCTGGGCGCGGGCGCGATCAACGCGGTCGTTGGCTCGGGCACCCTGATCACCTTTCCAACCCTTGTTGCGATGGGTTATCCGCCGGTGACGTCGACGATGTCCAATGCGGTCGGCCTGGTAGCGGGCAACATATCCGGAACGTGGGGCTACCGGCGTGAATTGGGCGGTCAGTGGAATCGGCTGCGTTGGCAGCTGCCCGCCTCGCTGTTCGGTGGCATCCTGGGCGCCTGGCTGCTGCTGCACCTGCCGGAGAAGGTGTTCATCAAGGTGGTGCCGGTGCTGCTGATTGTCGCGATGATCTTGGTGGTCATCGGGCCGCGAATCCAAGCCTCGGCGCGAGCCCGAGCTGAAAGGGCAGGCCGCTCAGCCGACGACGTGTCACCGCGCCGGATGGCCGCACTGGTGGCGAGCACTTTCGCGATCGGCGTCTATGGCGGCTATTTCACCGCAGCGCAGGGTGTGGTCCTAGTCGGTGCGATGGGTACGTTGCTGCCCGAATCGATGCAGCGGATGAACGCTGCGAAGAATCTCATGACCCTGCTCGTGAATATCGTTGCTGCACTGGCTTACACATCAGTGGCGTTCCACCGGATCAGCTGGCAGGCGGCAGGCATTATCGCGGTTGGCTCACTGATCGGCGGCTGGGTGGGTGCGCACTACGGCCGTCGATTGTCATCAAATGTGCTGCGCGCGACGATCGTTGTGGTCGGCCTTATCGGGGTCTACCGGCTGTTGACCATTTAGTCCGAAGTTACGGTGAGTGATGTGAATGAATCCTCGGTTGAGCTGGGGATTTGCTGGTCTTGGTTGTGATTGTTCTGGCTACGCGGCCGTGAGGGGTATCGGTGTGTTGATGAGTTGGAAGGCT
>Ga0335075_10003836_pt1 | contig 23627 bp, 19 predicted proteins | sample Lox_Sample_24_FD_206723 | JGI IMG/M metagenome (GOLD analysis project Ga0335075, IMG submission 206723) | Soil microbial communities from Loxahatchee National Wildlife Refuge, Florida, United States - Lox_Sample_2.4 | ecosystem: Environmental > Terrestrial > Soil > Wetlands | place: USA...
GGCTGCGCGAAATGCTGCCGCTGCGCGCCGCTGGGATGCCCACCGGGATGGCGTCGGTTGTTACGCTCGCCATGTCAGGCCTCGTTCCCGCGCTTGCGCACGTTCCGCAGAATAAAAAAGGCGGCGACCGCGAGAATTGGTGCCATGAACAGCGACACCGACGCGCCGAGCGGAATATCGTTGCCTTGGATCGCTAGATTGAACGCGTAGGTGGCGAAGACATGGGTCAGGTCGATCGGCCCGCCATTTGTCAGGATCCTGACAATATCGAAGTTCGCGAAGGTGACGATCAGCGAAAACAGCGCGGTGATCTGGATGATGTTCCGCATCATCGGCAGGTTGATGTACCAAATCTTCTGCAGCCACTTGGCGCCGTCGATCGCGGCGGCCTCATGCAGCGCCTCCGGCACCGATTTTAGCGCCGCCAGGTACATGATCATGAAAAACGGCGAGCCGACCCAGACATTGACCAGGATGACGCAAAACCGCGCCCAGTAGGCATTGCCGAGCCAGGGAATGCCGCTCATCCCGAGATGCTCGAAGACCCAGTTGAAGGCGCTGTAGGACGGGTCGAACAGCCACAGCCAGGCAAGCGTCGACATCGCCGGCGGGATCACCCACGGCACAAGCAGCATGCCGCGCCACTTGCGCTGCCCCTTCTGTGGGATGTTGTGGACGAAATGCGCGACGACAAATCCCACGGCCGCCTTGAAGATCACCGCGGTAATCGCGAACAGGCAGGATTGCTCGACCACCGCCCAGAACGTCGACCGTTTGAACAGGAAGAGAAAATTGCCGAAGCCGACAAAATGCTGCATCGACTTGTTCAGCGTCGCCAGGTGGATCGCATAACCCGCCGGATAAATGACGAGCGCCGCGATCACGGTGATCAGCGGGAGCGCGAACAGAAATCCGACAATCGATTTGTGGCGGGCGGGCGATCGGCGGCGGCGGGTGGGCAGCGAAGCTGCTTGGGCTTGTGACCCAGCGGTTGGAGCATTTCCAACAACAACGTCGGCCAAGGGCCATTTCCTCCTAAAGTTCGGTGGCGGCTCGACAACAGCCGCTCATGCGATCAAAACCGGCCTCAATATCAAGCTTTCGTGAATAAATGCGAGCGTTCTGACGCGAGGTCTTGAAAAAATTGGCGTTTTGGCGCCGCAAACGGGTCGAAATGCATCATTTTCAACCAATTTCCACGATCGCGCTGAATCGTCGCGCCGCACCGCGATGCGCCCGAAGCCCGTCGCGCCATGAGAAGAACCGGGCGCTTGGAAAAAGGTCGCGCTCTGCGGCATCTTCTCGTCGAAAATATCGTTGGTTTGGCGAGCAGCGCGGAACGCGGTGATGAAACGTTGGGGCACCCGGGCAGAAATCGTCCTCGCGCTGCTTGTCGGCGCGATTCCGCTCGCGATCGTCGTGGCGATCGTCGCGCTGCAGCTGGCGCGGAATGTTCCCGAGGCGCGGCAGGCTCGAGATGCGACGCTGCGCGATTTTCAGGCGATCCGCGCGGTCACGGCGGTCGATGAGGCGATTCAGGACGCCGAGCGCGGCCAGCGCGGGTTTCTGATCACCGGGCGCGACGATTACCTCGATCCCTATGAGCGCGCCAAGGAGCGGCTGCCGCGGCTGGTGGGCGAATTGCAGACGGCGGTCGCCGGAGATGCCGACCAGCCGCAGCGCGTCCTGAAGCTGCAGGCCGACGTCACCACAAAGATGAACGAGCTGGCCTCGACGATCGCGGTGATGCGCGCGTCCGGCTTTTCGGCGGCGAAGACGATCGTCGAGACCGATCTAGGACGCTTGGCGATGCAGGCGATCAGCACCGACCTGAAGTCCATCGGCGACGCGGAAGATGTGCGTCTCACGGGTCGGCTGCAAAGCGCGGCCACCGCTGATGAGCGGCTGACGAGTACCTTTATGCTCGGCAGCATCGTTTCGATGGCGGGCCTGTTGCTGGGGGCGGCGCTGCTGGTCAGCACCGTGCGTCGGGCGACGGGGTCCGAGCGTACGCTGAAAGCGACGATGGACAGCGTTCGCGAAGGCGTTGCCGCGTTTGATGCGCGCGGCCGGTTGCGGGCCTCGAACGCTCCCTTCGCCGCCTCGGTGCGTCTTTCGGGCGCCGACCTGGCGGTCGGCGCGCCGCTTCCGGCCGAGCGCCTCGCGGACGCCGCATTGGCCGAGCGGCTGCGCGATCTGACCGCGGCCTCGCGGGCGAGCGGGCGGCCGGCGCTCGGCGAGTTCGCGACGCCGGATGGCAAGCATATCGAGATTTTCCACAATCCGACGGAACACGGCGGCTACGTCGTCACGCTGCTCGACGTCACCGACCGGCATCGGACCGAGGCCGCGCTGCGTCAGGCGCAGACGCTAGAAACCGTCGGCCGGATGACCGGAGGCGTGGCGCACGATTTCAACAATCTGCTGACCGTGATCATCGGCGGTCTCGGGCTGCTGCGCGGGATGGTCGGGCGCGACGAGCGGGCGCATCACCGCATCGACATGATGAACACGGCCGCCGAGCGCGCCTCGCGGCTGATCCGCCAGCTCCTCGCGTTTGCGCGGCGCCAGCCGCTGCGGCCCGAAACGGTCAACCTCGCGCCGGTCATCCACGAGACCTTGCCGCTGCTGCGCCGCGCGGTCGGCGAATTCATCACCGTCGAGTGCGCCGTGGGCGCCGGGTTGTGGAACACCACGGTCGACCCGGCCGAGTTTCAGGCGGCGGTGCTCAACCTGGCGATCAACAGTCGTGACGCGATGCCGGATGGCGGCAAGCTGACGATCGAATTGGCCAACGCGACACTCGACGAGGCCTATGCGTCGCGTCATGCCGAGGTCAATCCCGGCCAGTACGTGCTGTTCGCGATCACCGACACCGGAACGGGCATGGACGCCGCGACGATGGCGCAGGCGCTCGATCCGTTTTTCACCACCAAGCCGGCCGGCGAGGGCACGGGGCTCGGCCTGCCGCAGGTCTATGGGCTGGTGAAGCAGCTCGGCGGCCATCTCAAAATCTACAGCGAGCCCGGTGAGGGGACGACGGTAAAGGCCTATCTCCCGCGCAGCCTCGCCCAGGAGATCGTGCCGCCGCGCGTGGCGTCACGCATCACCATGACCGGTCGCGAAACCGTGCTGCTCGTCGATGATGACGACATCGTCCGCGCCACGGTCGGGGAGATGCTGGCAGAGCTGGGCTACACGGTCGTCGAGGCACCGGGCGGTGGAGAGGCCCTGGCGGCGCTGCAATTGGGCGAAAAGATCGATCTGCTGTTCACCGACGTCGTCATGCCCGGGCCGCTTAACGGCCGCAAGCTCGCCGATGCGGCGCGAAAGATCGACCCCAGGCTGCGCGTGCTGTTCACCTCGGGCTACACCGAAAACGCCATCGTCCATCACGGCCAGCTCGACCCGGGCGTGGAGCTGCTGAGCAAGCCCTATACCCGCGAGGAGCTCGGCGCGAAGCTGCGCCGCGTGCTCGACGCCAAGCCCGACGCCCCGCCCGCCACCGCCGCGGGCGCTTAGAGTCTAATTGATAAGTTCGAGTTTATCCGGCCCTGCTGCTGAAGCGAGGCTGCAGAACTGCTGTTGCGTCCTTCGAGACGCGCCTTCGGCGCTCCTCAGGATGACGCGACGCGTGAGTGGCACTCAGAAATCCGTCATCCTGAGGAGCCCACGAAGTGGGCGTCTCAAAGGACGCTGGATCGAATGACCGAGCGAAAAAGAATAAGATATTTCAATTGCTTAATTTTTTTGTCATTCCCGCGAAGGCGGGAACCCATGAACACAGGCTTGTGCAGAATTCGCACCGTCCGTGTTCATAGGTTCCGGGTTCCGGCTTTGCCGGCCCCGGAATGACAACCGACGTCGCGGGTCAACCCACATCCGCCATTGCGTTGAAATCGTCGAGCAGCGCGGCGATGCGGCCGGAATCGGATTGGTCCATGATCGCCTCGGCGCGCCGCGTGGCGGCGACCATGTCGAGGTTGCGGATGCGCTGCTTTAGCCGCGGCAGATTGCCCGGCGCCATCGACAGCTCGCGCAACCCCAGCCCCAGCAGTAGCGCGGCATAGCGCGGCTCGCCGGCCATCTCGCCGCAGATGCCGACCGGGATGTCGCGCCGCCCAGCGGCCTCGACCGCGAGCTGGATGAGGCGAAGCACGCCGGGATGCAGCGGGTTGTAGAGATGCGCGACCTGCTCGTCGCCGCGGTCGATCGCCAGCGTGTACTGGATGAGGTCGTTGGTGCCGATCGAGAAGAAATCGGCTTCGCTCGCCAGTGCGTCGGCGGCGAGCGCCGCCCCCGGTACCTCGATCATCACGCCAAGTGGCGGCAGCTCGTCGGGGATCACGACGCCACGGCGGCGCAGCCGGCGGGCGACCTGTTCGATCGCCTCGCGCGTGCGGCGGATTTCGCCGACGGTCGAGATCATCGGCAGCATGATGCGCAGCGGTCCTTCGCGCGCCGCGCGCAGCATCGCCGCGAGCTGGACGTCAAACAGCCGCCGCTCCTTGAGCGACAAGCGGATGCCGCGCAGCCCCAGCGCCGCGTCGGCATCGTCGAGCGCGCCCGAGGCGAGCGCCTCGGGCAGCTTGTCGCCGCCCGCGTCGAGCGTCCGCAAGGTCACAGGGCGCCCGCCCATGCCGCGCACCAGCGCGGCGTAGAATTCGTATTGCTCGTCCTCGTCGGGCAGGTCGCTGCGGTTGAGAAAGAGGAATTCGGTGCGTACCAGCCCGAGCCCCATCGCGCCGTTGCCGAGCGCCTGGTCAAGCTCGATGGGCAATTCGAGATTGGCTTCGAGACGAATCTCGACGCCGTCCCGGGTCACCGCCGCAAGCCGGCGCAACCGGCTCAGCAGACGCCGTTCGCCGCGCTGCGCCTCCTGGCGCTCGCGGTAGGCGGCGAGTGTCTCCGGCGTCGGGTCGAGGATAACCATGCCGCCCGAGCCGTCGATGATCACCATCGCATCGGAATGGGCCCGCGCGACGAGCCCGGCGACCCCCATCACCGCCGGCAGGCCGAGCGCGCGGGCGACGATCGCGGTATGGCTTTCCGGGCCGCCGAATACCGAGGCGAACCCGCCGACACGCTGCGGGTTCATCAGCGCGGTATCGGCGGGGGTGATGTCCTCGGCGAGGATGATCGCGCCGCCGTCGAGATCTGCATAGGGGACGAACGGTTTTCGGACAAGGTTGCGGATCAGCCGTGCGCCCGCGACCCGGATGTCTTCGACCCGCGCCGCGAGGTAGCTGTCCTTCATCGCGGCGAAGCCTTTGGCGAGCTGCTCGATTTCGAGCTCAACCGCGCGCTCGGCATTGATCTTGGTGTTGCTGATGCGCTGGTGGACGCCGCGCACCAGCCGCGAATTCGCCAGCATGGCGAGATGCGCGTCGAGCAGATAGCCGATCTCTTCGCCGGCCGAACCGGGCAGTCCGGCGGCGTGCGCCTTGAGCTTGCGGAGCTGCTTTTGCGCGTTGGTGACGGCGTCGGCGAAGCGCGCTCGCTCGGCGCTTATCGCATTGTCGGGGATGGCGGTCTCATTGACCACGATCGGGCCGCGGTCGCCAATATAGGCGGCGCCGATCGCAATGCCTGGCGATACGCCGATCCCGGTCAGTTTTTGTTCGTCGCGTCCCGTTTTTTCGGAACGGTCGTCAGCAACCCTCATCGAACTTGCATTCGACCAGGCGCGCCAGCGTTTCGACCGCTGAGTCGGCTTCCGGGCCGGCGGCGGAGATTTGTAGCTCGGCTCCCGATGCCGCCGCCAGCATCATCAAGCCCATGATCGACCGGCCATTGACGATCGTGCCGTTTTTGCGCACCCAGATCTCGGCGTCGAAATCATGCGCGGTCTTGACGAAGCGTGCCGCGGCGCGCGCGTGCAGCCCTTTCTGGTTGCAGATTTTGACGAGCCGCTTCGCGGTTGCCGCCGCTGCCGCGATCGCCTCAAGCGAGTTCCCGGGCGAGTTATCGGGCAGCTCGGCGCTCATCGTTGCGCGTCGGCGAGAAGTTGCGAGGCGACGTTGATGTATTTGCGCCCGGCCTCCTGAGCGCCGACCACCGCGCGCCCCAGGGTTTCGGTCTGACGCAGGCTCGCCAGCTTGATCAGCATCGGCAGGTTGATGCCAGCGATAACCTCGATCTTCGCGCGATCCATCACCGAGATCGCCAAATTTGAGGGCGTGCCGCCGAACATGTCGGTGAGGAGAACCGCGCCTTCACCGGTATCGACCTCGGTGATCGAGCGCATGATTTCCTGTCGGCGCAGCTCCATGTCGTCCTCAGGACCGATGCAGACCGAAGCGATCTGTGTTTGCGGGCCGACGACATGCTCCAGCGCGGCGACAAATTCCAGCGCCAGGCGGCCATGGGTGACAAGGACAATGCCGATCATCGGCGCGCCTCGCCGCACCGCAACATTGCCGGACGGTGACGCCGGTTGCGATTTTGGGGAAGGGGTGCGAGATCCCGGCTACAGGGGCTCGACATTCGTTGGGGTCTGGATAGGGGTGTCGCTTACACTTCAGGCGGTCGCTTGGGGGTAGAGACCATCTGGTGTTCGATCCACATGCCGCCAAAGGCCACGATGGCCCGCGGGTGGGGACAGTTCGCCCATATAGCGCTGTCCGGGGTTTTCGTCATCACGCTTGATGCAATGGCAGTCATGCTGCGGCTTTGGTGGACGCAACCATCCGCAACCAGTCCGCTAGGCAAATGCGGCTACGACGCGAGGTTTCCTTCGCCGGTCGCCGCGTCAAGCGCGAGGCGCAGCTTGATCGGCGCCGAGGCCTCGAACGGGGCGATCGCAACCCGCGGTATCGTCAGCCCGAAAATCGTTTCGCTGCTTGGCTCTGGCAGCCGTTCTACATGTTGCACCGCAACCAAGTCGGCGATCAGCGCCAGCCGCGCCATCGGCAGTGGTTCGAGCCGCACGATGCCCACGCCGCGCACCTCGATAAGGCCGGCGATCGGCTTGGGGGCGCGCGTCATCAGGACATTGCCATTGCGCCAAATTCGGGTCTGATCGTCCGACACCAGCCGCGCACCGGCGTCGATTAGTCGCAGGGCGAGGTCCGACTTGCCGCTGCCCGACGGGCCGCGCAGCAACACCGCGCGCCCGCCGATCGCCACCGCCGTGGCATGGACGAGAACCGCCTCCTCGCTCACGCGGCACCTTTGTCATTCTGGGACAGCGCGCCGCGCTGGACCCGGAACCCATGAACACAGGCTTGCGCAGGTGATGCGAGGACGGCCGCCAACCAATTCGGCCGGCGTCCGTGTTCATGGGTTCCGGGTTCGCTGCTGCGCAGCGCCCCGGAATGACAATTGGGGTGGCTCACGCTTCCGGTAGCCGGATCAGGAACCGCGCGCCGCACACGGCGCCCGAGGCATCGTGCCGGTTCTCCGCCCAGATGCGGCCGCGATGGGCTTCGACGATCTGTTTCGAGATCGACAGGCCGAGCCCCGAATGGGTCCCGAATTTCTCCGTCGCTGGGCGCTCGGTATAAAAGCGGTCGAAGATTGTCGTCAGCTTCTCGGGCGGGATGCCGGGGCCGTCATCCTCGACCGTGATCAGCACGGCGCGGCCGTCTTCGCGCGCCCGCACGCGTATGTGGGCGCCCGGCGGGCTGAACGACACCGCGTTGCTGATGAGGTTGAGGAACACCTGGCTGAGGCGGGTCTCGATGCCGCTGACAAAGAGCCCGCGCCGCCGCTCGGGCAGGGTCAGCGCGACATGCGCGGTGCCATCCGACCGCGTCGTCTCGTGGATATCGACCAGCGCGCGCAGCATCGCCTCGAGGTCGATCGGCTCCAGCACGTCGCGGCTCAGTTCGGCATCGAGACGCGACGCGTCGGAAATATCGGTGATCAGCCGCGACAGCCGCTCGATGTCGTCGAGGATGATGGCGAGAAGCCGTTGCTGCTTGACGGGATCGGCGATCCGCACCGCGGTCTCGACCGCGCTGCGCAGCGACGACAGCGGATTCTTGATTTCATGCGCGACATCCGACGCGAAACTCTCGATCGCGCTCATTCGCAGCCACAGCGCGTTGGTCATTTCGCGCAGCGAGCGCGACAGGTCGCCGATTTCGTCGCCGCGCTGGGTCAGGTCGGGGATTTCGATGCGCGCGCCGCGCGGCGACCGCTCGGCCGCTTCGGCAAGGCGATGGATCGGCCGGGCGATCGTGCTCGCCAGGTAGACCGACAGCAGCACTGTCACCAGCAGCGCGACGCTGAAGATGCGCAGCAGCTCAAAGCGCACATTACGCAGCTCGGTTTCGATGTCGCCGTTGACACTCGACAGCATCACCGCGCCAAGCACTTCCTTGTAGCGCTGCACCGGCACCGCGACGCTGATCACCAGGTTCTTGTCGTTTGGGTCGCGCCGTACCGCCGAGGCGGCTTCACCGTGCAGCGCGCGCTCGACCTCGGAAAAATCCGTGGCCGACCGGCTGCTGTGATAGATCGGGTAGACCCGGCGCTGCGGCAGCAGCCGGGTGACCCAGTCATAGGTGCCGTCGACCAGCCGGTTGACAAAATTCTTGTGGTCGGGCGGCGGCAGTTCGGTGACCTCGACCTCGTCGCCCGGCCCGGCGAGGAATGTGCTGTCGGCGATGAGCTTGCCGTCGATATCGAACAGGCGTGCCGGCGTGTGGGTCGGCGCAACCAGCCGCTGCATCGTCCGGCGTGCCAGCTCGGGGAGCAGGATTTCGCCGTCATCCGGCGAATCGAGCACATCGCTCTCGCCGAGCGCGGCGGCGAAGATCTCACCTTGGGTTCTTAGCGCCTCGACCTGCTGGTCGACCAAGCTCGCCTCGAATTTGCCGAGATAGAGAAAGCCCAGCGCGAGCAGCGCCAGCGGCAGCACATTGACCGCGATGATCCGCCGGGTGAGCGGCGAAAAGCGCGGCCACGGGAAGCGGGTTCGCCGCGCGCGCGGCTTGCTTTCGCTGGTCGGCGATGGTGTCCGCACCGGCACGGCGGGTGCGATCCCGGGCGCCGTCTCCAGCGCCGGTTCGGCAGCGGTGAGCGCCGCCGCCGGTTCAGTGTTCGCGATATCGATAGCCGACGCCATACAGGGTTTCGATCTGTGCGAACTCGTTGTCGACCGACTTGAACTTCTTCCGCAAGCGCTTGATGTGGCTGTCGATCGTGCGGTCGTCGACATAGATGTGCTCGCCATAGGCCGCGTCCATCAGCTGGTCGCGGTTCTTGACGTGGCCGGGGCGCTGCGCGAGCGATTTGAGGATGAGGAATTCGGTGACGGTCAGCTCGACCATCTCGCCTTGCCAGGTGCAGAGATGCCGGCCGGGGTCGAGCGTCAGCGGGCCGCGCACGATGGCCGGCTCGCCTTGCACCGCCTCCTGCTCCCGCGCCAGCTCGCCGCGCCGCAGCAGCGCGCGGATGCGCTCGATCAGCAGACGCTGCGAGAATGGCTTCTTGATATAATCGTCGGCGCCCATCCTGAGGCCAAGCAACTCGTCGACCTCGTCATCCTTTGAGGTCAGGAAGATGACCGGTGTGGCACTCGACCGGCGCAGCTGGGACAGCAGTTCCATGCCGTCCATGCGCGGCATCTTGATGTCGAGCACCGCGACATCGACCGGCTGGCCGTTGAGCCCTTTCAGTGCCTCGGCCCCATCGGAATAGCAGCGGACCGCGAAACCCTCCGCCTCGAGCGCCATCGACACCGAGGTCAGGATGTTCCGGTCGTCATCGACAAGTGCGATCGTATTCGCCAAGAATTTGTCCCCCCAAGGGCCCTGTGATCGGCGGCGCGCTGCGGAATGATACGGCACCGGCGCGTAAACTGTTCCCTTAAATATGGCCGTTCGGCAGCGAACAAAAAGGGTGGCGCATGAACGAAAGCGTTGATCACGGCCTGTTATGCCGCCAATTGATCCGCCGTCAGGCGCATGTCGCGTTGGCGACGAGCCTCCCTGGCGAGCCGCCAGGAGAGCCGGTCGCGCGCGCTTACGTCTCGCTGGTCGCCGTAGCCAGCGATCACGATGCCAGTCCGTTGCTCCTCCTGTCCGACCTCGCGCAGCACAGCCGCAATATCGCGGCCGATGCTCGCGTTTCGCTGTTGTTCGACGGCGATGCGCGTGCCGCCGCCGATCCCCTCGCGGAGCCGCGCCTCAGCCTCTTGGGCGACGCGACGCGTTCAGATGACAAACGGCAGCTCGCGCGTTTTGTCGCGCGGCACCCGAGCGCCGCCGCCTATGCCGGGTTTGGCGATTTCCACCTCTACCGGGTGACGATCGGCCGCGGCCATCTGGTCGCCGGGTTTGGCCGGATTTCCTGGATCGAGCCGGACGAGCTGCGTTTCGCGGGCGATACGCGGGCACTCGCCGAGGCGGAAGCTGGCATTATCGCGCATATGAACAACGACCATGCCGACGCCATCGCGCTCTACGCAACGCGGCTGCTGCACCTCACCGGCGCCGGTTGGCGGATGATCGGCATCGACCCCGAGGGCATCGATCTGCGCGGCGACAGCGACACCGCGCGGCTCGATTTCGCCGACTATGCCCTGTTGCCGCTCCGCGACGCCGGAAGTGCGCGTCAGGCACTAGTCGCGCTGGTTGCCGCGGCGCGTGCCGCGCCCGGCGAATAAACATTTGTCATGCTGGCCTGAAAGTTGCGTCGCGTTTGGCTTGCTTGGTCGCGGAATTCTGGTATCTAGCCCGAGGGTATTTTACCTGGCCGGCGCCGCGGCAAGCGCGTTCGGCGATGATGGAGGAAAAGCTTGGAAAAGACGGACAACCCGGTGACGGGCCCGAAGCCGTCCTTTGGCCTCGAAGAACAAGGCATGCGGCATCTGGGGCCGATGCACTGGAACCTGCAGACGCCGTTCCTTTATGAGCACGCGGTGCGTCGGCGCCAGGGTGAGCTCGGCCTGGGCGGCGCGTTTGTCGTCAACACCGGCAAGCACACCGGCCGCTCCCCGCGCGACAAATATATCGTCGACGAGCCCGGCACGCACGACACGGTCGATTGGGGCGGCATCAACCAGCCGATCACCCCGACGCAATTTGCCAGCCTGCATCAGCGCGTGCTCGCCTATCTCCAGGGCCAGGAGCTGTTCGCGCAGGACCTCTATTGCGGCGCCGACCCGGAATACCGGCTGCCGGTGCGGGTCGTCACGCCCAGCCCTTGGCACAGCCTGTTTGCGCGCAATATGTTCATCCGCCCGCCGCATGGCGATCTCGCCGAGTTCCGGCCGGCCTTTACGATCCTCCACGCGCCGCATTTCAAGTCGATCCCCGAGCTCGACGGCATCCGCTCGGAGACCTTTATCTTTGTGAATTTCGCCGAGCGCCTGGTGCTGATCGGCGGCACCGAATATGCCGGCGAGATCAAGAAATGCGTGTTCGGCTATCTGAACTTTGTGCTGCCGACCAAGGACGTGCTGCCGATGCATTGCTCGGCCAATGTCGGCAGCGACGGCGCGAGCGCGATCTTCTTCGGCCTCAGCGGCACCGGCAAGACGACACTCTCGGCCGATCCTTCGCGCACCCTCATCGGCGATGACGAGCACGGCTGGAGCCCGCGCGGCATCTACAATTTCGAGGGCGGCTGCTACGCCAAGGTCATCAACCTGTCGCCCAAGGCCGAGCCCGAGATCTATTCGACGATCACCCGCTTTGGCACGGTGCTCGAAAATGTCGTGCTCAACCCGCGCACCCGCATGCCCGATGTTGACGACGACAGCCTGACCGAGAACACCCGCGCCTGCTATCCGCTCGACTTCATCCCCAACGCCTCCGAAAGCGGGCTCGCGCCGCACCCGAAGAACGTCATCATGCTGACCTGCGATGCGTTCGGCGTGATGCCGCCGATCGCCCAGCTCAACGCCGAGCAGGCGATGTATCACTTCCTCTCGGGGTACACCGCGCGTGTCGCCGGCACCGAGGTCGGTCTCGGCAGCGAGCCGCAGGCGACGTTCTCGACCTGCTTCGGCGCACCGTTCATGCCGCGCCGGCCGACCGAATACGCCAAGATGCTCGGCGAGCGCATCCAGCGCTTTGGCGCCAAATGCTGGCTGGTCAACACCGGCTGGTCCGGTGGTGCCTTTGGCACCGGCTCGCGGATGGCGATCGGCCACACGCGCGGCCTCTTGCGCGCGGTGCTCGACGGCCGCCTCGAAAGCGCGCCGATGCGCAAGGACCCGAATTTCGGCTTCCTGGTGCCGGAAAGCGCCGCCGACGTGCCGGCCGACGTGCTCGACCCGCGCGCCTCATGGGCCAACAAAAAGGCCTATGACGAAACCGCCCGCGGCCTCACCCGCGACTTCGAGCAGAATTTCGGCAAATACGAACCCAATGTCGGCGCCGAAATCAAAAACGTCGCGATCCGCGCCGCCGCGTAGCCCGCTCTAACCGTGCCGCGCTCCCACAGAGGCGATCTGTGGGAGCGCCTGCTTCGCGGCGACGTTCGAAATGTCGGCTTTACGGAGTTCCGCCGCCTGATCGAAGCATTCGGATTCGAATTGCGCCGGGTGAGCGGGAGCCACCATATTTACCGTCATCCGCAAGTGCCGCGGCCGCTTAGCCTGCAGCCACGGGAGCGAGAAGCGAAGCCGTATCAAATCAAACAGTTTCTTGAGATGGTTGAAGAGTTCGGGCTGACCATGGAGGGTCGGCGATGACCGCCAAGTACCACATCGACCTGTTCTGGTCGGAAGAGGATGGCGCATGGGTCGCTGATGTGCCCGACCTGCAATCATGCTCCGCGTTTGGCGATACGCCCGGCGAGGCGCTGGCGGAGGTTGAACAGGCCATGGAAGCTTGGCTGGACGTGGCGCGGGAAGACGGATTGTTAATCCCCGAGCCACGCTACCGAGGCGCAAAGCAGGCCGCGGGTTGAAGCGAGGTTAGGCCGCTGCCGGCGTCACTTCGGCCGCGATCCTGTCAGCCAGTTCGGCCTCGGCGCGCGCAAGGTCGTATGAGGCCTGCAGACGCAGCCAAATCGAGGCCGACCCCCCGAAATAGCGCGCCAGCCGTAGAGCCGTTTCCGGCGTGATCCCACGCTGGCCACGGATGATTTGACTGATCCGCGAGGCGGGCAGGCGTAAGGCAAGCGATAGCGCGTGCGCGGAGAGGGCGCGTGCTTCCAGCTCATCCTTTAGGAAATCTCCAGGATGCGGCACCGGTCCCGCAAGCGGTTGGGTACGAGCAATCGCCATCGTTCGCCTCATCGGTGATAATCCACGATCTCGACGTTCCACGCATTCCCGCCACGAAACTCGAACGTAATCCGCCAAGGTCCTCCAGCCGAAATAGCCCATTGCGTTCGCCTTGGGCCTCGAAGCCGATGAAGCCCAACTGACGCAAGGCCGGTCAGCTCCTCCAGTCGCTCGGCTTCGTCAAGCAATCGCAGGCGGCGTCTGGCTAGGTCTTCGTCAAGGCCGGAAAATCCGCTTTTGCCTTCTTCGGCGAAGCGTTGAGTTGCACGGTTGGCCCATGACTTGATCACGCCGTAATATGGTTCGAAGAACGTTTAACGTCAAACGGTCAGGGATACCTAAGATGGTCGCTTGCAGAGGTCGCGGACGGTGTCCAGGATGAGCGGGATATGACCACCCTCACCACCGCTCTTGACCCGCGCTCCGAGCCGTTTCGCGCCAATGCGGCGGCGATGCGGGTGGTGGTCGATGACCTCCGCGCCAAGACCGAGACGATCGCGCTCGGCGGTGACGAGCCGTCGCGCCAGCGGCACATCTCGCGCGGCAAGCTGCTGCCGCGCGAGCGGGTGCGCACGCTGATCGATCCCGGCTCGCCGTTTCTCGAATTGTCGGCCTTTGCCGCGCACGGCATGTACGGTGGCGAGGTGCCGGCGGCGGGCATCGTCACCGGCATCGGCCGCATCGCCGGCACCGAATGCGTCATCGTCGCCAATGACGCGACCGTGAAGGGCGGCACCTATTTCCCGCTGACCGTCAAAAAGCATCTGCGCGCGCAGGACATCGCCCGCGAAAACCATCTGCCGTGCCTTTACCTTGTCGATTCGGGCGGCGCGTTCCTCCCGGCGCAGGATGAGGTCTTCCCCGACCGCGACCATTTCGGCCGCATCTTCTACAATCAGGCACAGCTCTCCGCCACTGGCATCCCGCAAATCGCGATCGTCATGGGGTCGTGCACCGCGGGCGGCGCCTATGTGCCGGCGATGTCGGACGAAAGCATCATCGTTAAGAGCCAGGGCACGATCTTTCTCGGCGGCCCGCCGCTGGTTAAGGCCGCGACCGGTGAGGTGGTTTCGGCTGAGGAGCTGGGCGGCGCCGATGTCCATAGCCGCGTCTCCGGCGTCACCGACCACTACGGGTTTGACGATCGCCACGCCCTCGGCATCGCCCGCCGCATCGTCGGCAATCTCAATCGTGTCAAACAGATATCGCTCGATGTTAAAGAGCCGCGTGAGCCACTTTACGCGCCGGAAGAACTCTACGGTGTGATCCCCGCCGACACGCGCCGGCCTTATGACGTGCGCGAGGTCATTGCCCGGCTGGTCGACGGCAGCGAATTTGACGAGTTCAAGCAGCTTTACGGCCAGACGCTGGTCTGCGGCTTCGCCCGGATTTGGGGCTATCCGGTCGGCATCCTCGCCAATAACGGCATCCTCTTCTCCGAGAGCGCGCTCAAGGGCACGCATTTTATCGAGCTCTGCGCGCAACGCGGCATCCCGCTGGTGTTCTTGCAGAACATCACGGGCTTTATGGTCGGCCGCAAATACGAGTCGGGCGGCATCGCCAAAGACGGCGCCAAGATGGTGACCGCGGTCGCCACCGCCGCGGTGCCGAAATTCACCGTGATCATCGGCGGCAGTTTTGGCGCCGGGAATTACGGCATGTGCGGCCGCGCCTATGGCCCGCGCTTTTTGTGGATGTGGCCTAACGCGCGCATCTCGGTGATGGGCGGTGAGCAGGCCGCCTCGGTGCTGGCAACCGTGCGGCGCGACGGCATGGCCTCGCGCGGCCAGGCGTGGCCGGCCGAGGACGAGGAAAAATTCAAGGCGCCGATCCGCGCGCAATACGAAACCCAGGGCCATCCCTATTACGCCAGCGCGCGGCTGTGGGACGACGGGATCATCGACCCCGCCGAAACCCGTAATGTGCTCGGCCTGTCGATCTCCGCGAGCCTCAACGCGCCGATCGAAAAGACCCGGTTCGGCGTCTTCCGCATGTGAGAAGAGAACGCTTTAGCGCAAAGAACGCGAAGGGATCGCAAAGGACGCAAAGCCGTCCGAGTCGGCGCGAAGCGCCTTTGCTTCAACACAGAGACACGGAGAGCACGGAGGGTTCAGGGGCACGGAAGCTCAGTGCTCTCTGTGCCTCCGTGGTGAAAAACTTTTGCGCGCTGAGCGCGCTTGAAACCCTTCGCGACCTTTGCGCATCCTTGGCGTCCTTCGCGTTAAAGCGTTCTCTTCCTCCCTCGGACACACGCTGACCGATGTTTGCGAAAATCCTCATCGCCAATCGCGGCGAGATCGCCTGTCGGGTGATGCGCACCGCGCGGCGCATGGGGATCTCCACGGTCGCGGTCTATTCCGAGGCCGATGCCGGTGCGCTGCATGTCGCGATGGCCGACGAGGCGCGGCTGATCGGCCCACCACCGGCGCGGCAGAGCTATCTCGATGCCGCGGCGATCATCGCCGCCGCCAAGGACACCGGCGCTCAAGCGATCCACCCCGGTTACGGGTTCCTGTCGGAGAATGCCGAGTTTGCCGAGGCCTGTGCCGCCGCCGGCATCGTCTTTATCGGACCGCCGCCCGCCGCGATGCGTGCGATGGGCTCAAAGGCCGCCGCGAAAGCCTTGATGCAACAAGCCGGCGTACCGGTCGTGCCCGGCTATCACGGCGATGATCAGGACCCCGGGCACCTCCAGGAAGAAGCCGAAAAGATCGGCTTTCCGGTGCTGATCAAGGCGTCGGGCGGCGGTGGCGGGCGCGGCATGCGCATCGTCAACGAGGCCGGCGAATTCACCCGCGCGCTGGACGGCGCGAAACGCGAGGCGCTTGCCTCGTTTGGCGACGACCGGGTGCTGATCGAGAAATACCTCGCCAGCCCGCGCCATATCGAGGTGCAGGTCTTCGCCGACACGCACGGCAATGTCGTGCATCTGTTCGAGCGCGACTGCTCGATCCAGCGGCGCTATCAGAAAGTGGTCGAGGAGGCGCCCGCGCCGGGCCTCAGACCCGAGATGCGTCAGGCGATGGGCGAGGCGGCGGTCGCCGCGGCCAAGGCGGTCGGCTATGTCGGCGCCGGCACGATCGAGTTCATCGCCGAAAAGGAAAAATTCTTCTTCATGGAGATGAACACCCGGCTGCAGGTCGAGCACCCGGTGACCGAGGTGGTGACCGGCACCGACCTCGTCGAATGGCAATTGCGCGTCGCGGCGAGCGAAAAATTCACCCGTGCGCAAAAGGACATCGCGCTCAATGGCCATGCGATCGAGGTGCGGCTTTATGCCGAAAACCCGGAGCGTGGCTTTCTGCCGGCCACCGGCACATTGCACCGGCTGCGCCTGCCAAGCGAGACCACGCGGGTCGAAACCGGCGTGCGCGAAGGCGATTCGGTGACGCCGTTCTATGACCCGATGATCGCCAAGATCATCGCCTGGGGTCCGGACCGTGAAGCGGCGCGCGTGCGGCTCGCGCATGCGCTGGCCGAAACCGGCGTTGTCGGCCTCGCAACCAATCTCGGCTTCCTCGCGCGGGTCATCGGCGACGAGGATTTTGCCGCCGCAAGGCTCGACACCGGCTTTATCGAGCGCCGCCGCGCGACACTGTTGCCGCCGCCGTCGCCGTCGCCCGATCCGGCGATCGCGGCCGCGGCGCTGTTCTGCCTGCGCGCTCCAGCTACGACATCCGACCCCTGGGCGCGGCGCGACGGCTGGCGGCTGAACGCGCCGAACGCGGCGCAAACGCTCGTGTTTCGCGATCGCGACGCCGAGCTCACCGTCGCGGCGACCGCCGCCGACACTGGCTGGGAGCTGGCAATCGGTGATCGACGCTATCGTGCCGCCGCGCATTTTGCGACCGGTGGCGCCGTCACCCTCACCCTTGATGGCGCGCAATCGCGCGCGCTTATGCTCGACCACGGCGACGACATCGCCGTCTTTATCGACGGTGCCAGCTGGCGCCTCACGCGCGTTGACCCGCTGGCGCCGCCCGTCGGCGCCGATGCGCATGCCGGCCGCCTCTCGGCGCCGATGCCGGGGCGCGTCGTGCAGCTGCTCGTCGGTGCTGGTGACGCGGTGAGCCAGGGCCAGGCGCTGATCGTCATCGAGGCAATGAAGATGGAACATACGATCGCCGCGCCGCGCGACGGTCGTGTCGAGGCGGTGCGCTACGCGGTCGGTGACCTTGTCGAGGAAGGCGCCGAGCTCATCGCGCTCGAGGATGCGGCGTAATGCCCAAAGACGGCGACTTTCCCGTCCCCGGTCCGCTGCATCTCGTGAAGATGGCGGTCGGCGCCTCGGACGTCGAGGATTTGCGCCGGGCCCGGGCCGAGCGGCTCATCGAACGCGGCGCCAGCTGGGTCTATACGCGCAACCACCCGAAACGCGCCGAGGCGGTGCTCGGTGGCGGCTCGCTTTATTGGGTGGTCAAAGGGCAAATCCGCGCACGCCAGCTTGTCACCGGCTTTGAGCGCAAACACGACGACAACGGCCGCGCCTATTGCCTGATCCTCACTGCCGCTGAGTTTGTCGTGACCCTGCCGCGCGCCTTTCGTCCGTTTCAGGGCTGGCGTTACTTGATGCCGTCCGATGTGCCCAAGGACGCGCCCGGCGGCCCGGGCGGCGATTTTTCCGAAATGCCCGATCACATGCTCGACGAGTTGCGCGAGCTCGGGCTCATTTGAGCCAGTTTTACTAAATTCGTGCGTCCTTCAGGACAACCGCTGCGCAGTGTCCTTTAGGACGACATCGATCGACAAAATTCGACTGGCTTTGCGTGTTTCGTCCGCACTATCTGTGGGTCACCCGCCGCCCGACAGAGAGCCCAGATGGCAGAGCCGGATGAGACGATCGCGAAACCCAGCATACTCGTGGTCGATGACGAGCCCGAGCTGCTCGATGAACTTCGAGAGGCAATGCTTGCCGCTGGGTGGGAGGTGTCGACGGCCTCAAACGCGGCGACTGCATGCCGGTGCCTTGAGGCGGACGACGACATCGCGGTCGTGCTCAGCGATATCCGGATGCCCGGAATGGACGGGCTCTGTCTCGCGCAGCGGGTAGGTGCTCGGCGCGGGGAGGCCGTCGCGACCGAGGTGGTTCTGCTGACCGGTCACGGCGTACTGGACGATGCCGCGAAAGCCGCGCGCATCGGAGCATTCGATCTTCTTTCCAAACCGGTTGGCCTCAAGTTGCTGCTGGACACGACGGGACGGGCTTACCGCTCGGCAGTCGAAAAACGGCGGCGGGAGGCCGCGCGGTTGGCGACATTGCCCTGATCACGTACCAAAAATCCGGCATTCCCCCTTGGCGCCCCGGGTTAAGCCTCGCTTTTAAGTAGTCCCCACAACTCGCCTTTGCTCCAGGAAATCCGGCATAGTTTTGTGGCTTTCAGTCACAAGGCCGCAATCTCTCCGAGCATGACTACCTTGGACAAACCTCAAAGCAGTGCCATGCCGGGGCGGCCCTTGACACCGCTTCGCTATGGAGCCGTGGCGCTCATCCTTTGGGTGATGTTGTCGGCCGTGGCCTTTGGCTTGGGTCAAGTTCATGTCGAGAGGGTTCGCGCCGACAGAAAAGTGGATCCCCCGGCGCTTACTGGTGTCGAAATCCAGGCACCGGAGCAGGCCTTGCCGCGCTCCAACGGCGCGAAGAGCACGGCGCGGGAGGTTGATGAAGACCACGTGCTGTCGACCTGGGTATTCCTCGCGACCGCGGGGCTGGCGCTGTTTGCCGGTGCGTTCTTGGCGCTGCTGGCGATGTCGGCGGCGCGTCGCCATTCGGCCCTGCAGCTCGAGTTCCTGCGCAAGGAAGCCGAGATCACCGAAATGGCGCGAAACCGGATCGCCGAACTGCTCTCCGGGCTGCCGGCCGCGGTTTACAGCGCCAATCTCGGCGCGGAGGGCGAGGTTCTCGCCTTTACGATCGCCGACACGGCACAACGCCTGACGGGCTGGAACATCGCGGAGCTGGCTTCGCGTCACGCCTGGGAAAACAAGGCGCCAGCAGTGTCAGAGAAAGACTGGCAGAGCTATTTCCGCAAGATTATCGACGATGGCGAGTCGAGCATCGAATACGGCTTTGTGCGTCCCGATGGCGCGCTGGCGTGGTTGCGCGAGCAGGCGCGCGTGATCAGGTGCGACGACAGCGGCGTCGCGATTGTCGGCTATGTCTCCGACATCACGCGCGAGCGGGTGATCCAGGCGCAAGCCTTTGCCACGTCGAAGCTCGCCACGCTGGGGGAAATGGCCACAGGTTTGGCGCACGAGCTGAACCAGCCGATCGCCACGATGGCGCTGGCGGCGGAAAATGCCGCGAACGCGCTGCAAAACCGCGGCGGTGACGGTATCCCATTCGCGTTGCAGCGCATGACCCGGGTTGTCGATCAAGCCGCGCGGGCGCGGACCATCATCAATCACCTGCGCATTTTCGGTCGCCAAGCCAATGACGAAACGGGCGCCGTATCGCTGCGGGTGGTGGTCGATGGTGCCTTGACCTTGGTCGAAAGCGCGCTGCGCGACTCCGGCGTGACGGTCGACATCGCGGTCGATGAGAGCCTTCCTCCCGTTCTGGCGCAGGTCGTGCTCGCCGAGCAAGTGGTGGTGAACCTGGTTTTGAACGCGCGCGATGCAATGGACGCGAACCCGCCGGAGCGGCCCCGTCACCTGTCGATCGTCGCGCATGATGACGCGGTGACGGGAACGGTGCAATTGGTCGTGCAAGACAGTGGTCCGGGTGTCCCGACGGCGTTGCTCGATCGGGTGTTCGAGCCGTTTTTCACCACCAAGGAAATCGGCAAGGGAACGGGGTTGGGGCTGTCGCTCTGCCACGGTGTCATGCACTCCTTCAACGGGAGCATAACGGTGCGCAATGCCCCGGAGGGGGGCGCGATCTTCGAGGCGACATTCCGCCGTGCAGGGGCGCGACCCGGCAATGACGATCGAGCCGAGGTGCCGCGGATCGCGGCGGCGGCCTGAATAGGGGCGACTTCAATGACGGACACCATCATTCTTGTCGATGACGAGCCCGACTTCACCGATGAGCTGCGCTTCTTTCTCGAGCCGCACGGCATGCGTTGCATCGCCGTGGACGATCCGGAGCAGTTGCTCCCCATGTTGAAGGCTGAGCGGTCGGATCTGATCGTGCTTGACCAACGCCTCGGCAAAACCACGGGCGCGGAGGTACTGCGCCAGATCCGGGCGATGTCGTCCGTTCCGTGCATCATCCTCACCGGTATGGACGATCCGATCGACCGGATTGTCGGGTTGGAGCTCGGCGCGGACGACTACATTCAGAAGACCGCGCTTCCGCGTGAGATCCTGGCGCGTATCCGTGCGGTGCTGCGGCGCGCGCGCGGCGGCGCCTTCCAGGTTTCGGTCACCGGCAACGGCTGGGATTTTCGGCAGGATGAACGCGAGCTCTATCAGCCCGATGGCACGCGCTGTGGCCTGACGTCGGCCGAATTTCTGCTGCTGCAAAAGTTGGTCGACGCGCGCGGTGAACCGGTCAACCGCGACATCCTGACGGAAGCGGTGTTCCAACGCCCGTTCCGACCGGGAGACCGGGCGATCGATGGCCTGATCGTTCGGTTGCGCCGCATGGTCGAGCCCGACCAGGCAAACCCCACGGTCATCAAATCCGCGCGCCAGCAAGGCTACGTCTTCACCGGCTTTGTGTCACCGCCGTGTTAGGCATGAAATCCGCCGTCTTGCGCGCGAACACAAAAATCGACACAACAAAACGTGCGCCCGGTGACGACCGGTGACATTTTAAGGCGACGGAATTCGTATCCGCCGCCAAGTCCCGGAAGTTCTTATGTCACGTTCTCATTCCTCACTCAGTGCGCAGCTGACGCTGTGCGTCGCGGTGTTCGCCGTCATCTTGATTGGCGTGGTGGCTGCCGGCGCGATCAGCTTGCACGCCGCCGACCGGGAGGCCCAGGCCCTCGAAGGACATTGGATGGCCGGAACGGCGATATTGGGAGAACTGAGCGACCAGCTTTCCGAATTCAGGATCGCGGAGGAATATCGTGCCCTCGCGCCCGACGCGGAGACCCGCGAGCAAGCGGAATTGCTGGCAAGCGAGCACAAAAGCGAAATCGAAGAGTTGCTCTCGCAGTTTGCGAATTTGCGAGGCCCCGCGGCCGGAGCCGATCTCGATCCCTTTCGCGGCGCCTGGGAAGCTTATGAAGCCGAGCATGCCGACTGGCTGATCCGCGACCCGGAGGGGGCGCAGGACGATGCGGCGCGCTATGGCAGCGCTTCCCACAATCTCTACAAGCGTGCCGACGCGGCGGTCGACGACCTGATCGACGCGAACCGCGAGTCCGCGCATCGCAGCGCGGTAAAGGTGAACCGCATCGCCCACAAGGCGACTATGGTGGCGATCGCCGTCACGGTTCTGGCGGTGGCTCTGACCGCGTTGATGGCCTTTCAAATTCGACGCAGCGTCATCCGCCCGCTCGAGCACATCACGCGCGGTTTGGCCGGTTTGGCCGACGGTGACGTCGGCATCGACATACCGGAATTCCACCGCAACGACGAGATCGGAAAACTGGCGCGGACGTTCGAGGTTTTTCGCGCCAATGTGATCGCGCTCGAAATTGCCCACGAGGCGACGCGCAAGGCGCAGGAAGACGCGCTCGCGCAGGCCCGGCACGATTCCCTGACCGGGTTGCCCAACCGCCGGGTCTTCGCGGCCGATCTGGAAGCGGCGCTGCATCGCATCCGCCGGGGCACCGCGGGCTATTCGGTCATGCTCGTCGATTTGGATCACTTCAAGCCGGTCAACGACCTGCTGGGACATCCCGCCGGCGATATCGTCTTGTGCGAGGTCGCGCGACGCTTGCAGTCGATCGTGCGAAAGACTGACACGGTCGTTCGGCTCGGCGGCGACGAATTCGCCATCATCGCCGAGGGCACCGACGATCCCAAAGTCAATGTGGAGACCGCCATCAGCCTTGCCAATCGCGTCCTCTGGGCAATCCGAGAGCCGATTCCGGTCGGCAGCGAAAGTGTCGAGATCGGCGCCAGCATCGGCATTACCTTGTGTCGTCCCGAAAACACCGACGCCGAAAGCCTGCTGCATGAGGCGGATATCGCGATGTATTGCGCCAAACGTGACGGCAAGGGGGTGTTCCGCTTTTTCGAGCCCAGCATGGACGAGGAATTGCGGGAACGCGCCGCGCTCGAAGCGGATCTCAAAGAAGCGCTCTATCTGGGGCACATCCGGCCTTACTACCAACCCCTCGTCGATATCCGGCACGGCCGGGTCAGCGGCTTCGAAGCGCTCGCACGCTGGACGCACAAGGATCGCGGAGCGGTTGGGCCCGACACCTTCATTCCGCTGGCGGAGCAGCTTGGTCTCATCTCCGATGTCACGATCGCGATCCTTCGGCAAGCGTGCCGCGACGCGCGCTCGTGGGGTGACGATGTCTGGCTGTCGGTGAATATCGCACCGAGCCAATTCAAGGACCCGATGCTTCCCGAATGGATCCTTGCCATCCTGGCCGAGGAAAAATTTCCAGCGCGCCGCCTCGAGATCGAGATCACGGAAACCGCGCTGGTCGGTGACATCAAGATCGCCAAGGCGAGCATGATGAAGCTGCAGAAAGCCGGGGTGACGGTATCGTTGGACGACTTCGGCACCGGCTATTCGACACTGACTTATCTGAAATCGCTGCGGTTCGACAAGGTCAAGATCGACCGCTCGTTTGTCATGGCGATGTCGGAAGACCAGGAGAGCGCCAAGATCGTCCAGGCGATCCTCGGCCTGGCGAAGAACCTGCATCTGACGACGGTGGCCGAGGGTATCGAGAGCCCCGCCGTGCTGCGGCAACTGGCCGAGCAAGGCTGCGAGTACGGCCAGGGATATTTCTTTGGCAAAGCCATGCCGGCCGCCGACGCTAAGGCGTTGCTGGCAGGCGCGGTGGCTGCCTGATGACGGCACCCAATCCGGCAAACACCGGTTCGCACCTTCCGACGCCAGGGACTGCGAGCGCCTGATCCTCCCGAAACGGCGGGTTGAGGCAGCCTTCATCGATTGGACACGACAAAATTCGACAAAGTCGAACTTGTGATTTTGTCAAGAAAAACACACCATATCGTGTCATCCGATTTTTAAAGACAGAAGTAATCCCTGTCGTAGCAAGCAAATTTAACCCACTTGCATAGAGTTATGAGCGCTAACGGAGGCGGCTTCCATGTTTGCGAATTTCAAAATCTCGACACGTTTGTATGCCGGCTTTGGCCTTCTTGTGGTTCTCCTTGCCGTGCTGGCGGGGCTGGCGACGCTCTCGACGGGGCAGATCGAAAACGATGTCGTCGAAGCGCAGCGGAGGGCGAAAATCGTCCTCGATCTGAAGGACGCCATCCTTTCCGTCAGGCAGGCGCGCACCATCGTCTGGGCTTATGTCGTCACCGGTGACGAAAACAGCCTCAAGACCCGCGATAGCGA
>Ga0335075_10003837_pt1 | contig 23607 bp, 16 predicted proteins | sample Lox_Sample_24_FD_206723 | JGI IMG/M metagenome (GOLD analysis project Ga0335075, IMG submission 206723) | Soil microbial communities from Loxahatchee National Wildlife Refuge, Florida, United States - Lox_Sample_2.4 | ecosystem: Environmental > Terrestrial > Soil > Wetlands | place: USA...
TTGGCAGCGCACTTGACTGGGGGTCAAGGGGTCGCGGGTTCAAATCCCGCCGTCCCGACGATTTTTCGAACGGCCTTGGGACCACTTTGGGACCAGGGCCTTTCTCATCCGGCGTTGAGATAGGCACTGAGCGCCTCCCCCGCGTCGGTGACTGCCCGGTGGTCGGGTGCAGGTATCGCTGGGTCGTGGTCAGGGAGTGCGGCGCGCTGACGTCGCTGAACAGGTGCGGACCGGCCACCACCCAGATGCCCAGCTCGGCCGCGTGCTCCCGGACGCGGTCGGTGGCGTGGTCCACCGCGTCCCAGTCATAACTGGTGAATGCGTCGAAGTCCGCTCCCGCGTAGCCCGACAGCGCGCCCTCCGGGAAGTGCGCGACTCGGGCGCTCTGGCCGACCACCCTGTCGCGCCTGCTACATGCCACCCTTCGCAGCGCAGCCCCAGGGGTCGCCAGCCTGCCTGAGGTCAAGTGGCATCTCCGGAGCCAGGGCCTGCTGCTTCATCTCAGTGGCAAAACAGGTCATGGCGTTGCCCCACCTCAGGTAACTGGGCACAGAGCAAGGGCTGGGGTCGACGATGGACGCGACCACCGTCGAGGTCACTCGGCGCACAACGCTTGGATGGCGTGTTCGATCTCCTGCCGGTGCCGGCTTTTCGCGCAGAGATCGGCGGCAGCGGTTAGGTCGGCCAGCGCGCTGTCATGCCGCCCGGCCTGTATTTCGGTCCTTGCGCGGGCCTCGAGGCTGCGTACCCGGCGGATGACCACGGCCATCTGCGCTGCCTCTGCGCGGCGAGGGTCAAGCTCGAGGGCCTTCTCGTACCACCGCAGCGACTGGGCCAGGTCGCCCAGCTGCCACAGCGCGGCGCCCATGTTCTGGTGCGCGGTCGCATTCCACGGATTGGCCCCGATCGCCTTTCGGTACTCGGCCATCGCCTCCTCGAGGTGGCCCCGGTCTGCCAGCATCACACCCCTATCCGTGTGCAAGCGGGCTAGGCCTTGCCGATTGTCCATGAACTCGGTGGCCTCGGCGGACAGCAACGACCCTGGTGTTAGGGACGTCGAGCTGCCGCACTTGGGGCAGGCATACCGAAGCAGTTCGTACCAGGTGCCGCACCAGCACCGCTTCATCATGCTCATCAGCCGCCGCGAGCGTTCATCATCGCCACGAGGTTCCTCGGCCAGCAGGATCTCGCGCTTGTGGCCGCGGCCGCCACCGGGCTCCGGCAGTGACTGCAGGACGGATGCGGCCAGCCGCAGGGAGATGCCGCACGTCGGACACGGCAGGCAGTGGCTCAGGGTGGTCTTTGCGACCGGGCTCACCGTGCGGCATGCGGGGCACTGCAGGAACAGGGCATCGTCGGCCTCATGGGCTGTGACAACCACCGGGCCAGGATCAAGGCCCATCAACTCCACTCGGTGCAACCACCCGGCGTGGTCGCCGACGGCCACGACGGGTCGCCAAGGGTGAAAGGCCAGGGCCGTTAGGCTTTCCGGGAGTTCGAGGCGCATCTGCTCGCGTCCGGATTCGGCGCTCCACACGCGGAGGGATCGGTCCCAGCTTGCCGATGCGATGAACCGTGCGTCAGGGCTGACCGCGCAGCCCCATACCGCATCGGTGTGCCCCTTGAGCAGGTAGCGTTGTCGAAACGTCGTGGCGTCCCAGATCCGCATTGTGCGGTCGGCTCCGCCCGAGACGATGAAGGTACCGTCCGGACTGACCGCGCACACTCCGGCCGTCTCGGTGTGGCCGCTAAGTGTCGCCCGTTTCTCGCCACTCTCGCTGTCGTAGACAGCCAGCGTGCCGTCGCCGCCGGATGCGACCGCCCAGGATCCGTCTGGGCTGTAAGCACACCGCCAGGTCTCAGTTTCCTGAGATTCGTATGCCATGAGGTGCTGGCCCGTGCGTAGGTCCCACTGGGCGGGGCTGCTCTTCCAGCCGAACAGGACAGCGCCGCCGTCGGGCCGCGTGGCGCACCCCCACACCGGATGACGCGTTGGGAACATTCGCTGCGGCATGCCGTCACCGGCGTCCCACACCCGGACCGTCCCGTCCCGGGAGGCGGAGACCAGCTGACTGCCGTCCGGAGTGAAAGCACAGTCCTGCACGACATCATCGTGGCCCTCCAGGGACGCGATGCGGCGCCGCCCGCGCGCCTCCCACACAGCGACGGTGCTATCTGCCGCCGCAGATGCCAGGCGATCTCCCGCCGGATCGAAGCGGCACGCCGTGACCCGTTTGCCATGCCCCTCCAGGGACTCCAGCTCCCCGCGGGCGCGCGCGTCCCAAATCCGGATCCCGTCATCAGCTCGGGACGCGATAAGCGCTGCGTCGGGGCTCACTGCACACGCGTACACGGGACCGGTATGGCCGCTCAAGGCGCAGAACTCCGTCCCGCTGGACGCATCCCACATGCGGAGGTCCCCGCGCTCCCCGCCGGAGACGACAAGAGCACCGTCGGGGCTGACGGCACAGGACTTAGCACCGCCCACATGCTGATCGGACCAGCGGACCTGTCCGCTGGGCAGGTCCCATACGGTGACCGTGTCCTCGCTGACCCCGGCGAGGAACGAGGCGTCAGGGCCGATGGCACATCCGTTGACGGGGGCGACCCACAGCTCCTTGGGCCCGGCGGCTGCCCCGGCCGGGTTCTCGGCGCCCAGGTCTGCCGCAGAGCCGGGCGCTGCCGCGGGGTCGGGTCGGCGGCCGCCGTGGAAGACAGCGAAGATTGTCGCGATGAACCCGGTCGGCGGGTCCCACAGCCGTACCGTGCCGTCCTCCGATGCCGATACGACTAATGACCCATCCGCGCTGACCGCGCAGGCGGTCACCGGTCGGGTGTGCCCGGTGAACGCCGCACGCAGCTGCCCCGTGGCCGCGTCCCAGATCCTGACCGCGTGGTCGGGGCCGGTCCCGACCACGAACGATGCATCTGGACTGACCGCGCAGGGTTCGCTCGTCGGCGCCGTAACCAGACGCGGCGGGCCGGAGCGCCCGCTGGATGCACCGCCATTAGCTGCTTTGTCGTCCGCTAGGTCGCTAACGTCGAGCGTGCGTAGGAGTTCTCCGGTGGGCAGGCGCCTCAGTTCGAGGCCTTGCACGGTGGCAGTGACCATGAATGAGCCGTCTGGGCTGACCGCGCAGCTGGGAACGACCTGTCGCCCTGCGGCGCCGTCGAGCTTCACTGCATGCGTCGGCATGCCGGTAAGGAGGTTCAGGTACTGAAGGAGGTCGCCGTCCGTGACTATTAACCTGGACCCGTCGGGCGTGAACGCGAAAGCCGAGTCGGCGTTATCGAGCATTCCCATCAGGGCCCGCGACTCTGTAGGCGGGGACTGCAACCAGAACCAAGTCCGTGTTGACGTCTGCTGCTGCCGTTCCCGGTCCAGCAGGTCGGCGACGACGTTGCCTGCCCACTGCACCTGGTTGTGCAACTGCTGCCAGGTGAGCTCTGGGTGGAGAGCCAGCACCTGGGCCTCACGCCGGAGCGCACAGCGGATGGCCGTCAGTAACTCCCGGCGCTCCGCGTCCTCCATCGCCGCCACCTCCCTGCCATGCCAAGGCTGCTTCCCGCTCTGCCAGGCCTGCGGCGAGTGGCGCGTCGGATGGACGTCCCCACGTGCCGCAGCACGGCGATCTCGCTGGGCAGGACCAGTGAGGCGGCCGAGGGTAGTGTTCGTTACTGACTGTCTTACCAGACGCGGGTGGAGCGATCATGGCGGAGGCGCCCAATCAGGTTCGTGCGTTCATCTCGTCGACGTTCCGGGATATGCACGCCGAGCGTGATCATCTAGTCGGCGCGGTGTTTCCGGAGTTGCGGGAGCGGCTGGACGGTCTCGGGTTGGAGTTCTACGACGTCGATCTCCGCTGGGGGGTGCCGGAGACCGGATGGGACGGTGAGCAGGCGAACCCTTGGCAATACTGCAAGCGCTGGATCGAGCGGGTGGAGCCGTTTTTTATCTGCATTCTGGGCCAGCGCTATGGCCTGTTGCTTGCTCGCGCCGAGACCGGCGGGCAGGAGGAAAGGGAGAGGCATGAGGGGCTGTCGATCACCGAGATGGAGGTACGCCATGCGGTGCTTGACGGTCGGTTGCGCCGTCGCAGCTTCTTCTACCTCCGCTCGACCCCGGTACCCGAGACTGCGCAGGAGAACATCTACGCAGAATACGTGGACCGTGACCAGCAGGGCCGTATCGGTGCGCTCACGCAGCGGATCGAGGCATCGGGAAGGCCGGTTCGCCGATACGAGTGCGAGTGGACCGGCTCGGGTTTCTCCTCCCTGGAGGGCTTCGGCCGTGTCGTGCTCGAGGACTTGTGGTCGGGTGTCCTGCGCGACCAGCGGTACGTTGCCAAGGAGGCATGGCGGCGCGTTCTCGGCCACGACCCCAACGACGATCCGGTCTACACCCACGAGACGCAGCCGATTCCCGAGCATCTCTGGAGCCAGCTGGTCCAGGCAGCCAAACCCCGCCCCTCGGATCCCCTAGCCGCCGAAGCTCAGGAAATGGCCAGGTACGCAACCGCGCGACTGCGGAGATTCACCGGCCGAGCGGATCCGCTGCGCGCCCTCACGCAGTTCGTGAACGACGATCTGTCCGTTGACAACAGCCGCGTGTGCGTCCTCCAGGCGCCCGCTGGTCAGGGCAAGTCTGCGCTACTGGCGAGGCTCGCCGCTGACCTCGCCGGCACGCACCATCGTGCCTTGAGCCATTTTGTCGGGGCTACGGAGCGGTCGGCTGACGTTCGGGCCATGCTCGCCCGGCTCACGGCTGAACTCGACCGCACGGGGATTACCGGCCCGCAGCCTGCGGACCCCGCCGCGGACCTGGAGACCCTGACCAAGTCCCTCGCCGCGCGTCTGAGGGATTACCAAAACGAACGCCGAATCGTGCTCCTTATCGACGCCGTCGACCAGCTGGCCGACGGTCAGGATCTGGCGTGGTTGCCCTACCAGCTCGGCGCCGGGGTGCGCATCATCCTCACCTGCGCCGACGCGGGACCAGCCGACAGTACCGCCACTCCACTGGCGTCGGCACTACTCGCACGCAGACCGCCGCCGCGGCTGGTGGAGCTGCCCGGCCTGACCGAGCAGGACGTCCGTGAGATCGTCGTCGGCTACCTGGAGGAGTACTGCAAAGAACTGGAGTTGGCGGAGATCCGCAAAATATGCCAGATGGAGCAAGCGAGGAACCCTTTGTACCTCCTGGTGATGCTCAACGAGCTGCGTGCGCTAGGTGGCAACGACATGCAGCGGGTGGTCCGTTCGCTAATCGCCGCCCTTCCGCGCACACGACCGGACACTGTCAGCCTCTTCGAATGGCGATTGGAAACTCTGGAGAGGGCCTTCGGGGCGGATCAGGTACGGGAGTGGTGTTCGTACCTGAGTCTGGGTCGGGTGGGAATGTCGAGCATCGAGCTGCGCGAGCTTATTGCCACCGATAGTACAGAAGGGGAAAGGTCCGTGGCGCCGCTGATTGAGCGGGGCATCCGCCAGTACCTGCAGCAGCGAGGTGGCCAGTTGGACTTCTTCCACAGCCAACTCCGCCAAGCCGTGAGAAAGCGATACCTCCATCTCGACGAGGCGTACCAGAGAGCGCATATCGCCATTGCGGCCTATTTCCAGAGGAAGGCCGACCCGCTGGGTGAGAGGGCATGGTCGGGCGGCGACGACCGCGCGCTCAGCGAGTTGCCCTATCATCTCGCGGAAGGCGGCCGACTCGATGAGCTGTTCGAGGTACTCACCGACTTCCGCTTCCTGGAGCGCAAGGCCACCGAGGTCGCCGTGTTGCAACAGACAAATGCTCAGGGGCAGATAAAGACGACACACACGGGCGTCTTCGCACTCCAGGACGACCTGGACCTAGCCATCGCCAAGCTGGGAAACATTGATGCCGCCGCACCGCATCCGCTCATTGCCACGGCCTTCGACGCCAGTGATGGGCTAACTGTGCGCTGCCCCAGGTGCAGCGCCACATACTCGTGTGCAGCAGAGCAGTTCGGCGCGGAGGTGCTTTGTCCGCACTGCAAGGGGCCGTTGAAAGTAAACCCCTTCGCCGTCAAGAGAAGAGGCGGCTTTCCCGCTGGCTGAGGTGTCGGACAGAACCGGGATGAGGGGCAGACGGGTGATCTCGGCGTGGAACCCGTCGCCGCCGTCGCGCCACCACTCGCCGCGTCCTGAGCTGCTGGTTCTGGACGAGCCGATCGCCTGCACGACCTGCTGCTCTCCTACGTGGGACACGCCTCCACGGATTCGCGGGCGTCAGGATCTGGAGGCGAGGCCATAATCTGGCTGACCGGGTCCTAGCCCGGCGCTACGAGTTCTTCCAGGAGGCGACCAAAGCGTGAATTTCGGCGGCCTGTGCCGACCCGAGCTGGCTGAGCAACTGGGCGGCATTATTCCCTATCACGATAGCTTGCGTACGTTCGCCGACCGAAAAGAGGACCTTGGCCAGATTCACCATGGCGATCGCAGCTGACAATCCGTCTCTGGCTTTGCGGCTGGCCTCTATCTGGCGGGAGTAGGCATCGATCGCGCCCCGGAAGTCCTGGATTGCCATGCAGGCAGTTGCCAGGTCGGAATAGGCGATGATGAGATCAGGCCACATTCGGTAGGAATCGAACAGCTCGGCGGCGCTGCTGAGCCAGGCGACTGCGTCCGACGGTTCGTTATTCTCCAAGTGCAACGAGCCGATTTCGGCGAGCGTGAGCGCAAGCCCTCGTTGATCATCGGAGGTCTTGGCCAGCTCAAGCCGCGTGTGATAGATCTCCATCGCCAGGTCCCGGCGGCCGAGACTGGCATGCAGAGCCGCCACGCGCGACAGCGTCATGCCCTCTTCCACGGGGAGGCCGTTAGCCCGGGCAACGGCGATGGCGTCCTTATATCGACGGAATGCCTCGTCCAGGTCGCCCCTCCCGGCCGCGACGTCGCCGAGGACGCCGTAGGCGCGTGCGATGCTGGGCGGATGGTTGATCTGCCTGGCGAGTTCCATCGACTGGGTCAGGTGTCTCACCGCGGAGTCGTAGTCGCCTTCCGCCAGGGCCTGGTTACCTAGCATCCCGAGCCAGTTGAGTTCTGCATAGGCGGCTTCGTCCCCTTCCGCTACCGGATGAGTCCACCGTCCCGACCCGCCAAACCGCGTGTCCAGGACCGAGAGCACGCGTCTGGCCTCGGGGGCAAGCCGCCGTCCGCGAGCGCGCTGATCGCTCAGGATCTCGTGTGCACGGGCAGCGTGCTGTAGTGACTCCACCGCTCGCTCGCGGTCCGCAGCCAGAACCTGGGCGGTCGCAAAGTGCCCCAGGGCAAGAGTGCGCGCTGCTTCCTCGCTGTCGGGCAGACGCTCGAAGAGGTCGGTGTAGATCAGAACAGCCTCCTGAAGGTGCAGAAGCTGTTCATCCCTGGCGCCGTCTTGGAGCATCCCGAGCCGCTCATGCGCGAGCCCGAGCAGGCGGTAGTTCTTCGTTTCATCGGGCATCAGATCGTGGAGATGGGCCTGGACTTCGAGCATGCGCTCGAAAAAAGGACGCGCCTGGTGTGGCTCGTCGGCATCGAGGTGCACATCGCCGCGCTTCATCAGCGCATCAGACAGGCTGCCCAAGGTCGAGATGTCGTCGGGAATCCGCGCGGCCAACCGACCTGCCGTCTCCAGCGCCAAGTTAGAGACTCTGAGCGCTTCCGCTCTGTCCCCCTGAACACGCGCGACATGGCCGAGTTGATCGAGGGACGACAGCCAGGCGAGTTGCGGCTGCACATCTTCGGGAGCCGATTCCGCTCGCGCGCGGCGCAGCTGCTCCAGTTCACCGTATAGCCGCCGGGCCGTCGGCAAGTCGTCCTTCGCCGCAGCAAGCCGAGCCAAGGCCTGTCGCGCCGCAGCGACGGGGTCATCCTCCGTGGGGAATTCCTCGCCACTCAGTTCCGCCACGCGCTCGTACCACGACGCTGCCTCATTCATCTCGCGGTCCGCATTGGCGATGTTGCCGGAAGACAGCGAGAGCAGGCCGAGACGTACGAGCGCACTTGCCAGATAGACAGCGGATCGCCGGCTGCCAGGGTCGGCGGCAATGAGTTCACGGCTCACCGACACTGCCCGCTCCAGGTATTCTCGGGCTGCGCGGACATCTCCGTCCTGCTCGGCGATGTCGCCGAGGCGCTCAAGCGCCACGGCGAGTTCCAGCCGGGTGGAGGTTGAACGCATCTCGGCGAGTTCCTGGTTCGGCATGATCGTCTCATGGGACGCGCCTGCCCGCTGTTCGGCAATCCTTAGTTGCCGTTCGTAAAGCAGGCGCGCTTGCTCCCGGTCGCCAGTGTCAACCGCGAGGTCCGCAAGCTGGACGAGCGAGACGCCATAGCATCGCAACGCCATGTCCGCCCACGCGCCGCTGGTCACGATCCGCACGAGCCGTTCCATCTCCTCGCATACGGCGTTCATCACATGACGCCGCGCGTGAGTCTGACCGGTATTCGCCAGTGCCCAGTTGAGCTGGAAGAGCAGCTTCTCCCCAAGGAGAAGCTGCTCTTGGACAGACAGCTGCGGCAAGGTCACCAGACCGCCGACCCACCCGGCTGCATCTTCGCGTGCGCGTAACAAGTCCGCCAGCGATTCAGTCTGTGCCCTGAGCTCATCTGATCCGGGATCGGTCTCGGCGTAGAGCCGCGCGGCGCCATACCTGTCGTCCGCGTTGATCAAGTGGTGCATGAGTTCCGTCTGCCGCAGCGGCTCGTCGGATGGGAGCGTCTGCAAATATGCGGCGAGAGTTGCGTGCAGCGCTCGGCGCTCAGCCGCGGACGCGCCGAAGTGCTCGGCGACGGCGTTACGCAGCTCCCGGTGGTAGAAATTCCACTGTCCTGATGTGCCCCGCTGAAGCAAATGGCCCCGGTACAGGCGCCGGATGCTGGCGAATAGCAGGTCGCTCCACGGAATCCCCGTCACCACGGTGAGCACTGCCTGGAGATCCTGCTCCCGCCAGCCTTCCCTGCTGATCGCGATGCTTTCCGACAGGCAACGCACCCAATTGCCGGCAGCCTGCTGCGCTGCCTGGCCTTGCTGCTCGCTCAAGATGCTGGCCGCAGTGATCTCGGCGCGCCTCAGCATGCTCCCGTACAAGCCACGGGATGACGTCGGTAGATGACCTGCCAGACCTATTTGCAACAGAACGAGCTGATGATCCGGTGTACCGGGGTAGTCACCAGCGCGTGCGAGGTCATCTGCGTCCAGCAGGTTCATCTCCTCGCAGGCAAGCTCGAGCCACAATGGGCTAGCTGACGCGCGTCTGCCATCATCAGTCAGCCGTTCGAGGAGCGTCCGCTTGACGTCCGGGTTCGCTTCCCGCCGGTAGCGGCGATAAATGGCCGCTACGATGCGATCGGCCTCATCGACAGTAAGATCCTCCACGTTGACGAGCTTGCCGCCGCGCGTGGCCATGGCCTCGCTCTCCGGGCCTGGGATCGCGGTCGCAATGAGCCGAGCATTTCCCGGCCATAGGCGCGGAAGCCAGGTCAGGTGGCGCGCCCGCGCGGTCCGCTCGAATTCGTTGAGTGCGTCAATGACGAGCACGACGCGCCGGGAGTCGGCGGCCCGGGTAAGCAGTCGGGCGAAGGCGTGCTCCAGCTCTTTGCCATTCATTTCGCCTGCGGGGCTGGCCTCGCCGACCTCCGCCGCCAGTTGCGCGCACCAGCGCTCAAGCAAGCGATCGACCCGCGCGGATGCTGTGCTGATACCGGCGGCATGGTGGAGAAGAAGAACAGAGTCGTCATCGGCCAGCTGCCGGATCAGCTCCGCTGCCAGGCTGCTCTTGCCAGTGCCGGACGCTCCCACTACGCAGATCGCGAAGGCCTGGGAATTGGCCGGGCGCTCACGGACAATGACGTCATTTCCGGTCGAAGAGGAGCCAGGATCCGGATCGGAGTGCGCCAGCGCCAGCAGTTCGCTCAGCTGCGGCTCGCGACCGGCAAATTCGCGTGTAGCTTCATCGACAAAGGCATCCAGCGTGGTCCGCTCGGCGTCCTGCCAAGTCTCGGTGGTCACCTGGTAGGCGCGTGTGTGCTCCTCAAGATCGGCCCACAAATCCTCCGTGATTAGGCGGCGGAACTCCTCTAGCCCCCCCACCTCGCCCCGAACAGGATCAAGAGTCGCGTGGTATGTCCGGCAGCGCTCCGCTCCCAACCGGGCCAGGAGGCGCTGCTTCAGGTCTTCGACGCGCGAGGAATCTGCATCGACATAGCGGCATCGCACATCCTCGGTGGCTTCGCCCAGATCAAGCTGGCGAAAGTACGCGAACCCACGGGCCGGTTCATCGTCTGTTTGCCTCAGGACGCCGAACTCAAGCTCGAGATCGGTGATGCTTCGTTCCAGGCGGCTGTCATCGATGAGGCCGGCTTCCTCGACCGCGCGCTGAGCGCGATCGGCCGGAGGCACCCAGCCGTATCGGTCACCAATAAGCGCGACGACGAACGGACGGCTGCGTGTGACCTCATTCAGGCACACAGTGAGCACGAGCAGTGTCTTTCTGGCCTCGTCATCCTCTGAGACGGTTTCCACGCCGAGCCGAAGGTCAATTGGCTCAAGATAATGGCGTCGCCCGCGCAGCCGCTCCGCCAGATCGGGGAATACGAGCGACTGCAGGACATCGCGCTCCGCCTGGAAGTCATTAAAGGTGCTCGATAGGAAAACCGGTCGCGTTCGCCAGCGCCCTGCCGTACTGCCCACCTTAACTCGGTCACCCAGTGCCATTGTCGCCCTCCCGCCAACGATACAACCTTGATGACAATTGCGAAACGCTGCGGCCGATGTCTCATATCGGCTATGAATGTTCCGACTTTCCTGCCGAACCAAAGGAGTCCCGCTCGCTGGGAAGGCGCGGTGCCGACGGCTCAGCCGTCGGGCGAAGGTCACTAACGGGCAGCGCCTGCCTGACGCGCTTCAGCTCCTGCCCCTGTCGGCCTCGGCTTAGGCGGCCAGCGGCGGGTCGTGGTTGTGGTCGGCGGAGCGGCCGTGCCGGGCCGGTGGGGCAAGGAGCGCCTGGGGAATCTCTTCAGCGATGTGCTCCACCCGGTTGTGCTGGCCTGGCAGGCCCTCGCGGTTGATGGCGGCACCGACTCGGGCGTGTTGCAGTTGCTCGGAGCGTCAGTTATGGCTGGATGGCGGACCATCACTCGGATCCGTCTGCCATTTCGGCGGGATGAATATAGGAGAGAGGTTTTCGCGGTTGGTTGTGTTGAAACTCTGCTTGATTCTCCTTCGGCCCGCGCTGCCTGGGACCCATGGATGACTTACCCGCGTGTACTTCTCAATCTCGCAGAACAGATTCTGGCAGTCGATAGGCTGGAGTGCGCGACCGCCTATCGTCTCGAAGCGTAGCCCAAGCCGACTGAAATGCGCTTCCTGAGTCTGGGCGACCCACAAAATAGCCTCATCCGTAAGGCTGGCAGGAAGCGCCGCAAAGCATTTTCTGAGACCGTCGCGCGCCCCGGGTCCAGCAATGACGAAATCTTCCTCGCCAGAGGATGTCACCTCAGAGTAGTTAATGTCGATTGCGTACTGGAATGCCAAGAACGGGCCAAGCGAAGGGATGGCACGCAGCTCCTGGTAGAGGTGCGTCAAGTCCTTTGAAGCTGCGAGCTTAGTGATCGTCCCGTTATTGAGCGCCGCGGCTAGCATCCTCAGATGATTGTGATGCTTAGCGTGAGAGCCGTATGGCGGATTTGGCACGATGTAGGCGGGCGAATAGATGCGCTGGCCAACAGCTTTCAGACGGTCGAGGACCTCGCCGTAGCGGTACGCATCGAAAGTGTCGATGGCCGGCTCGCCGAGTTCGCTGACGAGCACGGTCCACGTGTCGATTCGGTTGAACACCTTGAAAAGTAGCGTCCGGAAGACTGTCTCCGCGGGTGACCTCGGCTGGTCGTACTGGACATTGCGCAGCAGGTGCTGGCTGACGCGGTCGGTGAGCCTGTAGGGGTTTGTGAAGCGATGGCGCTGCAGAATGGGGTCGCTTGTCCACGGTGGAGGAAGGCCAGCTAGGCGGCGCATCAGGATCGCTTGCCGGAGGGCCGCGAAGCGCCAGTACTCGTCGAAGATCTCCGTGGCCTGCCATTGCGCCATGACGCTCGCGACCTCTGATGGCGGCGTCCGCACCGCGCAACGAGGCTCGGCCAGGTCCGGCGTCGGGAGGAGTTCGAGCTGGGCTGGGTCCGGCATGGTGGGCATGATATTAGGACTGGCTTCTTCCGGACACGGCGTCGGCGTTACGCTCGAGTACGGTCGTCGAGCGCCCGGAGTGTGCGGTCGCTATGCATAACTCTCTCGGCTGGGGTCAGAGGTCGGTACGCGATGCTGCGCGCGTCCAAGTCGACGCTGACCAGTCCGCCGTCGTGCTCGCGGAGCGTACGCCAGCATGCGAAGGCCCGCAGGATCGCTTGCTCCCACTCCAGTGGTGTTTCCGCGGCGACCTCCAGACCGCGGGTCAGGCGGCATAGCCCGGTCAGCAGGCTCGTATCGACGACGCTCAGCTGGTTCAGCCAGTTGTGCCGAGACGCGTACTCGAAAACTGACGCGGCGATGCCTTCTTCGATCGCGATGGCACGCCCGCCATCCTCGACGTCGTCGGCAATGAAGTCGTCCTTGCGCTTGCGACCAAGCAGAGCCCGGATCACTGGTGACCAGCCCAGCACCGCCATGTGCGCCAGGTGAATCGCATCATGCCAGCGATAGCCATCATCGTCATAGGCGTTGTCGCCGACGACATTACCTAGCAAGCCCCCGCCGTGTACGAGCCCGATCACCCTGCCCGGCTGGCCGGGCAAGGGAGCGAGAGCTACAGTCAGCTGCCGCGGGAGACGTTGCTCCGCCCTGTAGGACTCGTCGAACAGGTGCGGCGGCGGCAGCCGCACCGTGTACGGTTCCGATCGTCCCTCCGCCGGTGGCCACCGATCCGCTACTTTCCCTAGGTTGGCCTCGGCAACTTCGGACAGATCAAGTCCTAAGGCCGATGCAGCGGCTGCCAGATACCACAAGGTGTCACCGACGTCCTCGGCTACGCCGGCAGCTCGGTCGTGGGCGTTGCCATCACGGAGCCATTTCTTGTGTTCGCTCAGCAGTGATCCGACCTCGCCCGCCAGCCCGAGCAACGCGACGAGTAGGCGCCGTTCAGGATCCTCGGCTTGCTGGTCGGTGCTCGCCGCCCGGCGCTGGTACTCGGACAAGTCCATCGATCTAAACCTCTCCTTCCAGGTTGGTCGGCGCTGCATTCTCGCATCTTGCGGTTAACCTGAAGTGCATGACGTACGCATTTTGCTGGTACCCGTGAGCACCCAGCCGCCCGCAGCGCCGTGGCACTCCCTAAGGGATTCCGGCTGCGGCTACCTGTCGATCTACCTGAGCGACCCTCTGGCTCGCTACGCGGTCCGCGCTGTCACGCGCAGGGCAGATAACAAGAGCGACCCAAACATTGAGACGTTTACCTACGGCTTGTTCTCTACCTGCGAGCCGATGATGCGCAACAAGATCGTCAAGGACGGCGCGGCGACGGTCTTCTTCGTCACAAGGCATGCCGGAAGGGCACGCGCGGTCACTGGCTACTACCAAGTCGGCTGGTACGCCGAGGGCGCACGGGGCGCCCGTAATCGCGACTTCGCCCTCGCTGCCTCCGCCGCGCGCTTTACCGATCCAATCCCAGTCGCATCCCTTCCGGATGCTCTTGCGCCCGTTTGTGCTGGGTGGTACCGGACGTTCCGGCCTGTCGACCATGAGGTCACCAAGGCCCTCCGCGCGATCTTGGACGCCTGTCCAGACCGCACCAGCGCTTACCTCGGCGAGATCAGCCGACTTGAGCAGTTCTCTCGCGCGCGCACTGGCTACGCCTATCCTTCCTGGGGTCGCGAGCACGGTTTCACCTGGGACGACGCGCCCACGTATTACCACCGCCCCGCGGTGGTGCCGGCCGAAACGCGCAATAGTAGCAGCAGCGGGCGCTGGCGCTGCACCGGTTGCCAGTGCGTCATCAGAAATGCGGCGCTGCTCAAGCAATGTCCCGTCTGCAAGCGGATGGGTACCCTCGTTCCGGAGAACTAGGAGTAAGCGTACGTGTCCCGCCGCGTCTTCATTAGCTACCAGCATCAGGACCAGATGAAGGCAAGTGGCTTGAACCTGATGACCTATAACGACAACCTCGACGTCGACTTCGTCGGTCGGCATCTGCTCAACCCGGTAAAGAGCAGCGACCCAGGCTACATCAGCCGCAAGATCCACGAGCAGATCAACGGTAGCTCGGCCACGATCGTGCTCATCGGCAAGCAGACAGCCGACAGTGAGTGGGTCCCGAAGGAGGTCCAGTGGAGCCTAGAGAAGCAGCCGCCGAACGGCCTGCTCGGTATCCGCATCGATCCCGAAGCCGAGATCCCAGCCGAGCTCACACAAGCCGGCGCGGAGATCATCGATTGGTACAGGCCGGAAGACGTTCATGACTTTAATGACGCCATCGAACGCGCCATCGAAGCTACGAAGCTGGGCCGGAACATGCCCGTAAACTCCGCGAGCACCTGCGCGCGCTAGCCTCGACTAGCTGGCTGGACCCGTTGCTGGCCCCTCCAGCGCGCCAATGCCGCCGAGGCGCGAAGGCGACAGGATATCATCGGCTTGCGCCGAGAACATTGACGCGATGCCGATAATCGCTCAGGACATGGACTAGCTTGTTAGCCACTCGCTTGCGCTCTACTCTTAAGCGTAATTCCCTTACGGCGGCTAGTGAGAAAGCCAGACACGCGACCCGTTCCAACGAAATCAACTTGTAGGGCTGGTACAGTTTCAAGTAATCCTGACCTTCAAACATATTACCGTCGGCCTCAACTATATTGTATGATTCCTACATTATTGCGACCCTTAAGGCCGTCGAAATAGCCGAGCTCCCAAGGCATCCACCTGGATCTCGGAGACTGATTTGAACTGGCATAGAGCAGAATATTGCAGTGAGCCATCCGCTGGCGAAGAATCTTAGCTGTCCTTTTGGTTACCTTGCCACGGTTCAACTGGCCATCCTCAATCCAGTCGACGTACACTCTGAGGCGGGCGCCCTCAATTAAGATTTTTACTCCCAGGATTACTTCGGCGTCCTCGAAGGAGTGCGACATCAAGATGTCGAAGTTGGATTCGATTGAAGCTGGAGCTGACTTTCTCAATTCGCTTTCGACGACATCGCGGCGCGGCCAGACTTCCCGCGAGGCTGCCACGGCTTCGGCCACCGTTACGTACGCCATATGTTACGGCTCCCATCATTTGAACTGAGGGCTTCGTTTGGCAATACAGCGTTGCGACCTGTTTCATGACCATAGCGTGCTGGTAAGCTGCCATACTCACGGCGGCTCAGCACACATCATCACCAGGTAGCGACGACGGTTTCTACGAGGTGACCTTGCATCAGGCCAGCTCGGCCCGGCGCGGTCCCAGGTTGCGCTGATCGAACTGTCGGCAAACAGTGACACCGTCTAGGTGCGCGGTGATGAGCCTCCCGAGACCGGTGTGTGTCGACAGGCCGCGGCGGAGGTTTTAGAGCGCACGGCGAGCACGGCAGCGCCAAGCTCCCCCACCGCTGCCGATGACTGACCACAGCCAGCGGTCCGGCCGAGCCATCTCATGACACGATCGCCACGTCGTCCCTGTCGCCCAACGCCGGACTGCCCGTGCTCCGCGCGCAATTTCATCCCGCCATGCAATCCGCCCGAAACTTCGGGCATCTGCGGACTGAGGGTGCATGCACCTAAGTCTCGTTATGATTCGTCTGGGCGATCCGGGCGCATAGCTGGAACCGACGTGCCTGGGCCAAGTGAGGTGAGGATGCCCGATTATCAGCACTCGTGCTTCATCAGCTATAAGCATGTTCCTGAGCCCGATAGCCTGCAAGCAGCCAAGCACTTCGAGTTGGAATTTATCGAGGCTCTCGAGAGGAAAGTGGACTTCTTCCGGCAGATAGCGTTGTCTACATACCGGGACGTGCAGCTGAGATCCAGGCCGGGGGTGCATTATCCGCGGGAGCTCGCCCAAAGACTCTGCCGGAGCGTGTGCATGATCGCGGTGCTGACACCGGAGTACATGGAGAGCAACTGGTGCGTCGCTGAGTGGCAGGCAATGGAGCGACTCGAGAAGGCACGAGAAATTGGTACGAGTGAAGGGTGCATTATACCAATCTTTCGCCGCGGTGACCCTAGGCGGGCCAAGTTGTTCTGCGGTACCCGCGAGCTCATTGATTTCAGCCAGGTTGTCGCGCCGAGGAGTCAACTGGACAGGGTCTGGAGCCGTCAGGCGTTGATGGCCATTGGCGCGCAGGTAGCCAGGCTCGCCGCACACGGCTCACCTGTGGATTGCGCCGATTTCTCGATCGTCGTCCGCGAGGGGGTTGCCCTGCCGACTCTCGACGACCCAGATCCGCTGGCGTAGGTCGCGATGAGGCGATCATACGGCGAGATAGTCACCTTCTACTCATACAAGGGAGGCACCGGCCGGTCGATGGTCCTCGCTAACGTCGGCTACCTCCTCGCAACCAGCGCGTCGTATAGCCGCCCGCGTGTGCTACTGATCGACTGGGATCTGGAGGCACCGGGTCTCGAGCGCTTCTTCGGAATGAAGTCCTCGGTCGGGCGCTCCGGCCGCGGGCTTATTGACTACCTCACCGACATGGCAGCGCACTATCAGCGCAAGGCGTCTGAGGGGGAGCTGCCCGAAAGAATGGCCCGCGACGAGCGCGCCGTCGAGATATTCAATGAGGGAGCTGAACTCTTTCCGCTCAAGAAATACTATGCAAGCGGCGCTGGAGGCCTATCCAACCTTTGCCTAATGCATGCCGGCCGGTCGCTTGGTGAGCCTGCAGGACAGCCCACCTACTGGGAGAAGGTGCGCACCTTTGACTGGGAGAAGTTCTACCATGGTCATGGCAGCTTCTTCACGCACTTTCGTGAGCTGCTAATGGCCGACTTCGACTACGTACTCATCGACTCCCGCACAGGCCTGACGGATATCGGCGGCATATGCACTCGCGTTATGCCGCAGAAGCTGGTGCTCGTTTTCGCACCGAACCACCAGAACATCGACGGTGTGCTGGACGTAGCGGAGAAGTCAGTTAGTTATCGCATGGCGTCCAGGGACCCGCGGAGCCTCACGGTCTTTCCGCTCGCCTCACGAATCGACGGGCAAAACTCGCAGCTGCGGACGACATGGTGGCTAGGTGGCGAGGAGAGGGGCGAGCGAATCCGCGGCTACGAGCCAATCTTCGAGGAATTCCTCAGCAAAACATACCGGCTCGGCCGCTGCGAGTTGCGTGAATACTTCGATGCGACTCAGATTCCGCACGACAGTAGCTACGCCTACGGCGAGGCCATTGCGGCAGCCGTCGACGGCACGAGCGACCGGCTAAGTATTGGCTACGCATGCGCACAACTGACTCGGCGCTTGGTGGAGCTGAACGGGCCATGGGAACCGCTCGACGAAGGAGCAGGTGAGCGGCAGGGAACGGTGTTCATTAGCTACCGGCGGGCCGACTCAGCACAGGCGGCGGCGCACCTGTATGACGACCTGACCGAGCGCCTTGGCCCGCAACGGGTTTTTCTCGATGTCGCATCCGTCGGTGTAGGCCAGCCGTGGTCAACGGCCTTCACCGCATACCTAGATACCGCCGCGGCAGTGATCGTTCTGATAGGCAGGACCTGGCTGGTTTCGAGTCCCAGTGCCGAGGCCCCCCTGCAGGAGACTGGCGAGTTCGTGATTGAGGAGGTCGCCGCCGCCCTGCGCCGCGATGTCCCAGTGATCCCAGTGCTTCTCGACGGCGCCGCGATGCCGAGCAGGTCGCAGCTGCCGCTCACCGTCCAGGCGCTTACCGACAGGCAAGCATTCACCTTGGACTCCTCGCGCTGGCAGCGTGACGTCGACCGACTGGCGACGGCGCTGGAGTCGGTGACCGGCCTAACCCAGTCAGCCAGTCCATCTCGCCACGTAGAAGACGCTGAGCTTGAGCAGACCGTCAAGCCATTGATTATGGCCAGGATGGCTGCGTGGTTCCGGAGAGTGTTCGGGAGCTCTGGAAGCAGCAATCAGTGAGATCCGCAGTGCTTCATTTCAGGTGTCAGTGGGACGCCGCCACAGGCTTCGGCTGCCCTGGCCGGGGTGCGAGGGTTAACTCGACTTACTACGGGAGGTGGACATGAGTAATGAGCAGTCGGCTGCCAGCGAAGGCCAACAACCCATACCCACGGCTTCGGTCGCTGAGAAGCCCGCCAGGAATGACTGGAGTCCGGCGTTGCTACGCCGATTCCCCAAGCTATTCTGGCGCCCTCATATCGATGAGGACTGGGATAACGACTGGGTTTTTTTGGAGAAGGAAGACCTGGACAAGTACCCGCAGCTCACGGATGACCTTGCCGTCTGGAGCGACGTCCTCCGACTCCGCTTCCGGCGGCTCGATCACACCGCGCAGGTTCTCCAAAACCAGTTCTGGCGGCAGAACGTGGTCCTGGTAATGGGTGGCTTGGTAGCCACATCGATCGGCGTAGTCCAAGCGGCGCTTGGAGGAGGCGTGGTGGGCCTAGCCGTGGCTCAAGCTGTGCTGACTGGGGCGCTTGCCGGGCTCGCCGTGCTTATTCGGTCGGGGCGCGCGCAGCGCGGTTACCTAACGGCGCGGCTAAAGGCAGAGCGGATCAAGAGCGAGTACTTCATGTTTCTCGGGCGAGTCGGGAGTTATGGTGGGCCGGATCGGCAGGCAGCGCTCTTGGAGCAGGTTGATGACATTGAAGCTGCAGAGGGTGCGGTGTGAGCGAGCACAGCAGCCAGCTGCTCGGCTACTACCGCAAGTACCGCGTCGACGACCAGCTGCGCTTCTACGCCGGCCGCAGGGACCTATTCGATCGCGCCACTAGTCAGGGGCTTGCTGTGTCTGCAATGCTTCTCGGCTTGGCGTCCGCGGCCGGTGCCCTAGCAGGCACCCACGTGGGCTGGACTGAAGTATGGTCATCCGTATCAGCGATCCTGCCGGCGGTCTCCACTGCATTGGCTGCGTACCTCGCGCTATACGCCTTCGACCAGCAGTCAAAGCTCTACGGCGATGCCGTGCGGGCCGTTCAAGCCGCCGCGCGCCCTGTGCATAACCCCACATTCGGCCAGGGCGGGCGCCTGCCCGATGAGAACATCGCTGACTTCGTGGAGAAAGTTGAAGGCGCTTTTCGCAAGGAGAGCGCGCAGTGGGGCCAGCTAACGTCGCAGATTCAGATAGCGGACAAGGCAAAGGGTTGAGGGGAACCGTACCCGTCATGATCCTCGTACATGCAGGTAACCGAGTTGACAGCGCCGACGACCCAGGGCCGCCGCGCTTCCCAGAACGCCAAGCAGCGTTTGTGCAACAGCGATTGACCCGGTTCGTCGATGCGGTGCGACCGAGAATCGTGGTGAGCGCAGCGGCCGCTGGAGCCGATCTCTTGCTACTTGAAAGCGCGCTAGCCACGCCAGGAGTCGCCGTCCATGTCGTATTGCCTTTCGCCGCCACGCAGTTCCGTGAAACTTCTGTGGCGGACCGCGGTGCTTCCTGGACTGAGCGGTACGACCGTGTGCTGGTAGCTGTCCACGAGCGTGCAGAGTGCGAGCTCATCGAATTCTCCGACGTACCGGACGATAGGGGTTACCGAGCGGGCAACCGTCATCTGATCGATCACGCTGTTCGAATCGCGGACGGCGACGGACTGCTTGCGCTGGCGGTGCGGGTGCCCCCTGGTCAAGCCGCGCCGAGTATGACTGATGACTTCGTTGAGGCGGCGCGGCTGCGGGAAGTCACGGTGATAGACATGAATCCCGCCATCCCTGAGCGCGAAATGCGCAAAGCCTTCGTTGCAATGCCATTTGGCGAGAAGACTTATAAACGCCGCAAAGTGGACTGCGACGCGACATTCGCCAAAGTGATTGTGCCCGTCCTAGAGGACGCGGATCTTGCTTGGGAACGTGAGGATCGGCGCGTGGACACCGGCATCATTCATATCGGCATGATTGAGCAACTCGGCAATGCCGACATCGTGGTCGTCGACACGATCACCGCGAATCCCAACGTATTCTACGAGCTCGGGCTGCGCCATGCATTCGCCGACAAGACCACAGTTCTGCTCGGGCCGAGAGGGACTGTGCCTCCCTTCGATACCCGACCGATCCGGCAGTTCACCTACACGCTCACGGGAACGGCCATTACGGATCAGGAAGCACTGCAGGCGATCACCGGTCTCCAGCAAGTCTTTGATCCCAACCGCCTCGCGGCCGCAGGACGTGACAGCCCGGTCTTCGAGTTCTTTGAGGTGGCAACGGCGCAGACGGCACCTAGCCGACTCCGGCTACGGGGAGCCAGCAATGACCCGCCTCAGGTGCTGGCCGACCTTCACCGCCGTGTGAGCGACGCAGCCGACCGTGGCGATACCGATGAGCTTGAACAGGTGGCCGGGGAGATCCCACAGCAACCACTCGACCACGGTGAACGAGCACAGCTGCTGTTGATCATCGGCATGGCGCTGCGTGAACATGGGCAGTCGGCCCTGGCGGTTCAAATCCTGCGGCCCCTCAGCTACGAACCGGCCGACGGGCGTTACGAACTCTGGGCGCAGCAGCTGGGCATGGCCTTGCGGCGACAGGGCGAAGGGCTGGTGCAGACGGGTGGCGATCCGGAGCCGCTGTGGCAAGAGGCGCAACGCCTGCTGGATGGCGCGCTCGCAACTGACATGGACCCGGAAACCTGCGGTATTGCCGGAGGGCTGGCGAAGCAGCGGGGAGTCCGTGAACTCAAGCGCGGGCGACCCGACCTGGCCCGTGCACATCTGCAGAGGGCGGCGAACCTGTACCGGGACGGTGCTGAGGCTGAGCCCACAAACTTCTACACTGGGCTCAATGCCGTGACGACGCTGCGCATTCTGGCTCAGCATCTCGACGGCGCAGCCGAACTGCTCGAGCAGTGCCGGGAACTGCTCCCGGTCGTGTTGTACTTCGCACGCAATGCCGTTAAGCGCGATTCTAATGACTTCTGGGCGGTGGTCAGCGTGGCCGAACTCGTGCTCACCGCTCACCTTCTCGACAGCCACAGCGAGAGCGAGGACGAAGTCATCCGGGTATACGCGCTAGCAGCTGCAATGCGCGCCAGGCCCGACCACCTGACATCTGTGGTCAACCAGCTCGAGCTCTACCGGCGCGTTGGTGATCCGCCGGGACTGATCAACAGGATTCTTTCACTCTTCCAGTAGACGACAAGGCGCTCGAGCAGTTGTCCTTGCTTGCTCTCCCAACCCTGGAGGGCTATTGGCTCCTGAGCTGGATAACGGCAGGCGGAGCTAGGCGCATGACACCCGAGATGGTCACCGAAGCGGCGTCGTAACTTATTACCTGTATCCGGCCCACAACCTAGGACGCCGGTGGAGCGCTGGGGCGGGAAGATCGAATTGACGCTTTGGGCAGCGTTGCGGATCATGCACGGGCGGCCAATGAGTCACCAGAGGCCAAGCGCGGCGAGATCGCGTTCGAGAAACAGTCGTCGATAGTGGCGGCGTGCACCAGGGGTCAGCCAGGATGCTCAGCGCGCAAGAAACGCCTCGAGGTGGTGGCGGGGTTATGACTCGTCGACGACCGACCTTGAGATAGGCAAGCCTTCCCGTTCGCATCTGGCCGTAGAGCAGGTCGCGAGATAACCCGGTGATCCGCGCGGTCTCGGCAACTGAAAAGGCGAGATGATCGGCCAGGAGGCTGGCCCCATCGAAGTTCTGGTCGTCGACTTGGTCGGCGTGCAACCGAGGCCCGGGGCTGGTGCAATTGACCGGAGGGCGTGCCGCGGGTGGCCTCCAGATCGCGCAGGGAGTGAGCTGGGGCCCGAGTTGGGTGCTGTCCCGCCACTCGTAACAGCCCGACTCCGACACACCCGGCACGCGAGTGGCCAGCTGCTCGCCAGGACGAGTGCGGGATTGCCAGGGGTGCCCTACGAACCGGCCAACAACTCGCTCTTGAGGCGATCGAACTCGTCGCGGGACAGCAGGCCCGCCTCGAGCATCTGCGCTAGCCGGCCAAGCTGGTCCACCACGGCAGCAGTTCCGCTGGCCGGACCGACGGCATCCGGAGCGCGGGCGGACTGCGAGGCGCGAATTTTCCCCAGCGACTGTGACAGCTGGATGCGCAGGGCATCAGGGGTCAGGTCTGTATGAAGCATGAAGATTTCGCTGGCCGCGGCCTGTACCCGGATAACCGTTTTGACTAGCACTTTCGTGGTGACGGCGTTGAGGACGGCGGCGATCGCCATGCCTTCCACAGCGCCCGTGGCGCCAAAGCCGCCGCCCACGAACCCGCCGCCCGATCGCACCAGGCCCGGTCCGCCGATGTCCACGGCTTCAACTTCCGCGTAAGGAATCTGCGCAAGGGGCGTCCACAGCGGGAATGCCGGTGAGCGAGACCTGGCTGTCGATCGGCTCCACCACGGGAGCGGTCAGAGCTGTCCTGAAGAACATCCCGGATTCGGAGATCGACGACCTGAAGCAGCGGCTGGCCAGAACTCGATGGCCGGATCCGGAAACGGTGGGCGACTGGTCGCAAGGGGTTCGCCTGGAGAATGCCAGATCTCTGGCCGGCTACTGGGAGCGCGGCTACGACTGGCGGCGGTTCGAGTCCGGGCTCAATCGCTTCCCCCAGTTCCTGACCGAGATAGACGGGCTGGACATCCACTTCATCCACGTCAGGTCCAAGAATCCGGACGCGATGCCGCTGATACTCACGCACGGATGGCCGGGCTCGGTCGTCGAGTTCGTGAAGCTGATCGGCCCGCTGACCGATCCGGTCGCGTTCGGAGGAGACGCCGCTGATTCATTTGACGTCGTCGTCCCGTCGCTGCCCGGGTTCGGGTTCTCCGGCAAGCCCGCGCAGACCGGGTGGACTGTGTCGCGCATCGCAAGCGCGTGGGCGGAACTGATGAAGCGTCTGGGCTACACCAGATGGGCCGCGCAAGGCGGCGATTGGGGTGCCGTCGTCACCACCGAACTGGGGGCCAGGCAACCTGAGGGGCTTGCCGGAATTCATCTGAACACCCCGTACGCCTTTCCCGCACAGATCCCCGGCACCCTGTCGCCCGAACAGCGCCACGCCGTGGACACCCTCGCCCTCTACACCGGCGATCTCGGCGGGGCGAACCACCTTCAGGGCACCAAGCCGGAGACCGTCGGATTCGCCCTGGCGGACTCTCCCGCTGGTCAGGCAGCCTGGATCTACGACAAGTTCCAGTCCAAGACCGACAACCACGGGCTCGCCGAGGACGCCCTCAGCATCGACGACATGCTCGACGCGATATCCCTGTACTGGTCCACCAACAGCGCAGCGTCGTCCGCCCGCATCTACTGGGAGAACAAATCGGCCACTTTCGCCGGCCCGAAGCTGACGCTCCCGGTCGCGGTGACCGTCTTCCCGAAGGACATCCCGCGCCTGCCGCGAAGCTGGATCGAAGACACCTACAGCAATCTGATCCACTACGGCGAAGCCGGCAAGGGCGGGCACTTCGCGGCCCTGGAACAGCCCGAGATCCTGGTCAGCGAAATCCGCACCGGCCTGCGCACCCTTCGTTCCTGACGCCAACGCGCGAG
>Ga0335075_10003839_pt1 | contig 23597 bp, 23 predicted proteins | sample Lox_Sample_24_FD_206723 | JGI IMG/M metagenome (GOLD analysis project Ga0335075, IMG submission 206723) | Soil microbial communities from Loxahatchee National Wildlife Refuge, Florida, United States - Lox_Sample_2.4 | ecosystem: Environmental > Terrestrial > Soil > Wetlands | place: USA...
CTGCCACCATCCGGATGCTGCCGGCCGTGGCTGACGCGGTCGGGAGCCAGGTGGAGGTCCTGCTCGACGGCGGCATCCGGCGGGGCAGCGACGTGGCGAAGGCTCTCGCTCTCGGCGCGCGCGCAGTTATGATCGGCAGAGCTTATCTGTGGGGGCTGGCGGCGAACGGGCAGGCGGGCGTGGAGAACGTGCTGGATATTCTGAGGAACGGCCTGGACTCCGCGCTGCTCGGCCTCAGCAAGTCCTCGGTGCATGACCTGACCAGGGAAGACGTCATCATTGCCCCTGGGTTTTTGCGCAGCCCGGGTGGCTAGCAGTAACCAGATCGCCTGACCCTCGGGGGACTCGGACGGCGGCACGGTCCCGGGCAGGTCAGCCATGACGGTTGTCACACGCAAGTCGTGACGACAGACTCATGCCTTTGCCTGGCGTGATCGGTCAGACTAGGGCCATGACAATAACGAGCGCAGCCTCCGGGGCACGGGGAACCAGTGGCACCACGCCGCTGGCCGTAGACTTGACCGCTCTCCATAAGAACTTCGGACACGTCCACGCCGTCAACGGCGTGGACCTCCAGATCGCGTCGGGCGAGATCGTGGCGATACTGGGGCCCAACGGCGCGGGCAAGACGTCCACGATTGACATCGTCCTGGGACTGTCGCAGCCGACTTCCGGGACCGTTTCTGTGTACGGAATGCACCCGCGCCACGCCATTTCCCGCGGCCTGGTTTCCGCCGTGATGCAGACCGGTGGTCTGCTGAAGGACCTGACCGTCCGGGAAACTGTCGAGTACACAGCGAGCCTTTTCTCGCATAGCCAGCCCGTTCCTGAGGTACTGAGCAGTGCCGGAATCACTGAGATAGCTGACCGCCGCGTCGGCAAATGCTCAGGCGGCGAGCAGCAACGGCTCCGGTTCGCGCTGGCGCTGCTCTGCGATCCCGAACTGCTGATCCTTGACGAACCGACTAGCGGCATGGATGTGGAAGGCCGGCGGACCTTCTGGTCGGCCATCAGAAAAGACGCTGAGCAGGGCCGGACAGTTTTGTTCGCGACGCACTACCTGGAAGAGGCTGACGCCTATGCCGACCGGATAGTGCTGCTCCGGCACGGGCTCATCGTTGCTGACGGCACGGCAGCCGAGATCAAGTCGATGGCATCCGGCCGGACAGTCCGCGTAACGCTGCCTGGAGCGAGCGAGGCAATGCTGACCGGCATTCCCGGCGCTGACAGCGTTGAGATTCGCGGGGACACCGTGCTGGTGCACGCGACAGACAGTGATGCGGTTGCGCGTTACCTGCTGACGCAGACGATCGCGAAAGACATGGAGATCACCGCTCAGGGCATCGAGGAGGCATTCCTCGCGCTCACCGGCGACAGCGCGCCGGGCACTGCAACCACAGGAGCAATCTGATGAGCACCGTGCCATCAACCATCGGCCCGAACCTGAGCGGCCGACGCGTACCGCCGCTTGGCGGCTTCAATCTGACTGCGCTGAAGCTGGAAATCCGGCGGCTGACCCGCAACCGTCGCACCATCATCATCGCGATCGTGTTGCCGGTCGTCTTGTTCGTGGCGTTCGGGCTCAACAAGAAATACACCGCCGAGCCGGCTGGGCACGGCAACATATCGGCGTTCGTGATGATTAGCGTGGCGCTGTACGGTGCCGTGCTATCGACCACGTTCGGCGGGGCAATGGTGTCCCTCGAGCGCGCCCAGGGCTGGAGCAGGCAATTGCGGCTCACGCCGCTGTCGCCGGTCGCTTACATCGCCATGAAGATTCTCACGGCTCTGGTGCTCGGGGGCTGCTCAGTCGCGGCGGTGTTTATAGTCGGCGACATCTCTCACAAGCCATCCATGTCGGTCGGCCTGTGGATCGCCTCCGGAGTGTCGGTGTGGATCGGCTCGCTGCTATTCGCGGCGTTCGGGTTGTTCCTCGGCTACCTGCTGCCGGCCGAGAACGTCATGCAACTGATCGGGCTGATACTCGCGGCGCTGTCGTTCATGGGTGGCCTGTTCATCCCGGTGAGTCAGTTCGCGCAGGGCGTGCAGGATGTAGCCAAGTGGACCCCGCTGTACGGGCTCAACGAACTGGTGCATACCCCGCTGCTCGGCAACGGCGTGGACTGGACATGGCCGGTCAACGTCATTGCCTGGCTGATCATCTTCACTGGCGGCGCGGCCTTGCGGATGCGCAGGGACACCGGCAGGGTCTGAACCTCTGACGTTGGCCTCAGTCTCGGCAACGGGCGAATCTCGAGTTTGCCCGTTGCCGAGATCGCGCGTGCAGCCTCGACAACGCGTGCCGGATCTAGCAGGATCGTCTGATCTCCCGGCGCGGACCGGGCCGAGGGCAGGACAGGACGGTCATGAAGCTCGATAACGAGTTCACTGTCGGGGTGCCAGTAGAGCAGGCCTGGGCCGTGCTGACGGACCTGGAGCTGATCGCGCCGTGCATGCCTGGCGCTCAGCTGACCGGCGTCACCGATGGCGTCTACACCGGCAGGGTGAAGATCAAGGTCGGCCCGGTCACCGCTGAGTACGCGGGCACGGCGCAGTTCTCGGTGAAAGACGAGACGGCGTACCGCGCTGTCATCGATGCGCGCGGCCGGGACTCGCGAGGCAACGGCAACGCCACGGCTGTCATCTCGGCGCAGCTGCAGCCAGCCGGGGTGAGCACCGTGGTCAGCGTCAGTACTGATCTGACGATCGCCGGACGGATCGCCCAGTTCGGCAGCGGGATGATCAAGGAAGTGTCAGCGAAGCTGCTCGGCCAGTTCGCCACGTGCCTGGAGGGCAAGCTCAGCGCCGGTGCCGTCACCGACGCGCCAGTGAGCGCACCGAGCACGGCCAGCACAGCGAGCACGATCAGCACCGCGGGCGGTGCGGCACCAAACGGCGCGGCGCCGGGCAGCGCTCCGGCGAGCACGATCAGCACAGCCGACGGTGCGGCGCCGAGCACCGCGGCGCCGGGCAGTGCAGCACCAAGCACCGCGGCAGCGAGTACCGCCAGCGGCAGCGGCCACGGGACTGGCGCTGCTACCGCGCCGGCCGCGACGTCCGTAGGCGCGACCGGCCCGGAACCGGCGGCGCTCGACCTGATGGGCGTCGCCGGCGCGGCTGTTTACAAGCGGCTGGTGCCGTTGGTCATCGGACTCGTCGTATTGGCGGTCGTTATTTACTTGATTGTCCGTTAAGTGTTGGGCTAACGCGGCAGGATCTCGGCGAGGTTGAACCGCACGGGTTCCTCAAGCTGGCCGAATCCGCATGAGCTCGGATCGCGGTCGTCGCGCCACCTGACCCACTGCGCCGTGTGCCGGAACCTGGTGCCTTCCATGTGCTCATACCGCACTTCAGTCACTCGCTCTGGCCGGAGGGGAACGAAGGACAAGTCCTTCCCGGCATTCCACCTGCTGCCCTCGGCCTCGCGGGGGTGCCGGACGTGGTCCTCCTGAACCTCACCGGCCCAGTTCCAGGGGTGCCCCTCGAAGCTGGTGACCAGCGGCTGGACTTCGGCGAACAACTCGCGGCGCTTGGCCATCGGGAACGCGCCGACGACACCAACACTCGCCAGGCGCCCTGCATCGTCATAAAGCCCGAGCAGGAGTGAGCCGATCGCATCGGGGCCGCTTTTGTGCAGCCGGTAGCCGGCTACGACGCAGTCCGCTGTCCGCTCGTGCTTGATCTTGAACATGACCCGTTTGTCCGGCTGGTAAGGGCCATCGAGCGGCTTAGCGACCACGCCGTCAAGGCCCGCACCTTCGAACTCGCTGAACCAGCCAGTCGCTACGGCCTTGTCCCTGGTCGCGGGCGTCACGTACACCGGCGGCGCTGCCGCTCCGAGCGCTTGCGAGAGCATGGACCGGCGCTGCTCGAACGGCAGTTGCGTGCAGTCCTCATCACCGAGCGCGAGAAGGTCGAACGCGACGAACGCGGCCGGCGTCTGGCGGGCCAGGAGCCGCACCCGGCTGTCGGCCGGATGGATCCGCTGCAGCAGGGCCTCGAAGTCGAGCTTGCGACCGTCGGCGTCGGGGATGACGATCTCGCCGTCAATCACGCAGCGGTCCGGGAAGTTCGCCAGCACGGCATCGACGACCTCGGGAAAGTACCTGGTCATCGGGCGCTCGTTGCGGCTGCCGATCTCTACTTCCGCGCCGTCGCGGAAGATGACGGAGCGAAACCCGTCCCACTTCGGCTCATAGCTCAGCGCGCCATCCGGGATGTCTTTCACTGACTTTGCGAGCATCGGAGCGACAGGGGGCATCACCGGCAGATCCATTGCCCCATCATGGCCGATCCCGGCCACTGACCTGCCGGCGATGAGTGGAATCTGTTTGGTTGCCAGCCTTCCGCCTGCGGTCGCCTTGATCATGTATCCGATTAACGGTCTTTGTCCTCAGTCGGGCCGACGTTTCACGGTTTCGGTACACCGCATATCGGGATAGAGCAGTCATATAGGTGTACCGAAACCGTGAAACGTGGCGCCGCGGCCCGTGCAGCGCCCGCGAGGCGTCCGCGTGGATGTGTGCCCGGGGCCTGAGATTCATGGGCGCGGCTAACGGCGATCAGAACCAGCTCAGAAGTTCGGGACCGAACCTGGCGTTGTCGCCGGCGAGAGGCGCCGGCGCTCCGCAGGAGGTGACGCTCGTGAGCTGGCTCTGGCTCAACATTTCGCTGATGGTGCTCTTTGCTGCTGCTGTCGTGGGTATCCCGCTGTGGCTCGTGCTGCGGCGGCCGGACTTCGGACCCGAGCCGGCCAGCCGGCCGGGCGAGGTACCGGCCCGGGTTGGTGTGCGCTATGCCCCAGTTGGCGCGGGGTCCGCCGGGGTGGCCCGGCCGGCCGCTGCCCGGACGGGGTCCGCCGGGGTGGCCCGGCCGGCCGCTGCCCGGACGGGATCCGCCGGGGTGGCCCGGTCGGCCGCTGTCCGCGCGCGGATCTCTGATGGCGGCTGGACGCTAGACATGGCGCGCCCCGCGCGTTAGCACGGCCGGGCAGGGCGCTGACCGGCGGGCGCCCTTGTGTGCGTTCCCCCTCCTAGCATGCTTGGTGCGAACGGCGAGGTGTCCTGATATGAAGGCACCAAGGCCTGCAGTAACTAACTGGCGCTAGGGAGCCGTTCATGAAGGTGCCGCTCACTATCGGGGACTACCTCAGCCGCGGAGCGGCCGTGTACGGGGAGCGGACCGCCGTCTTCGACGAGCCTGGCACTCCCGGCTCGCTGGGCTCCCTGACTTACCGGCAGCTGGAGAGTCGTGCTCGCGGCATGGCGCTGGCGCTGGATGCCATGGGGGTCGCCCACGGCGAGCGGGTAGCCATTGTCAGCCCTAACGCAGCCCGGTTCTTGATCAGCTACTTCGGTGTCAGCGCGTACGGCCGCATCCTTGTCCCGGTCAACTACCGGCTGAACGCGGACGAGATCAGCTACATCATCGGCCACTCCGGCACATCGGTGCTGCTGGTTGACCCTGAGTCGGAGGAGAACCTGCGCGGCATCAGCGTCAAGCACAAGATCGTGCTGGACGGGTCGGCCGACGCTGAGCTTTTCGCCCCGGCCGCTGACGGCGCAGAGCCGGATGCCTGGGCCGCTAACGAGGACGAGACGGCGAGCATCAACTACACCAGCGGAACCACTGCCCGGCCGAAGGGCGTGCAGCTCACGCACCGCAACTGCTGGCTGAACGCGGCCACGTTCGGCTGGCACACCGGAGTGACCGACCGTGACGTGTTCATGCATACGCTGCCGATGTTCCACTGCAACGGCTGGGGGATGCCGTACGCGGTGACTGGCATGGGTGTTCCGCAGGTCGTGGTGCGCAAAATTGACGGTGAAGAGATCCTGAGCCGGATCGACGCGCACCGCGTGACCCTGTTGTGCGGAGCCCCTGCCGTCGTCGCCGCGATCCTCACGGCGGCTGGCGACCGGCGGGCGGCGGGGCGTGAGATTCCCGGTGCCGGGGCCGTGCGGATCGTGGTGGCGGGAGCGCCGCCGCCCTCGAAGACAATCGAGCGAGTGGAGACGGAGCTCAACTGGGAGTTCATCCAGATTTACGGGCTGACTGAGACCGCGCCGCTGCTTACCATCAACCGCGCCGTGGCCGAGTGGGACGACCTGCCCGCAGCCGAGCGCGCCCGGTTGCAGTCACGGGCTGGCGTTCCGGCTGTCGGCGTGCAAATCAGGACCGACGCCGAGGGCGAGGTACTCGCCAGGTCCAATCACGTCTTTGCCGGGTACTGGGAGCAGCCTGAGGAGACGGCGAAGGCGCTGGACGGCGGCTGGTTCCATACCGGCGACAAGGGTCACATCGAGGCCGGCGACTACCTGGTGATCTCGGACCGGAAGAAGGACGTCATCATTACCGGCGGGGAGAACGTCAGCTCCGTGGAAGTAGAGGACTGCCTCTACCAGCACCCGGCGGTGGCCGAGGCAGCGGTGATCGGCATCCCGGATGCCAGGTGGGGCGAGACAGTGAAGGCGCTGGTCGTACTCCGGTCCGGCGGCGGTGCCACAGAGGTGGAGCTGATCGAGCACTGCCGGTCACGGCTGGCGCATTTCAAATGCCCGACCTCTGTCGAAGTGCGCGACTCCTTGCCCAGGACCGCCACCGGCAAGCTGCAGAAGTTCAAGCTGCGCGAGCCGTACTGGCGGGGCCTCGACCGCAAGATCAACTAGAGGCGCGTCGGCGACGGAGCCAGCGAGCTCGACCAGCAGGGCCGAGCGCCCAAGCGCGTCCCGGATTCGACTGGCCTCGGCGATCATCGCGCAAGTGACGGCTTGACGCACCAGCCGCGGCGCGACCTGGGGCCGCATCATCGGCCTGACCTCCGGCGGCGACCTCGGGTTTCCCGCCGAGGTCTCCTACGGCGCGGCCAAAGCGGCGCAGGTCAACTACACGATGTCAGCGGCGCTCGAACTCGGCGCGTACGGCGTCACGGCGAACATGGTGTATCCGCCAGTGACCGATACCGGCTGGGTAACCGACTCGGTCCGCGGCTTCGTCGAAGGGAGCCCGACGCACTTCCACGTGGCCAGCCCTGATCAGGTCGGGGCGGTGATCGCCTTCCTGGCCAGCGACGCGGCCGACCTGGTCACGGCCAACACCATCACGCTGCGGTGAGGCCCGCGGCGCTGGCTACGCCCGGCAGTGCCGCGCCCCGGCACTACTGAGCGGCGGGCGCCCGGCTAGTGTCAGGTGGCGTGACAGCACCGCGCGTTGCCATCGGGCCAAAGCTCAATCAGTTTGCCGTCGAAGCCGTTCGCGCGGGCGGCGGGGAGCCGGCCGAGACCGATTCCCCTGCCGACGCGCTGATCTGGCTAAGGACGCAAGACACCGAGGGTTTGCGCGGGGCGCTTGCATCGACCTCGGCTCGCTGGATTCAGCTGTCCTCGGCTGGCGTCGAGCCCGTGCATGCCGCCGGCCTGCTCGATCCGGCGCGAGCCTGGACCTGCGCCAAAGGCAGCTACGCCGAGCCGGTGGCCGAGCACGCCCTGATGCTCGCACTGGCCGGCCTACGCGGTCTGCGCCAGCGCGTCGAGGCAAGGTCGTGGGGCAAGTGGGGCGGCCAGAGCTTGTACGACGAGCCGGTCAGCATACTCGGCGGCGGCGGCATCACCCGCGCGCTGCTAACGCTGCTGGCGCCGTTCCGGGTGAGCGCTACCGTGGTTCGCCGCACCCCGGATCCGGTTCCGGGCGCGGCACGCACGCTTCCCGAGGCCATGCTGCCGGAAGCACTGTCCGACGCCAAAGTCGTCTTCCTCGCGCTCGCGCTGACCCCGCAGACCGAGCGCATCATCGGCGCACCGCAACTGGCCGCGATGCGGCCGGACGGCTGGCTGGTTAACGTCGCCCGCGGCCGGCACATCGACACCGACGCGCTGGTGGCGGCGCTGGATCGTGAACAGATCGGCGGCGCCGCGCTGGACGTTACCGATCCGGAGCCGCTGCCCGACGGCCACCCGCTGTGGGTGCAGCCGCGCTGCATCATCACGCCGCATACCGCCGACACGCCGGACATGACAAGGCGACCGCTGGCGCTGCGCATCCGCGAGAACGTCGCCAGGTTCGCCGCGGGGGAGCCGCTCGAGGGTGTCGTCGATCCATTGGCCGGCTACTAGCGGGAACGCGCAGGGTTTGCGGCCGCCGCTGCTGTCCTGGCCGCGGTTGGTTGTGGTCAGTCCCTTGCGGCTAGCCGACCAGTGGTCAGTCGGTACCGGCTCGCCGGATTGCCAACTCGTCAGCAGTTACGTCTGCAACGAGGTGAAGCCAAGTCTTGTGATCGGCAGCGATCGAGCGCGTCCGGGGTCACAGGGACGTGACAAATCTGGCTAGCGAGTGGCCGATCTCGTCGACGTGCCTATACCAGCCATGAACGAAGTTGGCAGCGCTGGTCGGCTCGCTCACGACGAAAAACACGACGAAGGCCACGATCCAGATGGTTACGATCCGTTTCAGCAACCTGTTCACCTAGCGGCCAGCCGCGCCGTCTGGCTCCGGAGCGTCAGTTGCTCAACGGTGGTCCTGCCGTCGCCGCGAGGTCTCGGCGCTACCCAATCGTTGTCTGCACCAGGAGCCATGGGGGAACGCTAAAACCTTTGTAGCGGCACCTAAATCCACCCACGGGTGGAAGCCGCGATGTCCACCTCTGGGTGGAGCGCCTGCCGCGCCAGCGGCGTCTAGGCTGGCGGCAAAGGGAAGGGGCGGCGCAAGCTTCGGGCGGCATGCCGTTTTCTGGAGGACGTGATAGTGGCCACGCGCTGGAGCAGCTCTGGGCGCTGCCCAGCCGGGCAGGCCGCCGGTTCCGAGCTACTGTGCGGTCTATCCGGTCTGAGGCGCGTCACGACGCCTTGTGCGCTGGCCCTGTTCCTGGCAGTGACAGCCGGCGTCGCCAGCGATCTGCACGGCCAGTCCGCGCCCGTGATAGCTGCAGCGGCTGCGGCACTTCTTCTGGCCGCGACTGCTGTCGGCTGGATGGTGCTCACCAGGCCGGCCTCCGGCGCCATCGCAGTGACGCGCCTGGCTGTCGTCGGTCTCGCCGGCGCCACTCTGTGGGGCCTGGCGCCACACTCACCTGCGCCTGCGATCATCGCCATCGCGCTGGCCGGTCTCGGGCTGCGGCTGAGCGGGCTGGCGGGCCTCGCCGCCGGCATTACAGTGTTCGCCGCCGCGAACGTCGCCGTCCTGATCAACGGGCAGTTGTCGTTGCCTACCGTGGCCAGTCAGGACCTGAGTCCGGCGTTCGCCTTTGTTATCGGGATATTCGCCCGGTCAGTCATAATCTCGCACCAGCGGTCACGGGCGGCCCAGGCTCGGGCCGAGGATCTGCTGGCCCAGCTCCGCCTCTCTCAGCACGCTGAGGCCGAGGCAGCAGCGTTGTCCGAGCGGGCACGACTGGCCCGCGAGGTCCACGACATTCTCGCGCACGCATTGTCGGGGCTGGTACTGACGCTGGACACGATGGAACTGCTCGGCCGGCAGCGCGGCGCGGACCCCGCCACTATGGCGAGGATGCTCGAGCAGGTTGCCCGCGCCCGCCGGATAGCTGTAGACGGCTTGGCCGACACCCGCCAGGCCGTCGCGGCACTGCACGGCGACGAGCTGCCCGGCCCGGCCCTGCTGGACCGGCTGGTCTCCGAGACGGCAGCGGCGACCGGCATCCAGGCTGCCCTCACTGTGGCCGGCGAGCGGCGGTCGCTCCCGCCGGAGATCGGGCTCGCACTGTATCGGACTGCGCAGGAGGCACTGACCAACACGGCGAAGTACGCTGGCCGAGACGGACAGGCTGACCTACAGCTCACCTACGGCGACAGTGACGTGCAGCTGGCCATCGAGGACGCCCGGTCCGATGAGGCCGCCGCACCGGGCCCGGCCGGCCTCACGTTCGGGGGCTACGGCCTGACCGGGATGCGCGAGCGCGCGGAGTTGCTCGGCGGCGAGCTGTCCGCCGGGCCTACCGACACCGGCTTCCGGGTGCTGCTGCGGCTGCCGACCGAGCCCGTCACGAACGCGGCCGCGCTCCGGTGACCGGTGAGGCGGGTCAGTCCTCCGTGCGCGTGCTGGTCGCCGATGATCAGAAGGTCGTCCGCGAGGGGCTGGTGGCGCTGATTGGCCTGCTGCCGGGAATCACCGTCGTTGGGGCCGCGTCTGACGGCAACGACGCGGTTCGTCAGGCCGCCGACCTTCAGCCCGACATCGTGCTCATGGACCTGAACATGCCCAGGTGCAACGGCGTAGAGGCCACACGGCAGCTCCGCCAGGCCCATCCTGACATCGCGGTCGTCGTACTTACTACGTACTCCGACGATGCGTGGGTATTCTCCGCGCTCCAGGCCGGCGCACGCGGATTCCTGACCAAGGACGCCGGAGCCGACGAAATCCACCGAGCTATCACTGACGTGGCCGCCGGCCACGCGCAGCTCGATCCCGCGATTCAGCGCCGCCTCCTAGACTCGCTCCACAGCGGAAACCTCTCCGGCGTCACCGGGGGCTCCGCAGCGACCAGTCCTTCGAGCGCCATGGCAGATCTGCCGCGCCCAGCCCAGGCGCCGGATGAGCTGACCGCACGCGAAACCGAAGTACTCACGCACATCGCGGCCGGACTATCCAACACCGAGATCGCGGCGGCCCTGTTTCTGTCCGAAGCCACGGTGAAGACGCACATCAACCACATCTTCACTAAGACAGGCCTGCGCGACCGCGCGCAGCTCGTCCGCTACGCGTTTCGCCACGGCCTCGCCAGCCCGCGCTGATCACCTGCTCGCACATCCATCCCCAGGTTGATGTCAGCCGTTCCGGAACTCGGCTCACAGGCCGATGGCAACGCGTGCGCCGATGCATAGCGTAGCCAGCACCGGCGGTGCGCCAGCCTCACGATGAACGCGAAGCTACGTCCCCTGCCGCCGATTAGTGATCTCGCCCCGAAGGGAGCAGGAATCGTGGACCCGTCCGCCGGCGGCTACCCTCAGGGCAGTCTGCGCGTATCTGACGCCGACCGTGACCGGTCAGTCAGCGGGCTCGCCGGGCATTTCCAGGCCGGCCGCCTCACGGCAGAAGAACTCGACGAACGGACCGGGCGCGCGCTTCGGGCGAGGACCGCCAGCGAACTGGCCGCCCTGTTCAACGACCTGCCGCCGGACCAGGCTGCGGCGACAAGCGCGGCTACCGGACCGGGCCGCGCTAGCAGCCGCTGGCGAACTTCTGGATGGACTGCGCGGGTTGCCACCGCTCCGCTGGCCATCGGGTTCGCGATCACGGCCGCCGTCGTAATCCTGACCAGCTTTCCGCACCGTCACTACCACCCCGCCACGCTTATTCCCATCCTTGTCGTCCTGCTCGTCATCCGGCGCCTGGCAAGTTGCGGCCGACGGAAATGGCGGCCGTCCGCCGGAGATTCAGACGGGCGCCGAGACTGGCCCTGCGGCGCAGGTCAGCCATGGCCGCAAGGACCGCGAAACGACTGATAGCGAGTTGTGGTCAGTCCCTTGCGGGTCGCCGGGCCAGGTAAGCCGCGCCGCGAGGGGAGATCCGGTATCCCACGTCGAGGCTTATCGTCAGGCCGAGTTCTTTCAGCCGGCGGACGTGCGCCTTGAAGTCAGCGCGCTCCCAGTCCAGTTCGCCAGCCAGCACGGTGGAGACTACGCCTGGCTGCCGTGCGATCTGCTCCAGCACATCCCTGGTCCACGGACCGCGCTTGCTGGCCGCGTCCATGCGCGCCAGCCGTGCCGTCAGCGCCTCGACATCGGCGTCGGTGAGCGCGGCCGTCGCCGCAAGTTCGGCACGCGGATCCTGGCCTTCGAGCGGCCGGAACCTGATCCGGTACAGGGGCAGCGCCGGATCGCCCCGCAGGTCGCTGACCAGGGCGTCGACGGACGGGAAACCGGCATCACGGGCCTGCGCGAGCGTAATGTCCGCGGGCTCAACGACGTCGACGGCCTCGGCCAGCACCATGCCCAGTCCGGTGCGGTACTGATGGCCTGCGACTACCTGAGGGCGGCGCCACCGGCGGAATGCCATCGTGATTGATCCGTCGGCCAGCCCGTGCCGCAGCCGAGGTTCGAACTGCATTCGGCGACTGTACTGCTGCCCGCCGACCTTCCCGGTTACGCCTGGCTTTTTCCGCGCTGTTCGCGGAAAATGCCAGGCGCTGGGGAGAAGCCGAAAGGGAGCTAATGACGACGAGCTACGACTTCATCATCATCGGCGGCGGGTCGGCTGGCTGCGCGCTCGCGAACCGGCTCTCTGCGGACCGGTCGAACCGGGTTCTCGTACTGGAGGCCGGCCGTCCCGACTACAAGTGGGACGTCTTCATCCACATGCCGGCTGCGCTGACGTTTCCGATCGGCAGCCGGTTTTACGACTGGCAATACGAATCCGAGCCCGAGCCGTTCATGAACGGCCGCCGCATCTACCACGCGCGGGGGAAGGTTCTCGGCGGCTCCAGCAGCATCAACGGCATGATTTTCCAGCGCGGTAACCCGCTCGACTACGCGCGGTGGGCTGCCGACCCCGGCATGGCGAGCTGGGACTACCTGCACTGCCTGCCGTACTTCAAGCGGATGGAGACCTGCCTGGCGGGCCCCGACGAATTCCGCGGCGGTGACGGCCCGCTCATCCTGGAGCGCGGGCCCGCCGACAGCCCGCTCTTCAAGGCGTTCTTTCAGGCTGTGCAGCAGGCCGGGTACCAGCTCACCGACGACGTCAACGGCTACCGGCAGGAAGGCTTCGCTGCATTCGACCGGAACCTGCACCGCGGCCGCCGCCTGTCCGCCGCCCGCGCCTACCTGCACCCCGTCCTGGCCAGGCCGAACCTGACGGTGCATACCAGAGCGCTCGTCACCAAGATCAGGCTGGACGGCACCCGCGTGACCGGGGTCGATTACGTTCGCGGCGGTAAGCCCGCCACCGCAACCGCCGGCGAGGTCATCCTGTCCGGCGGCGCGATCAACAGCCCTCAGCTGCTCCAGCTGTCCGGCATTGGCGACCCCGCCGTGCTAGAAGGAGCCGGCGTGCACGTCCGCCACGAACTCCCCGGTGTCGGCGCGAACCTGCAGGACCATCTTGAGGTCTACGTCCAGTACGGCTGCAAGCAGCCGGTCTCGGTCGCGCCCGCACTCAAGTGGCGCAACCGCCCGCTCATCGGCGCGCGGTGGCTGTTCCTGCGCAGCGGACCGGGCGCGACCAACCACTTCGAAGGCGGCGGATTCGCCCGCAGCAACGATGACGTCGCCTACCCGAACCTGATGTTCCACTTCCTGCCCATCGCCGTGCGTTACGACGGCTCGGCCCCGGCTGGCGGGCACGGTTACCAGGTGCACATCGGCCCGATGAACTCCGACGCGCGCGGCAGTGTCACGATCACCTCGGCCGATCCCGCGGCGAAACCCGCGCTCCGGTTCAACTACCTGTCAACCGAGCAAGACCGGCGCGAATGGGTCGAGGCCATCGGCGTGGCACGCACCATACTGACGCAGCCAGCCATGGATCCCTACAACGCCGGCGAACTGTCGCCGGGTCCGGGCGTGCAGACGGAAGAAGAAATCCTGGCCTGGGTTCGCCGCGACGGGGAGACGGCGCTGCACCCGTCTTGCACCTGCGCGATGGGCACCGGCGCGATGTCGGTGGTCGACCCGGCCAGCATGCGCGTCCGCGGTCTGGACGGCTTGCGCGTGGTGGATGCCTCCGTCATGCCGTACGTAACCAACGGCAACATCTACGCACCGACGATGATGATCGCCGAGAAGTCAGCGGACCTCATACTCGGCAACACCCCGCTCCCGCCGGCCAGCGTCGAGTACTACGCCCGCGACCGCAGGATAATCGCGGAGTGAAGCACGGGATCTTTCTGCCTCCGTTCAGCGACCTCGCAGACCCGCGCCGGGTCGCCCGGCTGGCGGCGGACGCTGAGCAGGCCGGCTGGGACGGCTTCTACCTGTGGGATCACATGCTCGCCATGCCCGGGATGGCGGTGGCCGAGGCGTGGACCACGCTGGCAGCGATCGCGATGGCGACCAGCCGGGTCAGGCTGGGCGCGCTGGTCACGCCGCTCACCAGGCGGCGGCCCTGGGTGGTGGCACGGCAGGTAGCCACGCTCGACCAGCTTTCCGGCGGCCGTCTGGTCGTGGGCATCGGCCTCGGCGACGACGGCTGGCGCGAGTTCAGCGCGTTCGGCGAGGAAACCTCACCGCGTGTCCGGGGCGAGTTGCTGGACGAATCCGTGGAAATCATTCGGGAACTTCTGACCGGGAACGCCGTACTCCACGCCGGCCGCCATTACGCCATCGACTCACCGCCTGTGCTGCCGCGTCCGGTGCAGGACCCGGTACCGTTCTGGGCCGCCGTCCGCTGGCCGAACCGCAAGCCACTGGCCCGCGCTGCCCGGCTTGAAGGCTGTTTCCCGATCTTCCCGAATGCGGGCAGCCGTCCGGCGCCGCCCGCGGCTGACCTGGTTATGCAGGTGCGGGCGGAGTTGACTGGCCTCGGCGCTGCGCGTTCCGGGGACCTTGCGGTCTGTTGTGCGCTGCACCTGCTGCCCGAGGCGGAGCGGCCCGGGGCGGCGGCAGCTCTGGCCGACGCCGGCGTGACATGGCTCCTTGAGGCATTCGCGCCGGGCCAGGATGCCGCGGCAGTGGAGGCGTACGTGCGCAGCGGGCCGCCCGCGGGCTAGATGAAAGGTTGTCAGTGAAATTTCTTCTCACTTCCTCAGGCATCAGTAACCCGAGCATCTCTGACGCGCTTGTCGAACTGCTCGGCAAGCCGGTTGCCGAGTCCAGCGCTCTCTTCATCCCGACAGCCAGTTCGACCTGGAGTTTGTGCCCACAGGCAGCGATATGGCGGTGGGTGCCGACAGGGCACTAGGACTTGTGGATTTCACGTTGTATCCGCACCTCGATCACGAGGACATGCCGGACACATCCCAGGCCAACATAGAAAAATGGGCGTCCGGGATCCCGGTCCCGACGTACGCAATAGACGATCAGACGGCCATCAAAGTGATCGACCGCACTGTTGAGGTCGTCTCCGAAGGGAACTGGAAGCTGTTCAACCCCTGACGCCCTAGCGGGGAACGGGCGAGGGGCTCGCGGGCAGGTGCCTGGAGAGCTGGGAGCGTGAGCTCACGCCAAGCTTCCTGAAGACCTTGCGAAGGTGGTATTCGACGGTGCGCGGGCTGATGAACAACTGCGCGGCGATCTGGTTGTTCGTCACGCCTTCGACGGCCAGGCCGGCGACGCGGGCTTCCTGGGGGGTCAGATCGGCGGGTGTCGCCGAGGTGCGGGGCTGAGCGCGCTCGCCGGCGGCCGACAGTTCGGTGGCCGCTCGCGCGGCGAATTCTTGCGCGCCTATCCGGTCGAACATGTCGAATGCGGCGCGGAGCTCGCGGCGCGCGTCACGCCTGCGCTTCGACCTGCGCAGCCACTGCCCGTAGTGCAGGTGCGCGCGGGCGAGTTCGACCGCGGCAGTGCTGCGTTCCAGGTGGCCGATCGCTTCCTCGTAGGCGTGCTCGGCGCGGCCATCTTCGCTGAGCAGCGCTTCGCACCGGGCCCGCACTCCGAGGGCGACGGCTGTACCTGCTGCGAGCGCCCGCTCGGAGAGGGTGCTGAAAGCGCTTCTCGCCTCGGCGCGACGACCGGTGCGGCAGGCTGCCTCGATTAGTTCGGGCAAGATCAGTTCGGCGAGGAACGGGAGATCGTCCCTGACGACACTGGCCGCATTGTGGATCGCAGCGTCGTAGTTCCCGGCCGACACATCGGCCATTGCGACGATGGCCTGGCCGATGCTGGCCACACCGCGCGCGCCGTGCGCGGTCGACTCCCGCATCTTGGCGGTGCCGAACGCTCTGGCTTCGGCCAGTCGGCCGGTATAAACCAGCACCATGCCTTCGGTGAGGCTATCGATGCCGAGAACCCGGCGGCTGCCGCCGTAAGCCAGCATCTCCCGCATCTCCGTCCACCGGTCCTGCGCTTCAGCCAGGGCGCCGGTAAGGCAGTCAGCGATTCCGCGCAAGCCCAGCGCGACCGGCACTGCGCCGAGCGCCCCTTGCGCGCGGGTCGCACGCACGAAACGGCCCGTGAAGTCGAGCGCACTGTCGTCCCACAGGCTCGCTGCGGCGACTGTCGCCATCCCGTACCACTGAAGCGCGGTCGCGACGTCGATATCCTCGGACTGCAAACGGCTGATGGCAGTGCGAAGTGGCTCGACGGCGGCGGCATAGCCGGCTGTGTACCTGGCTGCATAGCCTTCCAGCATCAGGTCGGCCACAGTGGCCTCCGACCGATCCGGCCGCGGGAACGATTGGGCGGCTGTGGCTAGCTCCCGCGTTTCGGCAGGCCCGGTCCACATCGCTGACCTGAGCGCTGCGGCCATCGCCTCGCGAGCGGCGCCGTAGTCCGGCGCAAGTGACCGGGCCGCCCCGGCAAGGACCTGCGCCGCTTCTGGCGCCCGGCCCTGGACGAACAAGATGTCCCCGCGCAGCCGCTCGGCCTCTGCTTGTGCTCGCCGGTCTGCCAACCGGGGCAGTGCGGCGTCAACCAGTTCCTGCGCGGTCTCCGGATGACCGCTCTTGAGCTCAGCGAAAGCGAGCCGCAGCTCACGGGCGGCCCGGCGGCCGACATCGCCGGACAGCTCAGCCGAGCGGCGCAGCATTGCGGCCCTGGCTGCGTAGCCGCCCCGGACCTGCGCGCGGTCTGCGGCCCGCTCAAGCTCGACGGCAACGCCCTCGTCAGGCCCGGTCGCCGCTGCACTCCTGTGCCACGCACGCAAGTCCGCGTCGCGGTCGGGATCCGCCGCAAGGCTCAGCAGGTAGTGCGCCCGCCTTCGGTCAGTGTCGGAGGCGATGTGGTAAGCCGCCGAGCGGATCAGTGGGTGCCGGAACCGTATCGACCCTGCCGAAAGCTCGATAACCCCCGCCGATTCAGCAGCTGCAGCAGCAGCTTCGGCGTCGATGCCGTCCTGCTGCGCGGCATCCCAGACGACCGCGCGGTTGCCGCAGCCTTCGGCCGCCACGAGCAGCAAGAACGACAGCGTGTCCGGATCAAGCCTGGCCGCCTTGCGCCGGAAGCGATCCGCGAGCCGGCTGCCCAGCGGCATGGGCTCGGGAAGCGCAGCCCGGCCTGCCAGCTCGTCGGCGCTGAACTCCGCGCCGACCTCTACCAGGGCCAGCGGCATCCGTTCAGTGTCGGCGAGGATGCGATCAACTACCCGGGCATCGACCGGGGCCGGGGCCACCGATCGCAGCAGCTGGCCTGCCTCTGCGGCCGGCAGGCCGCTGAGAGGGACCGAGGGCAGTTGCTCGAACTTGTGTTCAGATTCAGGCCCGCTGACGGCGATTACCATGCCGACGCGGTCGGCGTAGAGGCGGCGCGCCACGAATGCCAGCGCCCTCGCTGAGTCCGCATCTAGCCACTGCGCATCATCGATCAGGCACAGCACTGGCTGATCCTCGGCCGCGCGTGCCAGCAAGGTCAGCGCTGCTAGTCCGACCAGGAACAGGCTGGCCGGCGGGCCTTCGGCCTGCCCGAAGGCCACCTGCAGGGCCTGGCGCTGCGGCCCGGGTAGCTCCTCAATCCCCGGCAGGAACGGGACGAGAAGCTGGTGCAGCGAAGCGAACTCCAGGCCTAGCTCAGTCTGGATTCCGGTGACACCGCAGACCTGCATGTCCGGGGCCGAATCCGCGGCATATCCAAGCAGCGCCGTCTTGCCAGCGCCCGGACAGCCCTGGATCACCAGCGTTGCGCTAAACCCGTCGCGCACTGGCCGGAGGACGCGGTCGATCGCCGCTCGCTCCGCATTGCGGTCAAGCAACCACTGCCCCGCGGCTGACCAGCCCGGACTTCCCGGCGCGCCAGAGCCACCCCAGTCCCCCGTCACCACCACCCCCTAGCTCATGCTAGTTCGCCTCGGCGCAGGCAAGCCCCGCCGACCTCAGGTCGGCCACCAGGTCCGCTCCGCCTGGCTTCCTACCTGGCCCTTTGCCTTCCATGGCGATGCCCTAGTGGCGATCAGGGCAACCGACTAGGGATCGGACTGGGGATTTCGCTGATTCGGGCGGCGGCCCGCGACCGTAACGTCAGTACCAGCAGGGTGCACGTGGCACTCGGCGTGCGGCCCGGCCAGGTCGGGGGCAGCGGCCGCATTCGGGGGCGGTCGGTCGTTTTGGGGTCTTCGGTTTCGGGACGGCCGGCCGCCGCCGACAGCCAGGCTCGTCGCAAGCATCGACGCGGCCCGACCGCAATCTCTCCGGGACGAGGGCATGAATCTCTACGCGATGCAGGCAGACGATGCGACGCGGTCCGTGGCATCCAGGGCCGGTCTTGGAGGCCGGCTTGGTGCAGGGACGCGCACGGAGCCGGGCGCCAGCAGGCTAACGCCGAAGGCGCACGTCAGGCAGACTAAGCGGGTGACTGAACTGCGGTTCGACCCCCGAGACCCGCTTGGACTCCGCGACGACGCGCCGATGCTGGCCGCCTGGCTCGATTTCACGCGGCAGGCCGGCACTGGCCAGTTGTTGCCGATGAGCGTGCCAGGCCACAAGCAACGGCAGGACCTGGTCGGTGCGGTGATCGCCGGTGACGCCCCGTTGTACGGCGGGCTTGACACGATCAAGCATGCTGACACGCTGCGGATGGACTCCGAACGGCGAGCGGCGCAGCTCTGGGGCGCGGACTGGTGCCGGTTCTCGGTAGCGGGGTCAACGCACGGGAACCAGGCTCTCGCGCTGGCGGTTGGCCAGCCCGGCCAGGAAGTCATCATCAACCGGACGTTGCACCGGTCGCTGCTGCTCGGGCTGGTGCTTGCCGGGCTACGGCCAGTCTGGGTCCGGCCGGAGATCAGCCCCGCTTCCGGACTGCCAGCTGGGATCGCGGTTTCTGCGGTGCAGGACGCACTGGCGGCTCATCCCGGCGCGTGCGCGGTTTTCCTCGGCGACCCGACCTACGTCGGCACGATCAGCGACCTGGCCGGGCACGCCGAGGTGGCGCATGCCGCCGGGGTGCCGCTGATCGTCGACGCGGCCTGGGCCGCGCACCTCGGGTTCCACCCGGACTTGCCCCCGCACGCGATCGCTGCCGGAGCCGATGCGATGGTCACCAGCGCCCACAAAGCGCTTCCTGCTTACACCCAGGGCGCGCTGGTCCTGGCGCGCACCGAGCGGCTGGACCCGGCGCGGCTGGAAAGGGCGTTCGACGCAACACACACCACCAGCCCGACCGGATCGATCATGGCGAGCATCGACGCTGCGCGCGCGCTGCTGGCAGCAGACGGCGAGCGGCTGTGCGGCCGGCTGGTCCGCGGCGTCGCCGCTGCGCGCAAGCGGCTGCGCGAAGTACCCGGCCTCGCCGTGCTTGACGGGCCGGGTGTCGAGCCGACGAAGCTGGTCGTGCTGCTAGCCGGAACTGGCGCGCACGGGAATGAGGTCGAGGCCGAGATCATCGCGGCCGGCATGGCGGTAGAGATGGCCGACCGCGACACCGTTGTGCCGATTCCGACGATCGCCGACGACGAGGAGCAGCTCGCACGGTTTACCGAAGTGCTGATCGGCGCTGTCGAGCGGCACCGCGGGGCGCCCCGGTACCCTGCGGCGGCAGCGTCCTGGACTGTCGAGCCCGAGACGGTGCTCCCGCCGCGGGAGGCGTTCTTCGCTCGCGCTGAGACCGTGCCGGCCGCCGCGGCGATCGGACGGGTGAGCGCGGAACTGATAGCGCCCTATCCGCCAGGCGTGCCCGTGCTGGCGCCCGGTGAGCTGATCACCGCGGAGGCGGTGAAGGCACTGCGCGAGGTGGCGGCCGACGGCGGCCGGATCGCTTACGCGGCCGATGCAAGCCTCGCGACCTTCCAGGTGATCGTTCGCTGATACGCCGCGGCGATGTCGTCGGCCTTAGTGCGTCGTTGACGGGCTCGGGCCGGCCACGGCGAACTGGGCGGCGAACAGTTCGATGCGCTCGTCGTCATGGGACGGGCGAAGCCGGTCGCTGCGGCCGAGGGTGGCCAGGCCGTGCAGTCCGGCCCAGAACACCTCGGTCAACGTTTCGGTGTCTTGCTCATCGGCCACGGTCGCGACTGCCGCGCGCAGTTCGCCAAATGCCGCGCGTAGCGGCGCTGGAGTGTCGTCAGCGCCGAACCGCAGTCGCGTGGCCCGGGAGAACATCGCGTCGTAAAGCGCCGGGTTGTCGACAGCAAACTTGCTGTACGCACGGGCAGTCCGGGTCAGCGCGTCCCCGCCGGAGCCCGCACTGCGGCGAGCCGCGGCCACCGTCTCAGCGAGTTCGCCGAATCCCTCCAGCGCAACAGCCTCGACGATTTCCTCCATTGATGCGAAGTGCTTGTACAGCACCGGCTGGCTGTATTCGATCTCCGTCGACAGCCGGCGCGTCGTGACCGCATCCCATCCTTCATGTTCGGCCAGCGTTCGTGCCGTCGCCAGGATGAGCCGGCGACGGGCAGTGCGCTCGCGCAACCGACGATCTTCGATGGTCACAGCCCGAGGGTAGCACAGCTAGCAGGACGAGCGCTGCTATTGACTAGCGCCGCTAGAACTAGTAGCGTGGCTAACGCTAGCAGCGCTAACCCAAGGAGGAGAATGACATGAGCACGCGCGGACAGCAGCTGGTCGAGACCGTCATCGAGATGATCAACACCCACGACCCGGACCTGGTCGACCAGTTCGAAGCTGAGGGCTACATCAATCACGAGGCCGTCTTCTACGCTGAGGGCCGCGAGGCGAACCGTCAGTTCTGGCACGCGTTCTTCGCGGCGATACCCGACATCAGCGCCAGCTTGGAAGACCTAGTGATCGCCGGCGACCGGGTGGTGGCACGGTTGGCTTACCGCGGCACGCACACCGGTGACTTCTGGGGCATCCCCGCCAGCGGCAACGCGGTCGAGATGCGGTCCATCGACATCTGGCGCGTGGAGGACGGCATGTTCGCCGAGCACTGGGACGAGATAAACGCCATGCAGCTGTTCCAGCAGATGGGCGCGCTGCCGCCGCTCGGCGGCTCCGAAGCTCAGGCGTGACGCTGCTGCCAGCCCGGTGGCCAAGCCGTTAACTTCATGAGCCAGGAGCGTCGTACCGCGGCCGGAGCTTCGCCGCGCGATCGATCTCATCTGCCGTCAGAAGTGCCACCATCCGGTTGACCACCATGCCGCTCGCAGCAGCCGACATTGCGGTGGCCGCGGCTGAGACGTTGTCGGGCAAGTCGCAGACGATATAGACGTCGTCCGCGCCAAGAGCGAAGTAGAAACCCTCTAGCGACCCGCCCGCATCGGCGAGAACCCGCCGCGATGCCTCCACTCGGGCCGTGCCGCCCTTTTTCATCAGGCCCTTGATGCCCTCTTGCGTGTACGACGCGATCGACAGATATTTCGCCACTGTTGTTTCCCCCCGTAGCCCACTTACGTGCATGCGTATCCACGCCGGCGCAGCCCAAACTTGATGGCGTGCCCTCAGCTGGCGGGCGCGCCATGGCCCAGCTGACCCAGCAGGTCCACGGTGAGCTCCGGCAAGCTATCGAGGACAAGCTGCGCACTGGCCAGGACGTCGCGCGGCGGCGGGTAGTCCCGGTTGGGAACCGCCACCACCTGCATACCGGCGGCGATGGCGGATCGGATCCCGCTGGCGGAGTCCTCGACCGCGGCGCAGGCCGCGGGCGGCTGGCCCAGCCGGCGCGCGGCCTCCAGGTACACATCCGGCTCCGGCTTGCCCCGCGGCACCTCCTCGGAGGACACACTGGCGCGGAACTCCCCGCTCAGCCCGGCGACGGCGAGCACCGTGTCGATGACCACCCGGTTCGCCGATGATGCCAGCGCCAGCGGCCACCGCGCTGCGATCCGCCGCACCGCCTCCACGGCTCCAGGGATAAGCGGAAGGCCGTGCCGGTAGCGCTCTAGGAGGTCTGCGACTACCAGGTCGCTGATCTGGCCCTGGGTCAGGTCGACGGCGAGGGCATCCCGCATGTACCTGGACCATTCGCCGGAGCTCATGCCTTGCATGGCGGCGGTCGCTTCGTCACGCCAGCGGCCGTGATAGCGGGACGCTACTGCCCGCCTGGCCTGGTCCCACAACCGCTCGGAGTCGAGCAGCACCCCGTCGAGATCGAACACTACCGCCCGGATCATTGCCCCTCCAGGTCCATTTACGGGTGATCAACTTGCCTGCTGACGGATCGCGTCTGCTGGAAGGCCAGTGTGCCGTGCGCGTGCCCATCTGACACGGCAAGCCCGCGACCGTCGCTCCGCCGGGCATTGCGCTCCCTCTTGACAAATTAAATGAACAGTTTTTCAATCCCGATATGGGACGCGTCGCCGGTGTCACATTCGCGGATACTCGCGAGCGGCTGCTGCGCGCGGCAGCGGATGTGTTCGCCGAGCGCGGGTTTGATGGCACTCGGGTGGCCGACATTGCCGCTGCCGCGGGGGTCAGCAACGGGGCGCTGTACGCCCACTTTGGCTCGAAGGCGGAACTGCTCGTGGCGGCATTGCAAGCGCACGGGCCATCGGTACTTGCCAGGCTGCTCGCGGCGGACCCAGATCGCTCGATCACCGAGACGCTGCTACTCATCGGCCGGGGGCTGACTCGGCGGCGGGGAGTCAGCAGCAATCTCATCGCGGAGGCCCTGGTTGCTGCCCGGCGTGACGAGGAGGTGGCCAGGCTGATGCGCAGCGACACCGCGGAGCGCGTCGGCTGGCTGGCCGGGCTGGTGCGTGCCGCTCAGGACGGTGGGGACATCGATCCGCACCTGTCGCCTGACGCCCTCGCCCACTTCTGCCTGCTGCTGGCGGTGGGCAGCTCCCTCCTTACTGCCGATCTGCACACCGTCTGCGACGAGGAGTGGGCCACGCTGCTGGCGCGCGTGGTCGGCTCTCTTGCGCCCGCGCAGGCGGCTGTCCCGTCCGAGGCGCTGAAATGACGACCCGGCACACACCGGGCAGGCCGTGCCGGTGCGTGACAGCACAACAAACTCGAGAACACGACAGGAGGTGGCCAGTATGAGCGAACGCAAGAGCCCGACCGCTGTGCTGCGTGAGGGCCCGCGGGCGCTGAGCGAAGCACAGGTCCGCGAGATCGAGGAGTCCGATCTCAAATCGGTGCTCGACGTCGACATCGACGACGTCATCGAATACGTGCACAAGGACCTGAAGTCGCTGCCAGACTTCACCACGCTATACCGCAAGTACCTCAAGCAGCGGTGGGATGTCTACGACCTGGACTTCACTCAGGACAAGATCGACTGGACAGAGAAGATGAGCGAGGCCGAGCGGGAGTCGTTCGTCGCGATCTCTTCAGGGTTCCACCACGGGGAGCGCCAAGTCGAGGTCGAACTGCCGGTCTTCATGATCGGCGCGAGCGAGGAGGAGAAGCTCCACATCGCTGCGCAGATCGAGGACGAGGCGCGGCACACGGTCTTCTTCGACCGGTTCTACCGGGAGGTCGTCGGCCTTGAGGGCGGCGACATCATGAGCGTGCTCGACGCATCGTTTCCGTGGGTAGCCGAGACCTTTGTCGGGCCGTTCGGGCTGCTCGCCTACCAGGCAGACGAGGTGCGGCGGAACCCGTATGACGAGCGGGCCAGGGTGCGCTACGGCACTAGTTACTTCCTGTGGATCGAGGGCGT
>Ga0335075_10003840_pt1 | contig 23595 bp, 21 predicted proteins | sample Lox_Sample_24_FD_206723 | JGI IMG/M metagenome (GOLD analysis project Ga0335075, IMG submission 206723) | Soil microbial communities from Loxahatchee National Wildlife Refuge, Florida, United States - Lox_Sample_2.4 | ecosystem: Environmental > Terrestrial > Soil > Wetlands | place: USA...
GAGCGAAGGCGTTGCTGACCCGAGCACCGCTACCGCATTCTCCAGCCGCGCGCGATACACAGCCGTATCCCGCGCGTGATACCGCGGCGTTTCTTCCTGCTTGTAGGCGGATTCCTGCTCTTCGTCGACGATGATCAGCCCCAGATTTACCAGCGGCGCGAAAATTGCCGAGCGCGTGCCGACCACCACGCGCGCCTCTCCTCGCCGCACCCGCCACCATTCCCGCGCGCGTTCGATATCCGCCAATCCGCTGTGCAACACTGCGACGCCTTCGCCAAAACGCGCCCTCACCAGCCGTCCGACCCACAGCGTCAGCGCGATTTCGGGCACCAAAACGATGGCCGATTTTCCGCGCGACAGCGCTGCGGCGATCGCACCGAGATACACTTCCGTCTTCCCGCTGCCGGTTACGCCGTGGAGTAATCCGGCCGTGAATTTTCCCTCGACCAGCCAGCGCCAGATTTCGCCCAGCGCCTCATTCTGTTCGGCATTCAGCACATTCGAGGGCGGCGTGAAATCCGTGTCCCACGGATCTTCGCCGGCAGTAATCGGCTCGTCCCAGGTGCTAAGCAAGCCGCGCTTTTCGAGGCGCAACACCGCGCCTCGCGACACGGCCGCTTTTTCCAGCAGCATGGGAAGCGGTAGCGGTCCGCGCGTGGCGGTCAGCGTTTCACGAATACGCAGCTCGGCGGGAGTGGCTTCCGCGTCGCAATCGCCCATGGAAGTCGCGTTCCACGCGACGATTTTCTGCATGCGCGTCTTGCGGTCGCGAAGAACATCGCTCGCGCTGAGGTGTCCGAGCCGCACGAGCCGCTCAGCAACCGATTCGGCCGCGGGCGAACGCCCCAGCCGCGTCGACGAGATGGAGTCGTCCTTCTCGAATCGTTGCAGCAGTTGCAGCTCCGTGGTTTCCGTGTCGGTGCGCTCTTCAGCGGCAGCCAGATCGTTCAGGTAGGCGCACCCCGCATCGGTGATTGCGTACTCGCGCTCATGCCGCACTTCAATTTCCGGTGGCAGCATGGCACGCATCGTCTCGCCAATAGGAGCCGCGTAGTAGCGGCTGACCCATTGCCCCAGCGCGATCAGATTCGGCGGTAGCGCCGGAACCGAGTCCATCAGGCTGGCGATTTCTTTGATCTGCGAGGAGGCCGGAGCGCCGGCCGGCGGCAATTCGGATTCACCGACGCAAACGCCAACCATGGCCCGGCGACCAAACGGCACTACCACCCGGCGCCCCAGCAGGCATTCGCCATCGAACGAGGCGGGGATCGAATACGTGAATGCCGAGCGCAACGGCAGGGGCAGCGCGATTTCGCAATAGCGGGATGCCATCGGTGCGCACTAGTGTAGCAGCCCTCGCAAAATTCAGATTTCCGCCTCGCGCGAGGCACGGCAACTCACGCCGCAGAGGATGTTGAGTCAATCGGGCGGTGGCACGAGATGAATCGGGCGCGTGCTAATCCTCGGTGGGTGGTGGAGGGCACGCCAGTCCGAGTTCGTAACCAGCGTGCATGCCGACCAAAAATGCCATTTCCGCCAGTTCCCGGCGTTCGCGGTCAGCCGCCATCTCCAAGACGTCGAAAATCATCGTTTGGTAGACAGTATCGGTTGCTCGCAGCGTGTCCCACAGATGTTTAGCGGAATCTTTATTGGATTGCGTGACTGCCGATGAAAAGGCGCTTTCGAGCGCCGACTTCATGGCCTGCGCGGTGATATGAGATGTGTCGTGCATGGTTCGGTGATTTTACTTGAAGCTGCTCTGTTTCGTTCTTTTTTCACCCACTCCATTCTTCGACGAAGTCGAAGCAATCATCTCGATTTTCTACGAGTTCTTGGTCCTCTTTGCCGGCTGCAGGCCGAGGACCGCCATCACCTTCTGCAAATCTTTCCAAACTTCGGGTTTGGCGGCGGGATTGCGCAGCAGATAGGCGGGATGATACGTAGCGATTAGCTTCGCGCCGCGAAAATCGAACCACTCGCCGCGGAAGCGCGAAATGCCTTGCGTGGTGTTGAGCAGCGTTTGCGCCGAGCACGCGCCCAGGCAGCAGATTACTTTCGGGTGGATCGCGTCGAGCTGGCGAATCAGATATGGCGAGCAGGTGGCGATCTCGTCTTTTTCCGGCAGGCGATTTTCGGGCGGGCGGCATTTCACCACGTTGCAGATGTAGACGTCCTGGCGGCGCAGGCTCATCGCGGCGATCATATCCGTCAGCATTTTGCCGGCGCGGCCCACGAACGGCTCGCCCTGTTCATCTTCGTCGCGCCCGGGCCCTTCGCCAACGAATACCAGCTCCGCTTTTGGATTGCCCACGCCGAAGACGATCTGCTTCCGCGCCTTGTGCAGCTTGCAGCGCGTGCAGTTCGGAGTGATGTCTGCGCGAATGCGGTCGAGCGAATCGTTTTCGATGCGCTCCTCGAAAAGAGATGGCCCGGCAACTTGCAGGACGAGCGAAGGAGACGGAAGCGGCTTTGGTGCATCGGAAGTTCGTGGCGCAGGATGGGGCAGCGCTGGAACGGACGCGGGCGCGGCCGGCTTCGCGGCAGCAGCAATCGGTGGGGGCGCTGCAACAGAAATCGTTGGCGCGGCGGCAACCGCGGGCTCGCCGGCGTTTTCCGCCGCTGGCGGTCGTTGCGATGCGGAGCGCCGTAAATAGAAGGGCCCGAGACCGAGATCATCCGCATAACGCATCCACGCTTCCGCATGCGGGTGCTTGCCAGCGATTTTCGAGTCCACGCTTTCTCCTAAAATTGGGAATTGCACGCCCACTATAGCAAACGGCTCGCGAGCGACCGCGCGGAAACGAAATTCAGAGGAAGAAAGCGTGGAATGCGGGGAGCCAGCGCGGAGGTAGGAGCGGGCTGGCGCGAAAGGGCGAAGAAGGAACGAAAAGAACGGTGCGCCGGGACGTTCCGGGTAGAGGCATGCTTCGCCATTTGTTTTCTGTGAGTTAGGTACGTTTCTACTCGAGTGACTGTTCCGGGTAGCCACCCCGAAACGCGGAGCTTTTTGGGGACACCGGATCGAACCGCCTGATTTGTGATTGGTGATTCGTGACTCGTGAAAGACGAAAACGTCGTGCAGGTGAAACAGCGTTCCGGTGAGCCGGGATGCATAAGGCGCACGGAGAGGTGTGGCTTCGCCGCGATTGTTTATGACGGAGCTGAAGCTCCGTTCCCTCGAATTGCAAAGCGGTAGCGCCATTGAATTTTGGCCGAAAATCGCGAAAAGAAAATGCACCGGGAAGTTCCGCCCTTGCATGTGAGCGGCCGTTTGTTTTCTATGACTTACGTGTGTGCGAGGTCGATTGACTGTTCCGCCCCCTGGGGCGTGACCTGTGAGTCGGAATTCGTGACTTGTGGAAGGCAAAAACTTCGCGCGGATGAACCGGCGCGAAAGGAAGTGCGCTATCGCGCGAGTCTTTACGGCGGAGGTAAACCTCCGCCTCCCTAAATAGCGTGCTGGCAGCGGTCTAGATGTGAATTCTCTTGCTGCCGAGCGATCTCTGGCTCGTTTTTTGCATTGATGCTTCCGCTGGCTACTCCGCACTTCGAGAGCTCGCGATGCGCGCGCTTCCGCTTCGGACCTGCGGCGCTCACGCGACGAGGCACAGCTTTTCCTCCGGCTAGCGGCCGGTTTCGCGGCGGCGACTTCGTTTGCGCCGAGCATCACAGATCGACGGTAGCAAACGCGGGGTACAGTTTTCTACTGGCCGGAAGTACAGGTGCGGGCGCCTGTACCTGTGAGTGACGCTAGGAACTGCTGATCCCTCGCATAGCTTTCGGTCAGCGTGTTAACCGCTCAATGGTTCACTCGCACGCGCGAAGCGCGCTAGTTTTAGGTAGGGGCGACGGTTGCACGCACCCCTGAGTGAATTTTTCCGCTTGATCATTAACCTTAAGGTTGCTATATGATCCTTAAGGATTATAACGGAAGAGGCGGATGGCGATTGAATTCGAGTTCGATGGCGAGCGGTACCGGGTGGATACGCCGCAAGAGGTTGTTGCGCTCAAAAAATACCTCAAGGCCCACGGGCAAAACGAAAAGAAAGACGATTCGTCCTCTGCCTCCTACGCCGGGCTGCCTGCCCATGGGAAATGGACGAGCGACCTTTTCACCTTGCTGATGGAGAAAATTGGATACTTCGAGAAGAAATTCCTGGCTGCCCTTCTGAGCGTCCCGCACCCCATCGACGCCGATACAGTGGCCCGCGTGGCCTATCCGGGCAACTACCAATACGAAAAAAAACGGCTGCGCAGGAAGGTGGAACGGAATGGGTTGCTGGTCCTGGGGGGCATCCAGAGCGGGCTGGTACGCCACGTCAGAGCTCTCGGGTTGGAGCCGTTCGACCTGTACCAAGTCCACATCAGTTGGAGGGATGGCCGGCGCACCCGATATTTCACGGTGGATCCGGGCTTTCGCTTCACGGCTGAGCAGCAAGGCTGGCCGCCGCAGTTCCTCCGCGACGCCCTGAACACATAACAACACGACCAGCGGAAGGAGACGCAAGCCATGGGAGAGACATCACCGAGTGAACTTCGCGTAAATCTGCCCGGCGCGAGACTCGCAACTGCTGACGTTTCGCATAGCTTCCAGTTTGCCCGTTAATCGTCCAGCTGTACTAGACTATCGGCCATGCGCGGATTCCCGGACCGTACGGAAATCGGGTTGGCATCTACGAGCCGATTATTCGTCACTTTATTTATTATTTTGATGTCACCAACGGTCTTCGGCGGCTCCACTCGCGGCCAGCAGCTGGGTTGCACGAACAGAGTCATCTCGGTGTCCTTTTTAAACGACCAACTCCTTCCTCTGCCTGAAATTATGCCCACGGATTTAAGGGCAGCCGTTCGTGGAAAGCCGGTCACCGTGCTTTCGACTGCTCCCGATCAACGACTACATCGCACTGTTCTGCTCCTGGATTCGAGCGGAAGTATGAGGTTGCACTGGCCGACCGCGATATCTTTGGCGGAAGCTCTGTTCAGCGACAGCGCCGGGAACACACGGTTCGCGCTAATGACATTCGGCAGGGCGGTGACCCATACGATTAAATTCTCTGCCGGAAATGCCGCGGTCCAGAACGAGCTTGATGTAATGGCTCAAAGGGATTATCGACAGACCGAAGTACAAGGCATGTCAGCTATTCGTGATGCGATCGGAAGTGCCCTCCAATTATTCGACCACCCCACTTCCGCCGACGCTATCTATCTGATCACCGATGGCGGCGACAACCTAAGCAAACACGGGCCGGAATACACCGAGCGTATTCTGGCCAGCAGTTCGGTGCGTCTCTTCGTCACGATCGTCTCTTCGTGGGACAACTCCGGCCCGACGCCCGAAAATACGCCTATTGAAGGCTTTGACAGCATCGCAGCGGATTCCGGGGGCCGGCTTCTTGGCCAGATCCAATGGAATGACGGTAAGCCCAGGCTGACTTCAGATTCAAATGGGGAGGTAGATCTGCCTTTGGACAAGGCCTTTTTTCGTTTGTTCGAAACGATCTCTCATGATTACGCAGTGGAAATTCAGCTCGCAGCCCCGATTAAAAAACCCGAGCGCTTCAAGATGGAATTCAGCCGGGCGGCTCGAAAACGCTGGAAACATTCTCAAATCATTTATCCGGAACTCATCACCGGCTGTCCGGCCAACTGAGCGATCAGCCGGCGAATTGGGAGGAACGCGGGCCAGCTGCCGCATGTGCGGATGTGGTTGCGGCTGTTCGCGGCGCGAGGGAAACCGCGCTCGTACCAGAACGTCGGGCGCGGGGCAGCTAGCGCTTTTGCAGATCGAGGACTTGATCGAGGATGCGGTTGGCTACTTCGAATTTCGAGAGCTTGGGCAGCTGGATTTCGCGGCCGTCGCGCAGGAAGATGGTGACGATGTTGGTGTCGCCGTCGAACCCGGCGCCTTCCTGGGTTACGTCATTGGCGACGATCATGTCCGCGCCCTTGCGAGCCAGTTTTTCGCGGGCGCTTTCCGCCAAATGTTCGGTTTCCGCGGCGAATCCGACGAGCACTTTGCGAGGGGCACCGTTGCCGCCGCGGAATTCGCGGCCCAGCTCGGCGAGAATGTCCGGCGTAGGTTCCAGCTCCAGGGTGAGGCGCTCGCCGCCACGTTTTATTTTGTGCGACTGGGCTGCCGCGGGGCGATAATCCGCCACCGCCGCGGCCATGATGACCACGTTCGCCTCGGGGGAATGCTCGCGCACGGCGTTGCGCATTTCTTCCGTGGTGCGCACCGGGATCCAGTCAGCGCCTTGGGGCGCGGGCAAATTCGTGGGTCCGCTGACCAAAACCACGCGAGCGCCGCGCCTTGCAGCCGCATCGGCCAGCGCGTAACCCATCTTCCCCGACGAGCGATTGGTGAGAAAACGCACCGGATCCACATCTTCGCGCGTGGGTCCGGCGGTGACGAGCACAGTCTGTCCGGACAGATCGTGGCGCAGCCCAAGCACGCTGCACACTTTTTCAACGATCGCTTCCGTGGCTGCCAGCCGCCCCGCGCCCACCATGCCGCAGGCGAGATAACCTTCGCCGGGGTCGACGACGTGCACGCCGCGCGCGCGCAGCGTGGCCAGATTTTCGCGCGTGGCGGGATGTTCCCACATGTTGACGTTCATTGCCGGCGCGACAATCACGGGAGCCTTCGTGGCCAGATACAGGGTGCCGAGAAAATCGCCGGCGATTCCATGGGCGAATTGCGCCAGCACATCGGCGGTGGCGGGCGCGACGAGCAGCAAGTCAATGCGCTGCGCCACGGCGATATGCTCGATGGCGCTTTCCACGTTTGCCGGCGCGGCATTATCGCGAGCGAACATTTCGGTGATTACTTTGTTGCCGGTAAGCGCGGCGAAGGTGAGAGGAGTGATGAACTCCTGCGCCGCGCGCGTCATTACCACTTGAATGTCGAGTTTTTCCTGCTGGAGCCGGCGGACGAGCTCCGCCGATTTGTAAGCCGCCACCCCGCCAGTTACGCCGAGTGCGATTTTCATAGCGTCAATCCTGAGCGCCGGACCGGTCCCGGCCAGCTGGAAAGCCAGTCCGAGCCAATCCGAGCCTATCGGGCGCCGCGCAAACTACTTGCGGCGCTTGCCGTCGCGGTCTTCCGCGCCTTCGGGAACCTTCGGCAACTCGTATTCGAGCCGCCCCTGCATCAACTCTTCCTCGGCAATGCGGGTGTTTTTGCGGGACCGCGGATTATCGACCAGCGGCCGCCCGCCGATCATCAGTTGACGCGCGCGCCGGGCGACTACCACCACGTACGCAAACTTGCTTTCGGGTACCTGCGTAAGAGCCATTTATGAATCAGCCTCCAAACGTCTTTATGATCTCGCCAATCTGGCCCTCTTGCCGCGCCATCCGGCATCGCGAGGCCAGGGTGATGGCCTGTACTTCGCGCCCGGCCCGTTCGAGATCATCGTTGATCACCGCGAAATCGTAGCTCGGGTACTTCAGCATTTCCTGCCGCGAACGTTCCAGCCGGCGGCGAATTTCGTCTTCGGAATCCTGGCCGCGGGCGCGGATTCTCTGCTCCACATCCGCCCGCGACGGCGGCACCACGAAAATGGCCACGGCATCCGGCAATTTTTGTTTTACTTGCAGCGCGCCGGAAACGTCAATTTCCAACACCAAGTCCTTGCCCTCATCGCGCGCGCGGTCCAGCCACTTCTTGGGAGTCCCGTACCAATTCTTGCCGAAAACCTGGGCGTATTCAAGAAACTCGCCGCAGGTCACCATGCGGTCGAACTCAGCTTCGGTGACGAAATTGTACCACTTACCGGCGTTTTCCGTCCTGCGCGGCTGCCGCGTGGTGCACGAAATCGATAGCATGGTGCCCGGCAGCTCCAAAATTTTCTGAACCAGCGTTGATTTTCCGGAGCCCGACGGACCGGATACGATGAGCACCAACGGCGCCGATTGAGTCATTCGATATTTTGGACCTGTTCCCGAATTTTTTCGATCTCCGACTTGATCTCCAGCCCCTGTTCGGTGATTTGCAAACCTTCGGCCTCGCTTCCAGGAGTTTTGGAAAGCAGCGTATTGGCTTCGCGCTGCATTTCCTGCAGAAGAAAATCGAGCTTTTTGCCCACGTCCGCCGCTCCGGAAAGCAGCGATTCGAATTGCCGCACGTGACTCGCGAGCCGCGCCAGTTCTTCCGAAACATCGCTGCGTTCCGCGGCCAGCGAAGCTTCCTGGACGATCCGGGCCGGATCGATGGCCGTTTCGCCGAGCAAGTCCTTGACGCGCGATTCGAGACGGCGCGCAAATGCCGGACGCGCGCGCTCCGCCAGGGCCGCAACCTTTGCCGCGAGCGATGCCACGTTCGCGAGGTGAATGGCCATTTCCTCGCGCAGCGCCGCCGCTTCGTCTTCGCGCATGCGATCGAGCCGGTCGAGCGCTTCGCCCAAGCACTGCCCCGCCAGCGTTCGCAGCTGCGTGAGGTCCTCATCCAGCGTTGCGGCAGGCGGCCCGATCACACCGGGCAAGCGGAGAATCGCAGCCAGGTCAGGCTCCGCAGCAATGGCAAACTGCTTGCGCAAGGCGTTCGCGGCTTCGATGTAAGCCGCGGCGACGTCACGATTGACACCCACCGCAGACGGGCCGGAAAGCTCGTATCGCAGCGTGACGTCCACGTGTCCGCGGCGGATGCGTTCGCGCACCGCCTGGCGCATGGGCGGCTCAAGCGCTTCGAGACCCTCGGGCAGACGCAAATGCAGATCGAGGAAGCGATGATTCACGGTGCGCACGGAGATGCGGATACTCCATCCTTCCGCGGCTGCATGGGCCTGCGCGTAGCCGGTCATCGATTTCAGCGCCCTGGATGCCGCATTCGGCGAAGGCCCCCGGTCGCCGCCCGCGCCTGATTGTGGTTTCGCTGAGGCCATTTCTAAGCCGGCTCCGCGGCGGGCGTGACCGGCGCAAGAGGCTCCACATCCCGGAATTGCATTTCATAAAGGCGCGCATAAATGCCGGCGCGGCGCAAAAGCTCTTCGTGAGTGCCACGCTCGCGAATCGTGCCGCTATCGAGCACGGCGATCAGATCGGCGCGGCGGATCGTCGAGAGGCGGTGGGCAATCACGAAAACGGTGCGGCCAGCCATTAAATTATTCAGCGCGCTTTGCACCAGCATTTCAGACTCGGAATCAAGCTCCGACGTAGCCTCGTCCAAAATCAGGATCGGCGCGTTTTTCAGCACCGCTCGGGCAATGGCCAGCCGCTGCCGCTGCCCTCCGGAGAGGCGCTGGCCGCGGTCGCCAATCACCGTGTCGTATCCTTTCGCCATTTCCAAGATGAAATCGTGCGCCAAGGCTGCTTTGGCCGCGGCGATCACGGTGTCTTTGGGGATGTCCGGCTGTCCATAACAGAGATTGTTCCAAATCGTATCGTTGAAGAGAATCGTTTCCTGCGTGACGATGGCGATCTGTTCGCGCAGCGAACGCAAGGTGATGTCGCGAACGTCGTGCCCGTCAATGCGCAGCGATCCGGCCGTTGCGGTATAGAAGCGCGGCAGCAGATTGACGAGAGTAGTTTTTCCGGCGCCGCTCGAGCCCACGAATGCGATGACCGACCCCGCTGCAGCTTCCAAGTTGATGTTCTTCAGAATCAGAGAACCGTTCTCGTACCCGAAACTCACGCGATCGAACTCGATGGAGCCTGAAAACCTCGGCAATACCATCGCGCCCGGAGCTTCCATCACCTCTTCCGGACGGTCAATGAAGGCAAACACTTGCGCGGAAGTTCCGGCGGCTTGCAGGAAAAGTTGATAGGCGCGGCCAATCGCCTTCACCGGTTCGTACGCCTTAAACAGCGCGAAGGTGAAAGCGCCGAAAGCGCCGATGGTCATGCGGCCGGCCTCAATTTCGCCGCGGGCAAAAAGCAGCACGCCGGAAATCACCACCGCGCCGAGCGCATCCATCATTGGCGAGGTGATCGCGAATGCTCGAATCCAGCGCATGTTCTCGCGCAAGAGATTGCGGCCTGCTTCATGGAAGCGGGCGATCTCGAAGCGCTCCATGCCGAACGCCTTGACGATGCGGTTGCCGCTGACGGTTTCCTGCAGAATCTGGCTCAGATCCGCGAGCCGGGAGCGGCTCTTTTCCGACGAGCGGCGAATCTTGCGCCCCAGCTTTCCCACCGGCAAGACCACAAGCGGGATCAGCACCGCCGATCCCAGCGCCATGCGCCAGTCGATGATCAGCAGCACGGCCACGAAGGCAATCAGGCTGAAAACCTGCCGCACCAGATCCGCCAGCCAGTCCGAAAAAGCGCTGCGAATCTGCTCGATATCACTGATCGTGGCGGACATCACGCGGCCGACCGGATTGTGCTGGAAAAATCCCACCGGCTGCTGAACCACTTTTCGATACGTGTGATCCCGCAAGTCCGTGATGCCGGAAAGGCCTACGTACTGAATCAAAATGCTGCCGAAATATTCAGCGACGCCCTTTGATAGGAAAATAAACAGCAGCGCGACCGCGAATACGGACCAGACGTAGTGAATCTGATGGGGGACGAAATCATTGAGATTCACCACATGGTTCGTGCCGGGAATGGTGAAGAGCGTGAGCGACCGGATCGTGGAGTGCCGGGCCAAAACCACGTCTAGCGCCGGCTTGATGGAGAAAGCCACCAGGCCATCCATCGCACCCATGAACGCGATCAGCACCACGCCCAGGGCGAATAGCGGAACGTAAGGCCGCAGATAGCCCAAGAGCCTGCGGATTTCCTGCCGTTCCGTGAGGTGCGAAAAGATTTCCATTCGTTAAAAGTGCGGATCGCCGCGATCCATCTTTGAAACGGCTTGGAACTTCGATGCTATTGGCGAATGCCGCCGAAGCGCCCCGGACCCAAGGAACCTAGGGTAAGCAGGACTCGCACGCCTTGCAAGCCATAAACGCGCTGATGGTCCCCACACGGAACGACGTGGAGCTGTAAAGCGCGACAGATTTCGCCGCGTATGCCGCGCGCTCACGCCTGCGTCTTATCAAGATCGCGATGCACCACCTTGGTGGCGTACCCCTTGCGCTTCAGATCGCGGCTGATCACTTCCGCCAGCGCCACGGAGCGGTGCCGCCCTCCCGTGCATCCCAGCGCCACGGTGAGATAGCTTTTGCCTTCGCGAATGTAGTGCGGAATCAGATAGGCAAGCAGGCTCTCGATGCGCCTCAGGAATTCGCACGTCTGCGGAAAGGAGCGAATATAGCGCGCGACTTTCGGCTCCTTGCCGCTAAAGGGGCGCAGCTTGGGAATGAAATGGGGGTTGGGCAAGAAGCGCACATCGAAGACCAAGTCGGCGTCCGCCGGGATCCCGTAGCGGAAGCCGAAGCTCACCACAGAAACCAGTAGAGGCCTGCGGCCAGGATTCTGGAATCGATCGATGATGAACTGCCGCAACTCGTGCACCGTGAATTTCGTGGTGTCGATCACCACGTCCGCGGCGCGCCGGATTGGGGCCATTCGCCGACGCTCGGCGCGTATGCCCTCAATCACCGAATGGTCGTGGCCCATCGGATGCGGCCGGCGCGTTTCACTGAAGCGCCGCAGCAGCGCTTCCTCGCTCGCTTCCACGAACACCAGCGTGACGGAGTGCTCACCGCGAAGTTTGCGGTAAATCTGCGGCAGCTTGTCGATTTCCGCGCCTTCGCGCGCGTCCACCAGCAAAGCCGCGCGGTCCACTTCCCCGCGGCCTTCTTCGTAGAGTTCGGTGAAAGTGGGAATCAGCGCTACCGGAAGGTTATCGACGCAATAGAATCCGAGATCCTCAAAGGTGTTTAGGATGGAGCCCTTGCCCGATCCCGACAGGCCCGTGAGGATAACGAGCTGGCGGGTGCTGCGCTTCTTCTCCGGTCGCTTCACGGTTGTGAGCGGCTAGGCTTTCACCCGGCGACGGTGCGTGCTCGGGATGCGCATGTCCTCGCGATATTTTGCGACGGTCCGGCGCGTAACCTGAATGCCCTCGTCGCTCAACTTTTTGGTGATCTGATCGTCGGTGAGCGGGTGGGCGGTATCTTCTTCGTCGATCATCTGCTTTACGCGGCGCTTCAGCGCCAGCAGCGACATTTCGCTGCCCTGCGGCCCATTTACGGATTCCGAGAAAAAGCTGCGAAGTTCCAAAACTCCCTGCGGGGTATGGACGTATTTGTTGGCCACCGCGCGGCTCACCGTGGAGGGATGCACGCCCACTTCTTCGGCGACTTCCTTGATCATCATCGGACGCAGGCTGTCCGGGCCGTAGTCGAGAAAATCGGCCTGGCGCCGCAGGATCGACTGGCAGACGCGCAAAATCGTGTGTTTGCGCTGCTCGATGTTTTTCATCAGCTGCAGGGCGGCGGTGAAGCGTTCTTTCACGTAGTTGCGGACATCGCGGTCGGCGGCGTCGCGCGCCAGCAGCCGCCGGTAGGTGGGATTGAGGCGCAGCTGCGGCACGTCGTCATCGTTCATGAACACTTGCCATTCGCCATCCACTTTGCGGAACTGCACGTCGGGCTCGACCAGCCGCGGCTCGGTCTTGTTGTAGCGCAGGCCCGGCTTGGGATCGAGGCGCTTGATCACGTCAACCGCGCGCTTCACCAGCTCGATCGGGCGGTTCAGCTCGCGAGCCACTTCCTTCAGCTGGTTGTTTTGAAGAAGCTTGAGGTGGCCGCTGATGATCTGTTGAGCCAGGGTGTTTTGCGGATCCAGCACTTTGATCTGCATCAGCAGGCATTCTTCGAGGTTGCGCGCCGCCACTCCTGGCGGATCAAATTCCTGCACCATGGCCAGCGCTTCTTCCACATCTTCCATCGAATAGTTGCCACTGTGCGCAATTTCATCGAGAGTTGCGGTCAGGTAGCCGTTTTCATCCAGATTGCCGATGATTTCATCGGCGATCTCGCGAACCGTCTCGGTGCAGATGCTGACGCTCAGCTGCCATTCCAGATGATCGGCAAGGCTGGAAGCTGAGGATAGAAATTTCTCAAACGAAGGCCTTTCGATCTCTTCGTGCTCGCTGCTGGCCACCCGCTCCGCGCCGGTATCGAGATACTGGGTGAAAAACGAACCGAAATCAAACTCGTCAAAGGGATTGGCAGCGGGCTCGTCCGGCACGTTTTCCGTTTCTTTTTTGAGGAACGCTTCGTCGGTGTAGCTCTCGGCAGTGGTCGATTCCTCGGAAAGTTCCTCGAGTACGGGATTGGCCATGATCTCTTGATTGATCATCTCCCGCAATTCCAAGCGGTTGAGCGCCAGCACGCTCACCATCTGCACGAGCCCAGGCGTCAGAATCTGCTTTTGAGCCAGACGAAGATGCAGTTTTGGAGCGAGGTAGTTCATATCAGTTTAGCCGGAACTTCTCTCCCAGATAGATGCGCCGCACTTCGGAATTGTCGGAAAGCGTCGGAGGCGTGCCGGCGGCCAGAATCCTGCCGCCGTTGATGATGTACGCGCGATTGGTCACCGCCAGCGTATCGCGCACATTGTGATCGGTGATCAGCACGCCGATTCCCGCGCCGCTCAAGTCGGCGATAATCTTTTGAATGTCCACCACCGTGAGCGGATCGATTCCAGCAAAAGGTTCATCCAACAGCACGAACGAGGGCGACAAGACCATGGACCGGGCGATTTCGAGCCGGCGACGTTCGCCGCCCGAAAGCACGTATGCTTGGCTGTAACGCACTCCTTCGAGTCCCATTTGCGCTAAAAGCTCCTCGATCCGGTCGCGCCGCTGTTCAGGTGTGAGCGGAAGCGTTTCCAGTACAGCGAGCAAGTTCTCCTCGACCGTCAGCTTCCGAAATACCGAAGGTTCTTGGGGCAGGTAGCTGATGCCACTGCGGGCCCGGAGGTACATGGGGAGGTCGGTAATGTCCTCGGCATCCAACAGCACGCGCCCGTAATCCGGACGCGCGAGTCCGACCAGAATGTAAAAAGTCGTGGTCTTACCCGCGCCATTCGGCCCGAGCAGCCCAACCACTTCTCCCTGCTGAATCTCCAGGTTCACGTCATCGACGACTTTGCGTCCCCGATACGACTTCCTAAGATCGACAGCCCGGAGTTTCAACATGCCGGTTCATTTCTCAACCTTGTGCTTGGTCAGCGTGCGCGAACCTTCGTGCGAATCAATCAAAATCGTATCACTGGCAACATAGAAGGTCAACGAACTGCCGGTAGCCGAGTTGCTAGAACCATCAGTAACCGTCGGGGTGCCGCCGGAAAGTACGAATTTGCCGTCCGAGGCTGTGTATTCCGCCTGTTCCGCCACACCTCTCCGCGTGCCCTGCTCCACAAGGACGTGGCCCCGAGCGATCACGCGATCCAGCTGCCGAGCGCCGCCAAAATTTGTCAGCCCAAGGTCCGCAGTCGCTTGACGCGGTTTTCCCGAGGCCGCCGCCGATTGTGGCGCGGCCGGAACGAGATAAACATCAAGGGTACGGGAGTGCAGAGTTCCCTGATCGGAGCTCGCGACCACGCCGCCCTCCAGATAAGCTCTGCCTTGATCGGCGAAATACGTAAACAGCGGAGCGCGAATTTTCCACAGCGTCGGTCCGGCAGGCTTTGCCGCCTTCGTTCCAGGCTTGGCGAAATCCGGAACCGCAGGACCAGAGGTTTGCGGGAACACCGCTACCACGTTGCCGGACGCCTGCATCTTTTTGTCGTCGCGCCAGAGATCGATACGGTCCGCTTGCAGCACCGATTCGCCTTGCCAGAGCCGCACGTGCCCCGTGTAGGTGACGTGCCCGGAGTCCTCCGAGCCAGTAAGCGCATCCGCCGAAATGTGCGCCGCTCCGGCCCCGAGATTCACCGCGTCCTGCTCGCCACGCGGTACGTATGTGGAGATCACTGCACCGGTAGCCCGGAGCGTCCCGGTCTGCTGATTGAAGGCCATTCGCTGCGCTTCCGTTCGGCTCGGGCCGTCCGACACGACCGGCGAGCCATCGAGATTGATTTCGTCTGTGTGGCGATCGATTCGTGCGGCTTCGGCCCTCGCCCGGCGCTCGCCCTGCTGCATGTCAACGCCGCCCGTTGCCTCGACGGTTTCCCAGCCGCCATTGGCGCCGAGGGTGGCGGCCAGTTCCGCCGCGGAAATCGTTTGCGGGGTAACCCCTGGCGCCATTTTCCGAATCGTCACGCCGGAACGTCCGTACAACCTTTCGATTTGGCCGGTTTTGCCCGCTTGCGCCACGAACTGTTTCGCAGTGACGGTGGTGGTCTCTTGGCCTTTCGCCATCTCAATAATGGCTGGCGCAAGCGTTTTGGCGCCGGCAATAAGTTCGCGCGCAACGTCGCTGGGCATGGCTTTCGCCGCGTTTTGGCTGTTGGCCTCTGGAATTGCGAACGCAACCTGCAGCGCCGCGGTCCGCAGGGTGTCAGACTCACCGTTCTGCTGCGAGGTAGCGGTAATTCCGCCCGTCGCGGTCATCTGCTGCACCAGATTGCGGCCCGGAATCATCCCCAGCACAACGTGACCCGCCGCGAAGTTCCCCGTTCCTGCTTCGGTCTGCCGCGTTGCGCGGACGTTTCCGTCCGCGGTCACGCTTTCGATCCATCCAGCGGGATTGAGTTCCCCCTCAAATTGCGAGGCGGCAACGGAGACGGCGCTTCCGTTGGCGATCGCATGAATCTGCGGATTGCCCTGCACCAGCACCTGCTGCACGCGATTTGCCTCATCGAATTGCACGGAGATCTTTTCCGCCGTTAGATCGCGCCGGCCCTGCTGCACGTTCACGGGCCCATCGAGCACCACGGTGCGGTCGAGGCGGTGAATATCCAGGCTGCTTCCGCTCGCGGACACCGGAAATCCACCAGTTTTGTCCGAAGCGGCCAGCTGAAACTGGATGGCCTGGCGCACGCGAACGGTCGCGTCGTGCGTGCTGTAGTCCACTCCCACGCCGCTCCCGCTGCCTCCGGGGAATGTGAAATGCACCGGCGCCGCGGTGGAGGCGTCTCCGGTATCCCGATTGAACGTCAGATCGCTCGTGACCAGCTGCAGTGATGGATGTGCAGCTTGCGCGGAAGCCCCAGCGTCAGAAGGTCCACCGCGATTGTCCGGCGACTGCTGGGAGGAAGAATGGGCGGCGGCGTTTGCTTCGCCGATGTCAATCTGCACGGCGCCTTCGCATCGCGCACCGCCGCTCTGCGGATCGAAGCTGCATTCGCGCGTGTGGATATTGTCGTTGGGCTGCCCGTCGCGCCCGTAGATGGTTATCCAGACGTTTTCGAGCATGGCGCGATCGTGATCTTTATATTGGGTCGCTTGCGAAGCGCGCAGGACGAAAAGCGTTCGGCCCTGGTCCACCGATTTGTAGGTGAATTCGGCCGATTGCCGCTCCACGGTGGACGGCACGGCGGCGGGCAATTCCCGCCGGGCCTCCGCCCGCAATACGGCGCGATAAATGTACGCCCCGGCCACGCCCAGCACGATCAGTCCGGCAGCCATGGCCGACCAGCGCGCGTAGCGCGCCGCCTCGCGATTGCGCAAAGTTCGCGCCTCCCTTCCTTAATTATTAGAAACAGAGTATAGGGAACTGGTTTGCGGGCCACAACTGCGGGAGGCAGCTTCCACGAGCAGGTGAACGGAGTTGCGGATGCAGATCAGCTATTCAAACGCGACGCCGGGACGATACCCTCGCCGGCAACGGCCACATTGTCTCGGGTCGTATTCTTCACCAGATACATCGCTTCGTCGGCCAAGTGCAGCAACTCGGCCTTGGTGCGCGAGTCGGTGGGATAGGACGCCACGCCCACGCTCGCGGTTAGCCGCACGTTCAATTTCTCATCCTTGAGCCACAGGGTCTCGCCAATCAGATCGTGCAAACGCCGCGCTACGCCCAATGCGTTTTCCTTGGACGTCTGAGGCAGCAGCACCACGAACTCATCTCCACCATAGCGGAACGCCAGGTCGATCAAGCGGCAATGTCCCTTGATAGCCGTGCCGATTTCGTTCAGCAGCTTCGATCCCATCAGGTGCCCGTGCGTGTCGTTGACGCTCTTGAAGTGATCCAGATCGATGAAGATCAGAGAAAACTCGAAGGCGTAGCGGTGCGAGCGGTAAATTTCCGTGTCCAGCATGAAATTCAAATGCCGGGCGTTGTAGAGGCTGGTGCAATCGTCGGTGATTGTTAATTCATGGATGCGCTGCACGTGCCGCGCATTTTCGATGGCGATCGCCGCGTAGTCAGCAAGCGCTTCCAGCAGCGCCAAATCGCGCTGGCTGAAGCCCTCCGGCCCGATGCAATTGATCAGTTCGATGACGCCCAAGCATTGATCGCGAAAGCGCACCGGGACGGCCACAATCGATCGGGTAGCCAGATGCGTGCGTTCGTCCACTTTGCCGAAGAACCGCGAATCCTTGCTGGTGTCCGGCACCACCACGGCCTCGCCGGATTCAGCCACCCAGCCCGCCAATCCCTGGCCTGCCTTGATGCGCACGTCTTTCAGAGCGTCCGCGCCCTGGCCGGTCGCAATTTGGAAATAGAGTTCTTTCTTCTCCGGATCCATCAGCAGCAGCGACCAAGTATCCGGCCGCAGCACCTCATTGATCTTTTCCATGATGGTGCGCAGCACTTGGTCCAACTGAAGGGACGACGTCAGCGCCTTCCCGAGCTCGTGGAATACGGTGACTTCGCTCTTTTCCGGGATCGGGGCAGGGACCTGCGGGTGGCGTCGACGGTCTACACCCGGGAACTGTTTAACGTCCGTCGAGCGGCGCGCAGGTTCGGCAGCGGCCCGTTTAGCGTCTTGGGATTCAGGGGGCAACGTTCGGATTATAGTGAACCATTTTCCCCGACTGCAACGGCCTTTCCAGCCCGATTGCCAAAAGGCCAATCCCCCGCCGCCGGCGACTTTCGTGTAATCTTCGTGTAGCATTGACACACCTAGCCCTCGCGCCTATATTTTTTCTGGTCCCTAACGGATGTCTTCCACACCCTTCGGCGAACACCTCAAGCGCGAACGCGAGATGCGCGGCGTCTCACTGGAAGAGATCGCCGCCGCCACCCGCATCAACACGCGCTTTCTGGAGGCCATCGAGAACGAACGATGGGACCAGCTTCCCGGCGGCGTGTTCAACCGCGGCTTCATCCGTTCGGTTGCGCGGTACTTAGGTATGGATGAAGACGCTCTCGTCGCTGAATACGACCTCGGCGCCAAAAACAACGGAAACTCCCATACCAATACCCGTCCGGCGTCTTCGGCTCCCGCGCAAGAGATGCCGCGGAGCTGGCGCCCTGCCGTGGTCGCCATCGTGATTCTCGTTGCGCTGGTCGCGGCGGGCATCTTCGCGTACGTCCATTACCGGAAGAGGATCTCGAGCGGCTTTCATCGCGGCGGTGCAGCGCTTGTCGCGCAGCTGCATCGGATTGAGGCGAAGCGGCACCGGGCGGCATCGACCACTGATACCAATGCCGCGTCTGCGCCCGTCCATCCCAATGCCACCGTGGAGGCGAACTCGGCCACAGTTGCCGCAGCGGCTCCGCTAACCTTGAAAATCGAAACCGGCAAGCCGGCGAACGTAAAGGTGATCGCGGATGGCAACGTGGTATTTGACGGCCCGGTGCAGATCAACGACGTGAAGCAGTTCCAAGCCAGCAATCAGTTCCAAGTCACCTCCAGCGAATCGAGCGCAGTGCTCCTGGAACTAAATGGACAAACCATCCCGCCAATCGGCACTCCGGGCCAGCCCGGATCGGTTACACTCACCCGTAGCGATCTAACTTCTGCTACGGGAGCTTCACATTAGCGACGATTTGCGCACGCAAATTTGCTCCGGCCACGCGCGCCCGGAGCAAAAAATGGCCCTCTGCGCCGGCAGCATCCCTCTTCCGCCGGAAGCGCACGTGGAACTGCTGTCGGTCCTGGCGTTCGACGCCGAGCCCAACATCGCCGAGCGCGCGCAAGGGGTGCTGCTCACGCAACCGCTCCAGCATTTCCTCACAGCGCTGGCGCAGACGGAAGTCGATCCGCACCTCAGCGCGTATTGTTCCGACTATCTGGCAGACAAGCCCGGCATTGCCGATGCTCTGGCGAAAAATCCGGCGTGTCCGACCGCGGACGTTACGCGCGTGGCGCCATTTCTTACTTCGGCTGGAATCCAGGCCCTGCTCGACAATCTCGATCGGTTTATCAGCGATCCGCAGCTCATCCTGGCCGTAAATAAATCCACGGCACCCACCGCCGAGCAGCGCGACCTGCTCAACGAAATGCAAAAGGGCGCCATCTCCTTGAACGAGATCGAGGAAGCCGCCGCGGAAATCGAGCCGGACAAAGCCAAGCGCGAAACGTTGCAGCAGAAAATGACGCACATGAACGTTGTCCAGCGCCTGACTCTTGCTTTAAAGGGCGGGCGTTCCGAGCGCATGTTCTTGATTCGCGATCCCAATCGGCTGGTACAGCGCTGCGTGCTGCAATCACCGCGCCTCACCGATACGGAAGTGGAAAGCTTCTCGGCGATGACCAATCTTCCCGGCGAAACTCTGCGGGCCATCTCGATGACGCGCACGTTTATGAAGAGCTATTCGGTCGTTCGCAACCTGGTGAACAATCCCAAGACGCCTCTGGACGTCTCGCTGCATCTTTTCCCGCGGCTCACTTCCACCGACCTGGCTAAACTCTGCGCCAATAAAAACGTTCCCGAAACTCTGCGCTCCTCGGCGGTGAAACTACATCGCAAGCGCAAATTGGGCGGGTCCGGCGGCTGATCACGGTTCGCCGATCGAGCCGGCATCGAACGCGCGGGGCAACAATTCGGCCGAGCTCATGCGCTCCGAATTCCCCGCGAGATCGGCCAAAATCACGGGCACGTCGCCACAGAACTCCCAAATGATCTGGCGGCAGGCCCCGCACGGCGGCGTCAGCGTTTCGGCATCGGTGACTACCGCGATGGCGTCGAATCCGCGCTCGCCTTCGGAGACCGCCTTGAAAATCGCCACTCGTTCGGCGCAGCACGTAAGACCGTAGCTCGCGTTCTCCACATTGCAGCCGCAGTAGATGCGCCCAGACTTCGCTCGCAGCGCCGCGCCCACGCGAAAATTCGAGTACGGGGCGTGCGCGTTTTCGCGGGCCCGCCGTGCCGCTGCGATCAGCGTCTCGAATTCATTCGGATTCACTGTTTCGCACCCGGCTTCGCGGCCGGCTTCTGTTTCTTCGCAGCGTCATCTTGCGCGGCGGTTTCGCCGGCCGCAAGAATGCCTGGAATCACCGCGCTCAGCAGCGCGCCTAATTCTTCCTGCACACGCTGGCCGACCGCCAGCACTTCGGCATGATCGAGCGCCTTTTCGCCAAGCCCGGCAGCCATGTTGGTCACACATGAAATGCCCAGCACATTCATTCCCGCGTGGCGCGCCGCGATGGTCTCCGCCGCGGTGGACATGCCCACCAGATCCGCGCCAATCGCCTTCAGATAACGTATCTCCGCCGGCGTCTCGTAACTGGGCCCCGCGAGCGCCGCATAGACGCCTTCGCGCAAATCGATTTCCAGTTTCCGCGCCTCCGCTTTCGCAGTATCGCGATACGTCTCCGCGTACGCGTAGGTCATGTCCGGAAAGCGGGGGCCCCAATCCTCGTCGTTCGCACCCGCGAGCGGATTCACGCCTTGCAAATTGATGTGATCGCGAATCAGTACCAGCGCTCCTGGCTTTAGACCTTCGCCAATTCCGCCGGCCGCATTCGTCAGAATCACCGAGCGGATTCCCATGCGCCGCAGGACGCGCACCGGAAACACCACTTCGCGCGCGCTGTGGCCCTCGTACAAATGGACTCGTCCCTGCATCACCGCTACCGGAACATTTCCCAATTTTCCGATGAGCAGATTTCCCGCGTGCCCGATGGCCGTGGCGCGTGGAAATCCCGGAATCTTCTGGTAGGCGATTTTTATCGCGCCCGTCAACCGCTCAGCAAACGAGCCAAGTCCCGATCCCAGCACGACCGCGATCTTTGGCCGCAGTTTCGTCTTTGACAGAACGAACTTTGCCGCCTTTCCCGCTGCCGGGTAATCCGAACCACGTGTCGCTGCTTGCCGCGAGCTCATCGCCGCACCTCGATGCTCGTCGCAAGAGAGCCGGCCTCCGCGCCGCGCGGCCAGCCGATAACCTTGCGTACCAGAGGTTTCCTCGCCGGAGCTTCCGCACCAATTTCAAAGCATCCGCGCAGCAACTGCATCGCTTCCGCATGACGCTCGTCGCGATTGAAATACGCGGTGCACAGGGTCTCACCAGCTTTCACGGGGTCGCCCATTTTCTTCGCCAGCACAATTCCCGCAGCCGGATCGATGGCGTCCTCTTTCTTCTCGCGCCCGCCTCCCAAAATCATGCTTGCGACTCCGATCTGCTCGCACCGAATCCGGGTCACGTAACCTGGTCGCTCCGCTCTTACTGTCTCACGCCGGCTCGCCTGGGGCAGCCGCGCGGCATCGTCGACAATCCGCGCATCTCCGCGTTGCAAACCAATCATCTCGCGGAATTTCTCCCGCGCCGCGCCAGAAGCGATCTGCTCCGCCGCCAGTTTCCGCCCTTCCTCTACTGTGGCCACGCTCCCGCCCGTCAAAAACATCCACGCGGCCAGTTCCACCGATAATTCTCGCAAATCCTGCGGGCCTCGCCCGTGCAGCACCTCGACGCATTCTTGCACTTCCAGCGCGTTGCCAATCGCGCAGCCGAGCGGCTGTTCCATGTCGGTGATCAGCGCCACCACGTTCTTGTGCATCCGCTCGCCGGTGGCCACCATCAATTCCGCCAAATACTCCGCCTCCTGCTGACTCTTCATGAACGCGCCGTCGCCGGTCTTTACATCCAGCACCAGCGCGTCGATTCCCTCGGCCAGTTTCTTCGACATGATCGACGCGCAAATCAGGTAGGGGCTTTCTACCGTTGCGGTCACATCCCGCAGCGCGTACAGCCGCTTATCCGCGGGAGCAATTTCCGGCGTCGCACCGATCATCGCGCAGCCGCAGGAATCGAGCACCTGGCGAAATTCGGCGAGTGAGAGATTTACGTCGAAACCGGGAATGGACTCAAGCTTGTCGAGTGTGCCGCCCGTGTGTCCCAGGCCGCGCCCGGAAATCATGGGGACGCGCAATCCTCCCGCAGCCACAAGCGGCGCCAGAATCAGCGATGTCTTGTCTCCCACGCCTCCGGTTGAATGCTTGTCAACTTTCGCGCCCGATAATCTCGAAAGGTCGAGCACCTGGCCGGAATGCAGCATTGCTTCGGTCAGCGCCGCAAGCTCCGCGCCGCTCATGCCGCGCCATACCACCGCCATCAGCCACGCCGCGAGCTGGTAATCTGGTATCGTCTCGCGGGTAGCGCCTTGCACGACGAAATCGATTTCTTCGCGAGATAGCTCTCGGCCGTCGCGCTTCTTACGAATGGTGTCGATAGCTCTCATGGGCTCGATTTTGCTGACGAGAATAGCAGGCGTTCGGTTTACCATCCCTAAAAAAACGAAGTTGCGAATCGCGCTTGCAGGTATTTCGTATCACGACATGCGCGCCACCGTGTTTCAGGGCCCGGTTACAGCCTTGGCGCATGGCTCTGCGTGTCGAGTGGAACTTCCCACCGCCCCGTCAGACTAGAGGGCTCGTACATTCTGCTCGCCGGCCTCGGCTCTCCCGGAAGCAACTTTCGGGCCGCAGCCGCGTTCTAACTGAGGCGTAAGCAAAACTGCGCCGGATCAGCGCTCCGGCCGGGAGCTACTGTGGCACTACGCGCGAGGAGTAGGGCATGAGAAAAGTCGCACTGGCAATGGCAGTTCTGCTTTTCGCGGGCGTCGCTGCTGCACGCCCGAAATACGGTCCCAAACCGTTGAAGCTCGTGATGGCCCGGCAGTCTTCGGTTGATCCCGTGGAGATCATCAAGCACCTCAGCCAAAAATGCCCGAATGTAACCGTCACCACCAATCCACGCCATTCCGATTACATGCTGTACGCGGGATGGGGTGGGAACTATCGTCTTATGGTCATCGCTCACGGTGGTGACACGATCTACGCCACGGAAACGGTGCTGCTCAGCAACGCAGTAAAAAACGTCTGCCGTTTCCTCAACTCGGAGCCTGACTCGCGGGTCGCACAGCGCTGAGCGCATCGCTCGACGGCGATGTCAGTTGAAGATCATGCGGGCTGTGCTCTGCTTTCGAAGAGGGGCTGATCGATCGCATTTTTTTGCGAGGATCGTCGCCGTTTTTTTTCTCGCGCTCAACTGCGATCGAAAGTTCCGGATCGTTGGCGCGTAGCATTCACAAGACTTCTGAGTCACATAATTTTCTTCGATTCTTGGCTTGACATTCCCGAAGCTGAGCGTAGAATCGGTGATTGTCTGTTGCTCTTCCTGCCGGACAGGAAGTACCAGCTCTTTGACAATTCAGGTTAATACAAGCCAGAACCCGTTTGGTTTGCCCATCGATCTGCGCAAGCAGGTTGTTGGGTTTTGAGTAGAAACCGAGCGATTCAAAAATTCGTTCCGGTCGTGTGGATTTAATCTTCACGGCCGTAACAACCAGTTTCAAATGAGAGTTTGATCCTGGCTCAGAGCGAACGCTGGCGGCGTGCTTAACACATGCAAGTCGAACGAGTGTAGCAATACATTCGTGGCGAACGGGTGCGTAACACGTGGATAACCTTCCTTCAGGTGGGGA
>Ga0335075_10003841_pt1 | contig 23591 bp, 22 predicted proteins | sample Lox_Sample_24_FD_206723 | JGI IMG/M metagenome (GOLD analysis project Ga0335075, IMG submission 206723) | Soil microbial communities from Loxahatchee National Wildlife Refuge, Florida, United States - Lox_Sample_2.4 | ecosystem: Environmental > Terrestrial > Soil > Wetlands | place: USA...
CGGGATCCCGCCCTACGCCGCACCGCCTTGCAGCAACTCGGTCGGAACGGCGTGCCCCTCGCCTCCGCCGGCATCATCGACTTACGGCTTCTGTGCGAGCTTTGCCAACGACGTCACCGGGCCGATTGGCAATCCGGCACCGGCGGTTGCGGCCTTTGTGCAGATCGGCACCGATGGTGAGGCGCTTGCCTCGACGCCGCTGCCGGGGACCGGGGCGACGCTGGCCGAGTGTCCATTCTAGGCCGAGACGGCGATGGCCGTTCCGGGTTGCACGACCGTGGGTAAACTCGAACGCTCCATGAGTTCTGCAATCGCTCGCCACACCGGTAGTGGTGCGTCGCCCGCGATCAGGCGACCATAATCGCTGGGGGAGCGTTGACCCTCTTCGCAATCCTCGGCAGCCTCGTGATCGTAGCCGTCTGGGAATACTGCAGGCCGCGGCGCCAGCGGGAATTCCCGGCCTTGCGGCGACGGCTTGCCAATATCGGCATCTGGCTGGCCAATATCATCCTCGTCGCCTTTACCTTCGCGCCAGCGGCCGCGATCCGCCCACAACTCGAAGCGACCCTTGGCGTGGCTTTGCCGTCTTGGCCGATTGCCAATCGATGGGTGGGTTTTGCGGCGGCCTTCCTGCTGCTCGACCTGTTGAATTACGCCGTGCATCGCTGTCAGCACGCGGTGCCGCTGTTGTGGCGGTTTCACGCGATGCATCACTCCGACCCCGATGTCGATGTAACCACTTCGGTGCGACATCATCCGATCGAATATTTGCTGGCGGGAGCTTGCTACTGGCTTGCGGTGCTGGCGCTCGACATTCCGCTGGCCGTCGTCACGGCCCACGCGCTCACCGTCTTCGCCGCCGCCGCTGTCACCCACGGCAATGTCAGGTTGCCGGAATGGTTGGAGCGGTTTTTGCAGCCGGTGGTCATTACGGTAGACTTGCATCGCGCCCATCATTCCATCGCGCCATACGAGGCAAACACGAACTTCGGTGCTGTCTTTTCGATTTGGGATCGTCTGTTCGGTTCCTATGCACGACTTCCCCGCGCGCAGCACGATCGCATCGTCTTCGGCGTCGCGGATCTGCCACAGCGCGGTAGCTCAGGGTTACTCGACATGCTGCTGACACCCTGGTCGGTCGCCGGCACGCAGCAGCGACGCAGCCCATGAGGGTCGCCGCTAGCCCCACCCACTCACTGCCGCGCTGGGATCCCAATCACCGCTGACCGTCAGGCTCTCGATGGATGAGCGCGAGGGCCGCCCGGCTTAGCGCGCTGGAGCGTGGCCACTCACCTCGGCACCGGCATCTGGCGACATGCGCAAGAAGAACGGCGCCGATGACAGCGAGATCAGCGCGATCCCGATAAAGACCGGATAGAAATCGATGGCGATCAAGCTCGTGCCACCGCGCAGAGTCAACACCACATGCAGCAGCAGTGCAGCGATCGCGACGCCGGCCGTCTGCGACAATTGCTGGGCCATGCTTGACAGGCTGGTGGCGCGGCTCAGCATCGATGCCGGGACGTCGGCATAGCTTAAAGTATTGATGCTCGTCATCTGTAAGGATCGGAAGAAGCCCCCGATCAACAGCGCGAAGAAGATGACGAGGTGCGACGTCGTCGGTCGGAACAGGCTGTAACCGAGCAGAAAGCCGGCGCTGATCACGGCGTTGCCGGCGAGCACAAGGCGAAATCCCCAAATTCGTAAAATGCGCACCGCCGAGGTTTTCATCAGCATCGCGCCGGCTGCGCTGGCAAACGTGAGCAAACCGGAATGCAGCGCACTGAGGCCGAAGCCGACTTGCAGCATCAGCGGCATCAGGAACGGCAGCGCGCCCAGCCCGGTGCGAAACAGAAAGCCGCCGATCGAGGCGATGGCGTAGGTCGGGATCTTGAACAGCGTCAGATCAATGATCGGATGGTCCACTCGCCGGGCATGGTGCACGTAAATCGCGAGACAGAGCCCGCCGGCCGCGAGCAGTCCGAGCACGATGAATAGCGGCAATGCCCCGCGACCGATATTCTCGAAGCCGAAGGCCAGGCTCGCCAGCCCGATCGCGGTCAGCGCGAACCCGCCGCGGTCGAGCGGTCGGCGACCGGTCTCGTGCAAATCCCCGACCAGCAGGTTGACCAGCACGATGCCGAGGATGCCGGCAGGGATGTTGATAAAAAAAATCCAGCGCCATGATGCGTAGGTGACGATAAACCCGCCAAGCGGGGGCCCGATCACCGGCCCGACCAAGGCCGGGACGCTGACAAAAGACATCGCCCGCACCAGGTCGGATTTGGGCACGGTGCGGAGCAGCAGCAGCCGCCCGACCGGGACCATCAATGCCCCACCCATGCCTTGGAGGATGCGCGCGGCAACGAGTGCGGCCAGGGTGTTCGACAGTCCGCAAGCGATGGAACCTAGAGTAAAAACGACGATCGCCGAGCCGAACACGCGGCGTGCACCAAAGCGGTCGGCGGTCCATCCGCTGATCGGGATGAACACGGAGAGGCTGAGCAAGTAACAAGTGATCGCGACGTTGAGCCGCAGCGCGGTCTCGTGCAGCGATCGCGCGATGGTCGGCAACGCGGTCGCGATGACCGTCGAATCGAGGCTCTGCATGAAAAGCGCACAGGCAACGATCAGCGGTACCAGCAACTGTCGCGATGTAGCGAGTCGGATGCGGGGTCCGTCGCCGTTCGGCGACGAATGCATGACCGGAGGTGCGACCCGTTGCTCAGCCATCGGCGTCGACGATGACGCCAGCTTGCCAGCAGCGCCCGGAACCGGCAAAGCTCGGGTCGGAATACCGGCTGCCTGCCCGGCTCTGAGGCGAAAAGGGATCAAGTCGCCGATTATGGTGAGTGCATATCATAGACTAAGAATAGGGGAACGCCGCCGATCCCAGAAGTGCGATGGCGGCGTGGGTCGGTTGTGCGCGGCGGTGGGGACGGTACGAGCGGTGGCCTTTGGGACCGTGCTGCTAACCCTGCCGCTGCTTGCCGGATGCGATGCGGTGCAGGTCGTGCAAAGCTCGGATACCGCGGTATCGGTGCGCTATGACGGTGTCGCCAACGGCCTCGACCAGGCGATTGCGCTTGCCAAGAAGGCCTGCGCCGCCTACGGCAAAACGGCGAAAATGCGCAAGGTCTATTACGAGGGACTCGGGGTCGGCGAGCGTTTCGCGTTCTTCGACTGCATCTGAGACCGGATTATCCCTGTTCCCGGCCCGGGCCGTTCGCGGCAGGCGGCGAAACCGAGGCCCACAACCAGCCGTGAAGAAATCGGCAGTTTGCAGCGTTGGGACGAACTTATCGACGGCGGCGCAGCAGCACGTCGCGGGCACGATTGATCTGGGTCGCCAGATAGTCCGAACCGCCGTGATCGGGATGCAGCCTGATCATCAAACGGCGATGCGCTTCCCTGATCTGATCGGGTGTGGCATCAGGGCCGAGGCCGAGAATCGCATATGCTTCCTCGACGCTGAGATCGCTGCCGGCTGACCCGGCACCGCGATAATCGCCCTTTTCGCCGCGACCAGCCGCGAAATCATCGCGCCAATCGGGGTGGAGGCGATCGAGATAGGCTTCGAGCAGCCGGGCGCCTTCCTCATCATCGGCCCGGCACTCACGCAGCAGCGACAACAGATCGGCAATGCCAAGTTCCTCGATCCGCATTCCGGCAAACCGTCCGCGCAGCACCGCACCGCTCATGCTTCCGGTATCGTGATCGAGGGTCATCTTCAGAAAGAGGGTGGTCACCGTCGACCTCTGACCAGCAGCCGGGGCCCGATAGCGATCGATGATGCGGCGCAGGTGCGACAGCAGCGGCATCGACATGGCCAGCGGAAACAGCAGCACCGCCAGTTCCCGCACCGGCGGGACCAGAACCAAAGCGACGACCGCTGTGACGGCAATCACGATCGCGGTCCATTTCAGGTTTCGCGCGAGCCGTGCCGGGTCAGCGTGGACGAACAAATAGACCAGCATCAGCAGCCCGCCGAGGATTGCGAGGCCACCGAAGAGCGGCAGCATCGGCGGCGATCAGCGGGAGAGCTGGGAGGTCAGCCGCAGGATCTCGCCACCTTTCCCGGCGCCAAAGGCGGTGAGAGCCCGGTACCCTCCGGCGGCGTAGACCGCAACCGCGGCCAACAGTTCCTTGAGGCGTTCGGCGCTCTCGAGGTCGAAGCTCAAATAGGCACCGCGCGACAGCTTGGCGATTTGCATGAATGCTGCCGCGGCGCGACGCTCGCCACCCTCGTGAAAAATGAAAACCGGCACGCCGAGCAGGCCGAGTTCGCCCGCCAGCCGGCACAGGCGGTCGATGTTCTCCTCCATCGCGTCGCCGATAAAGACGAGCGCGCTGACCCGCCGCTTGCCAGTTTCGCGGATCGCATGGCTCAGCACTCGCTCGATCTGCGTCTCGCCGCCGATGCAATGAACGCGTCGCATGACCCGGTGCAGTTCCACAGCCGTGGTCATCCACCGACTGGCTTTGCATTCGGCAAAGCCGCGGTAGAAGAGGAGCTGGATTTCGAGCCCGCCAAGGGCGGCAGTTGCCTCGAACATTTCGCCCTGGATGCGACAGGCCCGGTCCCAGCTCGGTTCGCGGCTGGCGGTGGCGTCGAGTGCGAAGATCAGCCGCCCGCGACCGTTGCGCGAAGGTGCCGGGACCCGCTTCAGCCGCTCGAGAAATTCACTGACTTCAGCCGAGCGCCCCCCGCTCGGAAGTCCAGGCCGATCATCGTTCATCCGTCTTCCTCATGCCGGGCGCAGCCACACCGAGATATCGTGGAAAACAGCGCCGCCGTGCGGCAGTCGCGGGTCTGCGCTGGTCAGCAGATTGATCCCCATGCCCCCTCGAAGGCATGGTTGGGCCATATTCCCTCGACAACGACGACCCGGCGCTGCAACCCGTCGAAGGAACGAGCATGGACGATGACACTGCCCGTCGCATTGCCGATCCGCACGCGGTCGCCATCGCCGATCGCGAGCCGGGCCAAGGCTTCCGGATGGATCAGCGCGGTCGAGCGGTCTTCGCGGGCGATGCCCGACGGGGTTGTTGAAGCTCGTGTTCAAAAACGAGCGCAACGGGGCGGTGACAAGGCGAAACAGGCGCTCGGGATCGCCGTCATCGGAGTAATAGGGCCAAACCGCCTGCGGATCATGCCGCTCGGCCGCCCGGGTCAGCCCTTCGGCGACCTCGTCGAGCGCCGCATCCCAGGAGATCGGCGCGAAGGCGGCACGGCCCACACCCTTGTCGCCGACCCGGCGCAGCGGCGTGGCCCGCCGGTCGGGATGATGCAGGCGTTCGGCATAGCGGGCGACCTTGGCGCAGACGACGCCCGCGGTATAGGTCTGGCTGTGCGCCTCGTGGATGCGACCGATGCGGTTTCCCTCGATGCGCTCGACCTCGAGCGCGCAAGCGCTGGGACGGTCATGCGGACACACGCTGGGAACGATGTCGAGCGGCAAGCGGCTTCTCCGGGCTCGGCGTTTCGCCAGGATATAGGCGCCGCCGAGCCCGGTCGATACGGGCAGGTTAGGGTTGGCCCGTCAGGCGGCGGAGCGCCCCGGCTGAAACGCGGCGATGTCACCCGGCTTGCGCAGCATCTTGTCGACTTCGCTGGCGTGCAATTCCTCGGCATAGACCATCTGCCGGGCGTATTCTTCGAGGATCACCGAGCGCCCCTCGGCGCATTTGAGCAATTCGCGATAGAGGGCGAGGGCCTTCGCTTCAGTCTCCAGCGACTCGCGCATGATCGCGTCGATATCGTTCTGATACGTATCCAGAAGTTGGCCAATTTTTAGCGACGGATATTCACCGAGAAGGGTGATCAATTCGCCTGCTTGCTGCGCGTGGGTCATCGATTCGGTTGCCTGTTCGCGCATCCAGGCGACGATCGGGATTCGGTTATGCCCGAACACGAGGAAAGAATAATGGGTATAGCGGATGACCCCGGCCAATTCTGCTTCCAGAATACGATTGAGCAACTCGACGGCTCTCTTCTTATCCAGTTCCGCCACCTCGAACTCCTTCGTCATTGGCATTCTGTGGTCGTGCTGGTTTGCTAACTGCTCGCAGCTACGCCGCGTTCCGCTGCGCGGACGCGAATGGTCCTTTTTCCTCGAGCCCATCCGTCGATTGCTGATACACATGGGCACGACGGAGCAACGCGAGTGTGATGCGGTACGGGAGCGTGGAATGTCGTTCGTCCCGACGGCCGAGCAGCAGGAGATCCGGGACGCCGTCCTGCGGCTGGCCGCGCGGTTCGGTGACGATTACTGGCTTGCGCATGATACCGATGGCGGCTTTCCGCATGATTTTCACCGGGCGATGGCCGAGGCGGGCTGGCTCGGCATCGCCATGCCGCAGCAATATGGCGGCAGCGCACTCGGCATCAGCGCGGCGGCGGTTATGATGCAGGCGGTCGCGGAAAGCGGCGCCGGGTTTTCGGGCGCCTCGGCGATCCACATGAACATCTTTGGACTGCATCCGGTCGTCGTCTTTGGCACGGACGAGCAGAAGCAACGGTTTCTGCCGCCGTTGATCGCCGGCCATCAGAAGACCTGCTTTGCGGTGACCGAGCCCGATACCGGGCTCGACACGACGCGGCTCAAGACCCGCGCCCAACGTCGCGGCGACCACTACGTGCTGTCCGGCCGCAAGATCTGGATTTCGACTGCGCAGGTCGCCGAGAAGATGCTGATCCTGGCGCGCACGACCCCGGTCGAGGAGGTCGCGCGCCCGTCGCTGGGCATGACCCTGTTCTACACCGATCTCGATCGCAGCAAGGTGGAAGTGCGCGAGATCCCGAAAATGGGCCGAAAGGCGGTCGATTCGAACCTGCTGTTCATCGACGGGCTCGAAGTGCCGGTGGCGGACCGCATCGGCGAGGAGGGCAAGGGGTTCCACTACATCCTGCACGGGATGAACCCGGAGCGGATCCTGATCGCCGCCGAGGCGGTTGGGCTCGGGCGCGCAGCACTGACGCGCGCCACCCGCTATGCGCAGGAGCGGATCGTGTTCGGCCGGCCGATCGGCCAGAACCAGGCGGTCCAGCATCCGCTCGCCGAACGCTGGATCGAGCTCGAAGCCGCCGAGCTGATGGTTCGGCGCGCCGCCTCTGCCTATGATGCCGGTGACGCGGAGGGCATGGTCGGCGCTTATGCCAATGCCGCCAAATATTGTGCTGCGGAGGCCGGGTTCCGCGCCTGCGAGACCGCGATCATGACCCTCGGCGGCATGGGCTATGCCCGCGAATACCATGTCGAGCGCTACTTCCGCGAGATCCAGATTGCGCGCATCGCTCCCGTCAGCCCGCAGCTGATCCTGTCGCACATCGCCGAGCGGGTGCTGGGCCTGCCGAAATCGTATTGATCGTAATGATGCCTCGGCGTCGATATTGCGCCGCTGCCGCCCGCGGTGCAGGCGGTCGAAAACCGGCGAAGGAGCGCCGATGACGCTGCGCGTCGCGATCGGTGGCTTTGGGGCGATCGGCAGGGCCGTCGCACGAAAGCTCGACGAGGGCATTGATGGGTTGGTGCTGGCCGCGGTGTCGGCGCGGGACGCGGTGCGGGCGGAGCGGGCGGTGGCCGGGTTCGCGCGTCCGGTGCCGATCCTGCCATTGGCACAATTGTGGGAAGAGGCCGATATCATCGTCGAATGCGTGCCCGCGCAGCTATTGCGCGAGATTGCCGAGCCAGCGCTGGAGCATGGCCGCATCGTGATGATGCTGAGCTGCGCCGCACTGCTCGACAATTTCGACTTGGTCGAAACGGCGCGGCAGAATGGCGGCCGTATCCTGGTGCCGAGCGGAGCGCTGTTGGGGCTCGATGCGGTGGCGGCGGCGGCCGAAGGCAATATTTCCGAGGTGCGCATGGTCACGCGCAAGCCGCCGGCCGGGCTCGCCGGCGCGCCTTATCTCGAGCAGCACGGCATCGTGATCGATGGACTCGACGCGCCGAAGCAGGTGTTCTGCGGCAATGCGCGCGAGGCGGCCCGCGGTTTTCCGGCAAACGTCAATGTCGCGGCGGCACTGGCGCTGGCCGGCATCGGGCCGGAGCGGACGACGATCGAGATCTGGGCTGATCCCGATGTTGACCGCAACATCCACCGGATCGAGGTCGAGGCCGATGCGGTGCGGCTGTCGATGCAGATCGAGAATGTGCCGTCGGTCGAGAACCCGAAGACCGGGCGACTGACCCCGCTATCGGTCGTCGCCGCTTTGCGGAAGCTGGCGAGCCCGCTGGCGGTCGGGACCTGAGCGCCGGATAGGTCGCCGCCTCTGCCGCGGCCTATTTTCCTGGACCTGCCGGCAGCAGGAATACCCAGCCATTAGGACTGATCCGGGCCGGTCGGTATTCGGCGTGCAACCGCGCCATCACCGCGGCGGGCAGCCGTTCCTCGAGCGGCGGGTTGGTCGTAAGTACGATGGCGCCGTAGCGGTGCTGGTCGAGCCCGGCGACCAACGTGTCGGGGGAGACAAGCCCCTCCGCTATTTTCTGGGCGGTATTGAAAAAATCGATTTCGTATGGCTTCCCGGCCCAGTAGCACAGCGCCAGCATCTCGCAGGCGGCCCGACCCTGCCGGGCAGCGATAAAGGCGATATCCTGAGCCGCTTCGCGACGCTGCGTCGCGGTGTTGTTCAGATAGGCGGCGAATGCACCGACTCGCCCGGGTACGCGCGTAAGCGGCGGTAGCGCCAGCAGCAGCATCAGCAGCGGTGCTGCGAAGCGCCATCCAGCGTGGTGCTGCACCTCGGATATCAGCAGACCGCCCGCTATGCATAGCGCGATCAGCAGGTCGAAGAATACGTTATAGTTGACCCCGGCGCCGCCGACGAAAGCGATGCCGGATGCACCGCCGAGTGCCGCCCAGAGCAGAACGAGCTGAACGAGCGGCTTGCGCCGCGCTGTCAGGTACAGCACAACACCGCTCGCCAACAGCAAGAACAGCGGACTTAAGGCTTTGCGCGATCCCGCCAGCAGCCGCACCATGGAATAGGGCCGTGGCTGAAACACATCGGACAGAAAATCAGGACCGTAGGCGAGATAGCAGCCGGCCAGCGCCAATCCGGTCAGGATCGCCCCGATCGACAGCCAGCGTCGTAGCTCTGCCCGCTCATGAACCGAACACCAAGTCAACACCGCCAGCGGCAGCGCGATCAGGTTGATCTTTATGAAGCCGCCCGCGGTCATGAGCACCGGAGCGAGCCGCTTGCGGCCGCCGGAGTGAACCGCCGCTCCGTGCGACCAAATGAACATGACCAGCGCGCCGCTCATCAGCGCGTGACCTAACCACTGCGGCTCGTCGATCCCGACGTAGCCGCGATAAAAGGCACCCACGTAAGTCAGTAGGAGAAGCGCAGCGAAGCCTGATCCGGTCCTCGTACCGCCTGCCGCGCAGATGAGATGAGCGTTGATGGCGACAATGATCAGGCTGACCAGCGCGACAAAGCGACCGGCGATGATATCGCCGCCGAAGAGACGGCCCAGCTCCCCTACCAGATAGAAGGATAGAGGCGGATAATTGTTGGCTGTCAGCGCGTTGCTCGGTGGGTAGAGAGTGCCGCCGGCGATCGCGGTCGCGGCATTGTACGCGTTCCATCCTTCATCGTAGGAGAGCGGCACGCGCGCCATGATCGCGGCAATCGGTTGGAGGTAGAGCGCCACCGTCGCCATGGCGAGAACCACCAGCACCGCAGCGGTTGCTCGCGTTGTCGCTCGTCGAGGATCTCGCATTGACCGGCGGAGGTTGCCGGGATCGGCCGCGGCCATGATGCCCCGTCGCCAGCACGCTTCAGTTGCCGATATCTGTTATCGGCTGGACCACGCATCAGCGAGGGAAAAATGATCCGAGGCCCGCGCTCATATGCTGTCGATTTCTGTATGCTGTTCTAGCGCTCGCCGGCCTTGTGGCAAGGTTCCAGATTGTCGCCCTCCGCGAGGCTTGTCCGCTGATCCGCTACGATCTCTATTGGCCGGGTGCGAGCGGTACGGTCATGCAGCGGCAACCTGCGCTGCCAAGCTTACTCCGAACGGAACCGGGTCTCGAACCGCCGTGGCAAGGACCGGTGCTCGACCTGGAAGGTCGGCTTGCGCCGTGGCGCGACAACGTCGGGCGAAGCCGAATCGCCGACACGATCACCTGCTACCGGGCGCAGCGGAGCGCGGCGGGGCGCGTTTTGGGTTCGCGCCAGCCGATTCTTGCTTCGCGCGGCAGGCCGTTCGCTGATCCGCACATCGAGATTGTGCCCGTCGATCGCGGTGCCGTTCATCGCGTCGACCGCGCGCCGGGCAGCACGCTCGGTGGCGATGTCGACAAAGCCATAGCGCAGCCTCTTTCCGGTCGTCGGGTCGCGGGCCACAAAGGCGCTCAACACCATTCCGAACGGGTCGAAGGCTTCCGCCAGCTGGTCGTCGGAGAAGTCCGGCGGCAGATTCGCAACAAACAAATTGCCCCGGAAAAATTGCGCTCTCATCGCCTCTGCCCTTTATGCGCCGGCCGCCCGCCGACTTGACGCCGGCAGAGGATGTCGGCCGCCACCGTAGCAGCGGAATGTTGACTTTGCATTGCTGCATTGCACAAGGAGCGCTGCAGAAAGATGGCGTTGTTGGCGTCCGCCTATAGTCGCGACAAAGCTTGCCGGCCAACTCGCGTTGGGCGAAAGTGATATCTCAGTTTTGAGGTATGTTGTGGAGTCGTGATGATCCCGCGCAAGCGCAGTACGTTTTCGGCGATCGTGGACCGTCCACCGCTCGTGTTGCCGGGACGGGCCCGTCTCGTCATATGGACGATAGTCAATCTCGAATACTGGTCGATCTCACGCGCGATGGCCCGCCAAGTGCTGCCAGCCCCGACCGGGCAGATGCTGTTGCCAGACCTTCCCAATTGGGCCTGGCACGAATACGGGATGCGGGTGGGGGTGTGGCGATTTTTCGAGCTGTTCGCCGGCCTTGGAATTCGCCCGACCCTGTCGATCAACGCGCGCGTCTGCGAGGAATATGAGCGTGTCGCCGGCGCTGCCCGAGACGCCGGCTGGGAGTTCATGGGGCATGCCTGGGAGCAGATGCCGATTCATAAGGTCGAAAACCAAGCGGCAATGATCGAACAATCCTTGCATGTGATTGAACGCTTCACCGGGACGCGGCCACTGGGTTGGCTCGGTCCCGGGCTGACCGAAACTTACGATACGCCCGAACTGCTCGCTGCTGCGGGCATCAAGTATGTCGGCGACTGGGTTTACGACGACGAGCCGTCCGAGATCCATACTCGGCATGGCCCGTTGGTGACTTTGCCTTATTCGGTCGAGCTCAACGACATTCCGATGATGCTCGTGCAGCACCACGAGTCGCGGTATTTCACCGAGCGCTGCATCGACAGCTTCGAACGGCTCTACCGGGAGGGGGCCGAACGGGCCAAGATCATGGCGATCGCGATCCACCCCTATATCAGTGGCCAGCCGCATCGAATCAAATATCTCGAGGCCGTCTATAACTACGTTAACCAATATGCCGGCGTTCTGCACTGGAACGGGGCCGAAATTCTCGACTGGTATCTGACAGCGAAGACAAAAGGTTGAGCGGAGAGAAGAACGTGTTGCCGACCGCTCGCTTTGCGCGTTGCGTTGTCATGCCGCTGCTGCCGAGTCTGCCACCGCGATGCCCCAGCGCGCGTTTGGCTGATCGTGTTGCGGGCTTGTCTAATCCTCGCGGCCGGGCGGCCGAGGCAAGAGATGTGTTGATTTACCATGGCAGAATTGGTTAATCAAATATCGTTAGAGTTATATGCAACCATATTAACAAAAGGAAGTACCTGTCATGGCCAGCACATTCGGTAGCTTTTTAAGCGGATGCGCAAAGTTTTCGCGGCTGGTTTGGGCGGTCTCGGTCGGACTTGTGCTCGGCATGATCAGCATGGCCCCGGCGATCGGTGCAACGCCGACGCCCCATCTGCAGGATTCGACGATTGTCGGCACCGACGGGACGATTACCGCGACCGATGTGCCGGTGGAGACCTCGACCGGCAGCCTCGTCTACAAGGACGTGGTGATCCAGCTCAACGCTACCACCAACGGCAATCTGACGTTGGCCCCTGGCTATCCCAAAATCATGAACGCAATCGAGCCGATCCTGAACAATTTCGTCGCCGGAAATTATACGGCGCCATCCAGCATTGGTTCAAAGCTCCTTGTCACCGTAAACGGTCCCGGAGTCGGTTCAGGGGGGACGACGGTCTGGTCGCTGGCGCCGGCGAGCGGGGCGAATTGTGGGACTTACCCGGCTTCAGCCGCTTGGTACACCGGCCCGATCGCCAGCAATCCACTATCTGCGCGCATCAAAAAGGCAGGCATTACGTCGAGTTTTTACAGTTACGGCTTGGTCGGGGTCAGCCCCCCATGTGCTGCCGACGGCTACAATGATTTTGTCGGAGGGACGCTGATCGGCGTCTCTCAGGTCGAAGGCTCACTAACGATCGTTTCTTTCAGTTATGGCAATGGTGCGGGTGATTCCGCAACACCCGTCGCGGAGATTACTTATACCCTGCTACCGTAGGTCGATGCACCGGCTTTCATGGTGAAGCATAGCCAGATTACGTCGTTTTAGCAGGAATTAACCTCTGCCCCGTGACTCGGAAAAGCAGTTTGCAGAGCGCCTGTTTCATTGCAGCTTAAGATTGTCATTAATCGGCCTGGACCGATAATCGGCATTCCCGCAGGACCGGTCTGCTTGTGGTGGGTGTGTGACTCGGAATGATCGCTCATGAGGGAATTGCCGGTGATCGTGGCATTCCTTCACGGCATCCGGACCGGTATCAAGCGCCAAGGAAATGCTGCGGAGCTTTTCGGGCGGGCGAGCGTTCTCCGTACTGACTCCGATGACACTACCTTGCGAGGAATATCCGATGCCTTCCGAAAAGCAGGAAAACAGTAGCAACAACAGTGGCATCGCAGCCTTTGGCTTCAGCCAGGCGACCGAGGCGGTGGAAAAGTTGCGTTCGGTCATTGAGCAGGCGTCGCATTCGATAAGCGAGTTGACCCATGCAAGCGAGCAATGGGCACAGACCGCACAGGAGCGTGCGGGCGAGATGACCAAGGAGTTGCGATCTCAGGGCGGGCGCGTGGTCGGCACGGTTTCGCAGCAGGTCGAGCACAACCCTCTGACCAGCCTGGCGATCGCCTTTGCCGTTGGGTTTCTGGTTGCGACCGTGACCCGACGCTAAGGCCCCGGGATTATTCGCGAGCCCGGTTGACCGGAACGGACCGCGGCGCTATCTCAGGGGTCGTGCTTGAGGATCTGCGCGAACAATCCGGCAACGACGGCAATCGCGGTTTGGTGCTGTTTTCCGGCGGCCAGGATTCGGCGACCTGTCTTGCTTGGGCGCTCGATCGCTTCACCGCGGTCGAGACCATCGGCTTCGATTATCGCCAGCGTCATCGGATCGAACTCGATTGCCGCTCCGTTGTGCTCGACCGTATTCGCCACGACTTCCCGCGATGGCGCGACCGTCTCGGTCAGGATCACCTTGTGGATTTTGCGGTTCTCGGGCAGATCAGCGATACCGCGCTGACCCGTAACGCAGCGATCGCCTTTGATGCCGGCGGGCTGCCGAATACGTTCGTCCCCGGCCGCAACCTGATGTTTTTCGTGCTGGCGGCGGCGGTCGGTTATCGGCGTGGCCTGCGTCATCTGGTCGGTGGAATGTGCGAAACCGATTATTCGGGCTATCCGGATTGTCGCGATGATGCACTGAAAGCACTCCAGGCAGCGTTGTCGCTCGGCATGGATCATCGCTTTGTGATCCACACACCGCTGATGTGGCGCGACAAGGCGGCGACCTGGGCGCTTGCCCGCGATCTCGGCGGCGACCCCCTTGTGACCCTGATCCGCGACGAAACCCACAGCTGTTATCTCGGCGATCGCAGCCAGCGACATGCTTGGGGCTATGGTTGTGGCGCGTGCCCGGCCTGCGTTTTGCGATGCATCGGTTGGGAACGTTTCGCCAGCCGTCCGGCGATATCGTAGTGCTGTCACTGGTCAGCCTCAGGGATGAGCCTCCGGTGATCGAGCCGACGCCCCTGCAAACCTGCCCAGATGCCGCGGTATCGCCGCCGGCCCTACTCCCCTTTTCGACCAAAGAGCCGGATCAGCCGACAGCGTGGCAATTTAACGATCCGGGCACTGCCGATGATGCTGGCTGCCGGTCCGGCGGCGCATGTCCGGCACTCGATCTCCTCGACCGGGCGATCGCGCGCTCGCCGTGCGATCTGGCCCTCTTTGTGCGGCGGTCTTCGGTCGGCATAGCCTCGGCCAATTTCGAGGTCGGTGCATTCTCCAAGAGGAACCGAAAGCCGTCTGGATCAGTCGTTTCCTCACGCTCGCCGGGGCGCTTGCCGGCAATCGAGACGCGGCACGCCAAACCGTCAATATGTTACGCCACCGCTTTTCCGATCTGACGATCTTCCGGATGAAGACCGGCGTGCCGAACACGCCGCAGATGATGGATCGATTGGCCGGGATTCGAAAGCCTCGGCATGCGGGTTTCTCAGCGCATCGAGCCAAGTGGATCGGCCACTGGCGCGGGTGGGTCATGGCGCGAATATTGCCCATTTCGCCGCGAAGTCGCGTAACATCGGCGCACGCGGGATGTCAGGAGAGACGGCATGTTAATCGTTGACGCGCAGGTTCATATCTGGTCGGCTGGGCCGCCGACCAACCCATCGCATCGCCAAGTCAATTCCTATACCGCGGAAGAATGCATCCGCGACATGGATGCGGCGGGCGTCAACGCCTGCCTGCTGCATCCGCCAGGATGGGACCCGAATTCCGGCCGGATCTCCGAGGCAGCGGCGGCCAAATACCCGAACCGGTTCGGCATCCTCGGCAATTTCCCGCTCGACAAACCGGAGAGCCGGTCGCTGATCGACGGCTGGAAGAGCCGGCCGGGGATGCTTGGCCTGCGCTATGCTTTCACCCAACCGCACCAGGCCAATTGGATGACCGACGGCACAATGGACTGGCTGTGGCCAGCCGCCGAAAAGGCCGGCATCCCGATCGCATTGATGGCCTCGAACTATCTGCCGCAGGTCGGCCGGATCGCCGAGCGTCATCCCGGGCTCAAGCTCCTGATCGACCACTACGCCCGCGTGCGCGACGGCAAGGACGATGCTGCGCACGGCAACCAGCCGGCCTTGCTGGCACTCGCCAGATATCCCAACATAGCGGTCAAGTGCACCGGGGCGCCGGGCAACTCATCACAGCCCTATCCGTACCGCAACATTCACAAATACACGCAGCAGATCGTCGAGGCTTTCGGCCCGGAGCGCGCTTTCTGGGGCACTGACATAACCCGCATGCCATGCTCGTGGAAACAATGTGTGACGATGTTCACCGAAGAAATGCCGTTTCTGCAGGGCCACGATCTCGAACTCGTCATGGGCCGTGCGTTGTGCAATTGGCTCGAATGGACGATCTCATCGAATTGAGCTCGCCGCCCGTCACATCCGGTCTTGGGAAATACTGAGAGGCTGTGCGATCATCGCTCTGATCTGTCTTGCCGAACCATGGCCTGGGTCGAGCGAGCCGCTCAGCACGCCGCTTTGAAGTCAACCGCCGGTTACATCTTTTGCGGGCACAGCAAGGGCGTGCATCACATGGTTGGAAGAAAGGGAGCGCGGCTGCGGAAGTCACCAACTCACTGACAAATGCGGCGCGCTCGCGTCTCATCCGCTCCGGGCGCCAATCGTGTCGCCGGCTGCTGGCAGGGCTATGTAATGGCTGGTCCCCTGTCGATCGATCAGCAAGACCACGGTGCCGCCGCGGCTCGATCCCGCAGCCCTCAGCTTGATCAGCGCATCGCGTGGCGAAACGACTGGCTGCCAGTTGATACTTTCGATCACATCGCCAGGTAGCAGATCGGTGGCGGCCAGCGGACTGTGATCACCGATCACGGAAACGACGACGCCATCGACGGTATCTGGGACCTGCCAGCGCCGGCGTTGCCGGGCAGTCAGCGGTGCCAACTGCAGGCCGGAACCGAGATCGGCCAACTCCCGATGCCCAGCCTCGTTGTCTTCCGGCTCCGTTGCTGAGGCTTCGAGACTGCGAGGCATTTCCCCGGTCACGGGCCACAGGGTCACCTCGCGGTCTCGCCGCCAGACCACGACAACGGCCCGCTGCCCGATCGGCATTTCGGCGATGACCAGTGGAAGATCTCGCGTTCTGGCAACGTCATGACCGTTGACCGAGAGGATTACATCACCCTGAAGAAAGCCCGCATGGGCCGCGGGCCCTCCCGGACTCACCGCGGTGATCAGGGCTCCCGCCGGTTTGGCGAGTCCGAAGCCGCGCGCAATCTCTGGCGTCACTTCTTGAATCTGCACACCAAGCCAACCACGCTCGACCCTGCCTCGATCTTTCAGCTGCTCCACCACCGGCCGGGCGAGGTTCGCCGGTATGGCAAAACCGATGCCGACAGAGCCTCCGTTGGGCGAGTAGATCGCACTGTTGATGCCGATCACCCTTCCGTCGAGATCAAATGTCGGACCACCCGAGTTGCCCCGATTGATCGATGCATCGATCTGCAGAAAATCATCATACGGTCCTGAATGGATATCACGACCGCGGGCCGAGATGATCCCACTGCTGACCGTATCGTCGAGCCCGAACGGGTTGCCGATCGCCAGCACCCAGTCGCCAACTCTAGCGGTGTCACTATCCCCCCAGCGCACATAAGCCAGCGGATGGGGCGCTTTTACTTTGAGAAGAGCAAGGTCCGTCAGTTCATCGCGTCCGACGATCCGCGCTGGAAGCTGCGTGCCGTTGTGGAAGGTCACGATCACGCTCTCAGCGTCTTCTACGACATGGTCATCGGTGACGATATAACCGGTCGGGTCGATCACGAAGCCGGAGCCCAATGCCAGCCCGTGGACGCGCGACCCCTGATCTCGATCCCGATCATGAAAAAATTGATGCAACAGCTTGTCGAGGACCGAAGGCGGCAAACCCGATCCCGGATCCCGGCTGATTACCGGGTCGACTCCCTCCATGGCTTCATCACCTTCTGCCGCCTTGCTTGGTCGCTGGATCGCCGAGACATTGACCACGGCCGGCAGGACCTCACGCACCAGCGGCGCGAAGCTGGTCATTTTCACCCGCCCGCCGCTCGACGCTACGGCCCAGAACCCGGTGTCAGGGGCGCAGCCGAACCCGCCCACCACCAGCCCGAGCGAAACGGCCGCACCAAACACCGTTTCGGTCAGCTGCCGCAAACGGGTCTGGATAACGCGTGGCTCGCTCATGATGCTCTCCGATATCTGGCGCCACGATAGCGAAAATCGGCCTGCGACGGGTTAATGACAATTGTTTTAGACGCACCTGGCCAGCCCCGGCCCTGGCGACCCTCAGCGCAGAATATCCTCGAACAGAAAATTGAGTGCCTTGTCGAGATTGACATGCGGGATGCCCCTTCTCGCAGCCGCATCGATGCGCGGCGGCTGAAACACTGGAAACTCAGTGAACCGATCACCCCAGAACCCGGTGAGCGGCCGTGCCACCGGTATGATGCCGGGGAAGAAACGGATCCGTCTCTGCCCGCCTTGCGGCAGGCCGATCACCACATCGACCTTGCGGCCGTCGATTACATCGGTATCGTCCACAGTACAACGGATGGAGGCGAGAGCGGTCGCCGCAACTCTCGCATGTAACTGCTCGGCGCGGAGGCGCGGCACGGCTACCATGTCCGCGACCAACGCCTCGAGGTGATCCCGCTGGACCGCAGGAACATGATCAGCCTTTGTCGCGGCAAACAGCACACGATCGATGCGGGCGCCGAATAGGCGGCGGAGGAACCCGTGGCGACCGAAGCGAAACACTCGCAGGATCGTTGCCAGCGCGCTGGACTGGTCCACAAATGCCTCTTCGCCGGCGTTGAGCATCCTCAGCACGTCGACGAGCACGACCTGGCGATCGACCCGATGGGCGAGTTCAGCGAAGAACGGCTGTACCACATGCCGTTTATACGCTTCGAACCGCGCTTTCATGGCTCCGGCGAGGCTGCCCTCATAGTCACGTCCGGCGGGAACGGCAGGCATCGGACAAAATTCGAGGACCACATCGCCTGCCAGTCGTCCGGGGTTCAAGAACCGCCCGGGTTGCAGCATGCTAAGCTGCGCTTGGTGACGGCATCCGGCGAGAAAAGTACGGTAGAGATCATGTGCTCGCTTTGCCGTTTCATTGTCGCTGCGTGAGCTTGGCGGATGATCGGCAAGGAAGCCGAGCCATTCGCGGGAGAGTGACGCCCGCGCCCCGTTCCGGGCAAGATCGAGTGTGGCGGCCGACCATTCCTGATAACTCTGGCTCAGCAACGGCAAGTCGAGCAGCCATTCGCCTGGATAGTCGAGGATATGCAGATCGAGTTCGGCGATGTCGGTCAGGACGCCGCCGATCGGCCGGGTGAGGCCGAAGATGCTCGAGAGCGAAAACCGCACGGCGACATCGATCTGGCGCAAATCCGTAGTGGTCGCCGGCCATCGCGGCGGGTCTGCGGCAAGGGCCGCGACCGTATCGCTCAGCGGAAAGTCAGCAATTCTCTCGTGTCCGGAGCGGCGCGGAACCACGTCAACGATGCGCCCCTCGGCAGCGGCACGCAGAAATGGCAGCCGAGCCGGTTGCTCTGGTGCGCTGATCAGGTTTTCGACCAGACTCGTGATAAACGCGGTCTTGCCTGAGCCGCTGAGCCCGGTCACCGCGAGGCGCAGCGACCGATCGCGAAAGAACGCGGTCAGGCTCCGCAGGTCACACTCCTCAGGGTTGCATTGGTCTTGCTCGCGGGGCGGCTAGCCTGGCGGTTTCATGGCGACATCGAGCATGACATTCGGAAGGATTTCGCGGATGACGCTCCGCAGCGTAGCCTCGTCGGCGGCGATCGCGGATGCAAGAAGTCGCCGCGAGCCGCGACGCAACACGCGGGCAGTCGCGCGGCCATCACGGCCAGGGCGGATCGTTGCAAACGCATCGGCAGGCTCGATCCGCTTCAGGATTCGTTTGAGAGTTTGGAGCCCTTCAGCCGTCTCGACGTCATAGACCGGCACCTCGGAACTTTCCGGCTCCTGTTCCTCCTCGACGGCAGCATCGATCGCTTCGACGGGTCGGTAGCGGGCCAGCGACTGATAGATAGCCCGGCCCGGTTCAGTGTCGATGCGTGACTGCAGTTCCCAGCTCTCGCCACGGGCGGAGAGCTCGGTAATCAATGCAAACAGATCATCGCTATCTTCCTCGTGAGAGCAAGTCAGGAACGCCAGCCGACGATCGTGTTCGACGACGCGGTCATCCTCCTCGGCAAAACCCAACTCCGCGAGCGCGTTATCGAGCGCACGGCGCGAGGCGACCAGGAGCGTTGTCACGTGCAGCCGCCGCCCGCTCTCCGTCGGATCCTTCTCCGCCATCTGGCCCTCCACATCGCTCGACACACCCGCGGGCGTAATCCTAGGTGGCGTTGGACGAACTCGCGATCAAAATAAATTCTTTGCAACCGCCCTCTAACCGGGCCGCGGCTCGCCGGCCCGATTGAGGCGCACATCCCGATCCACATCCACACTCATCACCAGACCGAACCCCAACATCACCGTAAGCATGGCGGTCCCACCATAGGAGATCAGCGGCAACGGCACGCCAACGACCGGGATCAGGCCGGTGACCATTGCGATATTGATGAAGACATAGAGAAAGAAATTTGTAATAATTCCGAGAGCGAGAAGTCTTCCAAAATTGCTCCGGCTACGCAACATAACAGAAAAACCGTATATTATTATAACTATATATAACCCAAGTAACGTTAGCGCGCCAACGAAACCAAATTCCTCAGCGAGAGTAGTGAAAATGAAATCGGTTTGTTTTTCAGGAAGAAAGTCCAAGTAACTCTGAGTTCCAAGAAGGAATCCTTTGCCAAATAGACCGCCTGACCCCAGCGCAATCTTCGATTGAAGAATATGATAACCGGCCCCCATCGGGTCACTGTTCGGATCGAGAAAGGTATATATCCGTGCTTTCTGATAATCGCGCAATAACCGCCATATGATCGGCACCATTGCGGCCGCTACTGTACTCAGCAAAAAGAAGATCCTCCAGCGCACGCCTGCCAGGAAGAACAAAGTCGCTCCGCCGATCAGCAACATCATCCCGGTCCCGAGATCCGGTTCCTTTAAAACCAAAGCAGCCGGGAGGATGATCATCAAAGATGGTGGAATCAAATGACGAAGCCCAATAACATCATCGTTACCGAAACGATGAAAATAGCGAGCGAGCGCCAGCGTCAGGGCAACGGTCATCAGTTCCGAAGGTTGCAGCTGGATAAAGCCAAGATCGATCCAGCGCTGAGCCCCCATGCCAGCGAAACCGCGAATGTCGACCGCAATGATCAGCAATAGGACCACGGCATATAGCCAATAAGAGATTCGAAACCAATAACGGATTCTGATTAGAGCGGCGCCGATCATCGGGAGCAGGGCAATTGCGAACCGCATGATTTGTTTGGCTGCCCAGGGCTGCATATTGCCATTCGCCGCCGAATACAGAACGGCTACGCCGATGCCGGCGGCTATAGCGGCGATCAACACTAGAATCCAGCTGATGTTCTGTAGCCGTTCACCAAGTGTGGGCTCGGACCGACCCAGAACGGAGTAAGATTTACCCAAGGATCACCCGCCGACCAATCCGGGAGACGCGTGCCATGACGGCAATGCGGAAATCGTAGGACGTACCGTCTGATCGGCAGATGGAATGCGGCGGGCAGGGTCGCGCTGCTGCACCGCTCGGAGCACATCACGACAGATCGGCGCCGCCGCCGCCGCGCCTTCGCCACCATGTTCGACCACCGTGGCGCACACATAGCGTGGAGCTCCGACCGGCGCGAAGCCGACAAACAGCGCGTGATCACGATCCTTCCACGGAATCTCACCGAGCTTTGGCAGACCGTGATCGCGCTCATATTGGGTAATGCGTCTCACCTGTGAAGTGCCAGACTTGCCACCCATCGCAAAACCGGGCGTAGTAATACGCGCCGCATAGGCGGTACCTCCGGGTTCGTTCACGACCGCATTCATCGCGTCGATGATCACCCCGCGGATAGCCTGATCGACACCCAGCGGCGGGAAATCGATCGCCGCGGACCCTCCGGCCGCCGTCATGATCCCGGATTTTCGGATAAGGTTCGGCACCAGCCGGCGGCCGGTCACCAGCCGTGCCACCATTGTCGCGATCTGCAATGGGGTAGTGAGCACATAGCCCTGCCCAATTCCGGTGATCAGGGTCTCGCCCGGCTGCCAATCGCGGCCCGTGGTTGCGAGCTTCCACTCGCGGGTCGGGATCAGTCCCGGTCGCTCGCCGGGAATGTCGAGACCAAGGGTGGCGCCATAGCCGAAGCGGCGCGCGGTCGCCGCCAGACGATCGATCCCGAGACGATGTGCCGTCTCGTAGAAGAAAACGTCGCAACTTTCCTTGATCGCGTCTCGCAGGCGCAGGGTCCCATGTCCACCGCGCCGCCAGCAATGAAACACCGCATCGCCGAATTTGAGATAACCGCGGCACGTGATCGTCGTTTCCGGTGTAATCACCCCTGCGGCCAGGGCGCCGGCGGCGACCACCGGTTTGAAGGTCGACCCGGGAGGATAGACCCCGGCGATGACCTTGTCGGTCAACGGGTGCGCCGGATCGGTTGATAACTGGCGCCACGTCGCCGGGCTCAGACCATTGGCAAATGCCGAAGGATCGAAGCTCGGGATCGACACCAGAGCGAGCACCTCGCCACTGATGGCGTCGAGGAGAACACTGGCAACGCTCCGCTCGCCACTGCATCGGCGGCTGACGAACTCCTGCATCGTTGCGTCGAGACCGCTGACGACATCTTGTCCCGCACGACCCGCGATCGAGCCCAGGTTTCTGACCACCCGGCCCAGCGCGTTGACCTCGACTTGGCGCGTGCCGGCCGTGCCGCGCAGCAGGAGATCCTGAGACCTTTCGATGCCGGTCTTGCCGATGCGAAAATCGGGCAATTCAAGCAGCGGATCGCCGGTCAGGTCCCGTTCCGAAACCGCGGCGACATAGCCCACGGCATGAGCGGCGGTTTGACCCAGCGGGTAGTGCCGCGTCAACCCTTGCTCGACAGAGATTCCGGGCAAGTCCGGAACCGCAACCTCGATGCGGGCCATCTCGTCCCAGCTCAGATTGGGTCGCACGATGACCGGGACGAACGAATGCCTGTGGCGAACCTCGCGCAAGACATGGCGACGGTCAGCGTCGTCGAGTTCGATCAACCTGGCGAGCCTCTCCAACGTCGCCGCAACGTCGCCGGCCTGCTCTCTGACGATGACGAGATGGTAATCTTGGCGATTATCGGCGAGCGGGATGCCGAAGCGGTCGAGTATCCGGCCACGCGGCGGAGCCACCAAACGCAGACTGATTCGGTTCTCGTCCGACAAGACTTTGTAATAACTTGAGTCTGCGATCTGCAGCTGATACAGACGGCCGAGAAGAGCGGCGACCAACGTTACCTCGGCGCCAGCAAGGATTGCCGCACGCCGTCCAATCCGCCTGTGGCCTCGCGCATCGCGCGGCATCGCCCTCTCCTTCTCAACCAACCAGCTATCCGAGCGTCAGCGTGTTGGCATCAGCGCACGCTGGGCATGTACAAGCAGCAAGCTTGCAATCGGAAACAGGGAGATCGTCAACATGCCTTGAAACAAGCAATTTCGGAAGTCGCCCGGGCTCGACCCAAACAGCGCATGGAAGATGCAACGCCACAACATGGTTGCAATAGAGAGGAGCGTGAACCCGCCCCAAACAAATAAAAAGGATTTTCCTATGAATTTTCGCCGCGAATGCCGGGTTATTAGCCGAGCGAGCAGAAGAACTAGCGCGGTCATCCCCAATGGTCCCCCGGAGATCAGGTCAAAGACAGCACCAATCAAAAATATCGCCGTTGGAGACAATAGATCCGGAAGATATATCGTCCAATGATACACCACCATTAAGGCATAATCGGGAGATAAGCTTGCATATCCTGGAATATGGAAAGGCAGGATCGAAAACCATGCCGCTATTACCGTTGTCACGGTTGGCAGCAGTCGGGCTGCGATGTTGTCGAATTGACGGATCGCAATCATCATTCCGGGCTGGACGGGAGCGTCCCTGCCGGGTCCCGATTGCTCCCTGTAATCTCTGATACAGATGATTTTCCGGGGCAGTAGGCGGATGTACCAATGGGCGTCGGCAGTTCGTCGCCGAGGTCATAATTGACAATCCGCAGAAACGTCAACTGGAAGCCCTGCGAGAACAGCTCAACTCGGGGCGCGCCGTTTGCAACACTGGCAACAATCCCTACCGGAAGCCCCGGAGGGAAAACGCCCCCTTCGCCCGAGGTGACGATCCTGTCGCCCGCCCTGACGGTGGTGGCTGGATTGAGATAACGCAGCAACGGAAGCGCCGAGTTATCGCCGGAAAGGATGGCACGTTGTCGCGATCGCTCGTCGAGAACGGGGATATGAGAGTTCAAATCTGTGACGAGCAGGATGCGGGCCGCGTGTCTGCCGACCTCCAACACGCGTC